>Ga0307375_10006831_pt1 | contig 10501 bp, 9 predicted proteins | sample TR1MG_FD_202531 | JGI IMG/M metagenome (GOLD analysis project Ga0307375, IMG submission 202531) | Soil microbial communities from Risofladan, Vaasa, Finland - TR-1 | ecosystem: Environmental > Terrestrial > Soil > Coastal area > Acid sulfate soil | place: Finland: Risofladan, Vaasa | collected...
CACGGCGCCCGGATGGCCCACGATGTCCCGCCGGTGGCGGCTCCCGTCGGCGCGCTCGGTCGTCTCGACCCGCACCTCCAGGTACCGTCCCCGGTGGATCACCACCGACTCGACGGTCCGTTCGGCGAGTCCTTCGTCTGCCGGGTCGGACATGCCGGGCATGATCGCATGACCTCCCGAATCGACGAGCCGGGCCTCGCGGTCCGGCTCGTCCTGCGGCATCTCGGGAGCGATGGCGTCAGCTCGCGGCCGGCATCCGGCTTCGCAGCAGCGACATCTCGGTGGTCGCGTCGAAGAGGTGGATCTTGTCGAGCGGCAGGTGGAGCGTCACGACGTCGCCCGGGCGCACGTTCCGATCCGAGGAGACGACAGCCACGACGTCCACGCCAGCGACCATGACGTGGAGGAGCTCCTCGTTGCCGAGGTACTCCACGACATCCGCTTTCGCCTGGGCCGACGGCACCATCCCGCCGGTGGCGACGACGTCGAGGTGCTCCGGGCGAATCCCGAGGACGAAGCTGCTCCCGGTGGTCGCCCCGACGGCGTCCCGGAAGGCGGGCGGAAGGGGCACGGTGAAGCCCGGGGCCGTGAGCGCGGCGGTGTCGCCGCTGCCCGAGAGCTCCACGGACAGGAAGTTCATCGAGGGGCTGCCGATGAAGCCCGCGACGAACTTGTTCAGGGGGTGGTCGTAGAGCTCCTGCGGGGCGCCGACCTGCTGGAGCTTCGCCTGGCTCATGACGGCGATGCGCTGGCCCATCGTCATCGCCTCGACCTGGTCGTGGGTGACGTACACGATGGTCGTCTTGAGGCGCTGGTGGAGCCGGGCGATCTCGGCGCGGGTCTGGACGCGCAGCTTGGCATCGAGATTCGAGAGCGGCTCGTCCATGAGGAAGACCGCCGGCTCCCGGACGATCGCCCGACCGAGCGCGACGCGCTGGCGCTGCCCTCCGGAGAGCTCCTTCGGCTTGCGCTGGAGGAGCGACGTCAGCTGGATCGTCTCCGCGGCTTCCTTCACCCGCCGGTCGATGTCCTTCTTGGGGACCTTGCGGAGCTTCAGGCCGAAGGCGAGGTTGTCGTACACGCTCATGTGCGGGTAGAGCGCGTAGCTCTGGAAGACCATCGCGATGTCGCGATCCTTGGGTGGGACATCGTTGACGACGCGATCGCCGATGCGAACAACGCCGTCGGAGATGTCCTCGAGCCCCGCGATCATGCGCAGGCTGGTGGTCTTGCCGCAGCCGGACGGCCCGACGAAGACCATGAACTCGCCGTCGGCGATCTCCAGGTTGAAATCGTCGACGGCGATCACGTCCCCGTACTTCTTGGTGACGTGGTCGAAGCTGACGGTCGCCATGTGCGGTCTCCTTCAACCCGGCCGGGTCATCGCGGGTCCATGCATCCGGCCGCCGAAGCGGCTCGGACGGACCCCGTACGAGGTGCCGGCTCGGGCTCGCGCGGATCGTATCATCGCCTCGCGCCGGCGGCGCCTCGAAGGCGGCGTCGCGGCGATGACGACGATGCGCCGGTCAGGCGTCCCGGTCGCGGTGGACCTGGAAGGTGCGACCCCGGATCGTGGCGCCGCGCAGGGCCGCGACGACGCGGTCGGCCGCTCCCTCGGCCACGTCCACCAGCGAGAACGCGTCGGCGATCTGGATCGCCCCGATGGCCGACCCGGGAACGCCGGCTTCGTTCGCGATCGCGCCGACCAGGTCGCCCGGCCGCATCCCCGCGCGGCGGCCACCGCCCACGTAGAGCCGGACCCACGGCCCGGACGCGCGGCGCCCGTTCGACATCGCTGCCTGGGGAGCCTCCCGGCCCGCCGGGACGACGGCCTGGCCGGGGAACGGCCGAAGGCCCGGCTGCGGCGTGCCCGTGCCGGGGCGGCCCCCGCGGGACCCGGGAGCGCCGAAGCCGGGCACGGGCCCGGCTCGGCCCGATCGCGGCGTGGGACGGAGCGGGCGATCGGCGGGCAGCATCGCCGGGGCGATCTCCACCTCCTCCGTGTCCCGCGCGTTGGCCCCCTCGATGAGCGAGACCGCCGCGAGCGCGATCTCGACGAGGTCGAACTCGTCGGCGAGCGGTTCCACGACGCCGCGATAGCGATCCAGCCCTTCCTCCAGGAGCCGCTCGCGCAGGCTCGCCTGGAGCAGCTCGAGGCGCCGCTCGCGCAGGTCGGCGACCGTGGGGATGGTCGCGAGCTCCAGCTTCGTGTGCGTCGCTGCCTCGATGTTGCGCAGGAGGCGGTGCTCGCGGGGCTCGAGGAGCGTGATCGCGACGCCCTCGCGGCCCATCCGGCCGGTCCGTCCGATCCGGTGGATGTACATGTCGGGATCGGAAGGGACGTCGAAGTTGACGACGTGGGAGACGTGCTCGATGTCCAGACCCCGAGCCGCCACGTCCGTCGCGACGAGCACGTCCAGGGTGCCCTCGCGGAAGCGGCCCATCACCCGGTCCCGCTGCTCCTGGCTCATCCCGCCGTGGAGCGCGGCGGCGTCGTGGCCGCGGCCCGCCAGCGCCTCCGCGAGGTCATCGACTTCCAGCCGCGTCCGGGCGAAGACGAGCGCGGAGGCGGGGTCCTCCAGGTCGAGGATCCGCGCCAGCGCCGCGAGCTTGTCCGCGGCGCGCACCACGTAGACCCGCTGGCGGACGCGGGGCATCTCCTCGCGGGACGGCCGCTCCGCGCGCACGGCGACCCGGAACGGATCCCGCAGATGGCGCGCCGCGATCCGCGCGATCGTGGGCGAGATCGTGGCGGAGAACAGCGCCGTCTGGCGTCCCGGCGGTGTCGCCGCCAGGAGCGCCTCCAGGTCCTCCGCGAAGCCCATGTCCAGCATCTCGTCGGCTTCGTCGAGGACGACCACCTCCACGCTGTCGAAGGAGAGGCTGCCTCGGGTCAGGTGGTCGACCGCCCGGCCAGGCGTCGCGACGACCACGTCCACGCCCCGACGGAGCGCTCGCAGCTGCTGGCCGATTGCCTGGCCGCCGTAGATGGGCAGGACATGGGCGTCAAGGCCGCGCCCGTACCGGTGCACTGACTCGGCGACCTGCATCGCCAGCTCGCGGGTCGGGACCAGGACGAGGGCCAGCGTGCGACCCTCGCCGGCCCGCCCCAGGCCGCCGCCGGCGGCGAGCCGCTGGAGGATCGGCAGGGCGAACGCGGCGGTCTTCCCGGTGCCGGTCGGGGCTTCCGCCAGCACGTCGCGTCCGGCGAGGAGCGGCGGGATCGTCTCTCGCTGGACGGGCGTCGGCTCCTCGTACCCAAGGCCCTCGAGCGTCCCGAGCAGCGCCGCCTCCAGGCCCAGCGAGGCGAAGCTCCCTGCCTCGACGGCCGGCGTCGGCGCGAGGGGATCGGTCGCTGGCGCAAGGTCGGTCATCTGAACAGAGACGCGGCCGGGGGACCGGCCGCGTCTCTGTCAAGGCAATGCCACCGCGATTCGGCGCTAGTTCGTGGTCCCCGTCGGGGCGGGGTTGACCGGCGTGCCGGGCGTGCCGGGTGCCCACGGCATGCCGCGACCCCCGCGCATCCCCGGCCCGAAGCCCGGGCCGCCGGCCGGGAAGGCCCGGACGACCGTCGCGGTGAAGCTCCCGTCCGCGTTCGGGGTGCCCTCGGCCATCACGATCGCGCCGACCGCGATGTCCGAGAGGGAAGCGGTCGTCTTGCCGGCCACCTGGTAGGTCGTCGTGGAGCTGACGTTGATGGTGAGCGACGCGCCGGCCCGCGTCTTGACCACGATTGTTGCCGGGTTCGTCGCGGTGACGCTGCCGCCCGCCTGGGCCGGCTGGATGTTCACGAGCGTGGCCGTGAACGCGCCGTCGGCCGCCGTCGTGCCCACGGCATCCACCATGGCGCCGACGGTGAGGGCGGTGCTGGTCGATGCGGCACCGGCGAGCCTGTAGGTGGTCGAGCCCGTCACGATGATCGTCTTGTCGGTGCCATCGCGCTGGGCGATCGTCACGCTGGTGCCGCTCACCGTCTTGACCGTGCCCAGGACGTGCGGGAGCACGACCTGGATCGCGGTGATCTTGAACGTCCCGTCGGCCTGGCGGGTCTGGCTGAAGGCGATCGAGTCGCCAACCTTGAGCGTCGAGATGTCAACGGTCTGGCCGCCCTTCGAGACGGTGGTGCCCGCGCCGTCGATCGTCCGGGTCCAGCCGCTGCTGGTCGTCAGGCCGAGCTTCGTCCCGTCGATCGCCGTGATGGAGATGGATCCGAACGCCCCGGCGCCACCCATACGGCCGCCGCGACCCATCCCTCCGCCGGGCCCGAACCCTCCGGGTCCGAACCCGCCGGCATTGTCGTCACCCATCATCCCGGGACCGTTGACGCCGGGTGCGTTCGGCGCGGCGGCCGTGCCGCCGTTCGGCGCGGCCCACGTGCCGGTGTCCGCGCCAAGGAGGACGCCCCGGGCGTTTGCTGGAGCCGGCGCCGCGGTCGCCGGTGTACCGGCGGAGGACAGGCCAACGGCGACCGCGGTCAGGCCAATGGCGCCGGCGAGGATCGCGCCGGCGATCAGCGGGAGCGACCGGCGTGACGATGGGGCGACGGGCTGGATGGGCGCGACGTATTGGGGCCGGCTCTCCGACTGCTCTGCGGGTTGACCGTCGGGAAGCCCCTCGGGCTGCTCCGTGGGAGCGAAATCCATGGTGATGTCTCCTGAGGTCCTCCTCCGGATTTGGCCGAGCGCGGGAGGACGCACGTCGGCGGCTGGTGCATGTATCGCAGGCGAACCTGAACGGATCATGAAACGGGCGAGATTTCACGTGTTCGCGGGCGGCACGTCGGGAACCGCCGGGCCCGGCCCACCTTCACCAGTCTCGCGGCGTGTCGGAGATCCCCGACAGGGGAGCGCCGCTCCACGAGGGCACGCGAGGGACCGCTTCACCCCGGTGAGACAATCGGCGCGCCAGGGAGGTCTTGACGCGCGCCCACGCACTGGCCGCGGGCACCGCGCTGAGCCGTCAGCGAGGCCGACCCGCGGGCGTGGTCGAGGAGGGTGCTGGTGGGCGAGGAACCTGCCCGACCGGGCCGATCGGGGGTCGCGTCGTCGCGTCGCACAGACCAGCTGGCGGCGGCCCTGCTTGCCTACGCGGTCGTTCTGGCCGCGTTCCTGCTCGTGCCGCCCTACCTGTAGGCGTCGGTCGGGCCACCCGCGGCGTTCACGCTCCAGGAGGCGGCCGACCTGGTGACGCCGCTGGTCGTCATCCCGCTCGCCTGGCTCGTGTTCGAGCTGGCCGGCGGGTTGGGACGCCGCTGGCTCGCCGCGTTCCTCGTGATCGCGGCCCTCTGGGTCGAGGGCCAGGGGATCCACCTCGCGGCGAACGCGATCGGCGACGCGTTCCCGCACGACGGTGCCGCCGCGTTCTACCAGACGGTGCCGGGCGACCTCGACCTCTGGCTCGACGAGACGCTGAGCCACTGGATGTGGCACGTCGCGTGGGTCGCGCTCTCGATGCTGGTCCTCGCCGCGGCGACACGTGCCGAGGTTCTGCCGATGAACCGCATGAGCGCGACGGCTGCCGTCGCCGGATTCGTCCATGGCGCGACCTTCTTCGTCGTCTCGGTGGAGGGCGTGACCACGCTGCTCGGCATCCCGGCGTCGATCCTGATGCTCGCCTGGAGCGCCCTGGTCGGGCGACGAGGGCTTGCGCGACAACCGGTCGTCACGTTCTTCCTCGTGACGACCTTCGTGACGCTCCTCGGGTACGTGGGATGGGGCGCGCTGAACCACTGGACGCTGCCCGAGTTCAGCAAGGTCGGCCTGTTCAGCTGAGGCCGCGGCCCCTGCTCCGGGCCCGGCGCTCCACCCCCGGGTCGCGCGAGCCGTCAGAGGTGGCTCACGACGGGTTCCGAGGCTGCGGCGGCCGATCGCGGCGCCGTGCCCTGACGAGGCACCGTGACACCTTTCGGATCAGGAACGGCCCCGCCCGGAGCGCCAACAGCCCGCCGATGACCCACGCTGCGTCACCACAGCCGCCACCGGCCGTCGCCTGGATGCCCAACCAGTCGATCGTCAGGCCGGTCGCGTCCGGCGGCTTGTCCCGATCCGGAGCGGGGGGCCGCGCGCGGCTTCGCTTCCTTCCCATCGGGGAAATGGTATCGGCCTGGGGGGTAGGTGTCGCCTGCCGATCAGCCCGTCTTCGCCGGGGTCACGCGAGCCACCTTCACGATCAGGAAAGCGTGTGGGCGACGGGCGCGGCTCTCGGCTCCGCGCCGGCCGCTTCGGTCCCGTCCGAATGATGACGCGCGCCGGGCGATCGCGGGCCGTTCGCCTCTGGCCCGCAGGGTGGCTGCCGTCCAGCCTGGACGGCCGAGGCTCAGGTCTCGGCGAAGGACGTGGAGGGCAGCCCATGCGCAGCGTGACCGTCTTCCTGGTCGGCGTCGGCTCCATGGTGGCGGCCTACTGTGCCTTCGCTCTGGCGATGACCGACGAGAGCCCCATCAATGCGCCGCCGTGGCTGGTACCGGCGGTCGTGGTCGTGGCGGGCACGCTCGCCGCGATCGTCGACCGGCGGCCGCGGGGACTCGCCACCGTTCTCTGCGGCGCGTGCGCCACGATCGTCGGGTTCTCGGCATGGCTGCGACTCAGCCAGGGCGCGGGCATCGAATGGCTCGAGTTCGCCCTCATCGGCCTCGGGCTCGCCGTCGTCGCGCTCGGCATCGGGTTTGCCCTTGCCGCGGTGGTCGGCTGGCTCGTTCACCGGACTCGACACAGCACGTAGGCGCGGCTCGCGACGGTGCTTTGATTCGGTGCTGGGCCGCTACCAGTGGCGTCTGCGCTCGACGAGGTACAGGACGCCGTAGAGGATCAGGGCCACCACCACACCGACGAGGACGATCGCAGGTTCGGCCGCTGGCTCGACCGCCAGGACGAGGCCAAGCGCGGCAGCCAGCGCGACCGCCGCGATGACCAGGATGCTCAGAGTCCTTCCGGGATGTACGCGCATCGTCACCTCCTGACGCGCAAGAGGATGGGTGGCCGCGCGAGCGGCAACCAGAGGCGTTCGTCACGAACGCTCGGCGGTCGGTGCCGCGCGTCGCGAGGCGCGGGACGCGCTCCGGCGCGAGCCGACGATCGATCTCGCCGGACAACGGCTGCCTCGTGCCGCTCCACAGCCGAGGGGGCGGTGGGGTGGCCTACGGGGATTGAACCCGTAACCTTCGGAGCCACAATCCGATGCTCTACCGATTGAGCTAAGGCCACCATCGTCGCGGCACGCGGCGCGGTCGGGACCGGCGCGCGGGACCGGCGCAGTATACGCGACTCCCCGCCGCGGATCGCCCACGGGCCGAGTCAGCCCGCGACGGGCCCCAGGACCTCCTCGTCATAGGTCCAGCCGTCGATGTCGGGCGGGTCGTAGCCCAGGATCGTCAGCGAGTGGCGGACCTGCGCGCGGTGCTCGCCCCCGTGGTCCAGCGCCTGGATGAAGAACGTGATCGCGCGGACCACCGCCGGCTCTCCCAGGTGGGTTGCCGTCATCACGGCGTCGGGAGCGGTCGTCTCCGCGAGCTCGATGAGCGCGGCCGCGGACGCCGCAGCCCGCCGCCGCAGGACGCGGACCGAAGGCCCCAGCGCCTCGGGCGGGACGGGCCGGTCGATGCCGCCGGCCGCATCAGGACCGGGCGCGATCTGGCCACGCAGGCCCGCGACGTAGCGTTCCTCGGCCTCCACGAGATGGCGGAGCGTGGCGCCCAGGCCCCCGAACGTGCCCTGCACGACGAACTCCAGGTGATCGGCCGGAAGCCCTTCGCACGCGGCGAAGAGGCGGTCCGAGGCCCATGCATGGTGGCGGAAGAGTGCGACGAATCCTGCGTCCATGCGGCCAAGGATAGCCACCCCAGGGCACCGGAACCGGCCGTCCACGCCCGGACTGACCCGGACCGCTCCCCACCGCCGCGGGCCGTGCAGGACTACCGTCGACCGGCGAACGGGACCATCGCGCGGGGGACCCGAGGCGGGCCGCGGCCTACGGTTGTCTCACGCCATGCGAACCACTGCCTTCTCCCGGCCGGCCGCCCCAGCCCATCTCGTGCTCATGCTTGCCTTCGCGCTCGTTGCGACGGGCGCGGGGCTCCTGGCCCTGCCAGGGCGAGCCCTGGGCTGGACTGACAACTCCTTCTCCTCCACGGCCGAGCAGCAGCTCTTCGCGCTGACGAACCAGGCCCGCGCCAGCGCCGGCCTCCCGACGCTGCATTGGAACTCGACGCTTTCCGGGCTTGCGCGCTGGCGCTCCCAGGACATGGCCACGCGCGACTACTTCAGCCACAACATCCCGCCGACCGGCGAGATGGTCTTCGACGTGATGAACCAGCAGGGCTACTGCTACAGCCTGGCCGGCGAGAACATCGGCTGGAACAACTACCCGGACGACCAGGCGACGCAGCAGGTGCAGACCGACTTCATGAACTCCCCCGGCCACCGCCAGAACATCCTCGGGCCGGCCTGGAACGTGGTCGGGGTCGGTGCCTACAAGCTGGCCGACGGGCGCAAGTTCTACACGGTCATCTTCGCGGACACGAGTGGCTGCGGATCGACCCCGAAGCCGACCCCGAAGCCGACCCCGAAGCCGACCCCGAAGCCGACCACCGCACCGACGCCGAAGCCCACGCCGAAGGTGACGCCTGTCCCGACGCCGCGCGCGGTGGCCACCGCGGCCTCGGCACCCGAGCCCACGCCCACCGCGATGCCCACCCCGACCCCCGAGCCCACCCCGACCGCCACCCCGACCCCGACGCCCGAGCCAGCTACGACGCCCGACCTGGGCCCGACGGCGTCCCCGACGAACCTGCCGGACGTGCAGGCGCTACCTGACGGCCTTTCGCTCCGCGTTCGAGGCGCAGCCCCGGCGTCGGGCCTGGTGGATGGGCTCCTGAACAGCGTGCTTGCCCTGGTCTTCGGCTCCTGAGGCCGGACCGCAGCGGCGTGGGAGCCGCTGCCGGCTCCGCTACACTCCGGGCCATGCAGATCAGTCACTGCGCCAACTCGGCGTCTTGCTGATGCCCCCCATCCTCGAGGCGCGCGACGTCACGAAGCGCTACCGCCTCCCCGCGGGTGACGTCGACGCCCTCCGCGGAATCTCCCTCTCCGTGGAGCCCGGCGAGTTCGTCGCGTTCATGGGACCGTCGGGCTCCGGCAAGAGCACGCTGCTCCACCTGCTCGGCGGGCTGGACCAGCCGACCTCTGGTGACGTCGTCCTCGATGGGTCGCTCGTCAGCCGCCTGTCGGACGACGCGGCGACGAAGCTCCGCCGCGAGAAGACCGGCTTCGTCTTCCAGTTCTTCAACCTCATCCCCCTCCTGAACGTGTGGGAGAACGTCGCGCTCCCCTTCACGATCGCCGGCGAGGACGCCCGTCGGGCCGAGCACGCGAGTGCGATCCGCGCCGCGCTCGCGTCCGTGGACCTCGCGGGCAAGGAGCGCAACCGGCCCGACCAGCTCTCGGCCGGCGAGCAGCAGCGCGTGGCGCTGGCCCGCGCGCTCGTCCGCCGGCCGGCGCTCCTGCTCGCTGACGAACCGACCGGGAACCTGGACTTTGCGACCGGGACCGAGATCCTCGATCGCCTCTGGAGCTCATGCCACGAGGGGGGCCAGACAGTGGTCCTCGTCACGCACGACGCGAAGGCAGCTGCCTACGCGGACCGCGTCTTCGTCCTGCGCGACGGCGTGCTCCGGGACGAGATCCTGCTGGGCCGTCGCGAGGACCACGGGGCGGCGCCGCTCATCGCGCGCCTGGCCGACCTGGGCCTCTGACGCGTGCGCGCACTCGACGCGCTGGCCCGCCGCACCCTGGTCGCGAGGCCGCTTCGCACGATCTTCACGATCGCGGGGATCGCCCTCGGGGTGGGCGTCCTTGTCGCGGCCCTCGTCCTCAACGCGGGCCTGGACGCGGCCGCGGAGCGGAGCATCCGCGACCAGCTCGGCAGCACCGACCTGCGCGTCGTCGCCCTCGGGGAGCGCGGCCTCTCCGCGGTATCGCTGGCCGCGATGGCCACGACGCCGGGAGTGGCGGTGGTGGCGGCGGAGCTGGATCGGCGGACCTACCCGGTCGCCGGGCCACTGGCTGGGCCCGGCCTGCCGGCGCCGGTGACCGTGGTCGGGGTGGATCCGGCGCCGGACGCCGCGCTCCACGACCGGCTGCTCGCGAGTGGTTCGCCGCTGCCCGTCGGGGGTGGCAACGTGGCCCTGGTCTCCGACGCGCTGGCGCGCGAGGACGGGCTTGCGGTCGGCGCGACGATCACCCTCAATGGATCTGTGGAATCCGGCCCGCAGGCGTTCTCCGTCTCCGGGATCCTCGCTCCCGCGTACGGCGACCCCGACCCGGCGGGCCGCAGCGTCGTCGTGCCGCTCACCGCCGCCCAGGCTCTCTTCAGCACCAGCGCCGTCAGCCTTGCGGACCTGGGCCTCGCGCCGGGCAACAGCGTCGACGCGGTGACGGCGCAGCTCGAGCGGCGGCTCTCGACGGAGCCCTACACGCTGTCGACACCAGGCGACCTGATCGCCGCC
>Ga0307375_10006832_pt1 | contig 10496 bp, 14 predicted proteins | sample TR1MG_FD_202531 | JGI IMG/M metagenome (GOLD analysis project Ga0307375, IMG submission 202531) | Soil microbial communities from Risofladan, Vaasa, Finland - TR-1 | ecosystem: Environmental > Terrestrial > Soil > Coastal area > Acid sulfate soil | place: Finland: Risofladan, Vaasa | collected...
TATCAAAAGATTCTTTTACCTTTCCTTCAACTTCTACTGTAGTTCCTTCTTCTTCTTTTGAGACCTTTTCAGCTTGTTGAATCTCTTGTCCTTGCATTTGAGCTGCTTTCGTTTCAATAGCTAAAAGATTTCTATTAAAAATATCTATTTCATTTTGAACTTGATTAACAGCTTTTATAAGTTGATTCTTTCTTGATACTTTAGTAGCAATTTGATTCTTTACAGAAAGATATTGAGTAGATAATTCATAAGGAATAGTTATACCTTCCTCATTTAAAGATTCTTTAACAACTTTTATAGACATATCCTTATTTTATTTTATTTATCTAATGTTAATAATTTACGGTTCTTACTTTCATTATTTCTCTAATTCTTCAGCTGCTGGTAATGGAATAGAGGTCCATACTACATCCCAACCATCTGCGTCAGGATATGCATTATAAGCATATTTCATACCTTTTGGCGGATATTCTAAATATTCTTCCAGAGCTTCTTCTTCATGATGATCAAAAAATTCTCCCCATTGTATTTTATCTCCGAGAACTAAAGCAATTTGATATAGCCTCTTATAAGTTTCTTCAGCTTCTTCATCATTTTCATAATCTTGTCCATGATCTTCATACCACTCTTCATAAGGGATTAATCCTTCTTCAGCATATAAATCAGAAAGTATTTCTAAGTCATCGCTGGTTATAGTGGGTATAATTCCTATTCCCATAGAAGCTTTTGGATCTACCCCTCTTTCAAAATTAATTGTTTTCGCTCTCATCTTCTAACTCAAATTTATTTAACTCAAATTGAGGGAGAACACTCCCATTCCATTCTTTATATTCAGAGGCCATCGAATTAAAAAGATTCCAAATTGGCGCAGGGGTGAGCTCTTTGAAATTAACAAAATTATCATCTTCAATAGTTCTATAAGCTAATAATTCTTCCTTATTCTCCATTTCTCCAATATTAAAATCCCTTTCTACTCCGATTCTTCCTCCCATGACTTCATCTTCAAAATATAGTTGAAGAACAAATTCTGATTTTTTATCGCTATCTGTTATAATTGCAATAGGCTCATATTTTGGACGACAATATTCAAATACTTCTACAAGATCCCAAGATTCAAGAGAAAAGAAAGCACAAACCATCCTTTGATTATTATCCGCAAAAGTTTCTAATTGAGATCTCTTAAGCTGATCTGATAAATGAAATAATTTTCCTTCTTCTCTTTTTTCTCCTTTCACAAAAGCTAAAATAACAGGAGCTTTCCACATTCTAACTAAATTTTCAACATTTTCTTTTTGATTATTAGTAAAGGGCTGAGGATCTGTAACATAAACTACACATTTTTCTTTTCCTTTTGGCAATTCGGGAGCTTGTGGTTTAAATGCTTTCTGAACTGAAGCAATAACTCTCATATTATCTACATCAGTTTTTATTTTCTTTTCAACTTCTCTAACTACAATATTTTCTGATCCAGCTTCTGTTATTAACTCTACAGTAGGTATTTTACCAAGATTCGTTCCCTTAGTCTTCTCATTAATGAAATAAATATAGGTATTAAATTTCTGAACATCAGATTCTCTTAATAACCCATAGGGTTTTTTATACTTTCTAAAAGAAGAAAGCATTATTTTAAATACAGATTCATGGATTTTATTACCTTTTTCTAAAATTTTAATAGTATCTTTATTTTTAATAAGGAGAAGATTTAGATTACCCGCATATCCATAGCTAGGAGGGGAAAGATAAACAGGGTCTAAATCTTCTGAAATATTTCCCCCATTACAATAATTATTAAAAATATCACAAACAAGTTCTAAATAAAGATCGTCTGAATTATTTCCTTCTAATATAGGGAAATTATACTTATCCATAAAAGAATTCATTCTTAAGAGGGTAAGATCATAAAAATCTCGGGAGCTTTCTATTTTTTGATAGGTTTCATTTAAAAGAGCAAATTCATATGATTCTATTTGAACCAGCTGATTTTCTCCCTTTATGATAATTCCTTCGATTATTTCTGCATCTGAATAAGAATTTTCAATTATTTTCTCTAATTTAATTTCTTTTCCATAATTTGAAGAAGCATATTTAATAAGTTCATTTTTCTGATCTTCAGAAAGAACCCCTTGAAAAATAATAGGAGGTCTAGCAAGATTTAATTTTTTAGACCATTCTGTTACTTCATTATAGTCAAAAATTTCTTTAACCTTATTAATCCCATGACGTTTAGTTACATCTGTAAGAACATATTTTGGAAGATTTTCATAGAGTAATCGAATCGGTTTATTAACAGGGGTATAAGCTACTCCAAAATGAATATTTTCTGGAAGATTAACTTTGTCAAGAATTATAGATAGCTCAATAATGGCATCTTCCCAAATATTCGTTAAAATTCTTTCAATAAGATTTAATTCAGTATTATCTTTTTTAAAGAATTTTAATTCTCCATCTACATTTTCAAAAAGGATTCGGTAAGTATCTAATTTTTCTGTAATGGTAATTTCTTCACTTAAAAATTCCTCTACAGCTTCCAATCCTCTTTTTTTTAAGATTTGCTCTAAAGTATTTAACATAATATTTAATATTTAAATTAGTATAATCTATATATCATAAAAAAGGAGGCCTAAACCCCCTCTATTTTTTAATTTTTTAAATTATTACTCCTTAGTTTCTCCTTCATTTAGTTCTTCTTCATCAGAAATTTCATAAACAATTTCAGTCATTAAATCTTGAAGAGATATTCCAAATGATTCTAAAATAGTTCCTGATATAGAATCTGTAGATAAAACTTCTGAAATATCAGTAGCCTTAGTACTTTTAAACATTTCATCAAGAACGTCATAAAGCCTATTTTTTAATCCAGATTGCCTAAGAGCCTCAGATATAATAATAGTTGCTTTATTTTTTAAATAATGTTTTTTCTGTAATGAGGTAGAATCCTCAGTAAGGAGAGATGATTTAGTTTTCAAGAAATTTATTCCTTTTTTTGATAATCCCTCTTCTTCAGTCCAATATTCATTTAATTCGCGAAGAAAAGCTACCTGGGTATTCTCATCTAAATAATTAAATTCCAATATCTGATATTGTTCTAAAAGATTTGAATAAACATCCTTAAATTCACTAAGCAATTTTTCCTCTAAAATTTGTTCTGATATATTTTGCTTTTCTTTAAAAACCTGATGAAACTTTCTCATATTCAAGAAATTTTATTTTATATTCTATATATACATTAATTTTTTTTAAAGGTTACGACTTTTATTAAAAAAATTTGGCATAATATTCTCTGTATATATTATATACCCAATTAACACTTATAACTATGAAAAAACTAATTTTTATTATTACCTTTATCTTCTTTAACTATATATCTTTTGCACAAGATGAAAAAATAGAATTATCTGATTATGAAAAATATAAGGCACAAAAAGAAATAGAGGATCATCCATCTCTTTATAATCAAACTGATACTGTTTATCTAACTGATACTGTTTACGTAGAAATAAAACCGGAAGATCCTATAATTGTTAATTATTATGTAAATGATTATCTATATAATGGATATAATGGATATAATTCATATTATAGATATTATTCTTATTGGGATCCATGGTATTATAATTCCTATTATGGACACTATTCATATTGGAATCCCTACTATCATAATCCTTGGTATTATAGTTCCTATTATCCTTATTCCGGGATAAATTATTATAGCTGGAATTCAAATAATTATTATAATGATTACAGAAATAGGAGATATATCCAAAATTACAGAAATAGAGAATATAGATACGGACCTCGAGAATCTCGATCTGGATATACTACTTATAATACAAGGAATATAAATCCTAAATCAGATAGAAATAACTCAATGGAAAACGCAGGAAGTAGAAGTAGAACTTCTGTTATTACTACTACAAATGGAAAAAATAATATAGCTACAACAACAAAAAGGCCAGTAAGAAGAGCAAATGCTAATTACACAAATCAGGCTACTTCAAGATCTTCAAGCAAATATAGAGATGCAAATAGAAGAAGCTATACAACACCTAGCTACAACAAATCCAGAACTCCCTATACACGATCTGGTAGTTCAAATTATAGGTCTACAACAAATCCATCAAAGAATACCTATAGCTCTTCTCCAAATAGGGGTTCTTCAAGATCTGTGGCCCCAACAAGAAGTAGTTCTACCTATCGTTCTTCTCCAAATAGGGGTTCTTCAAGATCTGTAGCCCCAACAAGAAGTAGTTCTACCTATCGTTCTTCCCCCTCTATATCAAGAAGTTCATCACCAGCAAGATCCTCTCCAGCAAGATCCTCTTCATCTGGAGGTAGAAGAAGATAACAAAAAAAGGAGCTTAAAGCTCCTTTTTTATTATTCCCTTAATAAAGGCATAGTATATTCAGATCTTTTCAATTTAGATTCTCTCAAAAAATAAGGATTCAAAATTACAGAAACATGAGCTCTCCCCTTATCTAATTGTTCAATAATAGATATTGCTTCAATAAGTCTCATTCCAGATGCTTGAGCTAATTGTTGAGAAATATTTTCTCTTTCTCCCCTTAAAATCAGTTCATTAGCTCCATTAAAAATTCCATATTCCCCATCTTGTAAAGATTTTACATAAAATACTTGTTTTTCTGCTTCATTTAATGATTCATTCATATCTTCATCTTTATTTTCTTTATAGGTATCTCTTATAATTTCAGCTTCTTCTAAAACTTTAGTCATATTTCCAACCCCCCAATTTTGTCCTGCATCAATTAAAATAAAGCCCCCGATTCTTTGACCGTGTCTCAAACCAACTTTATCTTCGCCTAAAAGAGTTGATAAAAACCAAGAACCTGGAGTCCCCCTCCAACCTTCATCAGAAGTATTTTCATTATAAAAATATTGTTCAATTCTTAAAACCCATTGATCCTTATATTGAGGATCCTGATAAAGAACTGCTCTATAAGGAAAATTTCCTCTAGGATCTTCAGGCCTATTTCTTAAATAGGTTACATTTTTCTTATTATCATAAAAATTCTCCCCATATAAATACTTTCCCATTCCTATATCCATTCTCCTAAGAGGATCACCTCCTCTTTCAAAATGAGTAGGAGCTTGTTCATTAATCATCTTTTCCTTTAAGAATGCCATAAAGATAGTTTATTTTATTTATTCACAAAAAAAAGTGAAGTCTTTATAACTTCACAATTTAATTCTGAATAACTTATAGGGAAATCTTTTTTCCTTGTAGATTTTTCTCCTTTCATCAGCATGTCGTAAAAGATAATTCTTTTTCTGCCATTTATGGGTTCCATATTGAAAATTATCGGAAAAATCAAATACTATAATTTTTTCTTTGCCAGGCATTAATCTCATTCCTCTACCTAACATCTGTCTTACCATTATCTCACTTTTTGAACTTTCTACAATATAAAGATTATGAATATTACTGATATCAATACCTTCAGAAAAAACACCAATAGAAGCAACCAAAATAACATCTTCTTCATCCTCCATTTTCTTTTTGAAAAATTCTCTCTTATCAGCTTCTGTAGATCCATCAATATAATAAACATTTTTCTCTGTATTTTCTCTTAGCCAATTGTATATAGTTCTTCCATAAGAGTTCTTAATATCCGCAAATAAAACTAAAGAATTTTTTTTTGCTTTAGAAATAGTTTCACAAATATAGACCAATCTTTTTCTTTCTTCTCTTGCTATTTGTTTTTCTAAATTTAATAATTTTACTCCATCTTTTTCATCGGCAGAAACATTCCGTAAATCATAAAGATCTTTCTTAACTTTATCTGTTAAATAATCTAATTCAATACCTATAACATGAACTGGAGTAGCATTCCCCTCATCAATTAATTGGTGTGAAGAAAAAGTATAAACATTAGGGCCTAAATAAGCTTGAATAGTAAATGAATCACAAGATCCCTCTTTAGGGAGGGATCCAGTTAAACCAAATTTCCATTTTGCATTATGACATTTAACTAAAATATTTTTTATAGAAATAGATTTCGCATGGTGAACTTCATCTATACATACTACATCAAACTCTTTAAAATAATCTAAATCCTTCTTAGCTAAAGATTGAAAAGTTCCAAATACTATATTAGCTTCTTCTTCATTTCTTCTTTTTGATCCTCCGAAAATGCAAACAGACACCCATGAGGGTTTTTCATAACCACACTTCTCATCATATTCATAAAACTTATCTTCTGATTGTTCAACAAGGCCTATATTAGGAACAACGTAAAGCATTTTTTTAAGTTTTTTCTTATCCAATAAATATCTAAAAATCATATAAGCAATAAGAGTTTTTCCTCCGGAAGTAGAAACCTCTTCAGTACAATTCATGAATTTTAAAACTCTTTTAGCTGCTTCAATCTGAAAATATTTCGGAGTAATTGAACATTCCTCGAAATGATCTATCATCCAAGCCTCAAAATCTTCTTCGGAAAATTCAGGATCAATAATAGCATCATTTCCCTCAATAGTTAAAGGAAAATTAAACTTTTCAGCCATCTTTTTAACTTCTCCCCATAAGCCAAGAGGAATTCTCTGCGTTCTTTCTTGAAAAAATTTTACATCTCCATCCCAGTGGGGAAACTTTTTCCGAAGCACAAACCAAGCATCTATTTTTTTTGTAAATGAGGATACAAGTTGATCAAATTCCAATAAAGTAGAATCTGATAATACTAAGAATTTCTTATCTTCAGATATTTTAAATTTCATCTATAAATTATTCAGATAATTCTACTGAATCTGCTGAATCTAATGTTGTTACATACCACTGCTGAATCTTCGGATTTTTAATAACCTCCCCGCATATAACACAAACTTCTGTATCTGACATTATATGTCCAGAAGCCCATAGATAATTTACTGATTCTGTTTCAGGATGTTCACATTCAGTTTCCCTAATTTTTTTGAGTTCTTCATCAGCATCTTTTATTGCCTTATAACAATTTTCAACTCGTCTTTTTAATGCTTCGTGTCTTGAATCCATTTTATTTTACTTTTTAATTTTTCCAGATTTTATTTTATCTTTGATTTCATCCCAATCTACGTTATTCTTCTCTTCGAAATACAAGCTCTCTTTTATACTTGTTAATGATTCCCCTCGTTGTTTATGAAAAAATAAAATGGCATCTTCTAAATTATCAAACACTTCTACATAATCCATGTCCCAATATTCGAGAGAGTACATTTGGTTCTCTGAGTAACGAATTTTTCCTGCTCTTCCACTTTGTTCAACCAATTGTCCAATAAAAGATGGAGATTTTTTACCCCAACTACCATATGTACACCATTTTTCCATTAATGCCCCCTCGATATTTGTTCGATCTCAATCCGAGATTTAATTCCATATATCATATTATCGATTGATTTAATAACCCCCTCTATAAATCTCGAATGATTATCAAATTTTTCCCTTTTTTCAAGAAGATCTTCAAGTTCTGATTGTATTTGATTCTTTAAGGTAGTTTCATTTGGATATCTCTTCTGAGATTGATAAGTATAAAAATTATACTTATCAGCATAAGCCTTTTTATAATTTTTATCAAGTTTTATAAGTAAAGATATTAAATAATGATAATATTCTAAAGCTCTTTGTCTTTCAGTATAAATCTCTGTTTGTAATTCTACTATATCAAAAACCTTCTTGAATTTTCCAGACATTTCCTTTACCTTAGTTGACCACTCAAGTCTATCTTTTGAAAATCTTTCATCAATGGATTCCTTTTCTTCTTCCTCATCCTTTGAAATTTCTGGCTGAGGATTCATAAATTCATCAAAAGAGCTGGGAATTAGATCTTCTTGATCCATATCTTTTCTTTTTATTTTTTTTTAATATTTTAATCTTTTCAACTTTTTCCTCAAGATCCTCAATTAAAAAATCTAATTCAGGAGCTTCCATATCCTCAGTATCAAAATGAAAATTTAATTTTGTTTTTAATTTTGGCTCTTTTTCCATATTATATTTATATTAAATATCTATAGCATCAAGTGGATCATTTGAAAAATATGATTCAAATGAACTAAATTTAACATTATTTTCTCTCCCCCATAAGAGAATATCATTAAGATCCCATTTTTTCCTATATGGAACACTAAAATCTCTTAAAAATTTATCCCATAAAAATACCTCTTCTTCGTTTTCTATTTTTTCAATAGATTTTTTTATTCCTGTTTGATCTTTATCAAAAAAATATCTTAAAGGCATATCAAAAGGAAATCCTTTTCCAGCTCCTGTATTAGCTACTGAATTAGGAAAAAGAAAAGCATCAAATGCACCCTCAAACAAAGTTACAGGTCTATTAAAATTAACCTCTGTAATCTTATAAAGTAAAGAAAGAATATCAACTTCTTCAGGAATCTCTTCTTCATTATTCATAAGTTGATAGATTTTTCGAAGATTATAAGTCATATATTTTTCCGTCCTTTTTTCGAAATTTCTTCTCTGAAATCCTAATACTTTACCTTCCGTTGTTAAATTAAGAATAGCTAAATAATTCTCACCAATATTATATAAAAATCTATTTTCATCATATTGAAGTCTTCTTTTTAGCCAGGATAAAACAGGGGTTTCAGCTACTTCAACAAAATTAAATTTTTTCTTAATCTCTTGTCTATCTATAGCATACTTTTCTATAGTTTGAACATCCATCAATATAGATATATCATAACCTCCATAAGAGGATCTTTTGAAATCACTTTTTGATTCGGAGAGATAATTTATAAGATCTAATTCAGGGTCTATTCTATAATCTTTTAAAAAAGAATTGACATCTTTAAAAATGAAACAATTATGACATTTATAATAGCCTGCAAATTTTCCTTTTAAAATAATATTACCTCTTTTTTTGTGATCACTTTGCATAGAATCTCCACAATAGGGACATGAAATTGTGATGCGATCAATATGAGTTCTTATCTTTTGTTTTCCAGGATTATTAGGAAATCGTTGACGAAGTAAAGGTTCCAGATAACTTATTATACGCCCCTTATATTCATCTGGAGAAAGGCTTTTATCAAGAGAATCGGAAAGGGATGAATCAAGCATCAACCCTTCCGTAATTCCCCCAAATAAATCTTTATTCATTTCTAAGTTTTTCCGATAATATCTTCTAAGTCTCCTTCAATTCCTTGAACATCGGGAAGCTCCGGGATATTAAGTTCTGGAAGATTTATTCCAGATTCTTCTGATCCATAAAGATCAAGATTTTCTACTGAAATTTCTGTTGATGTAATTCCTGATGATGAAGCTACAGCTGGGGAGGATTCTCTATTAACAATACTATCATATTTTTGAGTTACAGCTCCTTGACCTGTTACAGCAGTTATAACATGATTGACATATTCGAAAGTTTCCTGATCCCAATCCTGATATGTATATTTGCTCAGCTCTGGAGAATTTTCCTTAACCCAGTTAAATACTTGTTCCTTATTAGAATTTTCATTAATCGGTATAAGAACAGTCTTTCCCCCTTTATCTTCAGGAATACAAAGAGGAATTCTCTTATCTACAAATTTAGATTGATCGTAATTATTAAATCCTGAAACCTTTGTAATAACAAGGGCAAAAACTTTACCCTGAAGAATATCAAAAGGATCATGTTTTTCACCAATAACGGGTTTTAACTCTGCATTGATTTTTTCCCAAATTTTTATACCATATCTCCATACAAGGATTTTTCCTACTTGAGTCTCCTCATTCTCATCGCGGATAACTTGAATAAGAGAAGCATAAGAATGACGTCTTGAAAAAGTATCGGCAAGTTTCTGTTCTTGAACACTCTCACTCTTCTTAAGTTTAAAATAAATATCTTGAAGAGGGGAGGGTTTCCCTACTGAAGATGGGCAATCTATATAACGACCCCGATTCGTTACAGGATCCTGAAGATAGCATACCCATTTATCTTGAATTGAACCATGTTTTGGATCTTTCCACCAGGGAATAAATCGGATAATTGATTGGTAAACGTTATTTTTACCTTTTTCAGCTTTAGGAGTATATTCATCCGTCTGCTTTGAAATAATTTCATTAGCCTCTACATCAGGGCTAAAAAATGCATTGTAATTTTCACTTTCGCTCATAACTTTTTAGTTAATTTAGTTAATTTAGTTAATTTAAATTATTAGTATTTATTAGATATCTATTAGCTTATTAGTCTTTATATATATTAACAAAAGAGTAAAAAGTTTTTTAATTTTTCGTTAAAATTTTTAGTAGATTATTTCAGAAATTCTTATATAAAAAAATCTCCTTAGAAATTTTCTAAGGAGATTTTAAAACTTATAATATTTTAAAAAATTGTATTTATATTATTGAACTATATGTGCTGATGGTTCTGCTGCAGCATTTATAGATATCCAAAATAAAGATGTATCATTAAAGCCTCTTAAAATTAGACTGCCATCCAAAGTTAAATCCCCACTTATTGTACCTCCTGTTTTTAGCAAAAATGTAGAACTCAAGCTTCCAATCGAAGCA
>Ga0307375_10006833_pt1 | contig 10496 bp, 13 predicted proteins | sample TR1MG_FD_202531 | JGI IMG/M metagenome (GOLD analysis project Ga0307375, IMG submission 202531) | Soil microbial communities from Risofladan, Vaasa, Finland - TR-1 | ecosystem: Environmental > Terrestrial > Soil > Coastal area > Acid sulfate soil | place: Finland: Risofladan, Vaasa | collected...
TGATTTCCTATATCTTCAATAGAATCAACTTTGTATTTAAAAGTGCCTCTATTGTCTGTAACAGATATATTATCACTCTCTTTTAATGTGTAGATAGGCTCTAATATTAAAGACTCTTTCACATCGTTATTAAATTGAGCGTTAAAATATCTAGTTGCAGCCGATACGGTATATTTAAATGCTGTAAATGTTAAATCTTCAGTTTCAATCTGTTTTTTTTCACCTGATATTTGGTCTGTTGTAGTAGTTACAACGAATCTTTTACATTCAACATTACTTTCTTCATCAAAATTATCTAATATCATGAGTTCACCACGTAATTTTTTTGTATTTGACATATACTGCTTAATTCACTATTTGCAGCGGTGTATTGCTTTTTAATATCGCTTGCCTTTTGTCTACCTTTAAAAGTTGTAGATACCGGGCCTATCGTTTTTGATGCAATATTACCATCTATAGTATTAAGTTTTTGACCTGCTTTCCTAGCGTGTGCAATCTCACAAACTGCATTTTTTAACTCTTCCGGCACACCTTCAACTAGAGTTATGCAGTCTTTATAATACAAATCTTGTCTTGGAAAGTTTAATTTTTGAGTTTCAACTAATTTAGAACCGCAAAAACTATAGTTATTATCAACAAACTTTGTAGCCTCATTCAACCATGCTTTTGTAGTATCACTGGAGGCATAAACAACACCTACATTCTCATAATATTGAATAAAGTATTCTTCACTTACATATGATGTTGAATTATTTAACCCTGTACCATCTTCAACTACAAATTGAATTGCCATTTTAAACCTCTAAATCTATTTGTTTTTATCACAACTGTATATTTCCCATAATTTTTACCCTAAATCTAGGAATTAAAGTTAAATCATCTTGCACATACGCCACAAATTGATCACTCAAGGAACCGTCAAGTCGAATAACTGACCCATACTGTCCAACTCCGGCAAATGTTTTTCTCATGGATAAACCCCAATTTCCGCCACCGCCTGATCTGGTTGTGTATGCCACATCATAGGCAGTTGCCCTAAAACCTGCATTATCAAAAACACTAACATTATATTCACGGAATAAACTTACAGGGCTTTCAAATCCAAAATAAACACCGTTTGGTATTTGAGCTAAATTACCAAATAAAGCATCATCTGGTGCTCCATTCAATATCATATCAACCATCAATCTCCTAGTATTCCACACTAACCCATTTGTAGGAGTTGCAAAAAACTTTATTTTTGTTCCTGGCAATGCGGCAGTTTTAGATAAATTTACATTAACTCTTTTTGACTTCTCAACATTTACAGGGTCAAAATCATATGCCAACGGAGGAGATATCGTTATCACATTTGTTGCAACATTAGTTACCTTGTGTTGTGAAAATCTATTATTTACAAAATCAGTTATTACTCCGGGATTACCTTCATAAGCGATATTTAAATAATCTGCGTTAGGCGCAGCAGGATTTACATAATTATGCCCTGCTTGTAAAGTTAATTCATAATCTCCTGCGGAATAAGTGCCTACAATTACAACGTCATTTAACTCTTCATATAGAAAATGTTCGAATGCTGGAGATTCAGACTCCACACTTTTAACCCTTAACGCATCGTTATTATCATCATGTACATCATCAACAACACCAGCTACACTCATTTTAATTTTCCTTTAACAATTGTTTAAGTTTTTTTTCACTCATTCTTTTAGCAGTAGATTCAGCAATTAAACCCCTTTCTACAACTTTTTCTACTAATATATCTTTATCTGTTTTTTCATTATCTTCAACTACTTCAACTTCATTATCTTCAACTTTAATTAAACCTTTACAGTTTTTATAATGCTCGTAAAAATCAACCCTACTAAAGCTTTTTTTACATCTAACACAATATCTTTTATCCATAATTTTCTCCATAAATGTAATAGGGGCATATTTCAACCCCTATTTTTTTATCTACCGTACTTTGCAGGGTATATATTTAATGCCCCTGTAGTTGGTGTTGCATCTGTTGTAATAACAGCTTTAACATACATTTTAACATTTCTTTCAAGCGCAAATCTCTTTACCTCAACCCCTGCAAGTTGCGCAGGATTGGTAATTGTAATTGTAGCGCCTGCAATGTCTGCAAAAGTAACATTATCAGATGATTCTCGTAATTTAATAGTTAAATCACCAGTCAAGGCAATATCTTCATAAGCCTTTACAACAACTTCTAAAGCACCAAGAGTACCGCCGACTTTTATAGCACCTCTATTAGAATCTGCTGAAGTTGTATCAGGCAAATCTTGTCTATATGCCATATAGTCAGGTTGATTTCTTATATCCTCACCCTTTGCAGGTGGAAAATTTCTAGTTTCTGTAGCCATTTTTTACCCCTTATACGTTTGTTTCTGTACCGTTAAGGAAGTTGTAAGATGTAATAATTGGAATACCATCCCAAGTATTAAATCTAAAATCCATATCGGTAGTACTTACTGTTAATACGTCCATATGACTTGACTTATATCTTTTTAATGCATTCAAAAATCTAGGGTGCATATAGATATAAGTGTTTGCCGGATTTGCTCTTGCATTCAAGATAAAGTTAGAGAACTCCGCCTCTGTTGGAAATTTCTCTGTAGCAGAGTCGATGTCAACATTAACCATAGCAGATACGTTTCTATCATTTGCAAGCTGCAAGCCAAAGTAAGTTTTAAAAGCAACACCTTTGACAAGTATTGATTTTTTAGTACCGTCTGCAAGGGTGAACTCTTTTTCAAAAGTAGTATCTTTTCCACCAATGTCGATTACTTCCATTGCTTTACCATTGCCCGGCCCTGTTTCGTCAAAAAGACCTATCGTCTCACCCGGAACCCATTTTACACATATTGCAGAAAAGTTTTTATTTGAACTTCCTCCAATATCTGTAACATTCCCATTATCAATAGCAAATTTTCTTATACTATTGTAAATCATTGATTTTTCAGTATTTGCCCCTGTCTCTCTAAGAATAGAAGGAAGCTTACTATTAAAATAAGCAGATGCACCTCCGAATTTTCTCGCCTTGTCATCTCCGACATACATTTTACCACCGATGACACCTAAATCTTGTTGTTTTAATTCCGTAGTTAAATCAACTTCAGGAAGTTCATCGTCAAGATCAACTGTCTCGGCACCCTGTACGCTAACAAGGTTTTCGTACACATTTTGAAAACCGGAACTAGCTGCCTGCATTGGAATCATACCCAAGATCGGTGCTTCTTCTGTAAGCGCATCAATAATACCGGGTTGTTTTTCTGCTGTCAGTATAGAAAGTTCACGGTAAAAATTAAAAATACTCATTTCTTTACCTCTTTTATATTTGTTATCTTAAACATAAGTTTAAAATATATTCATTTTACCATTTGTAAATGTTGGCTTTTTCTTTTTATCAGTTTCTTGCTTAGATTGAGAACCACCAGCACCGCCACCAATGTTTATCTTGGCTGGCAAATAATCCTCTGATTCCGGCTTTTCAGCCCACTGCATAACAAACTGCTCGGGAGTCTGTCCCTCTTTTGTTAATGCCGAGTCTAAGTCTTCTGATAGTTCAAACGTTGTTTGATTAGTTAGATATGTACTTAGTGCCTTTGCTTGTCCTTTTTTAAGGCCAAACTTTTCTGACATAAGCGTTTTTTGGATCTCATCGTTGATGAGCTTTGATTTTAATTTGCTTATAGCGTTGCTATTAGCGGACTTGAGAGAGTCAAGCTCTCCCTTGAACGTTGTATTTTCTGCAAGTAAGTTTGACATCTTAGTCTTGTATTCTCTTAATTCATCGGATTCGCCCGGATTTTTTGCTTTATACAACAATTCAACCGCTTCATTATAATCCTTTACACCGAGTGTGTCAAGTGTTTTCTGAAAAGTATCAGAAATATTTGTATTATCTTTTTTTGCTGCTAATTTTGCAAGCAATTCTTTGTTTTTAGTTTCGATTGCTTGGTTTTTTTCAATAGCAATCAAGTTAGCTTCGGCTTTTGATATAAGCCCTACTTCCGTTAATATCGCTTTACCATCGTCGGTTTTCATAAGCTCTAATATTTGCTCTTTAGTCATTATTTTTTACCCTCTTCTTTTTTAGCAGATTCTTTTGGTTTTTGTAATGCTTGCACTTGTTCATTTGCTTGCATTTGTAACATTCCAATTACTTCCATGCTTTCCCTTGCTGGTAGTTCTCCAAGTGCTTTTAGAATAACATTTACCTCTTTTTCGCTAACCTTAAAATTAAACTCCATTAAATACTCCTATTTATTTTTTTACAAGCCGCCCTGACTTGTTATAATTTACACCATTTTCTTTTATCCATTCATCAAACTTATCAAAAGAAAAAACCTCATTCTCGCCAGTTTTTGGATTTCTGACACGTCTTAATTTTGGATTAACACCATCTATTATGTTGATTGTAGTGCATTGACAATTTACTACATTACTTGCTGACACTATACCATCACCGACCCGAGGGGCAATAAGTTTTTCACCTTTTACAGTAAAACTTTCATTTACAGGTACTTTTTGACGGTCTGCTGATTTATGGGAATCTCTTGTATTTGAGAATGCAGCAAGCCACATCTTCTCCATGTCAATTCCTTGCTTAACTGCCTGCTCTGTAGATTGAATATAACCAAGAGATAGATTTCTCCCTCCCTCTGTACGTGCAATTCTCAAAGCCTTATATTTTATACCGCCATTACCATCAATACCGTCAAATACTTCTTTTATATCTTTTGACATTTCTTTATAAGATTTGCTTTGTATAAAACCAGAGTCAATCGTTTTTCTTAACTTAGACAAGGCTTCTTCATTGTTTTCTTTTAACAAGCTTGATAATGTCCCTTGACTTGGAGTGTATATTTTAGCATTATCAATTTTATCTTTTATCTTTTTCCAAGCCTCATAATTTCCAGTTGCAGCGTATTCAATGAGATTGTTATCAAGTGCAATAAATGACATATCTACAAAAGAGCTGTATTGATATATATTCCTGTAATATGCATTTGATATTGCTAGTTTTTCAGCTTCAAGAGTTGCAGCATTTGAAGTCTTGAAAGTCTCACCCATTACGTCTGCAATTTCATCTTGTAACTTTTCAAGCCTATTTAGTTTTATCATTTCTGAATAATAATTAGTAGGATCAACACCCTCTAATTTTAGATATATTTTATTTATTTCATTTGTAATCTCATTGTATGCTAAGTCATAAGCTTCTTTTACCTCACCTATGACTTTTTCAGTTTCTTTAGCGGTTACTTTAAAAATGTTTAGTTGTCCATTTTCGTATGTCACTTACTTACTCTTTTTCTTCAATAATTTCTTCTTCTATAATTTCTTCATCTTCTTCACCCTCTTCTAAGTCTACATTTTCAAGCCCAGAATCTAAAGTTTCATTTACGGGCTTTTCAGCTTCTTTTTTCTTTTTATCTTTTTTAAGCTCTTTTATTTCATCTTTTTCCGTCCATCCTTCAGGATATATTTCACCTCTTTTTAATGCCTGCATAAATACATGATTTGACACTGCCCCGGAACTATTCATCGTCCATAATGCCGTCATTGTTTGTGCATCTATCATTGATATATTAAAATCAACTGTTAATGAGTATGATATTTTATCGTTTAATTTTCCAGTTGTCCATTCGTCAACTAACTTCAAGGCTTTTTCGAGCCCTCTTGATACTGACTTTGATATTGACATTAGAACAGATTGCTCTCCACTTCGATGTATTTGAGCGGTCTCTGCTGACTCAATGCCGTTTGGATCACTTGACAATATCCGAGCCCCTACTACGGCCATATCTTTCTGCAAATCAAGCAAATCTTCTTTTAATGCTTTTACACCATCAGCACCAAGACTTAAAAACCCCCATTTCCCATCGGTATCAAAAGGCAACACTCTACTACTTCCAAGCGTAACACTTGAACCTGTACCGTCATCTTGCAACCCTGCCAAGCAAGGAGTAGGATTTCCCAAAAGCAATTGAGAATTTTTATGCCCTGCTGACAATCTGTAATAAACAATAGATATTAAAGATAAATCATTTATCGGTGAGTAGTTCAAGCCCCATTTTTGCCCGATTGGACTTATAGGAAAAATAGGTATAAATTTCATATATTGACTGTTCATCATTGGGTTAGTTGTTGATATTATCTTGTATCCGTCAAGCCCTGTTGAGTTTGATAACGTTAAATTATCGCTATCTTTTTGATACACTCTAACTCTATAATATCCGTTTTCATCTATGTCTAAAACTCTTATTTGTTTTTTTACTTCTTCTTCAAACTCTTTATCTTCGTCTTGCAAGCTTACACTTTCTTGTAATACTACAAAATTAACAGAATAAACACCGTTAATATATCCCATTTTCCAGTTAAGTATATCAAGTGTTTTGTACATTCTCATATATGCACGTTTAGACTCTTCAGAATATTCAACAATAATAGCTGATCTATAATTCTTTATAGTCTCTTCAAATACTTCTTTTGAAAAATCGTCAAGTGGTTGACCGTCAAGGGTGATATCATTAAGTATTTCTTCATTGTCATATTCTGCATTTGGCGACTTTCTGAATACAAGCCCAGAATAACCCTCTATTGTTCTACCAACTGCCGGGAAAAAATAAGCATATTCCTTGAATACTTCGTATAGTTTTTTACCTCTATCACCGTCAAGTTTTTGACCTGTCAACATAGGCAAGTAGTCTTCAGCATTTTCACTATTCTTTACGGCATCTTGACCGTCTGCTGTATCGTTGCATCTTTCATAAGAAGCTTTATATTTTTCAAGTTCCGGGTGTAGTGTTGTTAATCCCATATTTCTAACCTATAGTAAAGTTTTTATTTTTTATAATACCATTTTTAAACAATTCTGTAAAGCCATAAACCATGGCGTCAAGCCTGTTTGGTGATAATTCTCTCGTATCGCCTGTATAAGTTAGCATTTCATACTCTAAATTAGCAAACTTTTTTACATGAGATATCAAACCCTGTTCATACAAAGATACAATTGGCTCTGCTCTTAATATCTTTCCCTTTGTTGCAACTATTTCCTTTACTCTTATAGTTCTATCAATTTGATGTATTATAGTTTTCATACCAGCACCTACGCCGTTTTTTTCTAACACAATACAATCAGCATCAAACTTTTTATAAGCGTCAATTGCTCTTTGAGCTTGATTTAAAGGTGATAATTTTTCTGAAAAATCACCTAATAAAAATCCATGTTGTTTTATTTTTCCTGCTATTATTATTCCTGCTTCATCTGCATACTTATTATCACTTCCTGACGGATCAAGAGCTACAACTACCCTTTCACATTCATGTATCGGCTCTCCATAATGTATTATATTTTCATGCCATAAAGCCCCTTCGATCGCTTGCCTTAACTCTCCACACCAAACATGAAGATATTTTTTATAGTTAGTTTTTTTATCATACTCCATCTCTTGCCTTAAGACTTCCGGGAAATATGGGTTGTCCCAGTAATTAACAGTGACTACTTTTGCATTATCATGTTTATTCGTGACAAACATATCATAAACAGCATCAGATTCGTCTTCAGGATTAAAAGAAACTAATATTTCAGAATCTTCTTTTCTGATAGTCGGGACTAAATACTGCCAAGCTGATTGACTTAACTCTGTAGCCTCGTCAATCCACAATAAATCAACACCTTGTACAGATTTAAAACTTGCTGGATTTTTAGCACCATAAAATAAAAATTCAGTCCCTTCTTTAGATTTCAAAGTATGCTCTGTCAATTCAAAAGCTTCACTATATCCTAGCATTTCTATAACATCTTTTAGTATCTGCAATGATGAATCTGATATTCTTATCTGATTACCTCTAACACACATTATTTTAGATCCAGGATTTTTCAAGGCATATTCTATAACATATATACCAAAACCTATAGACTTTGCTCCACCTCGCCCACCCTTAGCAACTTTATATCGGATTTTAGTTTTCCATAATAAATCAATTAACTTATTACTTATTTTGACTTTCAGGATCAAACCCCTCTATAACAAGTTGAGGTAAAGTTATTGATCCAGAATGTTCAACCTTATCTGTAACCTTACCTATTGATCTATCTAACAATTTATTTAAATTAGTAATATCACCTCTTTTTAAATCTTCAAATAATGCTCTCACAAACATTCTCAATAAAAAAGGTTGCTCTTTATCAGATAAAAGCTCTTTTAATTGATCCTCTGTTTTATCAAATATTTGTTTTATTATTATTCCTATATCATCAGCCCCAAGATCACTTTCTTTTACAAAATCCTTTAATTTACTTTTTTTTCTACCTGCATTTTTAGGTTGATTAGTTGAACTAAATTTTTTAGCTTTTCCCTCTAACTGTTTAGGCATTGCCATTAGTCGAATCCTTGTCGATTTTGTAGTTATTACATATATAATCTATTATTACTCTTGCATAGTCGTATTTACTTATCAACATCTTATTTTCTATGATTTCAAATATATCTTTTTTCACATCTTCTTTATTCGGATTCAATAAAATTCTCCTTAATATCCTGCCATTGATATTCTTTACCGTCTCTTAAAAGTGTTATATCTTCTTTATCTAAGTTGTTATATCTTTTAACTATTACATCAACATACTTTTCATCAAGCTCCATTAAAAAAGAATTTCTACCTGATTTTTCTGCACCGATTAAAGTAGACCCGCTTCCTCCAAATAAATCTAATACATTTAAATATGTAATATGGTTGCTAAACGCTCTAATTGATAAAGCGTAAGGCTTTTGTGTTGGATGTACATATTTAGAATCTTTTTTTACTTCCCATAAATCGCTTTCGTTTTTAACGTGTTCATCAATTTTACCATTAAACAAACAAAATTCATGTTGATGTCTATAACCATTACCTAAACCAAAGACATTTTTTGCCCATACGATACACGTTTTAAAATCAAGATTCTCCTGTAAAATCCCATAAAACTTCCAATTACACCAGATATAATAAGCTTTCGGATTTATTGATTTTATTTTTTCTATTACTTCATATATAAATTCTTTAAAATCCTCATCTTTTAAGTTGTCGTTTTTTATAACATCATGTTTACCACTTCTACCATTAAAAGCAACATTATAAGGAGGGTCTGTAAAAATTAAATCAACGCTATTTCCGTTTAATAATTTATCTGTATCACTTGATACGCTATCCCCACACATTAACCGATGTCTACCCAACAACCAAATATCACCCAACTTACTAAAAGGCTCTTTTGTTTCATCTACCTCTGGAATCTCATCTTCTTCTATCTCTTCTTCTTCACTATTTAACTTTATATCAATTTCACCATCGGTAAATCTAAAAGTATTTTCATAATCTAAATCTATGTTATCAATAAACTCTCTTAATTCATCTACATTAAACTCACCATACTGACTTGTAATGTGTAATAACTTGACTTTTGCATCTTCTTCATTATCAGCATCAACAATTGCAACTGGTAAATCAGGTATATTATAGCCTTTTTGTCTCATATAGATTAAAGTTGCCAATCTTTGATGACCATCTAACAAAGACCATTCGCCTTGATTATCCCAAACAAACAATGGAGCTATAAATCCATTGTTTAAAATAGATTTCATTAACTTTTCTCTATTTTCCTTTGATATCTTTTTTATATTACCTTGAAATTCTTTTAACCTATCCAATGGCAGAGTAGTGTTTGCTTTGCATTTAATTTTTATTTTATCCACATTAAGCCCCTTTCCTACCTTTATTTATAATCTTATTCATTATTCCACCAATTCACCAATTGGAGTTCCGTCTTCAAAAGTCCAATCTAAAAATAAATCTCTTAATGTTATATTGTAGTCAGCAAGCTCAACTATATTATTTTTTAGGTGAAACCCTGTAATAGCACAATAAACAGAACCATTCTTTCCCCTTATCCATTGACCTTTCAGCTTTTTAATAACTTCTTCAGTTAATGACTCATATGGCTTGTAAATCGGTTCTTTTATTTCTCGCCACATATTCCATTTACACGTAGTATAACAATCACCTTTTCTATACTCTACCACACCAACGGACGTGTCAACACATCTACAGCTACCATCATTGAAAGTGTCTACTAGTATTCTTTTTTCCCATTCATGCTCTTTACTATCTCTTACCTCTACCCACTTTACTTCTTTATTCATTATTGTTTTCCTTGCTAATAAAAAAATCTACTAATCTTAAATATCCGATATAAACATCATAACCCTTTGACATTTTCGTTATCTCTTTATCTGTCAATAAACCATTATAAACTATCAACCAATCATCTTTACAACTTTCTAAATCTTTATGGTAAAAATTGTTTAAAGTGCCTTTTTCATTGATACCCCTAGATCCGGGGTGTGCCGGTAAATGTGCCATCATGCAAGAACCATATAAAACACTCACTCTACCTTGATAAACCATACATAAATGAGCTACTGAACTTGAAACCTCGCCATTTATTA
>Ga0307375_10006834_pt1 | contig 10494 bp, 4 predicted proteins | sample TR1MG_FD_202531 | JGI IMG/M metagenome (GOLD analysis project Ga0307375, IMG submission 202531) | Soil microbial communities from Risofladan, Vaasa, Finland - TR-1 | ecosystem: Environmental > Terrestrial > Soil > Coastal area > Acid sulfate soil | place: Finland: Risofladan, Vaasa | collected...
CAACGTCACAACGGACACCATCGCGCATCTCACTTGGTCAAGCTACGTCATGGACCCCACGCCTCCTCCTACACCTGTGGGAGAGTGCCCACAACCGTCACCGGAGCCGGCAACAGCTTTCGTTTGCGACCAGCAAACTTTGCTCTGGACGTCGCACTCTTCAGTCAATGCATCTTCCGTCACTGTCTCTAACGCAGTCTTCATCTCTGGAGATCTCAATGTTACCACTTCAATCACCTTCAACGGACTCACTGCTAATATCAACGTCTCGGGCTGCATCAACATCCAAGGCGGCGGTCTTCAACTTCAACTCACACCTCAAGAACTCACTGAATTGCAACAATCGAAGGCAAAGACACAACTTCTACTTACAGCAGGATGTCCACTTTCAAATGCACTCCAAGTACAGGTCGCGGCCGCTGGAAAGAAAAAGTGCCAAAAGCTCACTTCTACAACCACCACTGGTACCTCCGCTCAGTCTCAACAACTGAGTACCCTCTCGGTAATTCTAAAGTTAGATGGAAGTTCGTGTAAGACTTGGTGGATCATCCTAGCATCGGTGCTCAGCGCTCTCGTTGTCATCGCTCTCATCGCCTTCATTCTGCTCGCAACATTCAACAAGAAGGTGAAGGCAACGTTTAGACCATTTTGGGCGAGAAAGGCGTCCGAAAGGGGAGTATGATGTGTGCTTGATCAACACTGGACCACGTTCGTTCTGTCGCGCTCTCGGTCCGTCTCCACGGTTCAAACCTCATTTTACACGCGCAGATCACCCCACTGTACTGTATACGAGTAAACAACCGATTCAAAGCATTTGAACAAAGCGATACATTGGTCTGTACAATAGGGAGGGACCTGAAGCCAAGTGGATGGTAGTGCAAGTTGGCCGAATCGCTCGCCGCACAGCGCGCGAATCCCGCCGCAACGGGTCCGCTATGGGGTCAGCAATCAGTTTTCAACTTGCAAAGTGCCAAACAAGAAGGATGAGAATAGACAGTGTGTGGGGGGGGATGGAAAGAGGCGCCTTTTACGGAGTGGGAAGCAAGAAAGAAGCGGCGCAAGCGGACATGCATACACCTTGGACGGCAGAACACATGCCAGGAGCACCGACCAACCAGGCATACCAACCGATAGGACCAGTGGTGCCGGCTGTGATGCCCCAAGCAGCGAGGCAAGAGACGTAGGCGGCGTTGCAAGCGGTGTAGCACACGCCGACGGTGATGGGCCCAGCCGCGATCTTTGGGACGACCAAACAGAGGGCGAGGAGAATGAGCATAAGAGAGGACTTGAAGTTCATGTTGAAGGAGGTTGATGAGATGGGGATAGAGAACACTTCCTTGTGAGGAGGGTTGGACGACGACTGACTCGAGGGCGGGGCGCGCCGAGATGAAGCGGAGAAGTGCTCACACACTGAAACCGCAGCAGAGCCTCAGGCTCCTCCTTCTGCTCTATGTGATCTTCTCTCTATGTGTGAGTCCTGCAAAATAGCCATTACTCGAAGAAAAGGGGGAAACGGGAGGAATCGATGGAGTACAAGGGCGGAATAGAAGAAGGCACACACTCGAACTGACAAGGCACTCTCCGTCGCTTCAATAGTTCCTGACCTCGAAATCTGCGACATCACGAATGTAATACAACATGTAAGTGATCGCTGATGCTGATCTTGAACCGATTCTAAGACAATTGAGGCCAGCTTCACTACGAAAGAGGTCGCCATTTTCTCCTCATCACCCTTCCAATAACCGAAGCCCAATGGTCAACATTTTAGATGAGAATCCGCTCTACCATATGCCTTCATTCTGATTGTGAGTCCTTGTACGATCGATGTTACTCAAGATGTGGCCAGGGTGTGTTTGTTTGTTGCCGCTCTGGCAGTGCGCCTCTCGATCTCCATTCTCTCCCTCTCTCTCTCTCTCTCTCTGAGCGCTCCTGTCACAACACCAGTCCCTACTGGGGAGGTTTGGGATCCTCTTGCTTTACTCTGTCTGGAATTGCTGTCTTCAGAGAGTTGTGGAGCTTGGGAACTGACTTCCAAGATGTCTCAGGCCGATGTGTCGCGCCTGCTGGCCGTCTTCAGCGGACCCTCTGGTCACAAGAAGTTGGCTGCGATTTTGGCTGTGCTTGTTGGTGTACGTGCTAACTTTGAGTAGCGTTTGTGTTCTTCACTTCCGCTTGCATGTCATTTGTGTCATTTTACTTGGTTGAAAACTGTTCCTGGTGTGCTTTTGGCGTTGCAACATTTTCAGCACTGGAGCCGCATCCCAGGTCAGGTCTTCCGTTTCTCTCCACTCTCTCTCGCTCTGTGGATGGGATCCGTCGGTGTGCCATGCTGTGTGACCCTTTTTCGCCCTTCTGACGCCCTCGTGTGTCTCTTCTGTTGTGTGCAAATGCGTGTAGTCAGGTGGTCTTCTCTATTATGCCAAGCAGCTGAAGCGTCGTTCGTCTCGTTTGCCCGGAAAAGAGGCTTCTCCCTCCTCGCCTGCTTCTGACAAGCCTTCGTCTCGCAAGAGTGTTGCAGTGAACCGTCACTTCTTTGAGCGTTTGTGGACTTTGGCAAAGGTTGTCGTGCCTTCACCGTTTTGTCGTGAGGTGAGAGAGATGGCTGTTTTGACTGCGCTCTTGTGGGTTCGCACCGTTTTGACTTTGCGCATCGCCGATTTGACTGGTAGGAACGCCGAGGCCCTCGTTTCTCGCAATTCCCAAAAGTTCGTTCGTGGTGTGATCACTTTGGCCGTGTTGGCAGTCCCTGCGTCGATTGTGAACAGTGGAATCAAGTACATTTCCACATTGCTGCAGTTGAACATGCGTCAGCGTTTGTCTCGTCATCTTCATGATCTGTACTTGAATGGTATGACTTTCTATCGTGCCTCGAATATGGGCTCCCTCAAAATCGATAACATGGACCAACGCATCACTCAGGATACGGAGAAGTTCGCGTCTGCGCTGGCCTCGCTCTACGGCAACATCTTTAAGCCCGTTCTCGACATTGTGCTCTTGACTTCCCGTCTCGCTAAGGTTGTTGGTTTGCGTGGTCCGTTGATCATGTATTTCTACTATTTCTTGTCCTCCATCTTGCTTCGGGCGATCATGCCGCCATTTGCAAAGTTGACCGCCGAGCAGCAAAAGTTAGAGGGCGATTTCCGCTACGCGCACTCGCGCGTGATCAACTATGCCGAGGAAATTGCGTTCTTCGCAGGCAACAAGCGCGAAAAGTCGTATTTGAACGCCGCCTTCGATCGGTTGTACGTCCATTCCAAGTCCATCTTCACGAAACAGGCGACGCTCGGTGTTTTCGACTCCTGGTTGGTCAAGTATGGCGCCACGATGATTGGTTATGCAGTCGTCGCTGTGCCAGTGTTTGGCGCATTGGGTGCGCAGACGTACGGCGCAAATGCAGGCAGCTCGGACGATAGTAAGTCGAGCATCACGCGCGATTACGTTCGCAACTCTCACATCCTCATCAACTTGGCGCGTGCCATTGGTCAAGTCATTCTTCTCTACAAGAACTTCACGCAACTGGCAGGATACACGGCGAGAGTAGCAGAGCTCAGGGAAGTGCTCATTCGATGCATCAAAGCGCAGCGCTCGGAAAACGCCGTTCAAGCCTCCTCCTCCTCACTGTCGTCGTCATCACTCACTAAAATCGCATCCATGGAAGAACTCAAGCTCGACGAAGGAATATCGGTGACAGCAACGTCAAAGTACGAGATTGCGGACCACATCGAGTTCAAGGGCGTCAACATCGTCTCCCCGGATCGCGTTGTTCTCCTCACCGATCTCACGTTCCAAGTCGTACCGGGCATGAATTTGCTCATCGTAGGACCCAACGGATCCGGAAAATCGTCCCTCTTCAGGGTGCTCTCCGGACTGTGGCCGCTCGAGACCGGACACGTCATCAGACCGAAGCCAAACGACATGTTCTACATCCCACAAAGACCATATTTGACTGCTGGAACATTGAGACAACAGATCTTGTACCCACACTCCGAGCAACAAATGGCCGAACGAGGCATCACCGACGAACACCTTGCTGCACTCATGGACCAAGTGGAACTGCGATATCTGCTCACACGAGAAGGATGGGAGAAGGAACAGGACTGGGGAGAGACACTCTCCATGGGAGAACAACAACGCGTCGCCATGGCAAGACTCTTCTATCACGCGCCAAAGTACGCCATCCTCGACGAATGCACCTCACAACTATCGCTGGACATTGAGGCATTCCTATACGCTCGTTGCAACGAACTCAACATCACACTCATCACTGTGGCGCACAGGAAATCGCTCTGGAAGTATCACTCACACATCCTCATCTTCGACGGCCTTGGAAAGTGGTCATTCAGAGAGTTAGAGTCACAAGAGATGGTAGAAGACGACAATCAGGGGTTCAACAAGCCAGTCACGGCCTCTTCCTTGACGAAAGCGTAAGAGTGTCTCCAACTCATCATCCACCTCTCCACCTCGTTCCCATGCCGACGTACCCCCAAATACGCAGAGTACATATGATTGCAATTCAACCCACATGAGTAACCAAATGAAACACACGAGAAATTGACCTACTTTTGAAGAAGACGAGACACGCGAACCTCTTCTCCTTTCTTTGGGCTCTGCTTCATGTGCTCTCGGTCACTCCGTCCTCGCCGATCCATGGTATTGCACGAGAGTAGTGGGTGAACGTATTTTGGAAAGAACTCAGTCGAAGGGACTGTCATGATGGAGCTTTGGGTCGTCTGGGCGAATCTGCCTCGAGGAACCACCACTCAGCCGCACAACGACGTCTTCTCTCCAGTCCGCAGCACAGTGCTGACAGCAAAACACTCTTTTTCCCACACTTTTCATCGACTTCCCTCTGATTTGTTAAGAGCACGATCGAACATCATATATACGCTAATGAGAACCGCTAATGATGCGAAGAACCGACGAAAACGATGAGAGGGTCTTCATGATGGAACTGAGTCATGATGAGCGATAGAACACTCTCCATCACATCCAATTGCATTTAAATCAGTATAAGAATTCAATTAACGGCTATAGATGCAATTAGAAGGCGAACCAACCTATATTAAGCTCGATGGAACGCGTGGCCGATTCGATCATTCCTGGCGCCCACAAAGTTCCGTGCCTTCTCATGCATCCCGATCTTTCTTGGGAGGCCCAACCCATGGTATCTCTCTTTGAACACAATGGTCTTCCATAATCTCACCTTTGATTGGCATAAAATGGGCTCTTCTAGGTTTGGGATGTCGACATTTCGAGCGCACCTATGCACACCCTTCAGATCTTCAACGAGATGGGGTGCTTGTTTTCCACTTCTAAGTATGCGTATTAAATGTATTCCAGGCGATGAGCCCACGTTAGAGCTGAGTTGCAACAGGGAACATATGTCTTATCGGTAGAATTCCATTCTGTGTGACGGCTGCATCACCCCTCTTTCTTCTTTTTTTCCTTGGAATTTGGTCGTAAACGACGTTTAGTCTTCTGTTCATCCCGAAAGCATAGAAGATCATCCGTTGAAAGGAAGATGACAGGAGAGTTGCCGAATCGGGAACATGTCTGGGGGTACCGAAGAACACCCTCTCAAGCTATAAGCGCTACCATTTGCCCAGCATTGTAAGGACAACTAGGGTCTACGAACATCATAAACCCACAGACACCGTTTCGGATGTTCGGGAAATACTCCCCTCGTTCTCAGCTCTGACTGAATCGAACTCCATGCCCCCCCTCATTTTTGAATCAGGTTATAGAAAATTGGTATTTACAGTCTCATCTTCATTGTAGAGACCCAACGAACACATACAGGACGTTCGCACTTTGAATCGGACTCCAACACTCTGCCCTGAGATTTGCGGTTCATCTTCCCCCTTCAATGTGCGATCTTTCCACACTAGTCATTCTTAGGAGTCGTCGCTCAAACTTGTTCTCTCAACTTAACCATGTTTGCTCGCGTTCCTCCGTGTGGCGACACGTCCGCCTTCACGTTTGTCCCGTGGTCATTCACCCTCGTTTGCAATCCAACACCCTTCTCAGACCTCATTTCCCCCGAAAAGCGATTCTATACTCACAGTTGTATGAGCTAAGGTCCTGAATTGTGCCACTACTTCACTTTCCTGGGCAGGATTTGGTTCTCGTCCAGCGACACTCCTACAGAAAGGAATAACGACCTCTCTTGAATCCCTCTTATGCACCTTTGGTACAATCTGGTTTGGTTATTCACCTCATGAAGTTTGGCAGCATCTGACTCAGTTTTGAAGCACATGAGATCACGCAGATGATTCGTGAGTGGCCATTTCTCTCCACTCTCTCGATGTTCTTCAGGAATGGAGGCTGACTATTGAAAACCCTCTACATGTGTCGATTACAAGCCCTTTCTGAACTCTGACCGGATCCGAAACCTTGGAAGGGGAGGAATCTGTCTCACGGTTGAAAAGCACCAGGGCAATTCTTCTTGCACTTCCGCAACGATATCAGGGTGGCCTGGACAACCAAACATTGTCTTCCTACAACCCAGATGTCGGAATACCGGCTCTCTTCAGGTGAATTCAGTGCTTACACGCTATTTTCAATGGAATTCCAGGATGAGTTGGCAGATCAAGATGTACAATGGACGCAAGGATGATGGACATGCTCGACCCCCATGTCATGCCACTTTCGGGTTTGAACGAGAGTTTTGTCTTATGTACAAACGCTCAACTTGATCTATATTGTAGCTTATTACAGAATTCGTCTTTGGGAAGCTTCGATGCGCGTATCGCAGACTGAGATGGCCGCATCTTTGCTATGCAACTCGCTCATTCCTGTACTTTGCACTTGAAACAGCACATGACTGAGTTATCGAATAGATTCTTGTATTTTAGTGCCCATGTGGCGCTGAGAGCCCAGAGGGTGGTGAATGTGGCGCCTACGAAGAGGAATCCAGGGACTTGCTCGCCGTGGAGGATCATGTGCTTGATGTGCATGACTTGCCCAAAGTGTACTATTGACGTGATTACCACCATGATTGCCGCTGCGATGACTACGAGCAGGCGTCTTCTGGAGGAGAAGCGGACTGAGACGAAGAGAGCAACAAGCGCGAAGAGCCACTGCACGGCGCCATTTTGAACGTAGATTATTGTGATTGCCGACGTGCCATCGAGGTAGTATTGGTCCTTTGATTCTGAAGACGAGATGGCCACACCTACGCCCAAGAGGAACATGAGTGTGCCGCTGAGGATGATGAGGACTGAGAGGATGCGCATGAACCACGCGGGGATGACTTCTACTCTGCACTGTGTGTGAATGAGTCCCGTTCCCTGCAATGAAGAAGATCTGTTGTTGTTGATAGGTAAAAGGGTATCGGCTTCGTGATGGTCCAAGAGCTGTTCCTCAGACACGATGTCGAGGGTCAGGTCTCCAGAGAAGAGAGAGAAGAGAGATTGGGAGCCGGCGCTGCGGGACGCGACCACTTTGAAGGCCAGTTGAAGGATCGTGGTGATGACGATGAGAGAAAGGATGAAGATAGCAAATTGGTATTCATTTGGGTGAGGGAAGAAGATGTGATCGGGCTTGTCGCAACCGGAGGAGCTTGTTGCGCAGGCGTGGTGGACGACCCTGGCGCACAGACCAAGAGACACAAAGTTGAGAGCCACGCCGAGCCAGCTCAGTGCGGCGGCTGCACCACTCGCCAAGTACCGAGACGTGCCGCAATTCAACAACGACAACATGGCGATCGCTGTGCGGAATCCAAGTTTCTTGTAATTGTCGGAGAAGACCCAGAAGCCACAGGCGCTCACGAGGGCGAAGGACAGCGCCTGCGCAGAGACCAAAAGTAGCGATGGCAACATGCGCCTTGGATAGCCTTCCAGATGCATGACGTGTGTGAGAAAACGATGAAGAGGATAGAAGTCTATACGAAGAAGAGGAAGGGGAGCAGGAAGTGTGCAGGACAAGCCCAAAGGAGGGAGTGATTTGGTGATGAGGGCTCTTCTCGAGCGTTTGCGAACAACGACCACACCAGGAAGGTCCTCTGTTCCGAAAGAAGTGGTAGTTGGGAGCGCCAATGTCAACGAGTGGAAAGCAAATGCTCACTGCATCGTGTTCGCGACCAATGCGAGTACACATGATGGACAACTAGACATGCACGCGGGGATGACAGGCAACCGAGCGGATCCCGTCACCGACCAACGTTCTACTTACGGAGGAGAGGCACCTTCAAGAAGAAACATCAGATCAAATTGAATGAGAAACATGGAAAGTGGCGAGATCAGTCGATAGAACGCGATGCCAGGACAGAGACGGGAGCCGTCTCGTGGGGATCAATTTGAAACAGAGAATGCTCACGTACACTGAGGCAAAAGGCAACTTCGAGATTACGGTCGGATACTAAGATTCATTGTTCATCGAAGCACATGTATGAGACCGGAAAGATGATCCATGACGTTCGTCCAGAGGGAACTGCCTGCTGGGCTCTGAGTGTAGAGATTCGAGAGAGAGGAAGCTTGGCGCGAGTCCCGCAATCCGCATTCCAATGCAGGCTACATTTGACCCACTGTGGCTTCTTTTGGCTTCCTACGAAGGGCTGTCGAGCATTTCTCACCACTTTCCCACCTCACATCCTCCTATTCGCGTCTAATGGCCAGGACCGCGCTCTCCGAAGGATTTCGCCTGCCAGCCATTAAGCTCTCCGTTAATTGCCCTTCTGATCTCTCTCTAGCCCCCCATTTCTGTTTATAACTCTTCATACCGCTGGAAATTCCATTATTCGTACCAGGAAACTGAGGAGATGAACACGACAATCGCAGAGGTCCCCTGCCATCCTCGACCACTGTTTACGCCGATCCGCCCCACGAAGACCTCAGTTATACCTTTAATTCGCTAGGAAACGACTTCACCTTGAAGTTTCCGTCTATTGGGGGCGACACACGAAGGTTGCCCTGGACGGATCTCGGTAGTGTTATTTCATCGGGTCCAGTCTACCAGACCAGAATGCATGTTCAAAATGGCCTCTTTGAAGCCATTTCACGGGTCGTTACATAGGTCAGAGAGCTGGCGAGAGGTATAGGATGCGAATAAGTTCCCCTCTGACTATTCTATGCGACTTTCTGTTCTCCGAGCCATTGTTGCCCCATGATATGTGTATCTAACTTGCGTCATTCTCGATTCTCTTTCAGTTTTCCATCAATGGTCCGTCTGTTATCATTGAACATTGTCCAGAAAAACGAGTTTCCGCAACTTGCAGAATTTTCTGCAACACTTGACCAACGTTTTGTCATCTCTCTTCTCATAGCTCTTTGTACGTTCTTCCGTTGTGCTCCCCCTCTCTTCTCCCATTATGGTTCTTTTGGCATTCATAGATTCCTCTTCTACTATCCTTTCCTTGATCTTTCCCTGACACTCCCCGTTCTGCCCTGTTCTTGGCTCCAGTTTTCGAAAATGGCCAATCTCTTTGCTCAGACTGCCACGAAGGTATGTTCTTAGTGTTTTTTGTGTTCTTGGTTATTGTCTCTCTCCAGTTTGTCGTTTGATTCTCCTGTTGCCTGTGTGTGTTTGCTCGTTTTGCGCTGTTTCTCTTCCTCTGCTCTTCTGGTCTCCTCCTCCCCTCTGCTGCTGTAGAGCTTGTGTGTCTGACCCTGTTGTATGTGTTGTGTTGTTAGGATTCTCTTGTGGAGTTCCGTGCTGGTCGTTTGTGGAAGGACAAGGATAGTGCGTGGGTGCGAGCGGACAAGCGCAAAGGTTTGGTGATTGTGAAGCGTTCTGCGGATGATCAGCTGATTCACTTCATGTGGAAGGATCGCACGACTGGTACGATGGATTTGGACCTGATTCTGTTCCCCGACGATGCGAACTGGCGCCGCGTGAAGGAGTGCACGACGGGCCGCGTTTTCGTGCTCGAGTTCCGCACCGGCACCCGCAACTTCTTCTGGATGCAAGAGCCCTCTTCCGCCAAGGACGACGAGTACAGCGATCTGCTCAACGACCACATCAATAACCGCGCGCCACAAAGCACATCGAACGCCGGTTTGCAATCGCTCTTTGGTCAACTCGGTGGCGGCGCCTCTGCGGCCTACGATCAGCTCAGCCAAGCCTCCTCTCGCTCTCAAGGCAATTCTAGCACTCGAAGTACCACCAATGCCACCTCTGCCGCAGCGAACGCCACTGCTGGAGCGACAAGCGGCACCTCTTCGGCGGCGCAGACATCCTCCGGCAGTTCCTCCTCCACACTCTCCGCTCGCCTCGCAGATGTCATGAATCGCCTCCCAGCTGGCACATCGGGACCTGGATCATCATCTTCGCCACAACCGAGACTCACAGATGTCATCAACACGCAGGAGGTGCTCGCCACCGGAGTCCTCCAAGACGAGGCCATCCTCGCCGAGCTACAGAAGTATCTCCCAGAAAACGAAACCAACTCCGTCGTCGCCACACTAAGATCGCCACAATTCAGACAGGCAGTCGACCACCTCAACGCAGTACTCAAAGAGAGCCCAGAGGCACTTTCCGTACTCCTCGCCTCATTCG
>Ga0307375_10006837_pt1 | contig 10491 bp, 9 predicted proteins | sample TR1MG_FD_202531 | JGI IMG/M metagenome (GOLD analysis project Ga0307375, IMG submission 202531) | Soil microbial communities from Risofladan, Vaasa, Finland - TR-1 | ecosystem: Environmental > Terrestrial > Soil > Coastal area > Acid sulfate soil | place: Finland: Risofladan, Vaasa | collected...
GTTGCTCAATGACCCGGGCAAACGCCAGCAGATGGGACTGGCCGCGCAACAGCTGTTCGAGCGCGAGCGCGGCGCAGTGCAGCGGATCATGCGGATGATCGATACCTTGCTTCAGGAATAGCCTGCGGCACGAAGCCGGCCCATGAAAAGGCCGGCTTGCAGCCGGCCTTTTCCACGCGCCACAACTAATTACTGCAGCAGTGCGTTGATCGCCTCGATGTCCTTCAGGTCAGCGGTACCGGCAGCCTGCTTGAGCAGCAGCTTGTTGAGGACGAACTGGTGCCGGGTCTGCGAGTAATTGCTTTCCGACTGGGTCAGGGTCTGAATGGCCAGCAGTACTTCGGTGAAGGTCTGGGTGCCTACCTCGAAACCGGCCCGGGTGGCCTCCAGCGCTTTCTGGCCCGATTCCACCGAGGCCTTGCCGGACTGCACCTGGGATATCCCGGCGACCACCGAACGGTAGTAGTTGAGGGTGTTCTGTATCACCTGGCGACGCTGCAGTTCCATCGAGTCGGTCGCGGCATCGCGCTGATAGATCGATTGGCGTACACGCGACTGGGTGCCGCCGCCCTCGAACAGCGGTACGTTCAGGGTCAGGCCCATCGTGATCGAATGGGGTCGGTTCGGGAAGGTAAGGGGGCGCTGGAACCAGCCGGTAGTCTTGCTGTAACTGACGCCTGCCGTGATGGTCGGCAAGTGGCCGGCACGGGCTGCGTTGATGTTGTGTTCGGCCGTTTCCACATTGTCCTTCTGCGCCAGCAGGTTCGGGTTGGTCTGCAAGGCCTGCTTGACCCAGGTATTCGGGTCGGCCGGCGCGGGCGGCTGCATGGGCAGCTCGTCGCGCAGCTTCTTGAGATGGCCGATCGGCTTGCCGGTTATGACCTTCAGTGCCTCCTTGTCGTTCTCGAGCGTGTTTTGCGCCGTGATCGTCTGCGTCCTTGCGTTCTCGTAAAACGCCTTGGCCTGATATACGTTGGTGATCGCGGCCAGGCCGACCTTGAACTGCTGACTGGCCTGATCGTATTGCCGTTTGAAGGCATCTTCGTTGGCCTTGGCGTAGGTCAGCTGGTCCTCGTCGTTCAACACACTGAAGTAGGCCTCGGTGACCCGGACCAACAGATTCTGCAACGCGGCCTGATAGATCTCGTCCTCTGCATTCGCGGCCGAATGGGCTGCCTTCAGATTGGCGAACTTGCTGAAGTCCAGCACTGTCTGGCTGACCTGGCCATCGATATTTCGCGTTCGTGTGTGGCCCGTCTGGGTGGTGACCGTGATGAGCTGGCCCGGGTTGTTCGGGTCCGGCACAACGGTGGTGGTGCCGCCGCTGCCTCCGTTGGTCTGGTCCAGTGACAGGCCGGCCGAGACCTGCGGCAGCAGCAGGGCTCGCGCCTGGTTCACACCTTCGCCGGTGGCCAGGCGCGTGGCGTCGGCCTGCGACAGCACCGGATCGTTGGCGACTGCTTCACGGTAGGCGGAAAGCAGATCCTCGCCGTGGCTGGGTAGCGAAATGGCGGCCAGTGCCAGCGCCAGGGTGAGCAGCTTCAAACGCATAGGATGTCTCGATGGGAATCGGTCGGGGCGTAGTCAAAAAACGAAGCGCTGCGGCGGTTCGGCATGGGTCAGATAGGGCAAGTCGGTCTCGAACAGGCTTTCTTCGCGGTAGTGACCCGACCCCTCAAGCGTCATCAGGCTGGCATGTTGCACCGGCGACAGGCCGCGCACGACCACCATCCGGCCACCGGGCTTGAGCCAGCTCAGCCAGCGTGGCGGGATCTCGAACACCGCGCCGGTCACCACCACGGCATCGAACAATCCATCGGGTTGCCACGCATTGACCGCTTCGCCGGTGACCAAGCTTGTGTTGGCGATGCCGGCGTCCTGCAGACGGCGTGTGGCCGCAGCGGTGAAATCCGCGTGGATGTCCACGCTTGTCACGTGTGCCGACAGCCCGGCCAGACAAGCGGTCAGGAACCCCGACCCGGTACCGATTTCCAGCACCTGGTCGGTTGGCTGCAATTGCAGTGCCTGCAGCACGCGAGCTTCCAGCACCGGCTTCATCATGACTTCGCCGTGACCCAGCGGCAGGCACAGATCGGCAAACGCGAGTTGTCGATGCGCGGGTGCGACGAAGTCCTCGCGATGAACACGACTGATGACATCCAGTACCCGGCCGTCCAGTACCTCCCATGGGCGTACCTGGTTTTCCACCATGTTCAGTCGCGCCTGCTCGAAGTTCATAGCCATCTTGTTCATGTCCCGTGTGGATCGAAAAAGGTCAGTCAAGTGCGCAAGTTTATCCCCACGGCGACAAGCCTGCCGCTTGTGCAGCAGGTCACGAAGTGCCGGAAGTCATCGCGAGCTGTTGACGGGCGTCACCTGGCGCATCGAGTGCGGCTTCTTTGAGGCGCCTGAAACGTTGATCGGGCTGTTCTGGAAAATAATTGAACCGGCACGTATACTAAACTTTGAATTTTCCTTTGTGAAGGTGCGGGCATGACAATCAGCACGCCAACCAAACCCCAGGGGCCCGGTCGCCCGAAGGACATGGAGAAACGTGCGGCGATTCTGGCAGCGGCGAAGGGACTGTTCATCCGCAATGCCTTTGCCGGTACCAGCATGGATGCGATTGCGACTGATGCAGGTGTATCCAAACTCACCGTTTACAGCCATTTTGGCGACAAGGACAACCTGTTTCGTGAAGTGATTCGCTCGCGCATCCAGGACCTGCTGCCGGAGAATCTCTACGTGTACGACCCACACGTCGATATTGGCGTGACCTTGCTCGGTATCGCGCAGGCGCACATGCGCTTGGACTGCGAAGCGGAAAATGTCGGCACCATTCGCGCCATTCTCAGCGATTGCCGACAGGGTAACCCTCGTTACGGCAAACTGCTGTGGGAAGAAGGGCCGGCTCGTACGCATCACCTGATGGAACGGTTGTTGCAACAGGCGGTTGACGATCGCGCGCTGGAGATTCCCGTCGTGAAGACAGCGAGTGTGCAGTTCTTCTCGTTGATCAAGGGCGACATGCTGTTGCGACGACTGTTCGCCTGCGATGAATGTCCCGTGGCCGCCGCGGCGGAAATCGAGGAAATGGCACGTACTGGTGTAGACACATTTCTGCGCGCCTACCGGCCTCGCTGATTGCGTTGCTCGCGATCGATCCCTACCGCAATGAATGCCTGATTCCGGCAGGCACCATTGCGCATGGTCAAAAGGAAATCAGATATTTTCCTGCCCGTAGCGTTGGACGCCAGCCAGAATCTCGGCCTTCGCCTCAGCCGCGCCGACCCAGCCGTCCAGCTTCACCCACTTGCCTTTCTCCAGATCCTTGTAGTGCTCGAAGAAGTGGCCGATGCGTTCCAGCCAGTGTGGCGAAACACCTTTGATGTCGGTGATGTGGGCGTAGCCAGGGAAGATCTTCGGTGCCGGTATCACCAGCAGCTTCTCGTCGCTGCCGGCTTCGTCAGTCATCTTCAGCATGCCGACCGGCAGGCAGCGGATCACCGAGCCGGGGATCAGGGGCAGCGGCAGGATCACCAGCGCATCCAGCGGATCGCCATCGCCGCCCAGCGTGCCGGGCACATAGCCGTAGTTGCACGGGTAGCGCATCGGCGTGGACAGGATGCGGTCGACGAAGATCGCGCCGCTGGACTTTTCCACCTCGTACTTGACCGGCTCGGCATCCTTGGGGATTTCGATGATCACGTTGATTTCGTTCGGCACATCGCTGCCGGCACAGACAAGCTGCAGACTCATGGAAGGTCCTTGCACTGATCGGGGGTGAGCCGCGTAGGATACGCCAAACGCTGCTGCGTCGCAGCAATGGCGCGGGAATCATGGCTGCCGGCTCATCGAGACCGCACCAGGGCGTGGCCTATTTCAACTGGTCCCACAGGAAGTCGTAGGCCAGCGCATGCATCAGTGCCGCCTGCCGGTTGTCCGCGCCGGCACCGTGGCCACCCTCGAGGTTCTCGTAGAACCAGACGTTCCTGTGGCCCATCGCCTGCATCTTCGCCGCCATCTTGCGGGCTTGCGCCGGGCCGACACGATCGTCGCTGGTGGTGGTGTAGAACAGTACCGGCGGGTAGTGGCCGTCCTTGCTGACGTTCCGGTAGGGCGAGAACGTCTTGATGAAGTTCCAGTCCGAGCTATCCGGATTGCCGTATTCGGCGATCCACGAGGCACCGGCGGAAAGATGGGTGTAGCGCTTCATGTCCAGCAGCGGCACCTCGCAGGAGATCGCGCCGAACAGCTGCGGATACGTCGTCAGCATGTTGCCCATCAACAGGCCGCCGTTGCTGCCGCCCTCGGCGCCCAGGTGCTTCGGCGAGGTCACGCCACGCCTGACCAGATCCTTCGCCACCGCGGCGAAGTCCTCATAGGCGCGTGGCCGGTTCGCCTTCAGCGCGGCCTGATGCCAGCGCGGGCCGTATTCGCCGCCGCCGCGGATATTGGCGATCACGAACACGCCGCCGCGCTGCAGCCAGGCGCGGCCGATGCTGCCGCTGTAATGGGGCAGCAACGAGATTTCGAAACCACCGTAGCCGTACAGCAGGGTGCGGTTGGAGCCGTCAAGCTTGATCCCCTTCGGCGCGATCTCGAAGTAGGGCACGCGGGTACCGTCCTTCGAGCTGACGAAGTGCTGGCTGACGACGAAGCCGGAGGCATCGAAGAACGCCGGCTCCTGCTTGATCGTTTCGGCCGGCACGCTGCCCAGCACGCCGCGCTCCAGCGACGATGGGATGAGGAAACCGGTCACGTCGAGCCAGTATTCGTCGCTGTGGTCGGGGTCGGTGTCGACCACGCTGATCGTGCTCATCGCCGACGCGCCGGGCATTGCCGTGCGCGTCCAGGTGCCGGTGGTTGCGGTCCTTGCCGGTGGCGTGAGCAGTTCCAGCCGGCTCTTGACGTCGTCCAGCACGTCCAGGATCAAGTGATGCCGGGTCCAGTTGTAGGAGGCCAGCGAGGTATGCGCGTCCGGCTTGAATAACACGCTGAAGTGACGCTTGCCCGCCATGAAGTCGTCGTACTTCGTCGCCAGCAATGCACCGGAGGGATAGGTGGTGCCGCCGACGATCCAGGCTGAGCGGGTCTGCACCAGCAGCCACTGGCGATGGGCATCGGCGATGGCGTCTGTCGGCACATCGACCCGCGTGAGTTTTTCGCCGTTGCGCTGATACAGCTCGCTGTGGAAGAAGTCCTTCGCGACGGTGACGAAATCACGCTCGAAGCCGGGCGTGCGGTCATGCATGGCGCCGACAGCGAGATCGCTGGGTTTGCCGGCGTAGACCGTGGTTGCTGCGGATAGCGGCGTGCCGCGCTTCCATTCCTTGACGATGCGCGGATAGCTCGATTGGGTCATCGTGCCGGGGCCGAAGTCGGTACCGACATAGATCGTGTTGTCGTCGATCCAGCTGGCGTCGGTCTTTGCCACCGGCAAATCGAAACCGCCCTTGACGAAGGATCCGCCCGGGATGTCGAATTCGCGGACGTTCACGGCATCGCCGCCGTCCGGCGACAGCGAGATCAGGCAGCGCTCGTACTTCGGCTTCAGGCATTGGACACCCTTGAACACCCAGCGCTTGCCTTCGGTCTTGTTCAGCGCGTCGAGGTCGAGCAGCACATCCCACCGCGGATCGGCCTTGCGGTACTCGGCCAGCGTGGTGCGGCGCCAGATGCCGCGCGGGTGCGCCTTGTCGCGCCAGAAGTTGTAGAGGTAATCGCCCATCCGGCTGACCTCGGGAATGCGCGCATCGGAGTCGAGCACCTCAAGGATGCTGTCGCGGGTTTTCGTGAACTCGGGGTTGTCGAGAAACCGTTTTGCCGTCACGGCATTTTCGGCCTTGACCCAGGCCATCGGGCGGGTGCCGTGAATGTCCTCCAGCCACAGGTAGGGATCATCGCCGGCGCGACTGTCTGCGGGTGGTGCATTGACGGGTTTGCTGTCGTGGGCGCCGGCGTGATTCATGCCCGCCAGTGTGACGCCGAGTGCCAGCATCAGCCAGACCGATTTCATGAAGTGTCCCCCCTGGGCAACGGATTGCGGTTCGAGCGTAATCGTCTGGCGACATGACCGCCTGTGGCTAAAGTCAGGCCCGAACGGACAAAGCCCCGCACGATGCGGGGCTTTGTTGCGGTTCGTTGCGGCGTGGCCCTCACCCCTTGCCCTCTCCCGCAAGCGGGAGAGGGGGAGTCGGTGCCGAGCGGGCTCGCTCGTAGCGAGTTCCAGGCGACCGTATCGTTCGTGCTCAGAGCAGAGGGATAAGCAACAGGGCCACGATGTTGATGATCTTGATCAACGGGTTGATCGCCGGTCCGGCGGTGTCCTTGTACGGATCACCCACGGTGTCGCCGGTGACCGCGGCCTTGTGTGCCTCGGAGCCCTTGCCGCCATGGTGGCCGTCCTCGATGTACTTCTTGGCGTTGTCCCATGCGCCGCCGCCGGTGGTCATCGAGATCGCCACGAACAGGCCGGTGACGATGGTGCCGATCAGCACGCCGCCCAAGGCCTTCGGTCCCAGCAGCAGGCCGACCACGATCGGCACCGCGACGGGCAGCAGCGACGGCAGGATCATCTCGCGGATCGCCGACTTGGTCAGCATGTCCACCGCACGCGAGTATTCCGGCTTGGCGGTGCCCAGCATGATGCCGGGGATTTCGCGGAATTGGCGGCGCACCTCGACCACCACGGCACCCGCCGCACGGCCGACCGCTTCCATCGCCATCGCACCGAACAGGTAGGGAATCAGGCCGCCGATCAGCAGACCGATGATCACCATGTGATCGGACAGATCGAAGGTGGTGCTGACGTACGCGACACCGGCCTTCGCCGCCTTGGCCCCCAGTTCGACATCGAGGTTGTGCGTGTAATCGGCGAACAGCACCAGTGCGGCAGGTCGGCCATCTCGGCGATGCCGCCGGCGTTGTCGGTGATCGGGCCGTAGGCATCCAGCGCCACGATCATGCCGGCCATCGACAGCATGGCGGTGGCGGCGATCGCGATGCCGTACAGGCCGCCCAAGGTATAGGCGGCCCAGATCGCCGTGCAGATCACGATCACCGGCATGGCGGTGGATTTCATCGAGACGCCCAGGCCTGCGATGATATTGGTGCCGTGGCCGGTGGTGGAGGCCGCAGCGATGTGCTGCACCGGTTTGAACTGGGTGCCGGTGTAGTACTCGGTGATCCACACGATCGCGCCGGTCAGCGCCAGCCCGATCAGCGAACAGCCCCACAGGTTCAGCGCGCCGTGGCTGTAGCCGGGCATCAACCGGATGGTGATCGGGTAGAACGCGGCGGCGGCCAGCAGCGCCGAAACGATCACGCCCTTGTACAGCGCGCCCATGATCGAGCCGCCTTCCTTCACCTTGACGAACAGTGTGCCGATGATCGAGGCGATGATCGACACCGCGCCCAGCAGCAGCGGGTACAGCACCGCGTTGGCGCCGACGTCGCTGGCCATCAGGCTGCCCAGCAGCATGGTTGCGATCACCGTCACCGCGTAGGTCTCGAACAGGTCGGCCGCCATGCCCGCGCAGTCGCCCACGTTGTCGCCCACGTTGTCTGCGATCACCGCCGGGTTGCGCGGGTCATCCTCGGGAATGCCGGCCTCGACCTTGCCGACCAGATCGGCGCCGACGTCGGCGCCCTTGGTGAAGATGCCGCCGCCCAGCCGCGCGAAGATCGAGATCAGCGAACTGCCGAAGGCCAGGCCGACCAGCGCATGCAGCGCCGGTTCGCCGGTGATGCCGATGCGATTCAGAACCAGCCAGTAACCGGCGACGCCGAGCAAGGCCAGCCCGACTACCAGCATGCCGGTGATCGCGCCGCCGCGGAACGCCACGTCCATGGCGGGGCTCAAGCCACGGCGCGCGGCTTCGGCCGTGCGCACGTTGGCACGCACCGAGACGTTCATGCCGATGTAGCCGGTGGCTCCGGAAAGCACTGCGCCGAGCAGGAAGCCGATCGCGGTCGGCCATTTGAGAAACACGCCGATCAGCACGAACAGCACAGCACCGACCATGGCGATAGTGGTGTACTGACGGTTGAGGTAAGCACGGGCGCCTTCCTGGATGGCTGCCGCAATTTCCTGCATTCGTGCATTGCCCGGCGATTGCGCCAGGATCCAGCGCGCCGAAAACGCACCATACAAGATCGCCACTACCGCACATGCCAGAACGATCCACCAGCCATACTGCTGCAGCATCGGAGCCTCCCATGAGTTGTCACCCTGATCCCCGGGGTTGTCGACAGACAAGCCGGGGATGACCGTCCAGGACGGGCGGTCCCGTGGAGTATAGACAGACGTTGTGGCACAGGCTGTTGTGCGGCGCAATGTCGCACAAGTGCGGGTCGCGACCATGCAACGAAAAGGCCATGCACGGATGCATGGCCTTTAGTGGTTTGCGATGGCGCCGGTTCAGTGCAAATGCTGGCTCAGTGCGTCGCTATATCCAGGATGATGCCGGTAGCGACAGCGACCAGCAGATAGTCATTGTTGTCGTCACGTACCCAGCGATAGCCGCGCGGTGGCGGGCGCAGACGGTAATGCCTGTAGTCGCGAACCACATAGTCCGGACCGTAGTAGCGATGACCGCGTTCCCAGTGACGATGCGCATAATGGCGCCGGCCACCATCCCGATCGCCGTAACCGCGATCGTGATCGCGACCGTCATAGCGGCCCTGATCATGGCGACCCCGGTCATGACCATCGCCATGGTCCCGGTCATGCCCCCGGTCGTGGCCATGATGGTCCTGCTTGTCGTGGTCTCGTGGGCTGGGGGCGGCCAGCGCCAGACTGGCGCTGCTGAGCAGGCAGGTGGCGAACAATAGGCGGTGGATGATTTTCATCAAGGCGTCCTCCAATGGTGTGACGGCTGCAGCATTGCAGTTGTCACCCAGGCAGTTCCATCGTAAGAACCTGTGCCTGAACGCAAGGGCGCGCTCAGGCGGTTCGCTTCAGCCCCGACTCAGTCTCGGGCAAGGCACCGGCTGGCGCATTTACCTTGCGGGCTCAGCGCAACGAGGCGAAGTCAGCCAGTTTCCTGGCCACGGCAACATTCCTGAGCTGCACGTAGCGCGGCAGGCCATCCTTGCCGTACGGCAGCGGTGCTTCGCCGCGGATCAGCGGCACAAGATAGCGGCGGGCGGCAGCGGTGATGCCGAAACCGTCGCGCCTGATGAAGTTTTTCGGCATCTTCTTTTCGCGATTGGCGATCTTCGCCAGCGCTGCCGGTTCGATCTTCCAGCGATATGGGGCATCGCTGCTGCGCACGATGACCGGCATCACGGCGTTCATGCCGGCCAGCGCGTAGTCGACCGCGGCCTTGCCGACCGCAAAGGCCTGTTCGGCATCCACCGCGGAGGCGGCATGACGTGCGGAACGCTGCAGGTAATCGGGCACCGCCCAGTGGTATTTGTAGCCGAGCTTCTCTTGCACCAGCGCGGCCAGCACCGGCGCCACGCCGCCGAGCTGGGCGTGCCCGAATGCATCGCGCGTACCCGCTTCGGCGAGGAACTCGCCGGCAGCGTTGCGCACGCCCTCGGAGGCGACCACGGTGCACCAGCCGACGCGTTCGACCGTGGCTTTCACCCTGGCCAGGAATGCCGTCTCGTCGAACGGGTTCTCGGGGAACAGGATGATGTGCGGCGCCGCATCCGCGCCTTCGCCGGCGAGGCCGGCGGCAGCGGCGATCCAGCCCGCATGGCGACCCATCACTTCGAGGATGAACACCTTGGTCGAGGTTTCGGCCATCGAGGCCACATCGAGGCTCGCCTCCAGCGTGGAGATCGCGGTGTACTTGGCGACCGAACCGAAGCCGGGGCAGCAGTCGGTCACCGCCAGGTCGTTGTCCACAGTCTTCGGCACGCCGATGCAGCGGATGTCGTAGCCCAAGGTCTTGCCGATCTGCGAGATCTTCAATGCAGTGTCGGCCGAATCATTGCCGCCGTTGTAGAGAAACCAGCGGATGTTGTGCGCACGGAACACCTCGATCAGCCGTTCATACTCGGCGCGGTTCGCCTCCAGCGACTTCAACTTGTAGCGGCAGGAGCCGAACCCGCCGCCGGGGGTATGGCGCAGCGCGATGATTGCGGCCTTCGATTCCTTCGTGGTGTCGATAAGCTCTTCGCGCAGCGCGCCGAGGATACCGTTGCGGGCGGCGTAAACCTTTACGCCTCGGGCACGCGCGGCTTCGATCACGCCGGCGGCGGTGGCATTGATCACCGCGGTCACGCCGCCGGACTGGGCGTACAGCAGGTTGCCGGTGATGGCGGGCAGGGGGCGGGTTGGGCTCATGGGCATCCTCGATGGGCAGCGGTGGTCTAGAGATGGTCAGTGGCAAATCTTTCAGCAACAGGTAGTTGGCGGCAAGTGGCGAACGAATCTGTTTGACGGCACCCGGTGCAGACGCTAATTTGGCCACTCATTCTGGGAATCTGTCGGGCAGCTGCAGTGTGTGGCCACCCCGCCAAACGTGTGGAGCATTA
>Ga0307375_10006839_pt1 | contig 10490 bp, 20 predicted proteins | sample TR1MG_FD_202531 | JGI IMG/M metagenome (GOLD analysis project Ga0307375, IMG submission 202531) | Soil microbial communities from Risofladan, Vaasa, Finland - TR-1 | ecosystem: Environmental > Terrestrial > Soil > Coastal area > Acid sulfate soil | place: Finland: Risofladan, Vaasa | collected...
CGTTTTGGCTCCCTGAAGAAGCTTCAGGAAGCCCTTAATGCCCTCCATCGGGTTCGATTTATCAAACGGTAGAGCTGACGGTGTGGTGGTCATTTTCGACTTCCTCTCTTCTTCTCGAGGTCGGTAATCGCCTCCAGGTCACGGCCGAGATCGTGCTCACGAGCCAGTTCCGTGTGGTGTGGCTGGAGCTCATTCAGGAACCCTGCAATCGCCTCATCGTACCACGCATGGGTTAATCCGACTCTTGCGCTGATCGTCTCACCAAACCGGCCGCCGAACACCACGTTCATAAACAGATCGAAGGCTATGATGGTGTGCATCAGGTAGCTAGCCATGGTGAGATCCTTTCATAGCGCCTCGAGGCGCACGTGGAGGTTGTAGGTGATGCTGCCTGTGACTGATGTAAAGGCGACCACGTATTTGATGGGCTGCGAGCCGTCTACGTAGATTACCGTGTGCCCCCAAATTTGCATCCCGGTGGGGAGAGCCGGGCCGTTGTTGGTTACAGGCAAGCCTGTGGTTAGTCCGTCGACGATAATTTCAGCTTCGACCTGGATGTTTCCTCCGGTCGCCGCGGCGGTTATTACGATCGTGGCGCTCACGCGGTAGAAGCCGGCTGCTGCAGGGGTGTAAAACGTGGTTGCCGCGATGGCGCCGAACAGGCCGATGAGGTCTACCACTGCGACGATCGAGGGCAAGCCGGCGCCGGCAAGGGCTAACCCGTTATATTTACTCAGGAGCGAGAGTCCCCCGCCACCCAGCAACAGGCCAGTGGAGTACAACCTGAAGGCCGAGTCCGGCACTCCTGTCTCGATTGTGAACGGTGCAGTTCCGGCGATAGAATCAATAATCTGAATCTCGTTTTGCTGCCCGGCTGCCCCGATGCCTGACCTAAACTCCCAGAGCGTCGTGTTGCTAGAGTTGCGGAATTCGATGTCGTTGAAAGAGCTATTGGTTCCTTTAAATATGAGCAATGAGCTGGCAGTGGTGACAAGGCTGAGCCCGGCGAAGGTGGGCGTTGCGGTCGTGGCAACCGATTGAGGGATGTCCACGGTTTGGGCCGGCCACGTGCCGGAAAGTGAAGTGTGCGCGCCCGCGACAAGGGACGGCGTGGCCGTGCCTGTCCCGCCGTGCAGCACGGGCAGCGGATCCGGGAGCGAGGCATAGGCCGATGTATTGTTGATGGTCTGGCCAGGCCAGGTCCCGGTGATTGAAATCGCCGTGCCGGCAATCAGCGCCGGCGTCGCGGTCCCGGTCCCGCCGTGCAGCACGGGCAGCGGATCGGCGAGCGAGGCATACGAAGACGTGTTGTTGATCGTCTGGCCCGGCCAGGCTCCAGTGATGCTGATGGACGTGCCGGCAATCAGCGCCGGCGTCGCGGTCCCGGTCCCGCCAGAGGAGACGGGCAGTGGGGTAGTGAAGGTCATCAAGGCGCTGGCGACGTGAAATTCGTCAAGGGCTCCACCGCCAGTCACGCCGAAGTAGATTTTCTTAAAGCCAGCCGTGTTCGGCCGGGTTATATACGCCTCAGCGTAGTCCGTCCGCGCTAGCAGCAGATCTCCGGTGACATTCAGTGCAACCGTTTGATCCGGCCAGGTTCCGCTGATTGCGATGTTCGTGCCGGCAATCAGCGCCGGCGTCGCGGTCCCGGTCCCGCCGTGAAGCACGGGCAGGATCCCGGTGATCACCGAAACGCTAACCGACAGATCCTTGAAGGTGGGGACCAGCGTGACCGAGTCGATCTGCAGAACCTGGCCGCTGGTGCCGATATTGGTTTCCACAAGGTGGGAAGTGCCGGCGCCATAGAGCATGGCCTTGGCGGTGATGGAAGTCGAGCCGGTGCCGCCTTCCGCCACGTTCACGGGAAGCGTCAAACCGCCGTAATAATCAGGAAACCCAACTGGCATTTATGGTGCCCTTCTTACCCGCCCTGCTGCTGCTGCTGCAGTTGCGCTACAACGTCCGAAATCGATTGCCCTCCGGACGCCGGCGTGATCACGATTCGAACTGTGATCGTGTGATCGTAGACCGTGTCCTCGTTCCAGGTGACGGCAGTCAGCCTGAGCGGTTCAGAGCTAATGTCGATGGCTTCCGCCCAGGCTATCGTTTCGCCGCCTGTCGCAAAATCGCCCTGCTCGTTCGACGGGAAAAGCTGATATAAACCCCAAAGCAATTTGAGGTGTGCGAGGGCGTTGACCCCCGGGGGAAACTGGATGTTCATTTCGGTGATGGTTCCGGAGACGATGGGAATGCTGGTGACCAGCGGATTAAGCTGGGTGGTGTTCGCGGGAGTTTTGATGTGAACGTCGAAGATCATCTGTCATGACTTCGTTACCACTTCAACGATTTCCGGACTTGAATCGTGCAATTCGCCGCTGACGATAAACGTCACGGTGGAGCTGTTCGCCGCGCCGGTGATCCGCGCGCGGAATTTATCCGCCTCCAGAAGCAGGAGGTTTAGCATGACTCCAAAGGCGTCAGCGTTCGCGACGGTCTGCTTCGCGTAAATCTGATCGAACTGTCCCTGCGATTCAATGCCGAGGAGCAGTGTCACTGCCTCGCCGCTTTCGTTCTCGACGGCCGCGTGACTGATCCGGGCGAACTGCCCCGGCTTGATCTGGGGCAGATCCACGTTAATGGCGGTGGCGGCATTTGTCGTGGAGCGAAGCCGATATCGAAGCGGGGTGATCATGTCAGTTCGCAGTCGTCGTTTGGGTGTGCGGGAAGACGCCCAGATCGTTCGCCAGGACAACAGTTGCATCGTTAACCGCCTTGGTATAGGCGGTGACGCTGGCGGCTATTTTCGAGGCGTCTGAGCCCGCGGGCGCCAACTTCACAATGGCCTGGCTGGTGGACTCGATGAGCGGAGAAACAAAGGCGACCACGCTTGCCGCCTTCTCAACCCCACTCTGCGGCTGGCTGCGAAAGATGTTCTCAGCGTCTGTTACGAGCGATGGAATTGAGGGAAGGATTGCTGCAATCAGGCCGAGGATTTTGAGCCACATATAAAACTCCTTTTTCGAGGCGGTGTGGGGCGGCTGGCGAACCGCCCCACTGGGTGGAGGAGGACAGCATGGCTAGCAGGCAAAGGCTAGCTGTGCTGCTGGACGGTAACAATTTTGGGCGTAGCGCCCGTGTTGGCGTTGGTCAGTTTGAGCTGGAACTGGCCGACGCCTTGTGGCGAAAAGATCGATGCGGGATCGATCCCATCGCCGAATTTGTAGATGACCGACGATTTGGGAGCCGTTCCGGCCGCACGTATCGTCGCAACCGTGGCGCCGGTGTTTGTGACCGTGATCGTGTTGCCGGCCACTGAAACCACCAGCCCGCCCGTGACGGCCTGCTGGGTGATCCACGGCCAGACCGACCCGTACAGGTCGGAGTGGTCGACCGGAGCTGCAGCGGCCAGCAACTTCACATCCTGCTGGGCCTCTCCATACTCGTCATAGTTGCGGGCGAGCAGGTCCAGGAAGGTCATGTCGATGGGAATGAACGCGTCGTTGTCCTGGCTGAGCTTGAAATTCGAGAGCGAGTAGTCAGGCGTCTGCCCAACCTGCGGGTCGAGAACGATGAGAGATGCGATTGGGAAATCGAGCGGGAGATTGGTGGTGTGGTCTCCACTTGCCGCGCTCGCGAAAGAGTCGAGCTCCTTCGCCATGACGTAGCCCTGTTTGGGCGCAGCGCCAGAATCGATGACCCGCGCGATCACGGTGAGTTTCCCGGTGCCGGTTGCAAAACCCGCGGTGGCAGAGACCGTGAGGCTGTGGGTGAACTGGAGCTGCGGGTTCTGGTACTGCGAGCAATCCAGGTAGAAATTCTGATCGCCAGGATAGCGGCGGAAATCGATAATCGCTTCCTCAATCGGGATTGCGCCGGCCGCCTGCGTGAGGAACTGATACGGCAAGGCCTTGTAGTCGTAGAAATTCTTGGCCTGCTCTTCGTCCATCGACAGTGAGTGGAGCACGTTCGAGCCATCGATCACGGCTAGCTTGGAGACCTGGCCGGCAATGCGGGCAAGGGTGTTTGAAGTACCTCCATTTGTGGCGGAGTACTTCACGATCAGGTAGAGGATTTTCAGATTGCTGGTGAGGTCCAGCGTGACCGTGTCGCTATCTTTGAGCGTCTGGCCGTTAATCAGGTAGACATCCCGAGTTTTCATAACGTTTCAACCTCCAGTAACAGATTTCGGGGTACTCGTCTCCCTGGTTAGCCGTTGATTTTCTTCGCGTGCAGAGCGGCCGTGATGGCCGACACACGCTGAAGGTTGTTCGGGCTGCCACGCGGCGACCGCGGAGGCAGCGTGACGCTTTGAATGGTGGTGAGGAAGGGCGAGAAGCCGGCAATGAAAGCCGGCTGCGCGACCGAAACGCCCTGGGGATAGCGCTGGGCGCCCTTCGTCGCGGCGTTGGTTTGCCACTTGGCCGTTCCCGCGGCGGCGACGCCCTTTGCGAAGCGGCCGTTGCCGATCGCTTCCTGGACTCCGGCGCCCCACGAATCGGACGCAGCGGCGGTGAGACCCGCCCAGTCTTTCTGAGTGGTTTTCACGCCAGCCGTGTAATCCGGCCCGGCAGCCTGGGCTCGGCTGGACCACTTTGAGGCGATGGTGTTGATGTCTTTGGTTGTGATCGGCATAAAAAAACCTCCTGCTAATATGATTTCTCATAGCAAAAGGCGAATGTCAAGCGAAAACCACAACATGTTGTGGTGTAATTTCTACATACCCCATATTTAGTGGATTGACAGTGTGAGATTTAGGCTATACATTCCGCGTGATGGCGAATTTTGCTGACCTCCCAAGCAACCTCGAGGGTTTTAGGTGGTAATCGATATCGACATCGCGGTTGCATGGGGCGTGCTGGCGGGCGCCCTCTGCTTACTGGGAGTTTTCGTGCATCACGTAGTCCGGCTCGTGCGGAAGTACGGGCTGAAAAAACACAACTAGTGGAGGAATTTGATGGCAACTGACGATTTTCAGCCGACATTGACGTGCGGCTCTATTACCGTGGAAGTGGAATCGTTTCGACCGCAGATACTGATGGGATCGTGCAGGGGGTTCGCGAAGGTCAAGTTCTCGACCCCTGTGGGATCCATATCAATTGACAACTTCCGCCTGATCGAGAACGCAAAAGGAGACTACTTCGTCTCTCCGCCCAGCCACAAAAAAGGCGAGAAATATTACGACGACATCGAGGTCACGGGAGACCTGAAAAAGCTGCTGAATTCAGCCGTCAAACACGCGTATTCAGCGAACTCCCACTAAAGCTTGCCGGGGGCCTGAGCCAACCAATGCGGGCAACGTCTAGACCCTTGACGACCCGCGACCGGATACCGCACGGGCCCCTGGCAGGAGATTCACATGAAACAGCAGACATTCCAATTCGAGCAGGCAGAAGCTGAGTTCGACGACCATCTTAAGCGTTATCGAGTCTACCTGGCAGTGCTAGGGGAAATTGAAGTGTGGGCCTACACTCGGCGGCAAGCAATACTGGTTGCTGAATCGGAGCATAAGACAGATTTGGTTGTGCGTGCACTGAAAGCCGATCAGAGGGCGCCGAAGGAACCAAGCGAGAAACATGAGGTCCCGCTGCAACCTCGTAAATTCGGAGAGGCTGCACGAATCCTGCCCAAGATCACACGGCCTGTTGAGTTGCCTGTGGGACCAGAGGAGCCGGAGCGCGGCGCTGCACGTGTTTTTGGGGATACTCAACGTCCGGGTGGCGAGCCAGCGCGGCTCAAACCTGCCATCTTTCCGGTGTGCCGGATGCGGGACCGGGAGGTAAAAGGGTCACCGTACGGAGTAACTTTACTTGATACATAGGAATAAGTAGGCAGGTGGAATGGAAACCGCACATTACAGGGCATTTAAGAGTAGCCAGAAATTGAGTCGAATATATGCTGAGCGTGGATATGGGGAGCGGGCAAGGAAGGTTGGTGCGTGTGGAAAGACCTATTCGTTCTACGTGTGTCATGGCTGCGGCGAATTCTGCTATTTGGCGGAGTTTAGATGCGACGATCGACTCTGTGCTCTGTGTGGACGAGCTCGAGTGGCCCGACTGCTGGAATCTTACGGTGGGGTGCTGAAAGGCGTAAAAAACGCAAAAATGGTAACTGTTTCAATGAGATCGAGGCCGGTTGGAGAGCTTAAACAGGCCGTTAAGGAGCTTTGGGATGCCTTCACGAGATTGCGTCATCGCGTTATTTGGAAGACGGTTAAAGGTTCGATCGCTAGTCTGGAGATCACGTTCAACGGCCGGGATCGAACTTGGCATCCTCACCTCCACATCCTCGTTGACAGCCAATTTATGGTTTGGGAGAACCTTCGAGATGCCTGGATCGAGTCAACTGCAGGTGAAGGCAGAAGCGTTTATATCCAGAAGGCCCGTGCCGGCTGGGAGTGTGAGCTTATCAAGTACATCACTAAGGTTTCGGAACTTTTTAAGTCGGGTCCCGCACTGGATGAATTTCTCACATTCTCACGGGGACGGCGTTTTATAAGGACTTATGGCACTTTGTACAACTGCGCGGTGAACCGCGAGGAAACATCGGCCCCGCTCACATGCCGCGGTTGCGGGCAGCCGATGACGGTTGAAAAACAGTGTGTGTCAATACAGTCAATATATGATGTAACAGTGTCATCTGGACTGAAGGTGGTGGGGGGGGACAAGCTGTCATGTTTCTTAGGGCCGTGAAGAAAGGAAAACTCAAGAAATGCCGATTGCAAAATCAAAAAGCCTCGTGCGTCCAGTGGTAGCGCGTGATGGTAGTATTTACTGGATTCGGAGGATGCACGCGATGGGGAGGTCTCAGGGTGTCTATTTGCCCAGGCAAATTATCGACGCCTTGCATATTGAAATCGAGGACGCTTTGCAGGTGTGGGCGCAGGGCGATGTGGTTATGATAAAACGGCTCGAGGTTGTGCAAGGGACGAAACTGATTCCTATTCCGCCGCGGGGAAGACGATCTGACAGCGTTCCGCCTGATGACGAGGCCTGAAATCGGAGGGAGAAAAGATGCACCTTACGGAAATTGACCAGAACATGATTTTGGAGCCCGCCGCGCCGCTGCGGGCGTCGATGGAGGAGGGGCCTCTCAATGAGCTTGCTGAATCAATCCGTCAGCTTGGTCTACTTCAGCCGATCGTGGTGCGTGAGTCTGGTGAGCGTTTTGAAGTTATCGCTGGGCATCGCCGTCTACTGGCCACACGGATCGTGGGTCTTCCCCGGATTCAATGCCTCGTCGTGGATAAAGATTCAGACGACCAGGTCATCGCCGCGCGGCTGCACGAGAACATTTACCGCCGAGATATCTCGCCGGTCGAAGAAGCTGCTCTTTATGCCGAGTTATTCGAAAAGTTAATGGACGTGGACCTTGTTTGCAAGGTGGTTAAGCGGTCGCGGGGGATTGTCGATCAGCGGCTGAATCTTCTGTCCGGCGATCGAGCCGTGTTGACGGCCGTGCAGGTCGGAACGATTACGGTGGGCGTGGCCGATCAGCTCAATCGGGTGCCCGACGAGGGCACACGGAGGTACCTGCTGGAATTCGCGATTCGAGACGGCGCCACGATCGAAAAGGTGCGGAATTGGAGACTCCAATATCACGACGTGAAAATTGGGGAGATCAATACGGCGCTGGCGCCCGTGACGGCAGATGAGGCTCAGCAGCGGTTGCTGACGATCGATGTCCCAAAATGCTATTTTTGCGGGACTGACGGCGACCAGCACGAGATGCAGGTTTTGATGGTACATTCGAGTTGTAAGCGGATGATTGAGCGCCAGGCGGAGAAGCCTCAGGAGGAGGTGACGAGTGGACATCAGTAACGTGATCACGGGACTCCAGGTGATCGGCGCCCAGAACGCGAGTGGAATTGCGACGAGGGGAACAAGCGCTCAGCGCCTGGCGCTGCTTGCACAGGCGGGAGTTGTTCCGGGGGTAAAAGTTGTGGACAGCGTGACCGGGCAGCAGGTGGAAGTTGTGAGTGTTGGTGTGGCGTATCTTACGCAGGAGGTGCTTGCCCATGTGTAGCGTGTGCGAGCGGACGACTGGAGAAGTGGGAGATCACGTGTTACTGCAATCAGACAGGGGAATCTACGTTACACTTTGCATCAGATGTTTGATGGAGGCTTTTGAAAATGGCCGAAACAAATGCACCAACGATCAACCTGCCGGGGCTGGGAGCGGTTCTGGTAGTGGCGATCAGACTGCCGGACGGGACGATTGCGCTCCGGCACCCAAGCGAGTTAATTAAAACGCCGGCAACGGTGAAGACAGGAGGAAAGTGATGGCAGTTCCTTTTTTGGATGCGATGGCCCAGGCCATCTATTTTTACGAAGGGCACGAACCGGAGGACCGGAACCACCTGAACAACAACCCGGGGAACCTGCGGGCGACTGAAGGATCCAGTGATCCGGTCGACGATAAGGGCTATCGAATCTTCCCCAGCTTCGTTGAGGGCTACCAGGCACTGGTGGACGATCTCAGAAGCAAGCTGACGGGACACAATACGCACGGGTTGAGCCAGAATTCGACTTTGTGGAGTTTTTTCGAGGTGTACGCACCGTCATTCGACTCAAACCAACCCGTAATATATGCTCGGTTCGTTGCTGCCTGGCTCGAACGAACGTACGGGAAGTCTATCGTATCAGGTGATTCTTTTGCGGAGATGCTGGCTATGATTACCCAGGTGGTGGTGTAGCGTGGCAAGTATCCTGCCCGATATCCCGATCGAGTTCATGAACCCGGGGAAGAAATACGCCTTGATGAATTACCTGGTCACACTGGGCTTGCCGGCGCGTATCTCGCGGACGATTTTGCAGCAGTGGGGCGAGTCGCTGAACGTTACGCTGGATCCCAGCGACTACGCTCTGCTGCAAAACCACTTCCAGACAGTGAAGGCGCCTTAAGATGCGAGTCTTGATCCTTTTCATCCTGCTGGCCATGCTTGTGAGCGTGGAGGGTGTTGGCGGGGCGGCAGTAGGGATGGCAGTGGGGTTGGGACTCGATATCCCGATCACGCTGCTGACAGGGGCAAGCTTTGCCGAAATCTTTACCGGGTGGGGCCTGATCGATGATGTGATCATGGCCATGCTCCGGTTGCAGTGGACGTTGAGCGATCGGGCGCTGTTGGGTATCACGGTCGAGGAGGCTGTGCACCTTGCAGGCGAGGCGCTCGATTATTGGGATGACACTGATCAGCAGCGGCGGGCCTATTCGCGGTACCTCCAGCGGGAGACGCCGGGCAAGACTTACATTTACGGCGACGTCACGCACCGCGACGTGATCGAGTTGGGCATCTCCGGAGGCCTGCTGCTCTATCGGCGGGTGCCGGCATCTGTTTGGCAGGAAGGGTTGGAGTACTTTGCGGAAATTCTCTAGCAGGAGGTTCAAGATGGCCAGAAACGGATACTATAATTTTTGGGTGGGTTTCCTGATTGTCAGTTGGTCATGCGTTGTATTTTCCATAATCGTGGGAGTTCGAGCGTCTCATTTTGCCGTACAGCCCCAGTTGTCGATTCAGCCGACCCTTGAGAACTATCTGTTGGCCAGAATCGCAGCGGATAGTGCGAGCCTGCTGGCGGCGTTTTTTGCCTTTTGGAGCTACGTGGGACTCGTGGGTGTTTTCGTGTGTCACCTGGCCCGGCACCAGAGAGTCGAGATGACTGCGGAGCGCGAGCGGGTTTTTAGGACCAATGCCCGGTTGCAGCGTGCGGGGGGTTTAGATGTCGACCTCAGAGCTTGACAGGTCCAGCTATCCTGGCCTCAATCCTCAAGCCACTGATTTGTGGCGGAGCTGGCTCAAGTACTACGAAACCTCGTTTGAATCCTACCAGTACAACGTGCGGGTCGGACAGGGGATTGCCCCTCTTGGATCCCTGACCGATGAAGAGAAAGTCTTGTGGAAGTCTCTCACCCAGAAGCGTGTCGACGTGATCGCGGAGCGGGTTAATCAGACGTGGATCCTCGAAATTCAGGAACGGGCTGACCTTCGGACGCTGGGGCAGTTGATGGGTTATAAACACCTTGTCCCGGCTTACACGGACGCACGTGAGGTCCTGATGCTGGGCATGATCTGTGCTCGGCTTGGCCACGATATGGCGCTGGCGCTCAGGTCGAACGGAATACTGGTTTTTTACTTCCCGGCCGGAAAAGCCCCTTCTTTCCCTCCAACGTTTCCGCCGACTTTTGCAATTACTGGTTAATTGGTGTGGCACGAGGCTTGTGGCATTTTGCAGCTTCGTTTGTGGCATGTTTTGACATTAGTTACCTCACTCCTTGGTAAGCTTCAGGCCTAAAATACAGCGTTTTTACGGCATTTCGGCACTGCTCTGTTGCCGACTCGCAGTGGCCATTTTGCCGTTTTGCCGGTGAAACGGGCATTTTTCGGCACTGCCGGCATTTGCTTTCGGCACGGCCGGGTACCACCCCCGGCATGTCCGAGCAGTTCCTATTTCAAAGAATGCTTTTTCTCGTCGCAGAAGAAAGAGTCACGCGAC
>Ga0307375_10006841_pt1 | contig 10487 bp, 10 predicted proteins | sample TR1MG_FD_202531 | JGI IMG/M metagenome (GOLD analysis project Ga0307375, IMG submission 202531) | Soil microbial communities from Risofladan, Vaasa, Finland - TR-1 | ecosystem: Environmental > Terrestrial > Soil > Coastal area > Acid sulfate soil | place: Finland: Risofladan, Vaasa | collected...
AATGCAGGATGCGACAAACCGAGAGTGAGCGATGCGGGCCCAAAGATGCCATTAGGAACTATGTGGTTGAGCATTACGGTATCTTGAAGAGTGATCAGTGCTGGAGAGGAGTAAAGCGAGGTGCCACTGAGTGTGCCAAGGGTAGGAGTGCCAAGAAGCGTCGTCGGGAGAAGAGGGAGGCTTTGCGCAGCTGTTGTCGGTATGGGCATGATCGGTACGCCGAAATTCGGGAGGTTGTTGAGTTGCTTATTGGGATCCATGAGTTTGATCGACAATGGAAGAAGTAGATGGGAGGAAGCCGAGAGGGGAATTTCGGAGGAGTTCTCCAGCGTTCTTGGGTCACAGAGCTATGGGTCTCGAGGCGAATACCACGAAGGAGTAAAGGCAGAATCAGCAAACTAGCATGCTTGGGCAGCGCGTCCTGAGAGAGGGAGAGAGTATGTGAGCGCCAGAGAGGCGCAGATCCAACTGGAAGACGGTGCCAAAGTGTCACCCTAAGTCGAATACCAGTATTAATCCGTACATTTGATACACTTGAGTTAAGTGACTACCTTGGACGATGTTGCACCCTAACTGGTCTTGCTTGAACGATGACGATCTGGTCATCGCGCAGGATGAAGAACTCCACGTCTGCAGCATTCGTTGTACTCGGAGGGGCGTGAAACGCCTTGAAACCTGCGTGAATGCCACTGAGGATGCGATTGAACTTCTCGGCGATACTAGGGGTGATGATGTGGTCGCCCTTGGGCACCAAGTTTGAGCTGGAAAGGTACTCGATCGTCAACTCCTTGAATCCATCCCGAATGAACATAATTTGCTCAGGCACGTTGCCCTTGCAAGCATCAGTCACTGCCACGGTTCCAGCCTGAACATTCAAGTAATGGCCTCCCAAATCCACACGGAACGGGTTCGTCGTCACCGCCACTCCGTTCGCCTTTACACACGAAGATAGCAGGGGCATCACCAGCACGGCCATCGAAACGTCCTTCTCGGGTATTCCAAACTCCCTCCTCTCAAGATACGCCTTGTCCAGATACACAGAAGCCCAAACTCTGAGGATTGCCTTCTCGAACGTCGCCTTCGTCATCTCCCTCACCGGCTCACTCACGTATAGCCCTGCGCTTGGGAATCCTGGAAGATCTTCACAATTCGTCGAAGAACGGAAGATGACACCATCGGCATAGAAGGGAACATCCTTGGATGGTGAAAAGGAGATTGTCTTTCGCCAAGCGCCAATCTCGCCTGAAACATCATCCAACAGGCTCCAATCTTTAGGAATGCTATCAGACACGATATTCTCTCGAATTGTCTCACACAATGAGATTGCGTCCTCTTCAGACGTGTCAGGACTTGCCAGCAGCGCCACTTCTGCCGGGGCCACCATGGAGAGGTATTCGCGGAAGAAGTAGAAAGGTACCACGAAAGATGCCTTGTTTCCAGTGTTGTTGGTGCCACGAATGTCCCAATGAAGGAAGCGCGCTAGGTTGAGCGCCTTGGAACCAATGGACGTGGAGATGGCAGTCGCGCTCGCCAACTTAGGGTCTGTAGATAGCATGTCTTCCACAATCGGAACTTCCTTGAGCTTCACGAGGTGTTGCGTGGTAGTGTTGACCTGAAGAGTAGGTTTGACGCGGACCGAGTTGAGCGCGACCTTTGCCAACCAAGCGGCCTCTTCCTCTTCAGTGGCCGGAGTGAGTTGGTAATCGCCATAACCGACCACGAGCTTGATCAACTGTCCATCGTAGGGGGCGAAGTCAGTGAAGGCTGTGCGAAGGGCCATGTTTGGGGTTCCGCGGTTGCTGCACAAAAGCGCCACGTGACAGAGGGGCGTTTGAAGCTGCTGAGTGACCAGCGCACGAACGGGATTGAGATCGATGGGGAGCTCTTCTGCGACGAGGATGGTACGTCTGTCGACCAGTGGGGCACCGTGCTCGTCCACTTGAAGCGGGGTCTGGATTGGTGGTGACGCATCCATTGACGATGATTGTGAGACGACTGAAGCGGGTGGTGCATCTCCTATTGTTGTTGATGTGGTTGATGACGATGACGATGATGACGATGATGATGGCGAAGCAATGTCCAGTGTCCCACGAGAGAGATCGGTGGAAGTCGAAGCGTTCCTCCAGAGTTTGCAAACGCCGTAACTGAGGCCCATGTGGAGCGGTTGGTAGACGACGCCATTGAACAGGTCCGAGTCGTGGAGAACACAATCTTGGTAAAAGTTGGGTATTGGAACCTGCTTGAAGAGAGTATCGTGAAGCGGCGAGCTGACGCGCCACTTCAGCTTGTCGCCAAAGTATGTCGTCTGTTGTACCATGCAATGGGTCTGCTTGATGGCTTCAGGTGGCAAGTTGTCTCCAGGCCATAGTTCTACACCAAAAACTTGAAGATCCGCGTAGAAAATGATCGATAGGAGGACGAATTGGCGTGGGAAGTCCTTGTAGTTGCTCACGTTGAAACGACCCCAATCGCACTCCAAAGTTTGGGGCAAATGTGGGCTCAAAGCGTGGCAAATGTTCGAGCAAAACGGAAGGTGGGTAAGGTAGGCTTGCGAGTTGATGTAGTAGATGACGGGCTCGTGTCTGAAGTCGCCCGTAGAGGGAAGAAAGTGCTGAACCACCGCTTTCACCATCGTCGTTCTCGCAAAGACTCTGTCGCTGCCGCATCGACACGCCAAATCCATCCAAATCTCAGGCGTGGGAATATCAAGCTCAAAGTAGTACTGTTTGTCAATGCCATTCCGGGTCACGATGTCTTGAACCACGCCTGTGGGTACTGGAGCTGAAGTGGTTGGACTGTTCCCCATTGTAGAGTTCACCTGAATCTCTGCCCACAATCAACACAAATGGGAGTTAACAACCATATTCAGGGCAAAGCATCTCAACAGGTCTGAGAGAAGGGAATCAGGAGCACGATTGCTGGCGTCCACAATGGCACCTGCTTTTGTACGCCATACGAACCTTGATGTGGATATGAGGAGTATAATTGGATATAAAAATCAAGGATCCAGCTGTTTCGCGGGCTGAAGCGGAGAAGAAGTGGAGGGAAGGTCTCTGAGAGCGACAGTGGCGATTCAGCGGAGAGCGAGGTTGACTTCCCAGGTTCCGTTTGCGGAACTTTCCTCACTCCCGACCGCCCATGTAGACCGGTGTACAGTCCTCTCCAGTGTGGGATAAGGTACATTTCTACATTAGGTACATATTTGACGAGACATCGCCGGAACACCGATGCGGTAGTGCGGCGTTAGATGCAGCAGATCTTGGGTTGAGTGATGTCTCCAGTCGCAGTGTGCTTGTCTGGCAGAAAGTTACTCTTCTGTCAACTGATTGAGCTGCTTGAACACTTCGGGGTTGAGTTGTTGGGCTCGAGCCATGTGGTGCTCCGACTTCTCGTTCTCTCCAGCTTGTCCTAGGGCGAGCGCGTAGTTGTAGTGGTACATCCAGTCGTCGTCTTTTAGCTTCACCGCGTGTTCAAATTCCTTCAGAGCCTCGTGAAGATTGTGCTGCTGTTGCAGTAAGAAGCCCAAGTGCATGCGAACGTCGGGATTAGTGGGGCGTTGTAGAGCCAGTTTCCTGAACAATTCGAGAGCTTCCTTGAACTTGTGCTGTTCCGAATACAGAGCTCCAAGATTCTGCAATGGTTCGATGGCACCGGGGTCCAATTTGAGGGCGCGCTTGAACTGCGCTTCCGCCTCTTCCACTTGACCTTCCTCCTTCAGTGTCGCGCCTAGGTACGTCAGAGTCTCAGGGTCGTCCTTCGCGAAGGTGAGGGACTTCTTGAAGTACGCAATCGCCTCAGACCACTTCCGTTGATGCGCAGACTGCACGCCAAGCTGCTTGTAGATCTCGGGGTTTTGGGGATTAATGTCCAGCGCTCTCTTCAACTTGTCCAAAGCTGCAGCCGCCTGCCCATCTTCGCGATACAGTACCGCCAATTGAACATGCAAATCTTCGTTGCTTGGAGCCACGACGATGGCATTCTCGTAGGCAGCTATGGCGGCGGGTCGGTTGTTCCTCTTGAGATGCGAGACGGCCAAGTTGGAATGGAACTCTGCTCTAGAAGGTATGAGCTTGATAGCTTCTGAAAATGCTTCTTCTGCGCCTTGGAAGTCCTGTGCATCGGTGAGGCTCAGGCCATAGTTGTTCCACATCTCTCCAGTAGCTGGTCCAATAGCAATGGCCGTTTTGAAGTGCGCCACTGATGCATGTACGTCTCCAGCACGTTTCAAAGCGGTTGCCAAGTTGTAGTGTACTTCACTCACTTGAGGTGCGAGTTCGACGGCTTTCTGCAAGAGCGGCAACGCCTCCACTACGCCTTCCTTTGAGGTCGCACGATCCAACAAGGCACTTCCGAGGTTGCTGTGCGCCTTGGCGTGCTTCTCGTCCAATGTGAGTGCCTTGGTGAAGGATTCGATGGCGGTGTCCAGCTTCGCGAGTTGGCGGCTGGATGGCTTCGCCGCAGAGATGGCCGATTGATCTTGGTCGTTCGTAGAAGTCTTGTAGTGCACCCAACCGATGCTATTGTGTGCATCCGCATGTCCAGGATTCAAGTCGATCGTCTTCGTAAAGCTATTCAAGGCTGCGGAATACTGTCCAAGTTCGAGCTGCGCCAAACCCATGTGATATACGGCTTCCTGAGACCTTGGATTCAGCTTAAATGCCTTTTTGAACTGCTTCAATGCCAGCTCTTGTGTTGCTGCATCTTTGGAAGTACAATAGTACACTGCACCGAGCGCAAACGCGTACTTGTCGTTACGAGGATCTTTTGTGCCCGCCACGGTCATATTTCCGATCGCATCAGCCAGATTACCGTCGAGATAGTTCCTGAGACCAATTTGATAGAAATCTAGGACAATGAGAAGGGTTAGAGTGGGTACAATAAGGGTACACGATGGTTTGGATTGTGGACGAACCTTCGGGCGTGTATGTGACTTCGGATGTGTTCTCATTCATCACTCTTCGAGAATATGGACGAACAAAGGACTTTCCAAACAAAACACGGGTCTTTTGAGCGGTTGATTCAGATAGAGCACGACGGAACGGGCTGCGGCAGAGCTTAGGTTCAGTCGAGGTTTCCTTGGCGGTACGGGCGATTCGAGAGCCAAACATTCGGATTCCATTAGAAAATGTGTGCTTCTTAGCCACCAATAGAGCTTGACCAATCATGACGGGAGAGAACGGAAGACCGGCACAGAGTGGAATGGGGAAACGCTCGCGATTCTGTCCCAGGGGAAGTGAACACGAGGCATTAGGTGTGGACAAGTTTGCATTAGGTGTGGAAGTATACTTCCATTCCAACAGTTGAGATAAGTATGTTTCTACATTCGACATCAATTTGACATAGTGAAGAGCACTAACTGCAATCGAGAGTTCGGGGAGCGGGATACGAACGCACGACCTTGGATGGGATCAGTCACTCGATTTAACACTATCATGTCCTTTTCTGGGCCAGAGAGTTGCAGAAAATCTGACGCAGTGATTGAGAGAAGCTTCTCTGAAACATCAGGGGTGGCTAACACGGTGACCGCTGTGTTAGCACTTTGCAAGTGCCACTCGACCTCAAACTGCCAAATACATTCTAGTTTCCAATCAGCAATCGATGCGCTGCAAAATTTGCAGAATATGGGGACATTGGAACCAACAGCGGGCACAGCCTCTCCTGGCCGAGTCTGAGGTTGAATGAAGAGACTTCTGCGGCAAATCAGATGGTACAACGAGATAGGCAACGTCATGGTGGAAGGCGATACGGAGCAGCAGAGAATAGGGAACGGCCCATGTGCTGTGAAGGTGCGACCGCGAGATTCCGGGGTGGAGAGCAATGGCTTCTGAAGTTGCGTTATGTCTGCTGAAGGCCCAATGTCAGGATGAGATGCCAAGAATCCTTCAATCTTCGAGATGTTCACGATGTCTCCAATCTCTTGCGTAACGTTTGCGAGCAGGCGGTGATCCCGTTTCCGGAGTACCGTCCAAACCCCCTTGACCAGGACCAAGTCGCCCGGATGGATCAGAGAAACCATGGAGGATGGGGATTCTAGTGATTCCCAAGTAGTGACATCGCATATGTGGCTAGTATTGGTGTCCTTGAGGCGGAATCCGTAGCGCCTGAATCCGTGTGTGGGTTTGTCTCTCGGCTCCACTTGTGTGACATATCCTACCATGGTCACATTGCTCCAATGGGGCTGTAGCAGTAGTGGGGACACTTTGGGACCATGGAAACGGAAGTTCTTTGCTTGGCGAAGCTCGTCGTCCTCATCGTTGTTAGCAGAATTTACGCCTTGTTCTCGAGTCACGTCCATCATGTGCGCTCCTTCTAGCACATCCTTTGGAAGAGCCATGAGGAGTGTGTCGGATTCATAAGAGAAGAGTGGCAAGTTGTATCTCATTCTGACGACTTCAGCGGGATCTTCGGTATTGAGGGGAAAGACGCTGCCAGAGGATGTGAATTGGTGCGATTCTGCAAGAAGGTGCCCGTGGAGAAGGCACAGCAAGTCGCCTTCTTTAAAGCAGAGGGAAAGCAGTCGATGTGTGGAGGCGAGACGGAGAACGGCAATGGGTTTGTTGGACGAGTCGCCCAAGATGATGTCCACGTTGCTGAGTGCTTCAAGTCCAGTAGTCGTTGGTTGGATGTAATCTGTTGAAGAAGCGAGCACCGCAAAGTTAGGAGGCACAGATAGGGCAACGGCCTTGAAGGAGAAGGTCGCATCGGTTGGGTGCGGTTTGGCCAAGAGTGACACATTGTAGTCGATCCAACAGTCGGATTCCTGAACATTCTGAAGCAATATGACGCAATCTTCGGCGGGGAGTAGAGAAAGAGAAGGAGGAGTCCGATTCCAGCGATGGTGCAGTTGCGCAGAGCAGATTCGGAGCTGACGCGACGCTTGCAACAATGGTCGGCCTGTATAGCTGCGCATCGACCTTGCATGGGCCAGCGTGTGGAAAAAGCCTCTAGAAGAAGATCTCTTCAAAGTTTCGGTGGAGTTGGCCATCAGAACGTGATATTTGTGATGCAACAGCCAATCCAAAGCCGGAGCCTCCGCAGAGCTCCCTGGGTCACAAAGCTGCGCAACCCATGTCTCATTACAATTTTCCAATTTGGTAACACATCTCACCTCGCACTCTATGGGAACAAGTCCATCTACACTTCCAGAATCGAGAATCTCGCGAATTTGGGTCGACTTGCAAAGATCGGCCACCGACGTCCACGCAGAGCCGTAGTTTGAGTCCCACTGGCGATAATCAGAAGCAATGGTTAGTGAAAGCATGATGACAAGGTAAAAGAAGTGAAAGCAACACATACAGCATGCTGAAGCTCGTTTAGAATGACCGGTTTCGTCAGGCCACTAGGATAGCGTTGTAATAGATCCACTAGAGAGGATACGATCCAATTCCTAAGTAAAAAGATGTCAGAACAGCGCTAAGGGGAAATTCAAGGAGCAAGAGCAACTACGAACCAGGGAACGAGGAAAGACGATTCGGCGAAATTTACGACGGCACCGGCACGTTGTTCGTAGGGCGATGCAGACAGCCTCCCCTGAATGGAGCTCACAATGTTGTCTATATCCATAATCAAAGTGTCATGTTGCAAGCGAACGTCGGTATAAGGCACTGGATGGGGCAACAGTTCTGGCCGGCCTGAGCCTCCATTCGATCGACCCTGTGCAGTGTCTCGCACCCTTATCGCCGCCTCTCATCCCCTGATATGGTTCTCTGGAATCGTATCTCATCGTTCTTCGGTACCACCGCGACCTGACGCGGCCACACTCCTCAGGAGCACCGCGAATGATTGGGAGAGTCTCCCAGGCCTCTCTCTTGGGAAATCTATGTCGACTTGTGTCCAAACTGCCTCAGAAATGTACGTTCCAAGATCTATTTATCATCCTTTTCTCCCACGGTGCATGTTCAATGCCTAATGAAGGGCAGAAAGAGCTCGTCAATATTGCACTCGAATTCGACTTCGATTTTCCTCCTGAGGCTCGCTGCAGCTCCTGTGCCCCGCCCAATATCGGGTTGACGCTGTTCTATTTCACCATACTCTAACCTTTGACTTCGATTTCGATCCCACCATACCACTCAGGCTCTTGTCGTCCAGAGTCTTGTTGTCGTCCTGGTTTCAGAACGCCGACGCTCCTAGCCTTCAAAGATGGTATTGCTGTTGGTCGGTGGGTTCGATCCTGATGTCGCCGTGATTTTACGAGGTATTCACTCGAAGACGAGGTGTCAGACAGGTCGACAGACGCCTCCATGAAGCCTGCAATTTTCACAGAAGGCGCAGTGTCGCCACGGCGGGGTCGACTCGGATGCACGGAAGGAACACCCAGTCCCCACTGTGTTACGCTGCTGCACACGCTTCCGCCTCTCGCACCCGTTGGTACGTTCTCCTTGTGATGCCATTGAGACTGAAAGTTGGGACATGCGAGGTGTTTGGGTCTGCTGTGAACGAGTTTCAGGTCTCGCCCACACGAGCCTAACCCTCCTCGGATCCTCCTCACCGCTGCTCCTCTCACACACCACTTCACGGTCTTCTATCCTCCCCATCTTTCCCATTTGTGGAGAATGAAGCCCGTCTGCTGTCCTCCCATGTGATCTTCCCTCTCTGACGCAACTTGTCCTTCTACTGGGGTGCATTCCTGTCTCTTGTTGCTCTCAGGTGGTGTGCTCTTCTGCTCTGTCGTGGGCGCATATGTTTTCGACTCGCAATGGGAAGGCATCGATGAAAGGAAGCCGCCAGGAGGCCAGGAGAGCAAGGTCATACAGAAGTCGGGTCAGGCGAAACATGGTCTATGCACAACGCCGTTCGTACGAGGAAGAGGATGTCTCCATCGCTACTCATGCAACTATCAATGACGATCTTGTTTATTCGATATCCCCAGAATTGGGCGCTTCTACATCTGGAGAACAGTCTCTGCTTGGAACTTTCCAACATCCCATAGACTTCTTGGAACTCGATTCAACGAGCCTCCGCCCCATAATCAGAGAAAGACTTCATTTGGCGTTCATCAAGGATGTGAAATGGGGCCGCAGCAAGTCTGACAGCATCACCATCACGTTTCATCTTCCTGGGCTCGTCTCTTCAGGCTGTCCGATCTGGGCGTATCTGCTGCCCCTAGAGAACCCCGCCAAAGTCACTCAACAAAAGAGTCACATATGCGTCACGGCGGTGCTTTGGGAGTTGTCTGCGGTTCCGCTGCACGTCGTGGAAGCGTTGCCGGATGAGAACGCGAACTTGGTCTTGAAAGTGCCATGCACTGGTGAGAAGCGTGTTCGCATCTTTCTAGTCAATCCTTTGGATCGATCCATCATTGGAGTCACACCAATCACTGCACTTGGCGTGCGGAGTAGTGACATGATACCACCCAATCTGGAATACATGCTTGCCGAGGACGTACTCGCGAACCTGACGACACCTCTCGAACTACGTCTGAAGAACATCAAACTGATATGCCCTTGGCTAGACCGAGAATTGAATCGAGATCTTCACCTTCCCACCCTGGCATCCGCCCTGGCGAAGAAGTACCCCGGTCTGGCCGACGCCATCGCCGTTGCCCTGGATGCCACTCCAACCCTGGCCGCCAATTCTAATTCCATCCGTACTTCATATGACACACCCCTCTGGAATGCAATAGGAGATCCATGCGAAGAGGAAGATAGTTCTGCCACCGATTCGCCAATGACTCACGATTCCACCTCCAACTCATCACACAGCTGGGCCCGTACACGAAGAATGGACTAAGATTTCTCATCAATGGTCAGTCTAACTGAGTTCGACTCTATACCCTTGCGAGAATACGATGACATGGTATGTCCGAATGGAGTCTGGGGAGAAGGCTTGCTAACGAGCCTCTTCGCACCACCGGTTCGTTTCATGACTTCAATTGTAAATAGCATGCGGTAAGCAGGTTGCATTGATGCGTATCCATACTGGTATTGGGGTGCACTGGTGCTTTCAGTCGCTCGCTTGGCCTGCATGCAAGTTTTCTCAAAGCTCATCGCGTTATCGTTCTGTACTCCACATGTAGTGTAAATACGATAGAGAACCAGTCATTCCGTGAGATTTCTCGCTCTGGATCCTCACATAAAGCAGAAATGGCCAGAAAGAAGGGTGTAGTTTTCGGGTTGGGGCATCTGGCTTCGGGCGCTCACTCGTCAGTCCCGGATTGCAGCTCTCTCTGGCGCTCTCTTTGCAAACATGGCATCTGATTTGAGGCCGGATTCAGGACGTAAGAGCTTCCCCAAAGGTATGAACTCCTATTGGTCAACATGCGTAGCGTAGATGACCTGCACAACACGCACAGAGTGTCGGCTCGAGCTTCCCTTCCCTACTGCTCTCGTTGTGCTCCTCTACCCCTACCCCTACCGTATTTGTCTCTAACTGTAGCTTTGTATGTCTTCCTTTTCTGGATCATGGTAGTGGAGAACCCGGCTACGGCTGATTTTGAGACGACAAAGGGCGTGCGCGTGATTGAGTCGTTTGAAGATATGGGTTTGAAG
>Ga0307375_10006842_pt1 | contig 10487 bp, 18 predicted proteins | sample TR1MG_FD_202531 | JGI IMG/M metagenome (GOLD analysis project Ga0307375, IMG submission 202531) | Soil microbial communities from Risofladan, Vaasa, Finland - TR-1 | ecosystem: Environmental > Terrestrial > Soil > Coastal area > Acid sulfate soil | place: Finland: Risofladan, Vaasa | collected...
CGGCTTTAGCCATGATAGCCAACCCACTTGATCGTTGTTTTTCAAGTGCAGCAACAGCGGCATCCTGTTGCTTTTGGAGGTCGATTGATTTCTTTGTAGCGGAATTCATTTCGCGTTCTTTGGCTTCGGCTTTAGCCATGATAGCCAACCCACTTGATCGTTGTTTTTCAAGTGCAGCAACAGCGGCATCCTGTTGCTTTTGGAGGTCGATTGATTTCTTTGTAGCGGAATTCATTTCGCGTTCTTTGGCTTCAAGTTTTGCCATTGTGGCAAGTCCATTTTGCCGTTGCCTGTCTAATACTTTTGCGGCTGCATCCCGTTGTTTATCTATGTCAATAGATTTTTGAGTAACGGTATTAACGCTTTTCTGAGCTTGTTGAACTTGTTTAAATGAAATATCACCTGTCTTTAAAGCGGCGCTGAGCGTCTCAACAGACTTCACAAATTGACGTGTCTTTTCGTCAAGCGTTGTAATTGCTTTGTCGGTCTGGATTATGCCGTCAATCGCTTTCTGGGAAATTATTTCATTTATGTCTGACATCTTTTATCTTTTTATCTGCAAGTTTCTTTAATCTACCGAATTCTGCAAGTGTCATTTCAGGGATAAAATCCATTTCCATCATTGAAAATACGCCCAAAACCACTTCCAAAAATGAAACGTTTGATTTGACTTCTTTCTTTTTGAACCGTTCTGAATATTTATCTATTAATCTTTGGAGTTCCTTTCCTAATTTCTCTAGGTCAGTTCCGTCTTTTACTTCGACACCTGACAATGCTTTGATTTTTTCGGTGTAGAAATCAATGTTAATGTTTTTAATTTTCCTTTTGAATAACAGTGAGAATAGTGATCTGTTGTTTTCGCTTTGCATCAATACAACCAGGGTCTTTGAGATGGTATCCAGTTGAATGATTTTGTAAAATGCAAGGATTCTGTATTTCTCATTGATCAGATCGCTGTTATTCTCTGAGAAAATCGTTTTAAACTGTTCAAAGAACTTTTCAGTATCAAACCACTCGACCGGAAAAGGATTGTACCATTTTCTTAACCCGGATAAATTGCCTGTTTCATCAATTATGCCGTATTTCCTGACTGTTAGCGTGTTGATGCTGTGTATCATATCTTCTGAGTAATTCTTCAAATAAATTATGAAAATCAATAAACTCCATTTTCTCCCCAAATTCCTGATAGCGGTGATATTTTTCGACTAATTCATTTAACTCTTTGTCGCTCATAATACCATTTGTTTGTATTGTTCCGCTATCAATCTTGAAGTAATTTCCTGCGCCCGCTGTCTGTTTTTGGGGGCTATCCCGAAAATCTTATCTGAATATTTGCGTGCAAGTTTTGGAGCGTATGGTACGGTCGTGATTATTAAGTAGTTCGGATATTTTACGACCAAATCCATATCATTGTAAAGATCACCAGTAAGGAAAAGATTTACCTTTCCGCTTCCGTAACTTTGCGGATACATTTTACTTTTCCATTCAGCATACATATTTGAATAGCCAGGTGAAATAGGCGCCCCAGTCGCAAGGATTGACTCCTGTAACTGTGATTTGTTTAGATTCTCAATTTCTTCATTATAACTGACTGCTTTTTCAATTATCTGTGGAAGTTGAGAAACGAAATCATTTGACCTCTTTTTTAACTGGCTTATCAACATTTTTTTTAGGAACTTTATAACCCATTTTACGATACCGTTGCTCAGCACTCAATGGATCAGCTTTGCAAGCAGCAGCGTGCCACTGCTTGAAAGCTACCCATTCTTTAGGTGCTGCGGCTTCGTTTATAGAAACGTTAGACACCGCCTGAAACCTTAAGTGCATTTGAAAGATAAGTCACAAAAGTGGCATCATCATCCTGCGCTTGCAGGACTACATAATCACCAGCGGCTAAACTTGCGGGAACTGCTCCTTTTTGAATAGTCAGTGTGTACTGGCCGAGTCCGTTATCAACTGCTGTAGTCACCGCAACCGGTGCCGCGGCATTTGAAAGCAATATAAGAAACTTAGCTGCCAACAGACCAGCATAACCGATTGAAGTACCTCTTTTGTTCACCTGAACTATTACATCACCACCTGTGTAAGCGGTTGTAACTCTCATCTGCAAACCAACAGGTGAATAATCGTATAGGTCTGAGAAAAAGAAGTCAGGGCGAACCACAACTACATTTTCGAACTCTTCGTAATAATCGAAGAAAATATGCAGCGGATAACCTTTGGTTAGATCAGATGGAGGCAAACCAGCAACAGCCTCAACGCGGCTGCGGAAGCCTTTGAGACTTCCATCACTTTTCCGTGTCAACCAATATGATCCATCTTCAAAGAAAGGAATGAATTCAAATGAAGTGTCACGTAATTTATGCAGGTTCACGTAGTCTGCAATGGAGTTTTCCAAATCCAATTCTCCAAAAGGAATAGATTTTTCAGTTACGAAATTCTTTCCCACTGTGGTTTTGGTGATTGTAGGCGCGGCAGTGCTGTTTGTAAAGCTATTAATGCGTAACATCAACGCTGTACGTGCAGACCCGGTAATTCCTGCAATTGCATTATGCCATGCGGTCTGATCTTCTGCGCTGGCATCGGTAAAGGTTGCGCCTTTTTTCTGAAGGGCGCCTCCTGTCATTAATTTCATCATAGACGAGCAATCAGCCCATCCTGAGAAGTTTGAAAGTTCACAACTCATAATTTTAACATTTAAATATTTTTAAATTCAGATCTGAAATAACTACTGCATCCAGCGCATCATTTCCGATATTTCCACTATTTCCAAACACATCAGATTTACCCCAATAAAGGCGGTCATATTTTGTGTGAAGATATTTAGTTTCCATTCCACTCAGATATTTACTGTCTTGTAATTTCTTAAAAAACAGTTCGTAAATTGGGTGAAGCACCGGAATAAAAGTATTAGAATAGCGATCTACGGCCACAAAGTCTTTATTTGTCTCGGTCATTATCACAATCGTTGCATTTTTAACGATCGTGAAATTAATATCCCTTTCTTCTTTGTAATCCATGAACAAAGCAATCAAAGGATACTTATCGTACTTAAACGTTTCTGATTGTGATTTTTCTGATAAAATACCGAATATTTCAGCCGGATGACCATACAAGTAATATGGTTGTTTCAAGCCGGTAGGGTCATAAACCGCCCGGACTTTTGAAACTATGTCACCGATAATATCAGGAATAATCATAAATCAAAAATGTTTGTCGATCCTAACTCCGTGAAGGTCGTAAACCACCATTCTGGATAATCGCTATAATGTAAAATCAGAAAATTATAAATGGAAGGGATATACAGGTCTTGACCGGGATAACCATACAGTGCCTGCAACCGTTCCCACGCTTGGGAAATAGTGAATAAGGCAGTTGCATCCGATGAGTTCTCGTTCTTGGCCTGTTGCGTTCCTAAAGGACTTACTGATACAGATTTGTTTCTCACATACCAATAATAAACATAGTATGCAATCATTGAAATTTTATCTGCATTCAGTAATCCATTCCATTTGACATTATACCCGCTGACATTGTACACTTTCCCTTCGACTAGGTCCTTGATTCTTTGTTCTGAATTGGCTGGATCATACGCATCTACCAATTTCCAAAGATCATAACCCAATAATTTGAGCAATAATTCTTTTTGATAGCGAGTAATATAGGCCGTTAAATCTGAATAAGCAGAATCTGGGATGTTAATCTCATGAATAAAATACGATTTGTCAATCAGGTTTGCCATTTTCTTCTTTTACATATTTAGCTACTTTTTTTGCAACAAGACTATGTGCTAACATTGAATCATATTGATCAACGTCGCCTTTTTTCTTTGTTGCAAAATCTTTGATGAACTGAACTTTTTTCATTATTTAGACCATTTAATTGAAACAAGTGTACTATCATTCGTGGCCGCTCCCACCGCAGTAATACGGTGATATATGAACTTGTCATTTGATAGATTAATATTCCAGCTTGCTACCAGTCCGCTCGACATAGTAACCTGGTTGAGATCAGCACCAGTTAAAGATGCTTTCGGGCTTGCGACTCCTAACGTACCGTTTAAATAATTCAAGAAAGTCCAATTAGTACCATCCAGCGAACCGTACAAGGCAAGCGTTCCGGCGGTAGAGTCACCGATAGCAGTTACAACGGCCTGAACCGTTTTAGCGTCCTGCATTGATGCAAAATTTACAGTATTTGATTTAAACACCGTATCACTTGAAATTGTTCTCTGAGCAAATGCTGTCATTCCGACAAACAAAACTGCTATTAACAGGATAAACTTTTTCATTATGATGCGAGTGTTACAAGTGCGGCTGCAATTCCAGTTACTTTACGGAAAGCATTTGTTTCAACATTTCTAACGAGAGAAAGGCCAAACAAACTTCCTTTAATAGTCAATAAGTCATCACGGAATTGGTTACCAACGTAACCCATTTCGATCTGAATTTCCTGGGCATCGTAGAATCTGGCGAAATTGAAATCACCAACAATCATGGTATCCTGAGTTACACGACTCGAAGGGATAATAGTAATACCATTCACAACGTTGCCATCCTTAGAAACGAAAGGAGGAATCACATATGTGTTCAATGTTGATTTCTTCAATTTCATTGCGTTGATGTCTGCAATGTTCATAATTGCATAGTTACAGGTGTACTGGGTCGAAGCCTCAATATCTTCCTGAACCTTTACGATCAAATCGTAAATAGAAGCGTCAACGATACCGGCGGCTGCTGCGGTGTAAGCGTCTGCATAGGTATAAATACCTTTCAGATTTGGAGTGTTTCCATCACCTGAATACAGGTCGGTGTCAAGTTTCAGTGCTAAATTGAGTCTTACAAAATTCTCAATTTCTGCCTGAACGGCTGCAACATCTCTGAATAACTCTTTCGATGCCGGGATTGAATCAACAATCTTCTCAACGGTACGTGAATAGCCAGTCCAGCTTAATGCACTTTCAGGATAGGCAGCGCTTTCCGCTCTTGCGGCTGCGGCTCTCGTTACTGCACTTTGATCAGTCCAGCGAACAACGCCACCGGAATCAGCCATATTAATGGGCATGATGTTAAACAACCCCCGGATAGTTTGGCGCGGAGTGGCAATCTGTCCGAAACCAGGAAGCATAACACCACGGTAATCACTGGTGATACTTGACCGCTCAGCGGCTGTTTTGATAGTCATTGTATGGCTCTTTCCATGGCCAGATGCAATGGCTTTGATTTGGTCTTTGTTCTTTTCAAACTGCTCTTTCAAGGTTTCAGGCTCTTGACCTTTTTCTTGATATTCACGGAGTTTCAAACCCTGTGTTTCAACAGCTTTCTGTAACTCAGACAAATCTTCTTTTACATTCAATTCCTTCATTTGTTCCGTGAACGAATCCATTTGTTTTGTCAGGTCGTCTTGGGTAACATAAGAAGGAAGGTTCTCTCGAAACGACTTCAATTCTTCTTGTAAAGCCGCTTTCAATTCTTCTTTTTCTGTCATGATAAAATTTGTTTAATTAATAACTTTAATTCACTTTTTGTTAGAGTGCTTACTTGCGGCTCTGCTTTGGGAGTGGATTTCTCCGGCTCCTCTATTTCAATCTCCATTACTGGAGTTGCTTCATTTGATCCTTTTACAACGGCGGAACCTTCGATAAACTTCGCTTCGGTTACAGCCCAGAAAAATCCTTTCTCATCAGCTACATCCTGATTGGCAACCATTGAGTAGTATTTATCCCAGTTATCTTTTTCAGTTGAATAATTAGCCTCATTTGAATTGATGCAAAGGTATAATTTCACATATCTCATTCCTACGCTATGATTCAAAACGTAACCTTTAGCGTATTGGTCAAACATGAATTCGTTTCTATTTCCTATTGAAACATTAAACATCAACGCTTCGGTCGTTCCTGAAAATGGATAATTAAGTTTTGACCATGCTATTTTTTCAGCAGTTGCAGTCAGGTTATTATTCACGGAGTCGGCTATGATGTTAGCAAACTCCATTTCATGTTCCTGTAATAAAAAAAATACCTTATTTTCCTGAATTGATTTTTTCCAGAGTCCGGGAATATGGCAGTCCATGTGACTATCAATAATATTGGTCGTGTTGATAACCAGTCTTGCTTTTAATGCGGTGGGGTTTGTGTCAGTTATATCTATCCCGGCCTTCATAACTTCGGTTTTCACAGGATTCTCAATATAACTGAACACCCCGTCACCACGTTTCATCACGGCTTTTTTCTGAGCTATCAATACATCTTTGTTTTCAAAGATGTATTTTATTTCCTGTTCGCGTGTCATTTCTTTATGATTTCTTGATTAACAAGTTGTTTAATCTTTTCAGCATCTCTTTTTTTGATCTGCTCTTCGATTTCTTTTTTAGTAGGTTTCATCTTTTTAGCATTATATTCATTTCTTCCTGATATGTAGGTAAGTCAATCGCTCCACTGGCAAAAGCCATATTAAGCGCTTGAACGGTATAGTATAACCCACGCCCACGGTTCAGATTATCTTCTGAGAAAACTGCCAAGTGTGAGAAATCGGCTTTAATTTCCCAGCTTTTACTATCAGTTCCTAAGCGTGAATTAAGCGCGTGAAGTTTCTCGTTTGCATCCGGTATTACTGTTTCTTCGTAAAATTGCCGTTTTGCTTCTTTTAGATTTGCAAACGTTACTCCTTTTTGACTGGCAAGGATCTCGTAAGGCACTCCAAACGCGTCACAAATCCGGGCGGTGTCCTCTCTGACTTCGTCAAACAGACCTAAATTAGTTGCGTTGATTTTCATATCAGCGTAATTAATCCTGAGACCTGTAAGAATAGGCCATGCACCACGTGATTGAAGGTTATCCAGTGCACTTTTCTTTTCATCTGGATTAAGTGGCACTGCCTGACCGATCCCGTCGCCCTGGTTGTTTGAAAGAATTCCGATAGGCATACGAAGTGATATATTTCGCTTCATGTATGCTTCTCTAATGTTCTGGATTGAAGCGGAAAGCGCTGCTATCTTTGAAACTCCTTTTAAGAATTGGCCTTTATTGAATCCATCGCCCTGAAATCCTACCCGGTTATCGCTTAAATGAATTAGATTTTGTTTCTCTAATTTCATCTTTTTGCCATTTCCTAAGTCGTACCAATATTCTACGTTGTCATCATTTGACTCATTAAAATATACGTTATCGCTTATAAACTTAATTGAAATCTTTGATGGTTCAAGTGAGAACATTCCTTTGTATGTTCCAGGCATTCCTACAGGTGTCAAAAGATACAGATACTCATTCCCATGAATATCCCGGTTCAATGAGCTTTGTCTCCAGAATTGATTTTGAGATTGAAACCAGTTAGGCTGGCGAAGGATTTTAACTAATGATTGGTTTGCTGCTTGTTCTTTTCCGGTTGCTTTGCTTTCTATTGTCAGCTTCCATGAACTTAACGCCCTGGCTCGTATGTTTAGAATGGCGTTTAATTCAGGTATCTCTGAGAATTCTTTTACATAATTTAACCCTGAGAAAATATCATTGTCTGAAGCAATTGGATAGAACCAAGCCCCGCCATCACGTTGAGGTTTGGTAAGTGTTGAAAATCCGAATCCAGAAAACAGACTTTTTACGATGGTATTCGCCATTCAATTAAGTTTGCGGTAAACTTAAACAAGAATAGCGTACAATGAAAATAAATTGTTAATTTATATATCACTTTGTTTAAAATACTACGATTCTGTACTAATTTTGTTTTCCCATATTATAAGAAAAACTATTAGCGCCAGCTTCCAATCGTAGTAAATCCATGCGATTGATATGGATGATATTATTAAAATTAGTTTGATAGCGTATATTTGGAATCTGGTCATTTGTTTTGTTTATGTGAGTATAAATTAACACTTTTTTGCAAATCCTTTGTCCTGCTTAACTTCGGTTGGCCTGAAATAGATGTGCCATTTCCCGAGCATTACATGATTACGGCCTGATTTATGCCATGATCTTATAGTATTGAAGTGCCTTCCTACCTTTTCGGCTATGAAAATGTAATAGACGTTCTCCCAGGCTTCACCTGTTTCCGTGTTGGTTAATATCATTGATAAAAGTACATTATTCCATATCTAATTGCCGCCAGTCCATCGGGTTCATGCCCGTCTGGTTCCGGGATTATCTTTCCATTTGGGTCAACCTTCCAAAACCAGCTTTCAATTCCTTTCTTCAAATTTAATGATTTTTCCGTTATGAAAAGGTTATAACTCCGAACTTTTTTAATCCCATCGATCTGAGAACCGAGTGACTTTTTAACTCCAAGAATATTATAACCATGCTTTGAAAGGTCAAGTATCGAAACCCTGCCTGCTGAATCACCGATCACCAACTGACCTTTTGGGTATTTCACTTCTTCCATTTTGTCAACTATGCTCATTCGTTCTGCTCCGGGTATCTTTTCAGGCAATAGGTTATTCTCGCAAAATATTTCATCAGCGTATAGGTTTGGGCCATCCATCCATAGATCAACTAATATTGTAGGGTCTGGACTCATTCCGAAGTCCATTCCTGAATTAATTCTCTTTGCTTTCTCTGGAATCTTTGCGTATTCAAATGAGTATATTCTACGCTCGGAATAGAATCCTGTTAATCCTAATCCGTAAACACGGTACCATTCTTTGTTATCTTTTCGGCTTTCAATGAAGTCAATTTCTGCCTGTGGTAACATTTCGTTATCAACATATGTAACGATTATCTGTTCGCTTAATGTTTTTCCGTCTTTATCTAGAAGTTTAGGGACTTGAGTATGCGCCCAAAATTCAAAATCGGGATTATAGTCAATGTAAACATCGCCGTGTGTCCGGCCTATATAAGTTGAAGCAACTTCCCATCCTATTTTGTTTGCTTCATTGATATATAGTTTATTACGCCTTTTTGATTTCCCGGCTTGCTTTTTCGTGTCGTTAACATATCTGAATTGAATAACTCCTCCGGAATGCTTAAGGTCGTGATCTGTTTTATTGTAATCTTTAGACCAGTCTAATCCCATCGCGCCGTAAAGCATCTCCATGTCTGCTATTACACCATCTTTTAGGTTATCGTAAGTATCCGAAACAATAGTAGTAATATCTTTGTCTTTTGCACAATCTTTTAGTAGTATCTGAGCTATTGCAATATTTTTACCAGCTCCCTGACCACCCTGAACAACCTTTATTTTTTTGGTCATTCGCCTTATTTTGTAATATGTGGATGTTCTAAAGATCATTCGTCTGGAAACTGTTTTGATACGTTTTTATATTCTACAACCCCTTTCGTGGTCATGTCAATTATTTGCTGCGACTTCCCAAAGCCCCGATCTAACAACTCCTGAGCTGCTCTCACGTCTCCTTTTGCTGCTTTTATTCTTAGTGCCGCTAAAATTTGATCTAAGGCAGTTTTCCCGCCCGTTTCTTCAGCTAATACTTTAGCAATTGCTTCTTTCAAATCTGGCAATATTGGAGGGCGCCCTTTCGGGTTTCCTGATTGTCCTTTTTTGAACTTGTGCTTCTCTATGTTTTCTGGATGTGGCATCGCTGTTAAGTCGCTGTTTTTATTAATTTTTCAACCATTTGATTTTCAACCCTAAAATGCCATCACCCCACCGTATGGAGACAAACATTTCAGACAAAGATAGTATTTATTTTTCAATTTGGTTGTTTAGTTAAAATTAAAGCTCATTAAATTCTTTTTGAAGCTCATTTAACCTGACTTTACATTCTGATAATAATATACTGCAAACTGTCTTTGATATCTCTTTAGGTACGGTTACAAAGCCATCACTTTGAGAAGTTCCTAATGTGTTTAAACTCATTTCACGTTCTACAAATACATCCCCACATACATGGTTTAGAATATGGATATCTTTCTTTAAAGATTCCATTTCTTCATAAAGATAATTTCCTTTTGTTAAATTTTCATTTGTCATTTTTCAATATTTTTCAATTTGGTTCATTTAATTTGAATTGGCTACAATTTGTAGCTGTTTGGTTTATGATCAGTTATCAGAACGGAAGCCCGTCATCTTCAGGTTCAGGCAGCCCATCGTTTAATGGTTCCTTCCCAACAGTCCCGGAATATTCCCGTTCGGGTTCGCTTGGTTCTTTTTGTTCAGATTTCCCGCCTAACATTTTCATCTCTCTGACCTGAATCTTTGTAGTGTAAACGTCCCGGCCGTCTTTGTCTTGATACTTTTCGGTTGTGAGTTTTCCGGATACGTAGATCAATGAACCCTTTTGAACGTATTTGTTTACTATCTCAGCGAGCTTGTCCCAGAATACAAGCCTATGCCATTCTGCTTTCTCCTGGGTTTCCCCGGCTTTGTTTTTCCATTTTTCACTCGTTGCAAGAGATAGATTTACTACTTTTGTTTCTCCGGTGTTTCTGAGTTCTGGGTCTTGACCTACTCTACCGATTAAATTTACTTGGTTTAACATTGTTTTATATTTAATTGTTTCAAAAATTCATCAATTACAAACGGTTCTTCACACGTTGCATC
>Ga0307375_10006843_pt1 | contig 10487 bp, 4 predicted proteins | sample TR1MG_FD_202531 | JGI IMG/M metagenome (GOLD analysis project Ga0307375, IMG submission 202531) | Soil microbial communities from Risofladan, Vaasa, Finland - TR-1 | ecosystem: Environmental > Terrestrial > Soil > Coastal area > Acid sulfate soil | place: Finland: Risofladan, Vaasa | collected...
TGCCCGCGAGCGTGAGTGCGGCAGAGGGGGAAACCTGTCCGCCTCCCGTTTTGGCGACGACCATATTGGTGAAGGTCGAGCCGGTAATGTCGAGGGTCGAGGTCCCTGTGCCTTCCAGGAAAATACTCGCTAAACTCGACATCGAAGCCGAATTCGCCCTGGTAAGGTTGCCGGTCATATGAAGGTCGTTGCTACCCATCGTGAGGGTGGAAGCACCGCTGATGGAAAGATTGGCGATGGGGGTTGTCGCCCCTATCGCGGCAGAAGCCGTGGCCGCTACGACCCTGCTCCCGGTGGCCGAGAGCACAAGATCAAAGGCCCCGTTGACGGCGCCGTTGAAGGCCACGTTCAGCGTCCCGTTCGCCCCCTGAAGGAAGGTGGTGGCCGCGCCCAGGCTGACCGTGCCGCCGAAGGTCAGGGTGGCGGAGGTGGCCGATCCATTGGTGATGTCGGCCGTGGCGTTCGTGCTCGCGAGGCTGGATGCTCCGTTGACCGTAAGATTTTGACCATTGAGGTCGAGTTGGGCGGTCGAGGAAAGGCTCAAGCCTACTATTGGGTTGCTTACAGCCGCGTTGATGGTGACCGTATAGGGAGTCGAAATGATGACGCTATCGCCGACAACGGCTCCTGGAACCCCATTCGGCGACCAATTCGCCGCGGTGCCCCAACTCCCATTCCCGGCGAGGTTCCATGTGTATGCAGTCGCTCCCCACGCAGCTCCCACCGCCATCGCCATCAGTCCAAGGATGAAACCTATTCTCTTCGCGGCGGGACTCTTCACCAAATCCTCCAGACTGTTTTCAGGGACGAGGGGCTTCATGCGGCTATTAGAAGTCAAGTTGCGTACTCTCGTTTCCATGCCCCCGCGTCGGAGCGCAGGGTTCGGGGAGACAGATGGACGGGATCGATCGCCGTCGTCTGACATTATTCCTCAATTATAGCTCCCTCCCCGGCGGACACCAGATGCTGGGAGCGTGCCAACCCATTAAGTTTCGGCATTTTCCGATTTCCTGTCGAGTCATGAAGCATCCACCCTGTTCGCGCGCGTCCTGTCCTCAGTAAGGAGGCACCCATGCAATACTGCAGACAGGCCCAAGCGCCAAGGCCGCTTTCCTCGCCACCGCGGCCTCCCAGGCCCCCCCTACCCCCGGGCTTTCTCTCGCTTACGATCGCCTCGGCCCCGAAAAAGAGGGGGCGAGGCTCCGAAGAAGGCCTGGGGCCCCCCGCGCGGAAAAGTCTAGCCGCCTTGGGTCTCATGCCCTTCCTCCTCATACTCGCTTTTGCCTTCTGGGGTTGCGCGGCGGTGACGGCTCCCGAATCGGGAGAAGCCTTCCTGAGTCTGTCCTTTGGCGCCATCGCGAGGGCCTTCGCCCCGGAGGAGGCCGAGGTCGCGTCTTATGCCCTCACGGCGACGAGTTCCAAGGGTGAGACGGTAAGCTCGTCATCGGTGGAAGCCAGCCAGACACTCAAGCTTCCCGCCGGTTCCTGGACTATTCGCGTCGAGGGCCTGTCGACGGGGGGGCTACGCCTCGTCGCCGGCTCCATCAGCCTTGATCTCGAGCCGGGAGAGAGGAGGAGCGCGGCTATTGTCCTTCTCCCGGAGGGTGGGGCGGGAAGCATGGCTCTTTCATGGACCACGACGGGCAGCCCATCAGGCGCGCTGCTCGTGAAGGGCGAGCTGTGCTCAATAGACGGGAAGATCCTCCCCCTGGAGGCTGCCGGAGCCTCGGGAAGCCTCATCCTGCCCGATATTCCTTCCGGCTCCTGGAGCCTTTCGCTCACGCTCGAGAACGAAGCAGGAAGGCTCGCGGGCCTGGCCGATTCCATCCTTATCGTCTCCGGTTTTGAAACAAAGGTCTCCGTTCTCTTCGAGCCGCCCCTGGCTACGCTTACCCTCGCCCTCATCGCTCCTAGTTTCGCCGCCGAAACGCTGACAACCTCGCCGCCCCTCAGGCGTGTAGCCCTTGGAGAAGCTGGTCTCTTCGCGATTCCCGCTACGGCCGGTCCTGGCTCCTGGTATAGGGACGGGAGTCCCCTCGGCTCGAGCCAATCCGAAGTGGCGGTAGTCGCGTCTTATGAAGGGATCTCGAGGATCGACTGGGTCTCCAATCAGACAAATATCGCCAAATCGGCGAGTGCGGGTCTTCTCGCCTCTCCCGCGGCCCAACTCGGCCCCCTCTCATGGAAGGAGACGCTCATCCGCTCCGATTTTGGGACTGCAGCCTCGGCCAAGGGGCTCGATGGCTGCCGCGATCTGGTCTTCGGACCCGATGGCGAGACCCTCCTCCTCGCAGGCAGGGACGGCAATGCCGTGAGCGACCTTGCGCTTCCAGGGGGCTCCTCGCCTCTAGCGCGGACGGCCCTCCTATCCAGCGATATTCCCGGACTGGCCGCTGTTCAGCTTGCCTGTTCCATACCAGGGAGCTCAAACTACCTCGCCCTCGGCACGAGCCTGGGCGCCCTCGTCCCGTTACGGCGCGGGATCGATGGGAGTCTGAGCGCCGGAGCCCCCCTTATCCTCGCGGATTTCGCCAGCGCCTCGGCCCTCGAGGTCTGCCCGGGTTCGGCCTTCGCCTGGATCGCCTCCGAGGAAGGCAATTCGGTGATCAGGGTCGAGCTCGACTCGGATGGACGGCCAATCTCGACCGCAGTGGCGATTAAGGCTGGGGAGCCTGGCTTCGAACTCTTCTCACGGCCGAGCTCCCTGGCCATTTCCCCCGATGGCGGATACCTGGCCATCGGCAGTTCGGGGGACGATGCCATCTGGTACTGCACGATCGACCCTTCAAGCGGGAATCTCAGCCTCCTTTGGCGCCTTGGAAAGGCGGATATCGCCGCCGTCGCCAGCCTCTCCGATCCAGTAGACCTCGTCTTTTCGCCCGACGGGGCCAGTCTCTTCGCGCTCTCTTACTACGGCAAGTCCCTCATTCGATTCGATAGGGACTCCTCGGATATTTGGCAGGCCAGCGGGGCGGCGAAGAGCGGAACGGCGCCCTACGTGGGCTTCGACTATCCCAAGCGCCTCGCCCTAAGTCCTGATGGAAAGATCCTCGTGGTCTCGGGTGGAGGGGCTAGCGACGGTCTCGCCGCCTTCAGTACCGCCCTGCCGGGGAGCCTCGATTGGATCGGCGCCCTGCTTCCCGACGGCAGCGACAGCCACCCGGCAAAGCCGGGCGCCCTCGCCTTCTCTCCCGACGGGAGCCGCCTTGTCGCGGCAAGCCCGGAGGACGATAGCGTCTACTTTTTTGCGCTCAGCCTTCCCTGATCGGGTCTTCCCTCCAAGCATCAAATCGACAGGGCACGATTATGGCATGTCTTTTCTCGACAATATCCAAGAAGCAGTCTATTTTTTGATGAGCGTCCGTTCATTTTTGACGCGGGCATGCAACCTTCGACCCTCCGGACAGGTCTAAGTCAAACGTCAAATCCAGCAATGCCCGAGCGAGGAGACTGCCGTGTACGATATCGAAGCCTTCACCCTTCCCGAACTCGTCGAAAAGAGCGCTCGCAATTTCGGAAGCCGTCCATTTCTCGGTATGATCGGAAAGGAAGCGCTCAGCTACGCCGAGATGGAACCGCGCACGAGGCGAATCGCCGCCCTCCTCGGCCTCTATGGCATCGGGAAGGGCGACCGCGTCGCCCTGGTAGGCGAGTCCCGGCCGGAATGGGGTATATCCTATCTCGGCGCATCGAGGGCCGGAGCCGTTCTCGTTCCGATCCTCAACGATTTCATGCCCGAGCAGATGAAGAACATCATCGAGCACGCCGGCGTAAAGGTCATACTCACGAGCCGAAAGCTCCAGCCGAAGATCGCGGCCGCCTCCGAGGGGCGCATAGTCGTGTCCATCGAGGATCTCGCGCTGATCTCCGGACCAGTGGGCAGCTTCGACGCATCGAGCGCCGAGGGGACGGTCCGTCTCGAGGCGGCACTTGCCGCCTGGGCGGCGATCACAATCACGGGCGACGACCTCGCCGCCATCGTCTACACCTCGGGCACGACGGGTCTTTCAAAAGGCGTGATGCTCAGTCACCGAAACCTCGTATGGGACGCCTGGTCATGCCGCGGCATCATCGTCATCAAGCCCGAGGATCGCTTCCTCTCCGTCCTTCCCCTCGCCCATACCTACGAGTTCACCATCGGATTCGTGATCCCCCTTATGCAGGGTTCGTCGATCTGGTATCTCGACAGGCCTCCCACCGCGACGGCCCTCCTTCCCGCCTTCGCAAAGGTAAGGCCCACTTGCATGCTCACCGTTCCCCTCATCATCGAAAAGGTCTATCGGGCGAACGTCGCTCCCACCCTCGAAGCGATGAGCCTGTATAAAAATCCCCTATTCAGACCCCTCCTCGAGCGCCTCGCGGGGATCAAGCTCAAGAAAACCTTTGGCGGCAAGATGCGTTTCTACGGCATCGGGGGGGCTCCCCTCGCGGAGGATGTGGAACGCTTTCTCCGGCACGCGAAATTCCCCTACGCCGTGGGCTATGGGCTTACCGAAACCTCGCCGATGCTCGCCGGGGCCAATCCCGGCATACAGCGCTTCCGCGCGGCCGGACCCGCCCTCAAGGGCTGTGAGGTCCGCATCGCCGATCCCCGCCCCGACACGGGCGAGGGAGAGATCCAGGTGCGTGGCCCGAATGTCTTCTCCGGTTACTACCGCGACGAGGAAAGGACCCGCGAGGCCTTCACGGAGGACGGGTGGTTCCGCACCGGGGACCTCGGCTTCGTCGACGAAAAGGCCGCCGTCGCCATTCGCGGCCGCAGCAAGACCATGATCCTCGGGGCCTCGGGAGAGAACATCTATCCGGAGGAAATCGAAGCCGTCATCAACGCCTCGCCCCATGTCGCCGAATCCCTCGTTTATGGAGACAAGAGCGGTCTTACCGCCCTCATCCACCTCAAGCCCGAGGTCCTCGAGGAACTCGCGGCCAAGGTCAGGTCCGGACTCGAGGGCGCCGGTCACGCCGCGGCCGGCATGAGCCATGCGATGAGCGCGGCGGGCCATAGGGCCAGCCAGGCTGGCCATGCGGCGAGTCAGGCCGCCGGCGATGCCCTCCATTCGGTGGAGCAGGCCGCGGCCCAGCTTCTCGAAGCCATCAAAAAAGAGGCAAACGCCAAGCTCGCCGCCTTCTCGCGGATAGGTCGCGTCGAAAGGCAGGATGAGCCCTTCGAAAAGACGCCAAAGCAGAGCATCAAGCGCTTCCTCTATCCCCGAAAGCGTGCCAACTAGGATTCGAGGAGGGGCGCGAAGGCCCTGATCTCCCTGAGGGCCCTTCGTGCCTCCTCCGAGCCGAGGGCGGCGTTTTCCTCCCCAAAGAGGCGTCTGGCCTCTTCCATCGCGGACTGGGCCTCTTCCTTGGCAGCCCGGTATTCCGCGTCGGTCGAGCCTGCCTCGGCCCGATCCCTTCCCTCTCCGCCGCGCTCCAGCGCCAGATCCCACCTGAGGAGATGGTAGCGTAGCGCCGTCTTTCGGCTGCGATACACGGGGCGTTCGAAGAGGGCCGCGGCCTCGGTCTGCCAAAAAACCGAATCGGCCAGCTTTTTATCTTCGAGGGCCATTTCCCCGAGGAATACATATAAATCGAGCGCAACCACCCAATTCCCCGCTGCCGTCGCTCCGGCAAGTCCGGTAAGGGCCCGAGATCTGGCCTCATCCCTGCGACCAAGGAGGGCAAGGGCCCTCGTCATGAGGGGGAGTCCGGCGACCGCCAAGGCAGGGTCGCCCGACAGCGCGAATAGGCGATCGACCTCGGCGAGACCTGTCTCGGCCCGGCTCGTCTCCCCCAATGCGGCACGGGCATAGGCGAGGGCGACATAGTAGCGGATAAGCCCTTCCATCTCGCTCTTGTCCGGGGAACCGGATTCGGCGACCTCCAGGGCCTTCGCGAACTCGAGGGTTTCCGGACAGTCCGACACGATGCCGTAGCGCAATTCGGCATCGGCCTGCGGCATCCCGCCGACCGAGCCCAGATCGGCGGCCTTGCCCCTCCAGACCTCAGCCTCGGCGTAATCGCCACGCATCAAGTGGAAGAGATACCGAGCTCCCGCGTAGTGCCAGTCGCAGAAGTCGTTGCCGCGTTCCATGCCCTCTATGATGGTCTCGGCGCGCTCGAAATCTCCGCGCAGGAGGAGGGCGCGAACCAGGAAGGAGCGGACGTTGGCGTCGCCGCGGGGATCGCCGACCTTGGCATAAAGGCTGAGCGCCCGATCCCCGAAATAGATGGCGCGTTCGAGCTCGAGGGTCCCCGTGCAGTGGCTGACATAGAGATGGCAGACCCTGGCGAGATAGGCGGGGTTGCGCTCCCGAAGGGCTATATCATACATCTCCCTCATCGTCTCCTCCACGCCTCCCCTGGCGTGACTGTTGAAGGCGATGGCGTACTTGAAGAAGAGGAGGTCCACCTTCGCTCCGGCCTCATCGGGTGCGGCGTGATCGAGGAGATCCTGTATGAGGCCCGCATAGTCTTCCGAGAGTACGGGCCTGGTGGCGAAGAGCAGGCGCCTCGCCTCCTCCCGGTGGCCGCCGGAGGCCAGGTGCCAGAAAATTTCGGCGGGCGGCGCCTCCCTTTCCTCGGCCATTTCCGCCGCTGCCTGGTGGAGAATGCGCTTGTTGTGGTTGAGCAGGGAACCGTAGATCGCGTCCCTGATGATCGTGTGACGAAAACGGTAGCGCCCGTCGTCGAGACGCGAGAGAAGACGCTCCTCCTCGAGAAAGGCCAGGGAGTTGCCGAGATCGCTCCGCCCTTCCGCCTCGATCCTGGCGAGAAGTTGCGCGACATCGTTTTCCGCGAAGGGATAGCGGAACACCGAGAGGGCCCCGAGGAGCATCCTCGTCGGCGGGTCGAAACCCTCGACGGAGGCGAGCACAGTGCTCTGGATGGTCTCCGGGATGCCGTCGACGGCCCGGTTCCGACCGAGATGCTTGACGTATTCCTCGATGAAAAGCGGGTAGCCCTGGGCGCGGCGGACGACGAGGTCGATTTCGCGCTCGGCCAGGCCCTCGGGCCCGAGACTGCGCACGAGGAGGGCCGAGACAGCGTCGGAGAGAGGCCCAAGGCATAGGCGCTCCGTGCAGCGGAAGAGGGCCGCCAGCCCCTCGTCCGGATGCCGGTCCGCGAGGAGAAAGAGAGGCCGATGCTTCGCCTCGACGAGGTAGAGGCGGAACAAGGCACGGCTCGCCGGATCGAGGGCCGAGGCGTTGTCGAGGACGATCAGGCTCGGATAGAGCTCCGAACCTTCGCCGAAAAGGGCGTCGAGAAAGGCGACGAGGCTCCGAAGCTCCGAGGGATCCCGAAGCATCGTGGCGGGGGAAGGGCCGCCCAGCCTCGCCCCCGCAGGCAGGAGACCGGCGCCAAGGGCGGCGGCGGCGATTTCCGAAGTCGACCGTTCGAGACCCAACCTGCCTTCGGCGGCGGCGGCGAGTTCCTTGCCGATGTCCCCGCCCTCGAGACCGAGCTGGGCCGCCACCGCGCGCGCCACCGCCGCGTAGGCGGCCCCCCCGGCCTGCGCGGGATTCAGGTAGAGGACGGGGGACTTCCATTCGGGAAAGCGGTGGAGCCTTTCGACGAGCTCGGCGCAGAGCCTCGTCTTGCCGATGCCCCCGTCGCCGAGCACGTAGACGCCGCAGGGATCGTCCCGAAGGCCCCGGAGATAGAAGCCAACCAGGCGATCGAGTTCGCCATCCCGTCCGAGAAAGGGCCCCTCGAAGACGGGAGCGCTCCGGCGCCGCGCCAGTACTCGGTAGGCCGCGATGCCTTCCTCTTTGCCGGCCAGTTCCAGATCAAGACGTTCTCCGAAGACGAAGCGCTTTTCGCAGGCCTCGCGCGTGGTCGCGGAACAGAGGATGAAGCCGGGAGGGGCCGAAGCCTCGAGTCTCGAAGCCACGGCCATCGTATGGCCGGTGACGACGTCGAAGCCTCCGCGACGACCCGTCGCGACGAGGCCGGTATGGATGCCGATGCGGAAGACGGGCCCGCCTTCCCTTTCCATCGTCCCGAGAAAATCGAGGGAAGCCTCAAGGGCCCTGCAGGGGTCGTCCTCATGCATTTCCGGATATCCAAAGACCGCCACCAAGGCGTCGCCTATGTACTTTTCGACGCTGCCGCCGCGGGCGGCGATCATGGACTCGAAGCGGGCGAAGATGCCGCTTATCAGGGAATCGACGTCCTCGGGATCGCTGCGCTCGGAAAAGGCCGTAAAACCCTTCATGTCGGCGAAGAGGATGGTGACGACCCTTCGTTCCCCCTCGCGAAGTTTCGCCACGTCGCCGTGATGTCTCGTCCCCGGTCCTTCTTCCACAGTTTTTGCCATGGCCCTGCTCCTTGTTCCGTCATCGGAACATAGCCATATGAATGATATTTCCTGACCCCCCGATCCACAAGGCCCGCGTCTCGGAGGCCGAGCCGCTTCCCGCAGAGCCTTTCTACGCTCGGCCGCGCGGGCATACATCCCTCATAAATAATTATGCATTCAACACTTCCTTGACCAAGCTCCCTCGCCGGTGCTATACATCGCTCGATATCATCCGACTCAAGGAGGCCCTCATGCCCGTCAATCTCAGGGGACGCAGTTTCCTCACCCTCAAGGACTTCAGCACCGAGGAGATCCGCTACCTTCTCGACCTTTCCCGCGATCTCAAGGCCAAGAAGCGCGCGGGCATCAAGGGGAATCTCCTCAACCGCAAGAACGTCGTCCTCATCTTCGACAAGGCGAGCACCCGCACCCGCTGCGCCTTCGAGACCTCGATCTGGGACGAGGGCGGTAACGTGACCTTCCTCACCAACTCGCAGATGGGAAAGAAGGAATCCGTCGAGGACACGGCGAAGGTCCTCGGCCGCATGTACGACGGTATCCAGTATCGCGGCTTCTCGCAGCAGCTCGTCGAGGACCTCGCCAAGTACTCCGGAGTCCCCGTATGGAACGGTCTCACCGACGACGACCACCCGACCCAGATCCTCGCCGACCTCCTTACCATCGAGGAGAACGTGCACAAGCCCCTCAACAAGGTTAAGCTGGTCTACTGCGGCGATGCCAGGAACAACATGGGCAATGCCCTCATGATCGGTTCGGCCAAGATGGGCCTGCACTTCGTCGCCCTCGCTCCCAAGGAACTTTGGCCCAACGAGAAACTCACCGCGGAGATGAAGGAAGTCGCCTCGAAGACCGGCGCCAAGATCGAGTTCTTCAGTATTGATAAGGTCGACGAGGCCCTGAAGGGCGCCGACGCCCTCTACACCGACGTATGGGTCTCCATGGGCGAGGAAGCCAAGTTCGAGGAGCGCATCGCCCAGCTCAAGGCCTATTCCGTCACCCCCGAGTTCATGAAAAAGACCGGGAACCCCGACGCCATCTTTCTCCATTGCCTCCCGGCCTTCCACGACACCGAGACGGACGTGGGCAAGGACATCGAGAAGAAGTACGGACTCAAATCCATGGAAGTCGCCGACGCGGTCTTCCGCTCCCCCGCCTCGAAGGTCTTCGACGAGGCCGAGAACCGCCTCCACACGATCAAGGCCGTGATGGTCGCGACCATCGGGGATCTCTAGCTCGCGACCATCGGGGATCTCTAGGTCGCGACCATCGCGGTGTTTCCGGCCGAGGAACCCCGATTCCGCGCCGCCATTCGCAAGGCCCTCCAGTCACCGGAGGGCTTTTTTTTCATCGGGCAGGCAAGCGCCGCGGTTTTTGCCGCACTATAATAGCCTCGAGCGACAGGAGGCAGCATGGCAAACATCGTCGATTATCATAAGTATGATGGCTTAGGGCTCGCCGGACTCGTGCAGAGGGGGGAGGTTTCGGCCCTCGAGCTCGTAGAGGAGGCGATCCGCCGCATAGAAGCCCACAATCCGGCCTTGAACGCGGTCGTCACGAAGCTCTACGACGGAGCGAGGGCGGATGCGGGGAAAAGCCCCAGGGAGGGGACCTTCGCGGGCGTGCCATTCCTGGCAAAGGACCTCCTGGCCACGATCGCCGGGGTGCCGACGAGCTGTGGCAACCGCCTCCTCAAGAATATGCCGGCTTCCGTCGACAGCGAACTCGTGCGTCGCTGGCGGAAGGCCGGGCTCATCGTCGTGGGAAAGACCAACACGCCGGAGTTCGGCCTGACGCCTTACACCGAACCCCTGGCCTTCGGCCCCACGCGCAATCCCTGGAATCTTTCGAGGACGCCTGGCGGCTCGTCGGGCGGTTCCGCGGCTGCTGTCGCGGCACGAATCGTGCCCATGGCCTCCGGGGGCGACGGCGGTGGGTCCATCCGCATCCCCGCCTCGGCCTGCGGCCTCTTCGGCATGAAGCCCACCCGTGGCCGAAATCCGACAGGCCCTCTCTTCGGCGAGGCCTGGCACGGTTTCGCGATCGAACACGCCCTCACTCGCTCCGTCCGCGATTCGGCGGCCCTCCTCGACGCCACCGAGGGCATCGACATCGGCGCTCCTTACGCCGCGCCACCCCACGAAGGCAGCTTTCTCTCTGCCGTCGGCAGACGCCCCGG
>Ga0307375_10006844_pt1 | contig 10486 bp, 13 predicted proteins | sample TR1MG_FD_202531 | JGI IMG/M metagenome (GOLD analysis project Ga0307375, IMG submission 202531) | Soil microbial communities from Risofladan, Vaasa, Finland - TR-1 | ecosystem: Environmental > Terrestrial > Soil > Coastal area > Acid sulfate soil | place: Finland: Risofladan, Vaasa | collected...
TCTTCTGGCCTTGTATCCTTCTTAGAGTCATTTGATAGGGTTGCTGATACTATTGAGTCTGGTGGTTCAAGACGTGCCGCTGCTATCGCTCACGTTGATGTGAGCCACCCTGAAGTCATTGATTTCATTGATGCAAAACTAACACATGGAAAATTATCACATTTTAATATTTCTGTTTCTGTTAATGATGATTTTTTAATGGCAGTTGAAGCAGATGATTATTGGACTTTTAGATTCAAACAAAAAGATTATGGTAAAATAAAAGCTAAAGTTATCTGGGATAAAATTGTCCAGAATATGATTAATTGTGCAGAACCCGGATTGATCAATTGGACAAATTTTGCAAAGAACAATTCATATTATTTTGAACCTGTTATGGGGACAAATCCATGTGGCGAAACAACCCTCGGCCCTTATGGAGTTTGTGACCTTGGTTCATTAGTCCTACCTAATTTCATCACTGGAAACGTCAATACAAATTGGAAGAAGCTTGAATCTGTAATTAAACTTGCGGTTCGTTTCCTCGATAATGTAATTGAAGTCAACAAATATGTATTAAAGGAGATTGATATAAATGCCCACAAATCAAGACGTATTGGTATTGGTGTTATTGGTTTGGCCGAATATCTATTTGCTAAAAAAGCTAAATATGGCTCTGAAAGGGCTGTGGTTGAAACTGAGAGATTGATGCAGTTCATTAGAAATGCTTGTTATCAAGGATCAATGGAATTGGCAATTGAAAAGGGAGCATTCCCACAATTCGATCCAATGCATTATGGTAAAGCATCATTTGTCAGAAAGCTTCCAGCTACATTGAGAATGGACATAAAGAAACACGGTATTCGCAACTGTACATCAATGGCTCTTGCACCAACAGGAACAATTTCATTGATTGCTGATTATACAAGTGCTATTGAACCGTTGTTTGCAAAGGCAATGAAACGAAAAGATAGAGTTAGTGAACGTCTATATATTCATCCACAATATCAAGAGTTTATTGTTAATGATCAAGAAATTCCAGATTGGTTTGTTGATTCATTCGATCTTCAACCAAAAGATCACTTTGAAATGCAGGTTGCTTGTCAGAAATTCTGTGATGCATCTGTTAGTAAAACAATCAATCTTCCTAAAGAGACGACAGATGAAGCACTCAGTGATCTGTTGTTGGAGTATGTACATGACTTAAAAGGGTGTACAGTATATCGTGACGGTTCAAGGGAAGGTCAAATATTGAATAAAGTGACAGAAAAAGAAGTGCGTGAATATCTGTTGACGGATACACTTATAGATAATAATCTTGATGAAGAACAAGTGGTGTGTGCAACAGGTTCATGTGAAATAGGAACATAAGGGAGATTAAAAAATGAGTGACAACAAGGTTGTAAAAATGCCAGTAGATAAAATGCAATTGCTTGATTTATGGATTCATGACTTGGTTTATCCTGGTAATGTTGTTGACTTTGTACAAACAATAAAAAGGTATGAAGATTCAACACAAAATGGTCCAGAGCGTGTTAAAGAGTTTTGTTTTTATACAGAACAATTTAAGTATCGCATGTACGCCAATGACCGATCCAATGATGATGGGTATTTGGGGTGCCAGGTATCAGCAAGAAAGGCAAGAGCTGGAGAAGATTGGTTGCGCGGAAATGATCTTGCCGATGGCCCTTTTACAGAAGAAACCTGGTTGAGAATCTTAAAAACAATTATTAATTATGAGCTGGTTATTTTATCAAAGTTTACAAAACCATCAGATACACCAGATGAAGTTGCATAAGGAGGTTATTAAATATGATGTTATTAGAAGTAGGTCAGGCATGTCACCTTTCATCTCAATGCCCTTATCATGTTGGGGCAGCGGGTCCCTGTCATGGGGCTTCTGCAAACAGACCACATGAGTTTCAATGTGATTATGTCATTAATGGTAAAATAGTTGAGGGCGGCATAAAAATACCAGGAGATCAAACTGGTAAGATGAAGGTCATTATGGAATAATTCAGAACAAAATATAAAAGGTAATAAACAAATGGAACAATCAAATATACAAATAATCCAAGAACTTCTTGCTGAGTTTAGGGTCCATCGAGATGCTATCATGGGTATGATCGGCGATTTAGAGAAAATGAAGACGCAAGTAGATAGATTGTTTCCTGAAAAACTTGATGCTAGATACATGAGATTCTTTGAAGAAAAATTAAAATCAGCAACTGAATTGTTCAAAACTCTTTTGGATATGAGAAAAGAACTTCAAAAAAGCCTTAAAGAAGAAATTGAGCTTCGTCGTAAAATTGATGTTGGTGATGAAGATCGAGACATTGAAAAGATCATTGATATTAGAGCATTAGCAGATAAGGTACAAGGATTCCAAGATGATCGTGTGAAAATGCGTAAGAAAACAATTGAAAGAGCACAAAAAGAAACAGACGAAATAGCAGCTGAAATTGTAACCGTTCAACACAGCGGATAATGGAGGATTTATGGTAATCGAAAAAACAGATCAAGATGTTATAGAAGATGTAGAATTGAATACAGATAATGTGAAACCAAACAAGGTTGTATCTGAAATAATTGATTTAAATAAAGAGGAACAAGAAACAGAGGAAGACACCCAAGAGCAACAAGATCTATATGCTGAATTTAGTTCTTTTCTGGAAAAGAAAAGCAATATTACAGCTGATAGTGGTGTAAAGCAAATAATTGCTACCGGTATTGATGTTATAGATGCAATTCTTGGTGGTGGGTTTGCTATTGGAGCTCTAACTATTATTGTTGGTCAACCAGGCAGTGGAAAATCAATGTTGGCGATTCAAACTCTTGGGCAAGGGCAACAACAATATAAAGGAAATATGCTTGGAGCATTTCTTGATTCAGAAGAAGCAACAACACAAATCCGGTTGGCAAATCTTGGAGTTCGTTACCCAAAGATCAAACCGTATTCAGATATCACAGTCGAAAAAGTATTTAAATTCATTGAGGGTATGTGTGTATTCAAACAGGAGAAAGGAATTGTTGATACTCCGTCTGTTGTCATTTGGGATAGTATTGCTAATACATTATCACAAGCTGAGATTGAAGCTGATGATGTAAACCAGGTTATCGGTAGAAAAGCTCGAACTCTATCATTATTGATTCCAAAATATGTAGCGAAATGTGCTCAAAACAATATCGCTTTGATTGCTGTGAATCAGTTAAGAGATGTAATCTCAATGGGCCAATTTGGAGCTCCAAGAGATTTGAAATTCATGAGTTCAACAAAAGACATGCCTGGCGGAACTATTTTAAAATACAATGCATTTCACTTGCTTGAAATGAAAGTTAAATCAGCCATAGCTCCAGGAGCAACAGAAGATTCTGCTAAATATGGATTTGAAGGTGTGATTTGTAAGGTAAAATGTGTAAAGAATAAATTATTTCCACCAAATATTGAAGTTGAGCTTGTTGGGTCATTTGTAAGTGGATTTTCAAATTTCTGGACAAATTACAATTTCTTAAAAAATACAAAACGATTGAACTCAGGAGCATGGAATTATCTTGTTACATTGCCTGATAAAAAATTCAGAACCAAAGACGCACCAACTATGTACAAAACAGACCAGGATTTCAGAACTGCATTTAAAGCTGCAGTTAAGGAAGCCATTAATACGGAGATAATTGAGAAGTATTCTTCAGAGTTATAATCCAATACTTTCTGAATTTTAGAACAAAAATAAAATATGTTAGTTATCCAATGACACACAATCGAAGAGGAGAATTTAAAATGAGTGAGATGACACAGTTATTAAAAGATAGAGTAGAAATGTTCACGAAGGATGTAGTTGACAACCCAGATGCAGTTGAAGTTAATGTATCAATTTCCACCAAGGCAATTATTATTCAAATAAGAGTTGATGGAAGTGACTGTGGAAAAATTATTGGGAAACGTGGGAGAACAATTGATTCTCTTAAAGTAATGTGTTTAGCAATTAAAAATACCAAATTTCCGGAAGATTCAAGACGAGTAATGTTAGAAGTTCTGGAAGACGAAAATTCTGATTTTTCGTATAAATAATAGGAGGGTTTAAAACCAATGTTATCAAAAGAGTCCAAAATAAGAGTGTTAGAAAATTTCTATGCACTTGACTATGTTTTCTTCGGGAAACAAGTGAATAAAGTTGATATGTGCTGCCCTCTTGTAAAGGAAGAATATCTTTCTGTAAAAGGTGCTCTAATGTCAGTTTATGTTGAAATGCTAAAACTTGTCAACTATGCACCGGCAGCAATTGAAGAACGAGTTGATAGTAAAGCTTTGATGGATTTAGCTCGCAAGTCTGCAAAGATTGCTCGTGAAAATTCACAAAAGATTGTTTCTTCACAAAAAGCAAGAGAGAACATTAAAGAAGCATTAAAAACAGAACTGAAAAGTAACCCCAAAGCCAAAGTATCTGAGATCGTTGAAAAATCTATCAGATCCAAAGCTTTTAGTCTGGCTGTTGACAATCTTCTGATTGCTCGTTCATTAAAGGAAGCAAAAAACTTCAAGAAACTTGATGAGTGGGAAGGCCGTATCATTGAAGATTCATATAAAATTCTTCGTGACAATTTAGTTGAAGCTGCTTATATGATCATCTATGATGAAACTGATTAAGAAAGTGGGAGTGAATGGCATTAGTAAATGAATATGAGAAATTGTTACGTTATCTCGAAAATCAGAATAGCACAGATGCCACCGGTTCAGCAAAGAAGACAAAGGTAGAAAGAAAACAAGAGATTCAAAAAGCAAAAGCTTCTGTCAATACGAAGAAGCTATTAGAGGAATCAACCATTGAAGATTTCAAGGATATTCCTCATACACACAATGCAACTGAAAAGGGATCTGACGGATTTAGTGTTCTTCAATTTGAAGCAATGATGAGATCAAAACTCATCGAAGAATATAAAACGAGTCAGAGTTATGAAAGACCTTACATTTCTTGTAGTGAGTTGTACAATTGTTTAAGACAATCGTATTACGCAAGAAAAAGATATCAAATTGATATCTCATCTCAGTTTAGATTTTCTTATTTGTATTTGATTCAAAAAGTAGGAAATACAATACATGGGATCTTTCAAAACTTATATAACTTTTCAGAGGTTGAAAAAACAGTTGTAAGTGAAAAGTATAAAGTTAAGGGTAGAGTTGATGCTATTAAGGGAAAGATAATTTATGAGATAAAAAGTCTTGACCCTAAAAAATTTAAGGATACTTTTATCAAAGATCATTATTTTCAAGGATTAATTTATTCATATATCTTAATCACTGAATATGGTTATGACATTGATAAGATTACCATCATCTATGTCTTGAGAGATTTAAAAACTGTTAGAGCATTTGACCTTGATGTAGATCTTAAATTAGCAGAGAAATTCCTTCAACGAGCTCCAATTCTATTGACAGCTCTTGAATCGAATACTCCACCTGAACCAATAGGTGCTGTAACTGATTCTTGTCAATGGTGCCCTTTCATAGAATTTTGTAAAAAGGATGGTTATAAACAAATACAACCTCCACATATAAAACAGAAAGAAAAGAAAAAGGTCATAGAAGAAAAACCAAAACAAGATGATAAAACAGTATTTCTATTATAGGAGATAATTAAAATGATTGTAATATACCCAATGTTAACTTCGGCAAGTGTATCCCCGAACGTATTACCAGGTATAGTTAAAGCGGTTGAAAAATATGTCCTTATCTATAACACCGATGCAGTTCTACGAGCAGCAGGTGGTGGGAAGGCAGGGAGAATAATTTCAACTGGAGTTCAAATTGCCGCCAGTGCATTAATATCTGGCGAGGATAAGTCCGATAAACCTGGTGAGAGTCTTTCGGAAGATTTCTCAACAACGAAATCAACAAAAGATAAAGACACCGGAGAGGAAAAAACGAAGTCAGTACAGATTAGAACTGGCGGCGGTAGTTCTGTCAGACCTTCTCTCGACCTACCCAGAAGTGAAGCTGTATCGCTAGAACCAACATGGTTGCAAGTCACAACACAGAAAAAAGGTTTGCAATTGTTGGGAGTTAAAGTTATTCCATTCCAAGTTAAAAGCGGCCAATCAATGGCACAATTGATTATGCAAGATAAAGAGCTGAAAAGCTTAGAATATCTTACAACTAAATATGGTCGAAAGATTTCAAGAGTCTTTAATAGAATAATGAAAAAGCTTCCTGGTATGGGTGACAAAACAATAACAGGTGACCCAACAAAAGATGTTATTTATGCAGAATCAAAACATGGCAAAAATATGTTTGTTTGTTTGAGTCAGCTTGATTTGGAAAATGATGATGTATTTTCAAGTCCAGCAGGAGTCCAAAGACTTCATAAATTGGGTTGGGCGTCTTTCGCAATTGTTGACGATGTAAATAAACGTGTAACATTTTGTATGAAAGAATTTAATGGTATTTGTTCTGTTGTTCCTTTTGGTTTTATGTTTGCATCGCTTGGTAAAGATCACGCTAAAGTATATGAAGATATGGAAGATGTCAAGAAAACTTCCGGACCTTTCTTCAATATGAGAACTAATCGTAAACGAGCTTTTGCTGAACAAAAATCAGCAGCAGCTAAATATCTGGAGCTTATACAAAAATAATGAGTGGCTCAGATATTAGATTAGATAAATTAATTGAAAGCGATGAACCAAAAACCAAGATTAAAAGCAACACAGAAACATTAGAAATATATAGTGAAAGACATCCGTTCAGTCTATCACTGAGGATCTCCAATTTTGAAAACGAAGCTGTGTATAAGAAGTTCGTTATAAATTGTGAGGCAATGGTTAGAAGAAGTATTGAATATAAAGAATGGAGAAGTTACATTGTTGATGTTCTCCAGATTAATGAGTGCATGATCACACATGAACGAATGGATGAAGTCACCGTTGAAGTTCACCATCACCTTCCATCGCTTTTTACTCTCGTAACAGCACTAGTCAATAAACACATTGAAGAAAACATAGACTTTTGTACATTCGATATTTGCCAACAAGCGATAGAATTACATTTTCAAAACAGAGTTGGGTATACAACATTATTAAAAAGTATGCATGAAAAATTCCACAATGGAAAACTAGACATACCAATTAGCTATGTCCAAGGAGATTATCCTTACTTTATGAGAGAGTTTTCTAAATACCTTGACGAATCAGATTTAGAAACTATTCAAAGTAGATTAGCTGTGACAGAGCATAATTGTTCATGGGCAAGAGACAGCTATCAAGAGGCAGTTGGGGGTAATTAATGCCAATAACAATTGACAGAGAAAGTCGTCAAAGATCAAATTTAGTAATTGATATTAATTTCTCTGGTGATAGATATAGGACTGGTAATGGATTATTTACTTTTCCGGCTCCTTCATTAGAAACTATTGATCAGTATCTATATTATTTAATACAGAACTCATCAGAGAAAAAATTTGAACGACAATATGTAATGCGTCCTGATTACATGAGTTTTGATGAATATGGGACTGTTGCGCTAGCACAATTGTTAATGTATGTTAATGCTGTACCATCAATTGAAGTGTTTGAATTAGAGTTGGTTGTTATACCATCGTTGTCAGCAATCACAGAAATGTTAAGGGATAAATTTCCAAAACGCCCGGTTGAAGATCTTACGGAGGTAAATTGGTAATGGTAGTTAAAGAAAAGTTTGATTTGCTTAGAGGAGTTGATAATGTTTTAAAAATGTCAATGCCCGAACTCAACAAACAGTCTATCGAAAATGGTCCTCGTAAGATATTTGTAATGCTTGATCTAATGAAAAACAGAATCAATCATTATACAAAAAAGAAAGTGTTTGAAAAAGTTACACTTTTGGCTGAAAGAAAACATCTCTATGTGGTAAATTTGGAAAATTATTCGTTACCAGTTTCTTATAATGTTCCAACAAAGAGTATGATTATAAATGTTAGTCCTTTTGGGATTGATGATATAGAAACTACAAAACCAGGACCATTTAATTTGTATGCTCTTATGGTATATTCTATTGTATTCAGTGATTTAATTTCTGGAAAGATGAAAGTAACCGATAAATATTCAAAAGTAATTGCTGATTATTTTGTAAGTCTTCTAATCAGACTATTCGGAAAACAATATGGTTTATTGGGAAGCTTTGCAATACAAATCCCAAAAATGAAATTCTTGACCAATATGTATATTTTAGATTCTTTCTTTGGTGTTAAAGGACCAGCAGCATATAAGAAAGCAGCAACGGCATCGGCATTCAACTATAAAGAAATACAAGACGAATTGCCCAAATACGATTTTTCAAACATAAACAATTTTATTATTTCTCTTTCAGACTTTGGTGTAATGCCAAACATAAACAGGCATATATTTGCATCAAAGCTATTGAGATTTTTTGGTCTTAATGTTATGCCAGCGTTTGAAGACTGTTCACGATTTATTGCAACCCTTGCTACATCTGAAATAAAAGGAAGCAATGTGGTTTCAACACATTTAGTAAAATATAATGAACGAGAGTTCGGGAAGATATTAGAGATTCCAAAAGTTATATTCAAGAGGAAATAATCATGGAAAAAAATGAGCAACAATTACAAGAATTTGATCCTGTTTCAATGGCAATAGGAATCGGTGCAGCATTAGCCCTTACTGCAATACAAATTACAGTTTTATATACTATATTTTGGGCAATGGTTAAACAAATGAAACGGGACAACAAATTATCAAAAGAATTAAATGACATATTGAAAGATGGTAAGGGTTGGAATGTTATGATAGTTGACGATAAAGGTCCCAATGCTTTCTGTATGATTAAACCTTATGTATTTATTACAACGGGTTTAATGAAAATGTTAACTCATAGAGAAATCATAGCTATTCTTTTACATGAAGCTCAACATATCAATAGTAAAGATGTATGGGTTAATATTATAGGTCAAAATGCAGTTATGGGAATCATTTTGAGTGTTGCAGGAGCTATGGGAGGAATTGTTGGTGTTTACGCTGTCTTTCTGGCTTATATATTATTAGGAGGACAAGGCTTAACCTCAATAATTTTCAATAGAACCCTTGGAAGGGCAGCGGAAAAACGTGCTGATAGTTTTGCGGTTAAATTTGGTTATGCTGATGATATGATTTCTGCTCTTGAAAAAATTGAAAAATGGGTTGAAAAAGCAATGAGAAAAAGAGAATGTGGTGTTGTATGCAAAATTATCAACAAAATCAATGATGCAATTGATGAACATCCTCCAATCAAAGAACGTATTGAGCATGTATTAAAGAAAAAGGAAACATGGGAGAAAACAAAAGGTCAATCATTCATGAAGATGAGAGGTGTTTTCATGAGTATGTTTGGTCTTGATGATGTAGAAGCATCTAAGGTAAAATAAGGAAAGGATCATGATATGCAAAAGGCATTTGCGTTTGGGAACTACCGAGCTGTTGTTGTAGATAATAAAGACAAAGAGCAGTTCGGTAGAGTCCTTGTTTGGATTCCTGATATAATGCCTGAAGTAGATAGAACAAAAGGGATATGGGCAAGACCCGCAAATAATCCGCTGGGTGGGAGAAACAAAGAAGATAATGATGAAAACTATTATGCAGGTTCATCATATATCCCAGAGAAAGGGTCTTGGGTTTTTGTATTCTTTGAAGGCGGTAACATCAATAGACCGTATTATTTTGGTGCATTGAATTTAGAGAATACAAAAGTCTTACCAGAAAATCAATTGGGTGGACGGCCTGAAAATAAATGGGTTATTTTAAAGAGTGGATCCGGTCGAGCAATTGTTATATCTGATGATGGTAGTAGGGATGGAGATGAACGTGTTGAGATAACCGGAAAGAAACGTCAGATTAAAACTCCACCATCAGGTGATACTGGGTCTGTTTATACAATTGATGATAACATGACAACCATCTTAATGGATGAAAGAGAAGGTAAACAAAAAGTTTTAATCCGAACATATAAAGGTGATTTTTTTCACATAGATATTGATGAACAGAATCTTCAAGCATATTTTAAAAATGATATTATCATCAAATGTGATAACGATTTAAAGTTGACAGTTAATGGTAATATTGATATTAAATCTTTAGCAGGTGATATTAATGTTGAAGCTGCTAATGGTGATATGAATTTGAAAGCTAATGGTGATGTAAATAAACAAGCTGGAGGAAGTAGTAACAACAGATCACAAATAGATGATTTTACATCAGCTGGAACTAATATCAATAGAAAAGCTGGCGCTGTAATTGCTGATGATGGTTCTCAACTAACACAACAAGCGGGTGCAGCTTCAGATGCTAGTGATGCAGCTTCAGCAACAGAAGCGGATCCGAAAGGCGAAAGGAATACCTAATGGCAATAACAAACAATAAAAGATCATTATGTAATAAACTGGTGTCAGATTTCGATAAACTGATACAACCAGGAAGATCTGCCAAAGGGGCGATCAATAGCGCAACTGATGCTATGAAAAGTCAATTATCGGGTATGATATTTTCAGAT
>Ga0307375_10006845_pt1 | contig 10486 bp, 8 predicted proteins | sample TR1MG_FD_202531 | JGI IMG/M metagenome (GOLD analysis project Ga0307375, IMG submission 202531) | Soil microbial communities from Risofladan, Vaasa, Finland - TR-1 | ecosystem: Environmental > Terrestrial > Soil > Coastal area > Acid sulfate soil | place: Finland: Risofladan, Vaasa | collected...
TCGGCGAACCGCCGCTCTATATTATGCCCATATCGCCTGCGATCGGACTCAGTGCCGGCAGGGGCAGCGTCGCGGCAGTCGCGATGCTCCGGTAAAGGGAGGAACAGAATGAACGACTTGCTCGCTGCTCTCATCGTGAGCCTCGGCATCAACGCGATCTTCTTCGTCGCCGCGGCTTCCCTCAAGACCGACAAGGTGACCGATCTCTCCTACGGTCTCACCTTTCTCGTCATCGCCGTCGCGTCCCTGCTTCGCTCCGGCCGCTTCGACGCAGGCAGACTTCTGTTTGCGGCGATCATCATCCTGTGGTCGCTGCGCCTCGTCGCCTACCTCTTCTCGCGCATTCTCCGTACGGGAGTGGACCATCGCTTCGACGGGATTCGCGAGAAGTTCCTCCGCTTCGCGCGCTTCTGGTTGCTGCAGGCGATCACCGTCTGGGTGGTGAGCCTGCCGGTCATCCTCTATCTGGGCGGAAACGCGACGCGTCACATCGACTTCCCGCTCGTCCTCGGGGGAGTGATCGCACTCGCGGCGCTGATCTATGAGACGGTTGCCGACGCGCAGAAGAGCGCCTTCCATCGCGCGGGTGCGCCGGGCGGCTTCATCCGAACCGGGCTGTGGAAGCATTCTCGCCATCCGAACTACTTTGGAGAGATGGTGTTCTGGTGGGCTATCTTCGTCGCGTCGCTGTCCGCCTTTTCCGGTGCGGGATTTCTCGCCGCGCTCGGGCCGCTCTTCATCACCGTGCTCCTCCGATTCGTGAGCGGAGTGCCACTCCTCGAAAAGGCGGCCGAAGCAAAGCACGCAAGTGATCCTGAATACCGCGCCTACAAGGCGGCAACGAGCATCCTGGTGCCCGTCCCGCGGCGGCATTCGCCGCAACGGTAGAATGGCAACGCGCCCTCGAGGCTCTCAGCGTTTTGTTATCGTGTAGATCTTTCCCGCCTCTGTGGAGAATCTGCCGTTCTGCGTGGCGAGTTCCCTCCAGTCGCTGTAGACTCTGAGCAGCGTTGAGTCGGCAAGCACGACAGTCTCACCGCGGAGTGAGAGCAGGGTAGCGGTTGCAAGCTCGCCATGCTCCCACGTAATTGACACCTCGAAGCCGCCGCGGGCGCGGAGTCCATTCACGCTGCCGTTCAGCCATTCCCCCGGCAGTGCGGGAAGCAGGTGAATCCTCCCGCCGTGCGACTGCAGGAGCATTTCGGCCATGCCTGCGCTGTAGCCGAAGTTGCCGTCAATCTGAAATGGCGGATGCGCATCGAAAAGGTTCGCGTAGACTCCGCCTTTCCAGGAGACGTCGTTCACCGTCTCCGATACAAGGCTGAGCATCTTGCCGATCATGGTGAGCGCCCTGTCACCTTCGCGGAATCGTGCCCACAGGCATATCTTCCACGCGATGCTCCAGCCGGTCCCGCCGTCCCCGCGAAGCTCGAGCGCGCGTCGTGCGGCATTCCACAGAGCGCCGTCGGACTCAGGCTGTATGCGGTCACCCGGATAGACGCCGTACAGGTGCGACTGATGGCGGTGGTGCACATCCTCGGGCACGAACTCTTCGGACCACTCCTGCAGAGCTCCGTTTTCGCCGATCCTGAGTGGCGTAAGCCGTCCGAGCGCGGTGTTCATCTTTTCCCGAAGTTCGGAGTCTGTGTCCAGGATTGTTGCGGCTTCAATTCCATGGGATAGGAGCGCAGCAATGAGCTGCATGTCCATCGCGCTTCCGCGCGAGACACCGCACAGACTATCGCCGTCCGGGGTCCGGAATCGATGCTCCGGCGAGGTCGATGGGGATGTGGTGAGCAGGCCATCGTTCGACTCAATGAGCCAGTCCAGCACGAAAAGCACTGCGCCGCGGATGATCGGCCACGCATGCTCCCTCAGGAACTCCCTGTCCCCGCTGAACAGCCAGTGTTCCCACAGATGGTCACAGAGCCAGACTCCGCCCATCGGCCACATCGCCCAGATCGGCTCGCCCTCGCCATAGTTGCCGACCGCGCACGACTGGGCCCAGAGATCACTGTTGTGATGGGCGACCCACCCCTTTGCGCCGTAGAACTGCTGTGCGGTACGCTCTCCGCTGAGCGAGAGGTCAGTCAGAAAATCGAGTAACGGTTGGTGCATCTCAGAAAGATTGCAGCTCTCCGCAGGCCAGTAGTTCATCTGTGTGTTGATGTTGATCGTATAGTTGCTGCTCCACGGAGCACGCACCTCCTGATTCCAGATTCCCTGCAGATTGAGTGGCTGACTTCCGCGGCGTGACCCGCAGATCATCAGGTATCGTCCGTAGTTGAACAGGAGCTCGACCAATCCGACATCGCGCGCGCCGTAGTTGCGAACGCGTTCATCAGTCGCAAGCTCGGGGTGCCGCTCACCGTCGACCGAAAACGCGACTCGCCTGTAGTAGCTGCGGTAATCTTCTATATGTTCGTGCCGCGCGCGTTCGAAGTTCATCGACGCAGCCTGCGCCATTTTATCGCGCAGCATGGTGGAACAGGATGTGAGGCTCTCGATCGGTGAAACGAAGCGCCCCTGAAACGTGGTGGCGATATCGAGGAAGAGCACGACCTCGTCCGCGGCATCGACGCGCAGTCCGGCGCCGTCGGTGGTCAACACACCGCCTTTCAGCTGTGCACTTACGCGTACTTCGAATTGAATCGAGCGTGAGGATGCCTTATCATCGTAGACGACCGGGTCGTCGGATTTGCGGTAGCTTGGCTCGACGTGTGTCGGGCAGGTGCCCTGGAGAACGAGACTCGATTGTTCGCAGAAGGTCCGGTGCCGGAGGCTCGAGTCAAGACCCACCCGCAGCGTCAATGCTCCGGGGCGATCGGCGGAGAGTCGCAGCATCAGGAGCTGTTGCGGGAAGGAGGCGAGCAGCTCGCGATGGAAGGTTGTGCCACCTGCAATGTAGCTCACTTCGGCGAGCGCATGCTCGAGATCAAGCGTCCGGGAATAGCCGGTAACCGGACCGTCGTGGGCGGCCCCTACTATCAGTCTGCCGGCAGGAAGGTAGGATTCGGTAAAGAGTCCCTGCAGGTCGCGGCTTGCCTGGTCTGCCTGTGCGAACTGCCGCGCCGCAAGTAAAGCGCGAACCCGATCGAGTGCTCCCTGCGCCCGTGGGTTCGCGGGAGCTCGCGGGAAGCCGGACCAGAGCGTATCCTCGTTCAGGCCCACCTCTTCCTGTTCGACACCGCCGAAGATCATTCCGCCAAGGCGGCCGTTGCCAACAGGTAACGCTTCGTTCCAGTTCCGTGCCGGACGGTCATAAGCCAGTTGCGTTTCACGAGCATCCATTCTTCCTCTCCCGCCGAAAGTCGTGTCCCGGCATTGTCGGTGGTGGTATTGTTACATGCCAGTGTTGGTGATGCAACTGCCACCCTTGCTGATCGATTTTACCTTATCATGTCGATATGTAACTGATTCGTTCGACTATTGAACAGGAAGGAGAAAAGATATGAAATACCTGTGCATTGGATATGGCGACAAGGCAAAGATGGATGCGCTTCCAAAGGAGGAGTTGACCAGACTCCTTCATGATTGTGTTCCCTACGTTGAGAAGCTCAACAGCTATAAGGGCATCATCATGCATTCGTCAATCTCGTGGGATGTCACGACCATACGTCCGGTCAGAGGAAAGCCGGTGGTTACTGACGGTCCATTCGTTGAGATCAAGGAACAGATGGGCAGCTTCTTTATTATTGAAGCTCCGGACATGCAGGAGGCGATTCGGATCGCTTCTCTTCACCCTTCAGCAAACATGGGTGAGGACCTCGGCTTCCGCATCGAAGTGCGGGCATTCGGAGATTTTGATCCGGAGGTATAGAGATTGTGAGTAACGCAGTAAATCTCAGAACGGGCCTCGTTCTGGAGTACATTTCGGTGGTCTGGATGGTCCTCGAAGCGGCTGGTAGCCTCGCAGCAGGTATCAGCTCCTCATCAACAGCGCTTGAAGCGTTTGGCATAGATAGCGTCATCGAAATCGTTGGCGGAGTCACGCTGATATGGCGGCTTCGGAGGGAAGCGAACGGGAGTTCGACCGACGACGTACAGAAAGCTGAACGAGTATCGTCCTGGATTGTCGGCGTGGGGTTGCTCCTGCTTGCCGGATACATTGTCCTCTGGTCAGGATACTCACTGCTGTCAAGACGGGCTGTTGAGGGTTCGTATCTGGGAATAGGCGTTACGCTCATATCAAGCGTCCTGATGCCCTATCTCGCACTGCAAAAGCGAAGAGTCGGCAGAGCAATCGGAAGCAAAGCACTTGAGGCTGATGGATTTTGCAGCATGGTCTGCGCCTACATGTCGTGGATCGTGCTCGCCGGCATTCTGGGCACATTTCTGCTGGGCTGGTGGTGGATCGATGCGGTCGCGGCTCTGGGAATGGTATACTACGTGGTGAAGGAAGGGCTCGAAGCGGTAGAATCCGCCAGACAGGTAGCGCCGGAGGTCCAGAGATGAAAGATCTGTTCTCACTCGAGGGGAAAACCGCACTGGTGACAGGCGGTTCGGTCGGTATTGGGGCGATGATTGCCGAGGGCTTCGTCAACTTCGGGGCGAAAGTATACCTCGTTGCGCGCAACGAGAATGCGCTGAAAAAGAAGCAGGAGCAACTCGCAAAAATCGGCCGCTGCGAGTACATCGCGGCCGACATAAGTTCCCTCGCCGGCATCAAAAAACTCGCAAAGGCGTTCGGCGAACGGGAAAAGTCACTCGATATTCTGGTGAACAACGCCGGTATAAGCGATGGCGGCCGGGAGATCGAAGATGTCAGCGAGGAAACATGGGACGCGGTGATGGATCTCAACCTCAAGGCAGTCTTCTTCATGATCCAGACGTTTCTCCCGTTCCTGCGGCCGGGTGCCACGCCACAGACTCCGACGAACGTGATCAACATCGCTTCGATCGACGGCTGCGGAAAGCTCAATCCATTCTATAACTATGCCTATGGCGCCACGAAAGCCGGACTCATACAGCTCGGGCGGCACCTGGGAGACAGTCTCGCCTGGGAGGGAATCCACATAAACACCATCTCCCCCGGTGATTTTCCTACCGATCTGAACACGACCGCCCGGGATCACGCGGATGAGATGAAGAAGGTAAACCCGGCACGGCGCATCGGCGAGAAGGACAACATCGCCGGGGCGGCGATATTCCTCGCTTCTCGTGCGGGAAGATTCAGCGTGGGCTCCAATATCGTGGTCGACGGTGGAGAGAACGTGCGCGGCATTCAGAGGTCATTCTATGCGACCATCTGGCCTGATTTCGTGAGAGAGGACCGATAGCTTCCTGAACGATCTTCCTTCGCCCCCGGAACGCACGGAACCCGAAGTCGGGTTTGTCCTTGTTTTGTCAGTCTCTGTTATCTTGCCGTAGCATTATGAGGCAGTGGATAATTGGGCAACTGGAGGGTACCACCGTGAGTTCATTCAAGAAGGCTGGAGTCGTGGATAATTCGGCGAGTCCGCACACGCGGCTGCGCGCCCTTCCGCTCGAAGCAGTCACCCTTGGGACAGGATTCTGGGGCAACTGGCAGTCGGTAAACCGAAAAAAAGCGATTCCGGAAGGATACTCACTTCTGCTCGAAAGCGGGGTGATCGAGAACTTTCTGAACGCCGCCGCCGGATTGAAGGCCGAACACAAGAGTATGCGTTTTGCGGATACGGATCTCTATAAGTGGTTGGAGGCGGCCGCGTACGAGTTCTCCCGGGAGCCCGATGATGAACTAGCCGATAAAATGGAAGCGGCCGTTAAGATCATCTCGGACGCACAACGTGACGACGGATACATCGACACGTTCTACCAGGTAAGGGACATCGAGAAACGCTGGAAAAACATCCGTCATGACCATGAGCTCTACTGCGCCGGACATCTGATTCAGGCGGCGGTCGCACATTTCCGCGCAACAGGCCTGGATTCGTTGCTATCGGTTGCCCGTAAGTTCGCCGACCATATTGATTCGGTCTTTGGACCGGACAAGCTGGTGAGCACCCCGGGGCATCCGGAAATCGAAATGGCGCTCGTAGAGCTGTATCGGGTCACGGGGGCCGACCGGTATCTGAATCTCGCACGCTTTTTCGTGGACGAACGGGGGAAAGGGCATATCGGAGGGGCGGCGTATTATCAGGATCACGTACCGGTTCGAAACGCACAGGAAGTCGCCGGTCATGCGGTTCGGCAGATGTATCTCGAGTGCGCGAAAGCAGATTTGTACCTCGAACTTGGTGACCGGACCCTGCTCGATTCCACCAGCAGACTCTGGAATGACATGGTTCGGACGAAGATGAGCATAACCGGCGGAATCGGTGCACGACATGACAAAGAGTCCTTCGGAGAAATGTACGAATTGCCAAATGACCGCTGCTACAACGAAACGTGCGCGCAGATCGGAAGCGTCATGTGGAACTGGAGAATGCTCCTGGTCACCGGAGAGACGAAATACGCAGATCTGCTTGAGTGGACTCTTTACAACGGCGTAATGTCCGGAACTTCGCTCAACGGAACCGAATACTTCTACGATAACCCGCTGATGAGTCGCGGAAAGGTAGAGAGAAGTCGCTGGTTTCGGTGTGCGTGCTGCCCGCCGAACTGGGTCCGTCTTGTCGCGTCGATACACGGATACCTCGCGTCCTCGGACTTACATGGCGTGCAGCTTCATCTCTACGAGAACTGCACTATTCACGTCGACAGGGATGGGGGAAAGGCGATAGACTTGCGGGTCGATACGAAGTATCCATGGGAGGAGACTGTGCGGATTTCGGTATCGACTACAATCGAGGACGAGCTCGAACTCTCCTTTCGCATTCCAGGATGGTGTGAGTCGCCCTCATGCAGCGTGAATGGTATCGCAATCAAGAATGTGACTCCGGGGAACTACTGTACAGTTCGACGAACGTGGGAGAAGGGGGATTCGGTGGAACTGACTTTTCCCATGACAGTCAAATTCCACGAGTCGCATCCATATGTCGAGGCAACGAGAAACTGCGCGGCTCTGACAAACGGTCCGATTGTCTATTGCTTCGAGGCGCACGATCAGGTGAACAACGTCGCCGTCGAAGACGCGTATGTAAATACGAACTCCCGCCCTTCAGCTACCTGGGAGCCGGATCTGCTGGGCGGTGTAGTCACGCTCGCCGTTGACGGAGAACTGGTTGAAGCCTCCGGCTGGACCAACACACTCTACCGCGTCATCGGACCGAAGGTCAGCGAATCGGCAGGGAGGCGGCCGGTCAGTCTGAAGGCCATTCCCTACTTCGCGTGGGCGAACCGGGGTCCGGGTCAGATGCGGGTCTGGATGCCTGCCGGACGGTAGCTCTTACCCGGAGAACGGCAGATTAACGCCGGCTCGAACGAATACCGGAATATGGTCCAGGGGGGCGTCAACCTCGATGGTGGAGCCCCCATCGTAGGACTCTCCACTATACGCATCCTTCCAGCGAACCCCGGTGGGAAGGTACAACGACCGCTTCCGGGTACCGTATTCGGTCACCGGGGCAACCAGAATATCGGTACCAAAAAGAAACTCGTCATCCACATCATAGGCTGCACGGTCTTCCGGGTAGTCAAAAAACAGCGGACGCATCGGAGGCACTCCTGTCTCGTGCGCCCGGTTCATATGCTGCCTGATGTACGGTGTAAGTCGTTCACGGAGAAACAGCAGTTCCTTAATTATCTCATATGCCTCGTCGCCGAACGACCATACTTCGTTGTCTCCGCCTTTTTTGGGGTCCCATGAATTGCGAAAACCGTGCAGGCGGAACACGGGGCAAAAGACTCCCCACTGGAACCAGCGCACAATAAGCTCGCGGAACTCCGGATCTTCGGTGTTGCCGCCAAAAAAACCTCCGATATCGGTTGTCCACCACGGGATACCGGCCATCGCCATATTCAGACCGTTCTTGATCTGCGCACGCAATACTTCGAATGTCGAATAGATATCGCCGGACCAGACGCAAGCCCCATACTTCTGACTGCCTGCCCACGCGCTGCGGCAGAGATTTATCGGAAGCTCTTCCCCGGCCGCTTTCATCCCTTCAAAGAATGCACGTTCCTCGTACAACGGATAGAGCGACGAAACCTTCCCGCCGTTTCCGAGATAGTACCTCATGTTCTGGGTGTCGTAGGGGTTTACCTCCGGTTCGCACTCATCCAGCCAGAACAGACGCACACCGCGGTCGAAATAGTTCTTTTTTGCGATATCCCATACATATCGACGGGCATCCGGGTTCGTGAAATCCACGAAGTGCAGATACTCGACACCGTCGTAGGTATCGGTGAAACGCATGAAAACCGGAAGACTGTTTTCAGCTCGTACCAGGTAACCCCGCTCGAGCATTTCCTGGAAATGAGTGCTGTCTGCGTTGACCGTGGGCCAGATCGACACCATTGTCTCTATGCCCATAGCCTTCAACTCCTGCAGCATGGACTCCGGCTCCGGCCAGCACTCGGGATCAAAGTCCCATTCTCCCATCATCGCCCAGTGGAAGAAGTCGATGACGATTACCGAGAGAGGAAGACCGCGTCGTTTATGTTCTCTGGCCACGGCGAGGAGTTCGTCACGGGTTCGATAGCGCAACTTGCACTGCCAGAATCCCATCGCCCAGTCCGGCATCATGGAGGGGAACCCGGTGAGCCGGGCGTAACTTGTTGCCACTTCCGCCGGATCCGCCCCGGAGAAGACGAAGTAGTCCAGTTGGTCAGTTTCTTCTGCCGTCCAGTATGTGCCATTATTCGCAAATGTCGCCCGACCATAGGCCGGGTTATTCCAGAAGAAACCGTATCCCTTCGATGAGTAATACACCGGGACAACGGTATGAGTGTTCATCTGTCGCAGCTCCATGGTGCAACCTTTCAGATTCAGAAAGCTATACTGGTTGTGGCCCATCCCGTAGAACTTCTCGTCGGGGTCCGCCAGAAACCGGGCCTCGGCCCGGAAGCTCGAGGCTCCCACGGCCTTCACACGATGACCGGGATCGGGAAAGACCGCAGTTGACTGCCTTTCCTGAAGCAGCGTTCTTCCGCTCAGGGAATCGAAGAAACGCAGTGGCGCCTCCGCGGACTGAAAGAGACTCAGACCGTCCTTCGGCAGAACCACGGAAAGCCGACCGTTCTGGAGTGTAATCTCCTTCTCGGTCTCAACGACTTTCGCATCGAGATTCTCGTCTTTCGCCGAAATCGTCCAGTCGAACGGTCTGAGATCGGGTTCAAGGGAGCAACGGACCCGAATGCAGTTCGGACTCCACGCCTCTATGCGCAAATACTCACCGTGCGACCGTCTCTCCAGATAGTCACGCCCTTTGAGAACTTTTTCCTGCATTTTGGTTCTTCCTTCCCGTTATCCCTTAACTGCTCCTGCAGTCAGCCCCTGGATAACGTATCGCTGGGCCGCGAGTACAATGATGACGATGGGCACTGTGACGACGGTTGATGCCGCGCTCAGATCTCCCCATGGAACGTTCCACAATCCCCGGAACATTATCAGTCCGACGGGGTAGGTACGTATCGAGTCCGAAGTCGTAAACGTAAATGCAAATAGGAATTCATTCCACGAGAATATGAAAACAAGCATCGCTATTGTAAACACTGCCGGCGCCGAAAGTGGAATGATGATACGAAAAAGCGCCTGGAGCGGAGTGCAGCCGTCAATTGTCGCTGCCTCCTCCAGATCCGGTGGAATTGTCTTGAAGAAACTTGTCAGGAACCACATGGTAAAAGGAAGAAAGAATGCGGTGTACGCAATGATAAGACCCGGAAGTGTATTGATCAGCGAGAGCCGTCGGAAGCTCAGATAGAGCGGTCCGACGATTGCGACCGCCGGAAGCATCGACACAACCAGGACGCCAATCAGTATGGCGCGATGGCCGGGCACCTTGAGCCGCGCGATTGAATAGGACGAAAGAACGGAAAAAGCGAGACAGGTAATTGTCGTCGCCGATGAGGTGATAAGGCTGTTCCGGACGTTCAGCGGGAACGCCGTCTCGGCAAAGATATGAATGTACCGTGTGAAATAGAGTGGATTTGGAAATAGCTGTGGCGGTATTGCGGTAAGGTTCGCCGGCGTTCGAAGAGATGTGGTCAACTGCCAGTAGAACGGGAAGACAAAGTACACCACAAAAAAGATTGTAAAAAATACAATCAGTATATTGATTGGCGTAAACCGTTTCCGCCACGCGGATCGCTTCTGGTAACTCATCGTTGCAATCCTTCCTCTAGTCTTCGACTCGAATGGTTCTGATGTAGGCGATACTCAGAATTGTCGTGAACAGCGCGAGCATTACGGTGGCCGCCGAGCCCCGTCCGAAGTCAAGGAACTGGAACAACATGCGGTACGCAAAGAGCGAGCCGATTTCCGTTGAAGTTCCCGGGCCTCCCTGAGTCAGGACATACAGAATATCGAATGCGCGAAATGCGTCGATCGATCTGAACAGCAAGGCGACGAGGATAGCGTGCTTCAGCTGAGGTAGAGTGATGGCGAAGAAACACTGTACCCTGC
>Ga0307375_10006847_pt1 | contig 10485 bp, 8 predicted proteins | sample TR1MG_FD_202531 | JGI IMG/M metagenome (GOLD analysis project Ga0307375, IMG submission 202531) | Soil microbial communities from Risofladan, Vaasa, Finland - TR-1 | ecosystem: Environmental > Terrestrial > Soil > Coastal area > Acid sulfate soil | place: Finland: Risofladan, Vaasa | collected...
TGGGCGGCCTTGACAGCGGAAAAAACCAGGTGCTAGATTGGCCCGTCCAATCCGGGCGATTAACTCAGCGGGAGAGTGCTACCTTCACACGGTAGAAGTCACTGGTTCAATCCCAGTATCGCCCATCAGTCCTTCTTTGTTATGCCAGAATGAGTTACTTGCGGCGCCCTGAATACCGGGGCGCCGCAATACTCCCTGAAAGCCCACTGTGACTTGGAACTGTGACTTTTCGGGAGGTCATCGTGAGTTCCAAGAAGATGCCTAAAGAGAGCCGTTTTTCATTCACGTTCTTTAACCGGGCGACCAAGTCCGGCACCTCTGTCATCTACGCCAGAATCATCGACAAGCAGACAGGCCAGATCCTCGCACAGCGTTCCACAGGGACGAATGATGAGCGGGAAGCCGCCGCGCAGGCGGGAAGGCTCCTCGCTGAGCTTCCCTTGGATGCAATGGTGCGTGCTCGCGAGGATCAAGCCGCCGCCGACTTCTCCGAGACGGAGCGGTTGCGGGATACAATGCTTTCGACCTTCTTCACCCAATTCTGGGGCGAAAAGTCGGCTTACCTACGTGCTCGTGACGAAGCCGGGAAGCCTCTCTCGGGTATGTACATCACGAACAAGCGCTCATCGGTGAAGCGCTACGCGGCTCAATACCCTCAATTTCAGCGGACGCCCCTACGGGCTACGTCGCTACTCCTGCTTGAAGGCTATCGTGACTATCTTCGCAACAAGGGCGTGCCCGCCAACACGCGCAATGTCGCCCTTGACTCCCTGCGCTCTCCCATATCCTGGGCGCAGAAGCGCGGTCTCATCGATTCCCCGTTCAGCTTCTCTGCGATCGATCGACCGAAGGGGACGTTCCGCAAGAGGGGCGTGCTTTCCGACGAAGAAGTCACCGCGCTTGTCGCTTTGCCCGTCGAGTCCGTCTGGGTCAGCAACGAAGAGAAGAATGTCCATGTCGATGTTCGTCCTCGCCCCCGCAGGGCGAAGGGTGAGAAGAACGAAGGCCCGGCCCCTATCGATCTACGGCAGAAGGCCGCCCTTTTGCTCTCCGAGCTTGCGGGCCTACGTCGAGGCGAGATACGCGCGCTCAAGTGGGGCGCCGTCGATCTGGAGCGTAAACGCATTGAGGTCGTCGACAACTATGTTCCGGGCGATGGCGCGAAGAAGCCAAAGACTGGTAGTGTCGGTACCGTGCCCATTTCTGAGGACCTTCGTCCCGTCTTGAAGTTGCTCAAGGACATCGCCCACAGCCTCAAGCTCGACGGCCCTGACAACTATGTGTTGATGGGTGCCAGGCCCAGCGTTCCTGTCAACGAGATCACTATTGCCCGAGGCTATCGAAGGGCGCTCCAGGCGATCGGCATTACCGACGAAGAGCGCAAGCGCAGGAACCTTGTGCCTCATTCCGGGCGTCATGGGTTTGCTACTCGTCTTGCCGATGAGATAGGGGAGCGCGCGGCGTCTCGACTCACTCGTCACCGGACCGCGTCGGCTTTTGAGGGTTATGCGGCGCATACCTCCGAGGAACTTCTTGAGAAGGGGAGAAAGGCTCTCAAGCTCGGTAAGAAACCTGGAGAAGGGACCGAGAAACCAACTGAGCCCTCCGACCAGTAGCCCGTGGAGCTGCGCCTTTCTCTCGAAGTCCTTTCCTGTGCTATAGTGATCCAAGGAGATTGGCATGGTCGCGCAACAGTTACAGCCTCCACTCAATCCTGAAGCTCTCTCCGAGGAAGACTTGTCGGCCGCAGTGATGGCTATTCGTGACAAGCTCGGGAAGAAGGAGTGCTTTCCCGATATTCAGCGCATTATCAAAGAAGTTGAGCATAAGGTCGATCAAGCCAAGACTCTCGAGGACAAGAAGAGTTACATCAAAGTGGCAATCGATGATTTCGACTACATCGTCGAATCGAGTACTGCCATGTATCAGTTTCTCAGGGACTGGCGAAGCATTGACAATCCCGCTCCCTTCGTCGCCTACCTAGAGGCGGCCGATAGAACCAAGAAGTACCTAATGCGGACCTTAGCCCACCTCGATCTTGAGGTCATGGAAGCGATTGTCGTCCCCCCTTTGCCTGCCCCCTTAATAAGTGCCGCAAGTGCCGTATTGCCGACCAAGGTCGCCAGGACTGACATGAATACGGCAGAGGTTGCGGTATATATCCGTATGGCGGAAACAACGGTTCGCCATTATGTGATGGATAACCGCATTCCGTTTCATCGCACACATGCCGGTGCCTACCCATATTTCATAAAGGACGAGATTGATGCTTGGCGCGCTGCCGGGAATTGTCCATCTACGCGGCGCAGGAGAAAGGCTGCTTCTTCTGATGAAGCGCAAGGCGACATATCCAAGCAATGAAATGCAATTTCTAGTTGATTATAATTATCATGCGAGCGCGGAATTGCAGCAGAAGCCGCTATAAGGGGGCAGCGTAATGGGTGATAATGATGCTACCGGAAAACCGATGAACACCCTCAATTGGACAGCGGCAAAAATCAGGGAGCAATGGCTCAACGATCAGGATGCAGATCGCGCAATTCAGCGGGCTGAGTTTCAACTTCGAAAGATGGACGAAGGATCGAGGATGACAGCGCACTTTCCGGATCCTTCCATTTTATACACCGGCCATGCGGTGTTAGTAACACCACAGAAATTATCGGAATCGATTCAAGGAGAACAGAAAGAGCGTGCTGCGTTGCTGTCTCTGATTCAAGAGCTGCAGGAGTACCAGGCCATGACCCCTTCAGCAGATAGGTCTAAAAGGATCTCCGAGCAACTTGGTCGGATGGTTTGGAAGGGCGCGAAAGCGGATTTAGGACGCATTTATGGAGGGCTTCCTTCGAGATTGCTGGACTGTTCAGCAGCTGAATGGGAACGCCATTTTGTTGGACCAAACGGCGAAGATATGACTGGGGCCGTTGAAAACGCACAACGCTTAAAGAATTCGACCAGTAGATCCGCTGAAATAGTGGCGTTGGAATCAATGATAGGAAAAATGAAAGCCGAAGAGCCGAAAAAATAGAAACTCCGATACCATAACCAAGGTGAACTCCCATACCGGAACTTTACCGGAACTGTCCCCGAACTTGAAATAACTTTGGCATGATTTACTTAGCCATCTCGCAAAGGAGGTGGTCATGGATGATGCTACAAAAAAGCCGGCAGGCATTCGCATTCCGCAGGTTGTCAACGGCGAGCTTGTCTTTTTGACAGGCAAAGAGGTCGCTGCACTCATCAGGGAATCGATGTCCTCGATTTACAAAATGGTCGAAAGCGGACGACTGCCAGCGTACAAGATTGGGGGCCGTCTCATTTTCGATCGAACAGAGATACTCGATTGGATAAAGTCACAGGCGACGATGGCGACATCCGGAAGTGGAAAGGGGAGGACACGATTGTGAAACCGACCCTTACTCGAGAACTGCCCATGGTGAGCGGTCTTTTGACACTCGATCTACCGCCTTTCACTCCCCCGGCGCTGCTCCCGGCGCCGCAAACTTCCATGGCTAAACCCGAGTTATGTCCGCTACATGATGGCTCGGTAATCTGCCTTCCTGACTCGCAGACACTACAATTTAATCCATCGGAGGAAACGCCGATGGCCGCATCAGAGCCAGAACCGACGCTTGCTGGTTCGGACAACTCCCTGCCCAAGCCCCAGACACCGCAGCCTCCCCAAGCGCCGCAAGCGCTTTTGTCTGAACTTACAACGATGGTTCCCATTCTCGAGCCCGAATATCAGCCCATACCTGGCATTGTTTTCGGCCCTGATGGCCGATTCCGGCAGGTCGTTCAGCTTAACCGGCACGAACGCCGATTCCTCCGCAGTATCGAGCCCGAGCTCGATACCATAGATCTCAAGACCGCCAAAGATCTTATCCTAAGGCATCTACATCATGACCGGATCTCCATGTTCAACGTCGCTTTTACGCTCCTGCAGATCCGAGAGCGCTGCCTTTTTTCGCAGGACGGCTACCTCGATTTCCCTACGTGGCTCAAGATTGAGGCCAAGGAGATCGGCATCACCATCGGCTACGCTTATCGTTTGCTCGCCCAAGCAGATGCTCTCGATCGTTACTTAATAACGACGTTCATGGGCCAGTGGCGCCTGTCGATAAGCGACGTCGCCCAACGCTCCAAGCAGCTCTCCTACTTCATGACTGCGATTTTCCGCCATCATTCCCTGGACGAGCTCAAGGAGCCCTTCATCAATATGAAGCCGGCTCAGTTCATAGATCTGGTTATGGGCAGGAAGCCACCGACACCCGAAGAAGTCGAGTCCGCGAAGGCCGCGCGCCATCAGCCTAAGAACACGAAGCCAACGGTCGTGGTTAGCTCAGATCTCGAGAAGGAGATCGTCGATGCGACCAAGCTGGGGCTCGATGTTTACATCGTCGGCCTCAATGACTCCAAGGACGCGCCATACATCGAGATGGCCTTGCTCGCCAACCGCCGGAAAGAGGCCGATGCCGTCTTTGCCGCGAGAGTTCCCGATTTCATCAACACCGGCAGGGAGTGCACGAGTTTCCTGGACATCCGCACGTTGGAGGATGCAAAATATCTGATTCTCCATCACCTTGCGGAGGGCATCCCCCACCGTCTCGTTTGCGCGGCTATCTGCGCCCGCCTTGAGGACGATCCTGTCATGTCGGCGCAGTGGAAGGCTCTCGAGTACGAGACCGTTCATGAGTACCTCCTCAAGGGGCTTGCACTTGTTTTCGATACCTACCGATATTGCCAAATCGGTCGCAATTACTTGAAGTACGAGGCGACGATCCTCCGGCACACCGCAATCGCCACAGAAATTCAGTTCTCCAAGCTTTACAACCTCGCTCTGGCCATCAAGAATCATGGTGATCAGCAGGCGCTTCTCTGGCGGTATTTCGGGCCTGATGCCACGGTAGCCGAGTGGGACTACTTCGCTCTCCACCGCGAGTATGAGAGGCACTTCGCGGAGAACAAAATGTCACCAGCCAGACTCCAGAAAGCGCGCACTCTGCTATTCGAGTTCAACGAAGCTCGTGCCGCCGATGATCGAACCGATCAGCAACTCGGGCCGCTAGCTGGCGGCGACCCGCATGTCTTCCGGATTGTCGCAAGCCATGAGAAACGGCTCATTGACCTATTCCGGTCGAATCCGCCGTACCTACTCAAGTACGTGAAGCTCTACTTCGAGTACAAGGACAAAGGGCTTCTGTAATCAAGCCGATCGCACACCCGTCGGGCGTTTTCCCAAAGAACACTCCATGGGTGTGCGTTTTTTGTTCTGCTAATTGGCGACAAAGAAAGATAGTTTTCTACTCGTTAAGAAAATCATATGCCTATCTTAGCGCAATCCTGGACCTCATGGCCGGATGGTATCCCGAGACGTACCACAGAGTTTAGAAACAAGCCGCTGATCCGTCGCTCATTAATAATCAGGTCAAAGGTCTCGGTACTGATGGCCGGCCCTCGGCATGGCGTTTCCTGATGGCGAGTCGCACTTCCATGGAAATTTTGTGGTTATTGCCGTCCGGCCTTGGGTTCACCGCTTATCGGCTCCAGTATTTCTCTTTCCAATGGCTCAAGGACGGCCCAGGTGGGCTCCGGGCCGTCTTTCACTATCCCCATTGGGTAGAGCGCTCGGGAGCCTCAGCGCGACTTGTTTTAGGAGGAATCCTTGGCACGTATCTTCATCCCGCATTGTGGCTGCCAGTATCGCGGTGGATGTCCATATAGTTTTAGTGCCAGAGATTGAATATGGTAACTCCGGTTAATATATTCGCGAGCCTAATATTATGACCCTAGAAAGTCGGGGGACATATAAAAGAAACTGGTCATCCCACGCCCGCCAAATACCTATCTAGCTATCGTAATTTGGTAATACTGAGGTCTACCGATATCCGGTACGTACTGCCCGTCGCTCCCTTCATCCTTGGCTACGATGCCCGCTGTCTGCACATCCTTCCAGATCCTGTCACACCCGCTATACATCACCCTTAACAGCTCGTAGGGTAGGGGATACACCCCCCTGGCCCGATTCCTCCTCGTCGTCTCATCGAGCTCACTTGTTGCGTCCGCCGCTGCGTCGTCGATGATCCTCTCCCATGCCTCAATATCCGCCAGGAATCTTCGCACCGCTTTCCTACTCTGCTTTGGCTGCTGCGTCATTCTATCGAGTGCCTCTATCGCTCGCTCGGCCGCTTCTTCATTCCTCTCATATTCGTCCCTCTTCCTATTCCAAAGCTCGATGAACCTCGTGGCCCCGGCTGCGGTCGCCGTGCTCGCTCGATAGTTTGCCGCTATCCTTGCTTCCAGCTTTCCCCGATTATCGAACAGATCCCCCGCATACCCCGCTGCACTCGACCTCGTCTCCCATCCGAGAATCCACTGGGTCACGTCGTCCAGAGTCAAACCTTCTCGTTTTCCGCCCTCAACCATTTTGATGAGCTGCCCATTGGTCTGGCCCTCGCTGAAGGGCATTAGAAGCTCTTCCGCCTCAGCCCTATTCCTCGGATGCAGGCTCATCATGTCCCCATTCTCTACTGCGCCTACCGCTTTCGTACCACCGGTGCTCGCTGCAGGCTTCCGCAGCCTCGGCCTTCTTGCCGCCTTGCTTCCTGTCTCCAGGACCTCTTCCTTGATAAGGCCCTCTAGCGGATATACCCTCAGGCTCCGCCAGAAGGTCTCGCTATCGGCAGGCACGTCTATCGGCTCCAGGCTCGCTGTCTCAATCAACCGGTCCTTCCTTGGAATCCTCAGCGGCACGGTCAGCGTCGGCAGGACCTGTATATTCTTCCCAATGCCCCTATCAGCAAATACCGCTAGGCTGACCTGCCTCACGGCCGCCAGCTTCGGCCTCAGTCTGTACCAGAGCTCCGCCGTCTCAAAGCACCAATAAACATGGCATCCGTGCGGGCTCCTCCTAACCAGGCTCGGCACCTCGTTGAAGCATTCGCATAATGCCCTCACTGCCTCCTTCAGCTCCTCTCCTAGCTCCCGCCTGAATTCCTTCTTTACCCTCGTCACCACCGGCGCCCTCGGCATCGCTTCTATCGCCGCCCAGGTCCCTCGCCATTTCACCTCTTCCCCGTCTATCCCGGACTCCCGCCAGCCGCTCCATTCATCGACCGTGGCTTGGTTGCCCTCGCCGCCGTTGTCGCTCAAGCGGTCCCCACCGTCCTCGCCACCAGCATCACTTTCGCTCTCGACTTCACGCACATTTCCGCTTTCAGGAATGGCCGACCCCCCATCACCTTTATCCGCCTTTAGCAATCCTACCCCGTCGTCCCTGCCTTCCAGAACACTACTACCACGGCACTCGCCGCCGTCGGTGCTTTCTGGCTCATCACCCTCGTCATTCCTAGCTTCCCCGCTGCCCTCTGCCGCTCCCTCATCCTTCCCAGGCGTATCAATATCAAAGCAGATGAACGTTGTCACCTTGTTCATGAGCATTCCGATATCACCCTTCCCATCCAGGGCTTCTTTTACGATCCTATCCCCGGCCAGCCCCTTGTCCCTTACCCAAGTCGTATCCGTTGAATCCCGTCTATTGTACGGCTTCCTGAAGTAGTTGAGCTTCTCCATGAACGCCTCTACCTCAGCGATCTTTTCATACTCGCCCATATTCCCCTCATCAGCATCAGCCGCCGAGCTTTGGCGCCATTGCCAGTATTCCTATTTTCAATTCTATCAGCCCTCACTGCAATCCCTGTGCCCGCCTTCTCCAACTTGGCTTCCGTGAATTATCTTTCGAATTTCTGGACGCTCTGCCAATAGTTGCTAAGATCGGATAAACCTCACACCCCCCGAGCCATTGCGATCCTCCTTCCCCGGTGCTACTCTTTTTGCATAATCATGGCCTTACCAGGAATCACCGATCACCACGCCCTCCTCTTCGCATGGAAGCTCTCCACCTCCGCTAGTGGCTCTTCTTTCGGCCGCATCGCCAATGGCCTCTCCGGCGCCCAAGTCGATCTCAATCCTCATCAGATCGATGCAGCCATCTTCGCCCTTTCTTCCCCGCTCTCGCGCGGCACTCTTCTCGCCGACGAAGTCGGCCTCGGCAAGACCATCGAAGCAGGCATCATCCTCTCCCAGCTCTGGGCCTCTGGCCACCGCCGCATTCTCCTCGTCCTTCCCGCTTCGATCCGCAAGCAGTGGCGCTCTGAGCTTGCCGACAAGTTCTTCCTGCCCTCCGCCATCATCGACTCCACCTCCTACTCTCTTGCCCGCAAATCCGGCACACCAAACCCCTTCCTTGCCGACGACATCATCCTCATCTCGAGCTACCGCTTTGCCGCCGGCAAATCCGATCAGCTCAAATCAATCCCCTGGGACCTCGTCGTCTTCGATGAAGCCCACCGCCTTCGTAACGTCTACAAGAAGGACAACAAGTACGCCAAGGCCCTCCGCTCATCCCTCTCTGCCCCCAAGAAACTCCTCCTCACAGCCACACCCCTCCAGAACTCCCTCATGGAGCTCTTTGGCCTCTCTACCTTCATCGATCCTCTTGTTTTTGGATCCGAGGAATCCTTCCGGCAGAACTTCTTGGGTACCCTCGACAAATCCCACCTCGATGACCTCAAGCGTCGCCTTTCTCCATTCTGCCACCGCACCCTCCGCAAGCAGGTCACCGAGTACATCAGCTACACCAATCGGAACTGCATGACCGAAATCTTCACGCCTTACGAAGATGAGGACTTTCTCTACATGGCCGTTTCCGGTTGGCTCCAGTCCAAGAACCTCTATGCCTTCAAGAAAGGCTCTCGCGCTCTCGTCACGCTCGTTCTCCGAAAGGTTCTCGCCTCCTCTTCGTTCGCGCTCGCAGGCTCCATGGATCGCATCCTCGCCCGCCTCGAAGCCAAGCGCTCGAAGATGTCAAAAGCTGATGCCCTCATCCAGGACTTTTCTGATGACCTCGAATCCCTTGACGATGACCTCGAAGATGAAGAATGGGGCTCTGATTCCGATGACGACGACCTCGAGGACCCGCCTGATATCGATGAAGAGATTGATTCCGTCCGCCACTTCCGTGACATGGCCCGTGCTGTCTCCAAGAACGCGAAGGGCGACCACCTCGTCATCGCCCTCAAGAGGGGTTTCGATGCCCTCGCTGCCCGAGGAGCCCCGCGCAAGGCCATCATCTTCACCGAATCCCGTCGCACCCAGCGATACCTCTATGACATCCTTGAATCATCCGACTACCACGGTTCAGTCGTCCTATTCAACGGCCAGAACGACGACGAGATGTCGAACTCCATCTATCGTCTCTGGCTCCAGCGTCACAAAGGCTCCGATCAGCTAAGCGGCTCACCGACCGCCGACAAACGCGCTGCTATCCTCGAATACTTCCGCGATTCCGCTTCCATCATGATCGCCACCGAGGCCGCTGGCGAAGGCGTCAACCTCCAATTCTGCTCCATGGTCGTCAACTACGATCTCCCATGGAACCCGCAGCGGATCGAGCAGCGCATCGGCCGTTGCCACCGCTACGGCCAGAAGTTCGATGTCACCGTCCTCAATTTTGTCAACGGCAACAACGCCGCCGATCAACGCGTCTACGAGCTCCTTTCGGTGAAGTTCAAGCTCTTCGACGGTGTCTTCGGCGCATCCGACGAAGTCCTTGGCTCAATCCAATCAGGTGTCGACTTCGAGCGGCGCGTCCTTGCCATCTACCAGACCTGCCGTACCGTCGAGGCCATCAACACCGCTTTCGATCAGCTCAGGCACGACCTCGAACCGCAGATCAATTCGGCCATCTCTGCCGCCAAGGCCAAGATCCTTGACAACCTTGATGATGAGGTCAAATCCAAGCTTCGCCTCCGTCAGAGTGAGGCTCTGGACTTCATCTCGATCCAGGAACGCGACCTCTACCGTCTCACCAAGCAGGTCCTCGGCCCCAGCGCCGACTGGCACGATGACGCTTTTTCATTCACGCTTGCGTCCTTGCCAATCCCCGCAATCCCTCTCGGCGTCTACCAAATCAGACCCGACTTTTCTTCCTCGGCTCACCTTTACCGCATTCAGCATCCCCTGGCGCAACACTGCATCGCTACGGCAAAATCCATTGTCTTACCAGCCCAGGCGTCGCTCAACTTCGTCTATCGTGGCCTTCCTAAGATGAGCCGCATCGAGGATTCTATTGGTGCTACGGGATGGCTTTGCGTATCGGTCCTTACCGCTGCCTCGCATGCCCAGACGGAGGACCTCCTCGTCGCAACAGCTCTACTGGACGATGGTTCTCCGTTTGATGAGGAAATCGTCTTCCAGCTCTTCTCGTGCGATGCCCTTCTTGGCCCCTGTGCCTCTAGTCCGCCGTTCAACCTTGCCGATGAGCATGAAGTCGCTATCAATGGCGCCATCCAGGCCTTGAAGGTGTTCCCCGCCCGATCCTCTTTCCACTCCCTGCCAGACTAACTTTCCACTTTACGACACGTTGTAATTCCTGTAGTTGACACAACTATTTGCCGCAGTTCGCCCGCAATTTTTCCCGTCGCCCAA
>Ga0307375_10006849_pt1 | contig 10484 bp, 7 predicted proteins | sample TR1MG_FD_202531 | JGI IMG/M metagenome (GOLD analysis project Ga0307375, IMG submission 202531) | Soil microbial communities from Risofladan, Vaasa, Finland - TR-1 | ecosystem: Environmental > Terrestrial > Soil > Coastal area > Acid sulfate soil | place: Finland: Risofladan, Vaasa | collected...
TTACCGCGATGCTGTACCACAGCCTGAATCATGCGTTCTTCAAGAGCCTGCTGTTCATCGGCACCGGCTCGATCCTGCATGCGACCGGCGAGCGCAACATGGGGCGCATGGGCGGCCTGATCCGGCATATGCCGTGGGTTGCAATGCTGATGCTGGTCGGCGTGCTGTCCCTGTCAGGCCTGCCGCCGTTCAACGGTTTCGTTTCGGAATGGCTGCTGCTGCAGGCATTTCTGCTGTCGCCGGGACTGCCCAACAACTATATCAACATGCTGATCCCGGTGGCGGCCGGCGTGATCGCGCTGGCCGCCGCGCTGGCCGCCTATGTGATGGTCAAGTTCTACGGCATCATTTTTCTCGGCCAGCCGCGCGGGGAGGCAAAGGCCGAACCGCACGATGCCGGACTGCGCGAACGCATCGGCATGGGCTGGCTGGCATTCGGCTGTGTGGCGCTGGGACTGGCGCCGGTTTTCGTGGTGCGAAAAATCGATCTGGTGACGCAGATGCTGGTTGGACGGGGGTTGGGCAATGCCGGTTCCAGCTGGCTGTTCCTCACGCCGGTGGATACCGAGCGCGCCAGTTACAGCCCGGTGCTGTTCCTGCTGGCGGTGTCGGGGGTGATGCTGGTGACCGCTTGGGTGGTCCATCATTATTATCACGGCCGGTTGCGGCGCGGCCCCGCCTGGGACTGCGGCTATCCGGCACAGACATCGCGCATGCAGGATACCGCCGAGGGATTCGGGCAACCGATCCGGCGCATCTTCGAGCCTTTCTTCCGCATCGAAAGCGAGTTGCCGAGCGCGTTCGATACCCGGCCGCGTTACCACGGCCGCAGTGAAGACCGCCTTTGGTACGTGCTGTATGTCCCGGTCAAACGCATCACCGAAAAACTCTCGTCATGGGTATCGTTGCTGCAGCACGGGCGCATCCACCTGTACCTGACCTATACCTTTGTCACGCTGATCGTGCTGCTGGCTTTCGTATGATGAGCTCCGATCAGGCACTCGGCATCCTGTTTCAAATCTACCAGTCGCTGCTGGTGGTGCTGCTTGCGCCGCTGCTGACCGGCTGGGTGAACCAGTGCCGCGCATGGTTGCAAAACCGCTCCGGTCCCGGTCTGCTGCAACCGTATCGCACCTTGCGCAAGCTGTTTTACAAGGATGCGGTGATGGCCTATAACGCCTCGCCGCTGTTTCGCATTACACCCTATATCCTGTTCGGCTGCATGTGGCTGGCGGTGGCGATCATTCCGATCATCGCGGTGGATTTGCCGTTTTCGCCCGCCGCCGACGTGATCGCGCTGGTCGGCGTGTTTGCGCTGGCACGGGTATTCCTCGCACTCGCCGCGATGGATATCGGCACCGCATTTGGCACGCTCGGTGCGCGTCGCGAGATGCTGGTCTCGTTCCTTGCCGAACCCGCCCTGCTGATGGTGCTCTTCACCGCCTCGCTGATCAGTCACTCGACACAGTTGCCGCGCATCGTGGACGCGCTGGCGCATCACCAGTTTGTGCTGTATCCCAGCCTCGCATTTGCCGGACTGGCTTTCGCGATGGTGCTGCTGGCCGAGAACGCGCGCATCCCGGTAGACAATCCCGGCACGCACCTGGAACTGACCATGATCCACGAGGCGATGATTCTGGAATATTCGGCGCGCCACCTGGCGCTGGTGGAGTGGGCGAGCAGCCTCAAATTGTTCGCTTATATTTCCATCGGCATTGCGCTGTTCCTGCCTTACGGCATTGCCGAGGTGGGGACCATGGCCGGGAATTGGGGTACGCTGCCGCTGGCCATCGTCGCGCTGCTGGTCAAGCTGGCATTGGCCGGCGCGGCTTTGGCTTTGCTCGAAACGCTGCTCGCCAAGATGCGCATCTTCCGCGCGCCGGAGTTCCTGGGCACCGCATTCCTGCTGGCGGTGCTGGGCCTGCTGATCCATTTTTTGCTGGGCGCGTGATATGCCGATAGCCTACAACGTTCAAATCATCAACCTGCTCGCCGCGCTGCTGTTGCTGATCGCGTTTGCGATGCTGGCGCAGCGGCGCATTCTGTCGCTGATCAAATTGTTTGCCTGGCAGGGACTGGTATTGTCGCTCAGCACCTTTGTCGTGGCTTATTCGACGAATCAGCCCCATCTTTATTATTCCGCGGGGCTGACCTTGTTGCTCAAGGTGCTGGTGCTGCCGTGGCTGCTGCACCGCCTGATGATCAAGTTGAACGTGAGATGGGATGTGGAAACCCTGATCAACATTCCGACCACCATGCTGGTCGGCATCGCGCTGGTGATTTTTTCCTTCAACCTGGCCGCGCCGATCTCGCAGCTTTCCGAAAGCATCACGCGGGGCCTGATCGGCATTGCGCTGGCCAGCGTGCTGCTGTCGCTGCTGATGATGCTGACGCGGCGCAAGGCGATCCCCCAGGTGATCGGTTTTCTGGCGATGGAAAACGGGCTGTTCTTTGCCGCGACCAGCGCCACGCACGGCATGCCGCTGGTGGTGGAACTGGGCATCGCGCTCGACGTGCTGGTGGCCACCTTCATTTTCGGCATCTTTTTCTTCCAGATCCGCGAGACGTTCGACAGCCTGGATATCTCCAATATGGAGAAACTCAAAGATGACAACCTCTAATAATCGTAGCGAGCGCTTCGAGAGCAAGGCGCGCGGAGCGCAGCGACAGAGACATACCGAACGGGTAGGCGACAAGCGAGCACCGCGCAACGCAGCGAGCGGAAGGGTGGCGGCAATGCCGCCGGGTACCCACCGGCCTACTCCTTGCGGGTGTATCGAATCGCGCAGTAGATTTGTAGAGGTTGTCAATGATTGATCTGCAGCTTCTCGCGTTGTTGCTCACCCCGCTGGCGGGGGGAATGCTGCTGGCCGTATTCGGCTCGCGCAAATGGGCGGCGGAACTGAATACGCTGATGAGTTTTTGCACCCTGGTTGCGGCGGTGTTGTTGACCATACGCGTGATCGCTTCCGGGCCGCAGGTCGCGTTCAATGAACAGTTTTTCATCGACCCGTTCAATGTATTCCTGGTCGCATTGACCGCGTTCGTCGCGTTCACCACCTCGCTGTTTTCGCGCCCCTACATGCGTATCGAGCAGCACCATGGCAAGCTGACCACGCCGATGCTGCATCTGTATTTCAGCATGTACCAGCTGTTCACGCTGGCGATGCTGGTTGCGCTGACCTCCAATAATCTGGGCATCGTCTGGGTGGCGATGGAGGCGGCCACGCTGACCACCGTGCTGCTGGTCAGCCTGTACCGCACGCCGGCCAGCATCGAGGCGGCGTGGAAGTATTTCATCCTGTGCGGGGTGGGCATCGCGCTGGCGCTGTTCGGCACCATATTGCTGTATTTTGCCGCTGAGCGCGTGCTCGGTGTGGGCGGCACGGCGCTGTTGTGGACGCATTTGAACCAGGTCAAGGCCGGGCTGGAGCCCACGGTGCTCAAGCTGGCCTTCGTGTTTTTGCTGGTCGGTTACGGAACCAAGATCGGGCTGGTGCCGCTGCACAGCTGGCTGCCGGATGCGCATGCGGAAGGGCCCACGCCGGTCTCCGCGGTGCTGTCGGGCCTGCTGTTGAATGTCGCGCTGTGCGTGGTGATGCGCTGCAAGGTACTGGTGGATGGCTCGCTGGGATCCTCGCATTTCGCCGGTAACCTGATGATGGGATTCGGCCTGCTGTCGCTGGTGGTCGCCGCATTGTTCCTGTCGCGGCAGAAGGACATCAAGCGCATGTTTGCCTATTCCTCGATCGAACACATGGGGCTGATCACCTTTTCCTTCGGCATGGGCGGGCCGGTCGCCACGTTTGCGGCGCTGCTGCACATGACCGTGCATTCGCTGACCAAGTCGGCGATCTTCTTCGCGGTCGGTCATGCGGTGCAAAAAGCCGGCACCCAGCAGATGGAAAAAATCCGCGGCATGATGCAGCTCAGCCCCACCGTGGGCTGGGGGCTGATGCTCGGCACGCTGGCGATCCTGGGCATGCCGCCATTCGGAATATTCGCCAGCGAATTCCTGATCATCACCACGGCCATGCACGACCATCCGTGGACCACCCCGTTCCTGCTGGTCGCGCTGGGCATCGCGTTCGCCGCGATCTTCGGTAAGGTGCAGCCCATCGTGTTCGGCGAAACCAGCGCGCGCCGCCTGCCGCACCAGCCGGCGCTGGTGCCGGTGTTCATGCACCTGCTGCTGGTGCTGATCCTTGGTTTGTACATACCGCAATATCTGGCCGAGTGGTATCGCCAGGCGGCGGCTTTGCTGGGAGGATAAATTCATGCCCATCACCCATCCCAATCTGCATTTGACCAAATTACCCGGCGCGATCCCCGCCTGGTCCGGAGTGATCAGGCCCGGCGATCTGCAGTCGATCTGCCAGCGCGTTCGCGACGGTGGCGGACGGCTGGTGGCCTTGTGGGGCAGCGATGAACGGGAAGCGGGCAACGGATATGCGTTGCAGCTCGCACTGGTCATCGAAAAGGGCCTGATCAGCCTGAGCCTGCCGTTACCCGCCGCGCATCCCGGCTACCCGGATATCAGCGGCATTTTTCCGGCGGCCGAGCGCATGCAGCGCGCGGCTTGCGACCTGCTCGGCATTTATCCCGAGGGTAGCAACCATCGCAAATGGTTGCGCCATGGCGCGTGGGATAGCGGCAGTTTTCCGCTGCGCAAGGATTTCGACGCAACACCAAGCAGGGCGGATGAACCTGATGCGTATCCCTTTGTGCAAGTGGAAGGACAGGGCGTGCATGAGATTGCGGTGGGGCCGGTGCATGCGGGCATCATCGAGCCGGGGCATTTCCGTTTTTCCGTGGTGGGCGAAAAAACGCTGCGGCTCGAGGAACGTTTCGGTTACACCCACAAGGGCATCGAAAAACGTTTCGAGAGTCTGGATGTGCAACAGGCGGCCAAACTTGCCGGGCGCGTGAGCGGCGACAGTACGGTCGCGTATGCGTGGGCCTATGCGATGGCTGCGGAAAGTATCGCCGCGGTCACGCCGCCGGACCGGGCGCTGTGGCTGCGTGCGCTGTTTCTCGAGCGCGAACGCATCGCCAATCATCTGGGCGATCTCGGCATGCTGGGCAACGATGTCGCGCTGTCGTTCGGCTTTGCGCAGTTCTGGATATTGAAGGAACAGGTATTGCGCCACAATGCCGCGCTGTTCGGCCACCGCTACCTGATGGACAAGATCATTCCGGGAGGCGTTGCGGCAGACCTTGCCGAATCGGGCAAACGCACGCTGCTCGAAGAGTGCGCCATGCTGGAGCGCGAGGTGCGCGTATTGCGCAGCATCTACGAAGAGCATGCCGGAATGCAGGACCGCTTCATCGGGGCCGGCCGGGTCGAGCCCAAGCTGGCTGCGCAGCTTGGCTTGTGCGGCCTGGCCGGGCGCGCCAGTTCACAGTCCTGGGATGCGCGCGTTCAGTTTCCCTGTGTGCCGTATGACAAACTGGATGTGCGCATGGCGACCTATCGCAATGGCGATGTGGCGGCGCGCGTGATCGTACGCTTCGACGAGTTGTTCGAGTCATTGCGACTGCAAAGCGCGATCGTTACCAACCTGATACACGACAACACATTGGCGGTGCCACTTGTAAAACTTCCTGCAGCCGGCTTCGGTGTGGGCATGGTTGAAGGCTGGCGCGGCGAGGTGCTGGTGGCGATCCACACCGATGCAAAAGGCAATCTCACGCGCGTCCATCCGCACGACCCATCCTGGCAAAACTGGCCGGTGCTGGAGCATGCCGTGATGGGCAATATCGTGCCGGATTTTCCGCTGATCAACAAATCGTTCAATCTGAGTTACTCGGGGCACGATCTCTAATGGGAGTCTTTATAAATTCATTCTCCGGGCGAATCGCGGTGTCGCGTGCTCACTCATTCCTCGCCTATCAATTTGATATGCCTCGTCATTCGTTGCGCGGCTCCTTGCGCTTCATCCCGCAAAAGTGAATTTCTAGAGGCTCCCATGTTCCAGCTCATCAGACAGATCATCAGGATCGGTATCAGGACAGAGGCAGCGCCGTTGCCGGACGAGGCGTTGCGCACCGGAACACAGCGGTTGAACGACGAGATCCTGCGCGTGTTCGGCGGTGCGCTGAACATACGCCAAGTCGATGCCGGTTCATGCAACGGCTGCGAACTCGAGATTCAATCGCTCAACAATGCCTATTACAACATTGAAGGGCTGGGCATCAAATTCGTCGCCAGCCCCCGCCATGCGGACCTGCTGCTGGTCACCGGTCCGGTGTCGCGCCACATGGCGACCGCGCTCAAGCGCACCTATGACGCCATGCCGGAACCCAAGCTGGTGGTGGCGATCGGCGAGTGCGCCTGCGACGGGGGAATCTTTTGTTCCGGGGGCGGCGGAGAAAGCTACGCCAGCTGCGGCAGGGTTGCCAATGTCATTCCGGTGGATGTGATGGTGGGCGGTTGCCCGCCCGCGCCGACGGCGATATTGCAGGGCATACTCACCGCGATCAGCAAGAAAAAATGATGGGGGTGGCGGCAAACCGCTAATAATCAGAGTTGAAAAGCGGGAAGCCCCGGTCCGAAACGAAGGGGGGCCTTTTTTATCGAACGCCGGGTATGCGAACGGTTGATTCTGAGGAGATAGCGGACATAAGTGTTAGCGACTACAAACAGTCGCTTCCCGATACGAAGGCGACACTCACAATTCCACAAAGCAGGCCTTCAAAACTTGATGGTAAAGCCGGTGGTTTCAACCTTACGATTAATAATAAAGCCCCCGGCTTTGCAGGGATACTTACTTATTGTCTGATACTTTGGCACGCGTCGTGCTCTTTAAAAGGCTCTGTCAGTCCGCATATCTGGTCTCCAACCAGCTGGAAGCTTTTGCCCGTTAGCCGCGGCGGCAACGGCGGCTTCAAGGAAAGTTTCAAATTCCCGCACGGCCTGCATGTCCTCAAACAGTTCCCGGCCAGCCGCCTCCAATGACGCTGTACGCAAGGCTTGGCGACGTTCAGTATCACGACCCAAAGCCAAGGCCAGCGGTGCGTAGTTTTCCAGACGTGGGGCAATCGGTGCATCGGTCACCCCCATCTGTCGGTACGCCGCCACCACGTTACGGCCCCGGGCGAATCGTCCCGGCCAAGTCACCACTGGGGTGCCGTTCACCATAGCATCGTACAATGTGTTACCGCTGCCAAAGTGAAGTGGATCTAGCAGCACATCCATATGCGCCATGACCGCCATGAAGCGATTCCATGACATGTGGGGTAGGAACACGACTCGCTCCAGCAAAACGGGGAAGGTTTTTACCCAACGGGTTTTCAGCAGGTCAGTCCAGGTGGAATAATGGCCTTCCGGTAGAATCAGATGTCCTGTCGGGTCACCTTCGGCAATGGACGCCAGCAACGCATCAAAATCCGGATGGATCTTGAACAGGCTCTGTGGACAGCCATACAGGGTGCCGGTTTCCGGCAAGCCCAGCGCTGCTTTGGTGAGCGTCGGGGTGGATGATGCCGGGGTCTGGTAATAAAAGCACGGCAAACGGTTCAGACGTATGAGCCTTTCGGTGTAATACGCATCGCCTTCTTCCGGTTCATTGGTCACCGCCGACACGTAGTAATCCATGGTATCTAACCCAGTGGTATCCGGGTGGCCCCAGCTCGTGGCCTGCACCGGGGCAAGGCGGGCATACGCCAGGAAGTAGGTGGACGGTGCTATGCCGATGTCGGGATAGAACAGCACATCCAGTTTCTCCGTCGCCACTGCCTGCTGTTGATTTTTCAGGCTTGCAGGCAAAGTGAGAGACTTGTCAGCCAAAGCGTCCAAATGCTGGCTGAAAGTGTCCCGTTTGGCTCTTGGCGCATGGATCACCACCACCTCGAACCGGTTGCGGTCCAGATGATGGATGAAACCAAGGTAATGTTTGCCAATGGTGTGATCAACCAGAAATTCGGACAGGAATCCCACCCGGATGCGTTGTCCTCTTGCAGCCGGGGGCCTCCAGCCAAGCACATGCGGCGCGGTGGCCGTCAGGTCCGGGACGCGTGCACGAAACAGTCGGCATAGGGCTTCCATTATCGGGCGGTCATTGGCGTTATGGTAAGCCAAGAAGAAAGACGTGGTGAAAAATTTGACACCGGGCTCATCCAAGTTACCCGGGATATTCTTCAGCGCCGCAATTCCATTTTGATAGTGTTCCCGCCACTCGGCTATACTATCTGGATTCTCTGGAATGACAGGCAGCAGCAGGTGGGCGAAGACGGCGTGTGTAAGCACTTGGGGTTGGAGTTCCACTAATCGGCGGTAGATTGCCATCGCGCCATCAATCTGCCCAAGTTCTTGCAGTACAATGCCAAGATTGTGATGCGCATCGGCCAAATTGGGTTTTATTTCCAGTGCTTGGCGGTAACTCGCCACCGCGTTATCAAGTTGTCCGAGGTCTTTCAGGGCATTGCCCAGATCGTAATGCACCTCAACGTAATCAGGTTTGATCTCCAGCGCCCGGCGGTAACTCACCACCGCGATATCAAGTTGTCCGAGGTCTTTCAAGGCATTGCCCAGATTGTAATGCGCCTCGGCTAAATTGGGTTCGATCTCCAGTGCTAGCCGGAAACTCGTCACCGCCTCGTCTGGTTTTCCATTGCCCAGCAGAACATTTCCTGTGTTGTAGAGGTCTTCTAAGATGTTGCCTAAGTTGGTATGAGCCTCGGTTAAATCTGGATTGATCTCCAGGGCTCTCCGGAAACTTACTATCGCGATGTCTAGTTGCCCAAGGTTTTTCAAAGCTACACCCAGACCGCAATGCACCTCGGCATAAGCAGGATTGATCTCCAGTGCCAGGCGGTAGTTCGCCAGGGCCTCGTTAAGCTGTCCGTTGCCCAGTAGGGCATTACCGATGTTGTAATAAGCCCCGGCATAGTCTGGTTTGTATTTGATCGCAGTTCTAAAGGCATCCAGTGCGCCTTTCAAGTCACCATTCGCCAACAAAATGTTGCCGTGATTGAGGTGAGCACGCGCCGGATTCGGTGCCAGACGAATGGCGTCCAGATAGCGCTGCTTCGCTTCCTCAATCCGGCCCTCCGCCTCAAGAATATGTCCTTCGTCAATCAAACGCAGCGCATCCGGTTCAGATGTGCCCGCTCTATTTTTGTCGTTGTCTGCGGGGGCGCGCACAGCAGACCGGAATCGATCAAATGGTTTCATCTTACAACCTTTCCAGGATGATTTTTGCTGAACTGGTCCGGTTGGGTTGAGGTTTAGACTTATTCGCCATGAGCGTTGCCTAAGTCCTACAACAGCAGGTGTTGGCCTTATTTATTTCAGAAACATACCTTGAATATTAACATGATACTTGATTGGTTCAACGCTCTGGAAAAGAGGTTTTGTTTGCACAAAAAATAGTCCGTGATGTAAACCGGCTATTCCCCCCACAGATCAAATAGGGAATGCAATCCCAACGAAGGTATATCAGAAAAAATTCGATGGCATGATTGTTTATAAAGGAGGAATGTTTCTAGTTACTACCGTGCACGATTTCGTAAGCACGATCAATGGCAAAAAGCGAGGAGACACATAGCCGTGCTCCCTTACCATTTCGGCCATTTTTACTGGCGGCCGGGGATGGCGGTTAACTCTGCTTTGGCTGTTTCAGCTGGTGCATGCAATCCATCGCGGCGAGTTTGTAGCATTCCGCGAGGGTCGGATAGTTGAATACGTTGCTGACCAGGTCGCGCACCGTGCCATTGAAGTTCATCACCAGTTGCCCGATGTGGATCAGTTCGCTGGCCTGTTCGCCGACGATATGCACGCCCAGCAGTTTTTCGTCGCGCCTGTCCACCACCAGCTTGAGCAATCCGTGTGCGTCGCCGATGATCTGTCCGCGTGCGCTGTCCTTGAAATTGGCGCGGCCGACAAGGTATGGAATGTTTTGCTGCTGCACTTCCTTTTCGGTTTTGCCGACGTAGGAAATTTCCGGGATGGTGTAAACCGCCATCGGCAGGTTCTCGGCCGTGACATGCTGCTCGCGGTCGAAGGCATACAGTACCGCTGCGCGGCCCTGTTCCATTCCGGTCGAGGCGAGCGCGGGCCGGCCGATCAGGTCACCCACCGCGTAGATGTGCGGCACGCTGGTCTGGAAATGCTGGTTCACTTCTATCCAGCCGTCTTCGGCGGCAATGCCGGCATGTTCGACATGCAGCTTTTCGCTGTTCGGTTGCCTGCCCTGCGCATACAGCACCACGTCGGTGCGTATCTGCTTGCCGCTTTCCAGCACGGTAAGCGTGCTGTTCTGTTCGCGGCGGATCTCGGCGACGCGTTCCTGCATGTGGAACGTGACACCCATATCGAGGAAGCTTTCCGCCAGCACGCCCACCACATCCTCGCTCAGGTAGTCGAGCAGTTGCCTGTGGCTGTCCACCACGCAGACCTGCACGCCCAGTGCCGCAAAAATGGAAACGAATTCGCAGCCGATCACGCCGCCGCCCACCACCGTCAGACTGTCCGGAAGATGGCG
>Ga0307375_10006852_pt1 | contig 10482 bp, 12 predicted proteins | sample TR1MG_FD_202531 | JGI IMG/M metagenome (GOLD analysis project Ga0307375, IMG submission 202531) | Soil microbial communities from Risofladan, Vaasa, Finland - TR-1 | ecosystem: Environmental > Terrestrial > Soil > Coastal area > Acid sulfate soil | place: Finland: Risofladan, Vaasa | collected...
CGAGTGGAACGGCGCGTCGCGGCTGCAGGCCCGCCTGGCCGACTTCCAGGGCTGACGGTGCGCATCGTCGCGGGAAAATGGCGAGGGCGCCGCATCCGGCCGCCCGACGACGACCGGGTGCGGCCCACCGCCGACCGCGTGCGCGAGGCGTGGATGAGCATCGTGTCGCCCTGGATTCCCGAAGCCCGCGTCTTGGACCTGTACGCCGGCTCGGGCGCGCTGGGGCTGGAGGCCCTGTCGCGCGGCGCCGCCGAAGCGCACCTCGTGGACACCACGCCCGCGTCGCTGCGCTGCATTCGCGAGAACGCCGACGCGCTCGGCGCGGGCGCCGCCGCCGTGATTCACCGGGCCGACGCGCTGCGCTTCGTGAAGGGGCTCGACGCGCACGCATTCGACATCGCGTTCGCCGATCCGCCCTACGGGCAGGGGCTGGCCACGCAGGTCGCCGAGGCCTGGCTGGCGGTGCCGTTCGCCGATATCCTGGGGGTGGAGCACCGCCGCGACGAGCATCTGCCGGGCGACGGCGAGCGGCGGGTGTACGGTGACACCGTGATCACGATCTTCCGCGTGGCCTGACGGTGGTGGGCGCGGCGCGCTCGCCGTGCTATCATTCCTGAGCGGGCCGGCGGGGCGACCGCCGCCGGCCATCGGGGGCCGCTCCGAAGATTCTCACGCCCTGGACGCCATGACGCGCATTGCCATCTACGCCGGAAGCTTCGATCCCATCACGCGTGGGCACGAGGACCTGATGCTGCGGAGCCTCGGCTTCGTGGACCGGCTGATCGTCGCCGTGACCACGAACCTGGCCAAGCAGCCGCTGTTCGCGGTGGACGAGCGGGTGCAGATGATCCGGGCCACGGTGGGGCGCGAGCCGCGCATCGAGGTTCGCGAATTCTCCGGCCTGCTCGTGGACTTCGCGCGGCAGATGGAGGCCACGCTCTTCATCCGCGGCCTGCGCGCCGTGAGCGATTTCGAGTACGAGTATCAGATGGCCCTCATGAACCGCCACCTGTCGCCCAATCTCGAGACCGTGTTCATGGTGCCGTCGCTCGACACCACGTACATCAGCGCCAGCCTGGTGCGCGAGATCGCCAAGTTCGGCGGCGACCTGAAGGGGCTGGTGCACGCCTCGGTGGCCGACGCCCTGCGCCGGAAGTTCGCCGGCGCATGAGTTTTCTCGCCGCCGTCCGCACCCGCGCCACGGCACTCCACCGGCGCATCGTGTTTCCGGAAACGGCCGACCCGCGCACGCTGGAGGCGGTGCGCGCGCTCAAGGGCCAGGCCGTCGTGGTGCCCACGCTCGTGCTCGACCCGGCCGCCCCCGATTCGCACGCCGCGGCGCGCGCGCTGGGCGTGGAGACACTGGATCCAGCCGTCGATCCGCGCGCCGATCAGATCGCGCACCTGTTGTTCGCGGCGCGGCACGAAAAGGGAATGACCGAGGCCGAGGCGGCGCGGTTGGCGCGCACGCCACTGTACTTCGCCGACGGACTGGTGCGGCTGGGCCATGTGGACGGGTGCGTGGCCGGCGCCTGCCACACCACGGCCGACGTGCTGCGCGCGTCGTTGGCCCTCATCGGGCCCGCCGTCGGCGTGCACACGGTGTCGAGCGCGTTCTACATGGTGGTGCCTCCCTTTCGCGGCACCGAGAACGACGAGGTGCTCACGTTCACCGACTGCGCCGTGATCCCGTACCCCACGGCCGACCAGCTCGCCGATATCGCGATCGCCGCGGCCCGCGACCGGCGGCGCATCGTGGGCGACGAGCCGGTGGTGGCATTCCTGTCGTTCAGCACCCGCGCCAGCTCCGGCGGGCCGAGCGTGAACCTGGTGTGCAACGCCATGCAGATGGCGCGCACGCGGGCGCCGGACGTCGCCATCGACGGTGAGATGCAGGCTGATGCGGCGCTCATCGCGTCGGTGGCGGCGCGCAAGGTGCCGGGCAGCGCGGTGGGGGGGCGGGCCAACGTGCTCGTCTTCCCGTCGCTGGACGCCGGCAACATCGCCTACAAGCTGGTCCAACGCCTGGCCGACGCGACCGCGGTCGGGCCGATCGTGCAGGGGCTCAAGCGTCCGTGCAGCGATCTTTCGCGCGGCGCGACGAGTGACGACATATTTCATGTGGCGGCGGTCACCGCCCTTCAGGTCCACGACGGTGCGGCACCTGCCGCGCCGGCTCCCGAGGAGAAGAAGGCATGAGCTTCACCATCACGAAGCAGGGCGACATCTCGGTGGTCGAGATTGACGGACAGCTGATCGTCGCCAACCGGCAGGACCTCAAGCAGATGATGCTCGACGCGCTGGACGGCGGCGCGCGCAAGCTGCTCGTGGACTTCACCAAGACCGGCTACATCGACAGCTCCGGCCTCGGCGTGCTCGTCTCGCTCTCCAAGAAGATCCGGGAGCAGGGCGGGGAGCTGCGGCTCGCGGCGCTGAACGACGATCTGCGCACGCTGTTCGAGCTCACCAAGCTCGACACGCTGTTCCAAATCGCCGACAGCCGCGAGCAGGCGCTCGCGAGCTTCTGACGGTCCCGGTTGATTCGACGCTGAACCGACGGGGCCAGCCATGACCGGTGCGCAGGATCGGGTTCCGGAGGCGCGCATTCTCGAGTTCGAGATCCCGAGCGACGTGCAGTTCATCGAGCGCGTGGTCGAGGCCGTGCGCGCCGAGTGCCGTAGGCTGCGGTACCCGGAGCGGCACCTCACGCTCAACGTGCCGGTGGCGCTCACCGAGGCGATCTCCAATGCCATCCTGCGCGGCAACGACCGCAGCCGCGACAAGTCGGTGCGCGTGTGGGCATCGGTGGATCAGCTGCGGTTGATCGTCGAAGTGGCCGACGAGGGCGAGCGGTTCGATCTCTGGGCCTGCGCCGTGGACCCCACGACGCCCGACCGGTTGATGGCCGAGGACGGTCGGGGCCTGTTTCTGATGCTCCGCCTCATGGACCAGGTGGAACACGTGCACCGGCAGGACGGCAACGTCGTGCGCATGGTCCTCAACCGCGCGTCATGAGCGATCTCACTTCGGTGCTCTCGGCGTTCAAGGACGCCACGCGCTGCGACGCCGCCGTCTGGGTGGAGCCGCGCGCGGGCGGGAGGCCGCATTGCGAGGCGGCCACCTACCGCGCGCCACCGGTCGAACGATGGCCGGGGCCGCTGGAGGGGGCGCAGCCCGTGGCCACCCCCGGCGGCCCCGCACTCATCGCCCCCGTGCCTGGTCCCCGGCACGCCTGGGTGCTCGTGGGACCCAGCCCGTCCAGCCGCGCCGCGCTCGAGACGCACCTCCAGTTCCTCCTCCCCGTCGTCTCGCACTTTCTCCAGACCTCGCTCGAAGTCGAACACGCCGCCACCGAACTCGCCGAACGGTACGAGGAGATCAATCTGCTCTACACCATCGGCGAGATCCTGGGGCGCACCGTGGCCCTCGAGGAAGCCGCGCACACGATCCTCACCGAGATCAGTGAGACGGTGGGCGCCCGCCGGGCCACGGTGCTCGTGTACGACGCGCCGTCGCGCGAGCTGCGCGTGGTGGCCGCGCTCGGCGCCCAGCCGGCGTCGCTGCCGTCCATTCCCGTGGACGACCAGTGCAGCGTCACCGCCCGCGTGTTCCGCACCATGCACCCCGAGATCGTCGAGGACGGCGAGTCGCCCTGCCCGCTGGAGCGCGACCACCGCGAGGGCGCCATGCTGTCGGTGCCGATTCTCTGGAGCGCCACCGGCGGCGCCGAGCCGCTGGGGGTCGTGAATCTGTCGGGGCACCGCGGGGGCCACCCGTTCACGGCCGGAGACCAGAAGCTCATCGCCGCCATCGCCACCCAGATCGGCACCGCCATCCAGAACGCGCAACTCGTGCGCACCTCCATCGCCCAGCAGCGGCTGGCGCACGAGATGGAGATGGCCCACGACCTGCAGATGAAGCTGCTCCCGGCCGGCGTGGAACTGGCGCCCGACGCCGACGCCGCGGCCCGTGTCGTGCCCGCCGAGAGCGTGGGCGGCGACTTCTACAACTTCTTCCGCCTCGGCCGGGGACGCGTGGGCGCGCTGCTCGGCGACGTGTCGGGACACGGCTACCCCGCCGCGCTCATCATGGCCCTCGTGATGAGCGCCTCCGCCATCCACTCCAAGACCACCGCCGATCCCGGCGAGACGCTCGACGCCATGCTCGCGTCCCTGCGCGAGGAACTGGCGGCCACCGAGATGTTCCTGTCGGCGTTCTACGGCGTGATCGACCGCAGCGCCGGCACCCTGCGCTATGCCAACGCCGGCCATCCGTCGGCCTTCATCGTGCACCGCGACGGCACCACCGAACGGCTGCCGGCGCTCGATATTCCGCTGGGCCTGGGCGCCGAGTCGCCGCGCGCCGCCAAGCACAAGTGGGACGCCGCCGGCGACCTGTTGCTGCTGTTCACCGACGGCATCACCGACGCGCGCAATCGCGACGGCGAACGGTTTGGCGAGGACCGCGTGCTCGAGGTGGCCGTGCGCCACCGCACCGACACATCGGCGGCCATAGTAGAACACGTATATGAGGCCGTGGACCGGTTCCTCGACGGCACGCGCTTCCGCGACGACCTCACGGTCGTCGTGGTGCGGAGCTAGGCGGCCCGCGTGCGCGAGGGCCCCCCGCGCCGCGACCGCGCCGGGTTTCCCCCGGTGCGCAAGAGCCTCGGTCAGCACTTCCTGCACGACACCCGGGCCCTGGCTCGCATCGTGGACGCCCTGCAGCTCACCGGCGCCGAGACCGTCATCGAGGTGGGCCCGGGGCGCGGCGTGCTCACCGACCGGCTGGTGCCGCACGCCCGGCGGCTGGTGCTCATCGAGTACGACCGCGCGCTCGCCGACCTGCTGCGCGCTCGCTACGCCGGCGTGCCGTCGGTGGAAGTGGTGGAAGCCGACGTGCTCGCCACCGACCTCGGCGCGCTGGCCGACGGCCCGTACGTGCTGGTGGGCAACGTGCCGTACTACATCACCACGCCCATCCTCTTCCACGCGCTCGAGCGGCCGCGGCCCGACCGCGCCGTGTATCTGGTGCAGCGCGAGGTGGCCGACCGCCTCGTCGCGCCGCCGGGCTCACGCGCCTACGGCGCGCTGTCGGTGAACGTGCAGGCGGTGGCCGTACCCGAGTTCATCGGCGCCGTGCCGGCACGGGCGTTCAAGCCGCCCCCCAAAGTGGAGAGCGCCATCGTGCGCCTGGTGCCGCGCGAGCCCCCGGTGGTGCCGCCCGGCGACGAGGCGCGCTTCCGCACGCTCGTGCAGGAAGTGTTCGGGATGCGCCGCAAGCAGATGCGCCGCATCATCCGGTCGGTGGGGGGGCTCGACGTGGAACGGGCCGAGGCGGTGCTGCGTGCGGCCGGCATCGATCCCGAGGTGCGTCCCGAGACGCTCGCGCCCGAGGCATTCGCCGCGCTGCTGAGCGCCCTGCGCCCCTAGTCGCGGTTGGTGAGCGCGAACGACAGGCGTTCCAGTTCCATGGCCATGTTCACCGTCTTCACCGTGACGTCGGCCGGCACCTGGAGCTGCGTGGGCGCGAAGTTGAGGATCGCCTTGATCCCCGCGCGCACCAGCCGGTCGGCCACCCCCTGGGCGGCCTTTTCGGGCACCGCGACCACGGCGATCTCCGGGTGGTCGCGGCGTATGTCGCGCTCCAGGTGGGTGACGTCGCGCACGGCCACGCCTTCGAGGTCGTCGCCGATGACCGCCGGATCCTGATCGTACGCGGCGATGATCCGGAACCCACGCTGGCGGAACCCGTGATGGCGGGCCAGGGCGGCGCCGATCTTTCCGGCGCCGACGATGATCACCTTCCATTCGTGGCCCAGGCCGAGGATCTCACGCAGCCGACCGGCCAGTTCGGGTACCGAATAGCCCAGCCCCCGCTTGCCGAAGGACCCGAAGAAGGAGAGGTCCTTGCGGACCTGCGCCGACGTCGTGCCCCCGCGTTTGGCGAGTTCGTTGCTCGAGATGGTCGTCAGGCCGCGCTGTTCGAAATCTTCGAGAAACCGGAGATAGGCCGAGAGGCGGCGAACGGTAGAATCCGCAATGCGTTTCACGGGGATCCAGGAGCTTGTGAATTCATTCACAAGATAAATCGCCGTACGCGGAGGCACCAGCCGCCGGGGCCCGGATCGACCGGCCGCCCCGGCGATTAGCTTTGGGGATGCCCGTACACGTCACGTCCGAAATCGGCCGCCTCCGCTCCGTGCTGGTGCACACCCCGGGCCGCGAACTCCTCGCCGTCACCCCGAGCACCCGCGAAGACTACCTCTACGACGACATCATCGACGCCGAGGCCGCCCAGCGCGAGCACCGGCGCCTGATCGCCCTGCTGGAGCGGTTCACCACGGTGTACCAGGTGAGCGATCTGCTCGAGGAGGTATTCGTCAGCGCCGAGGCCCGCGAGCAACTGATGCGCTCCACCATGGACATCGTGCCCTCCGAGCCGCTGGCCCGCGACCTCACGGCCCTCGATCCGGCCGCCCTGGCCCGCATGCTCATCGAGGGGCGCGAAGAGGAGCCCGGCCCCCTGGCCAAGGCGCTCAACGAGGCCGGGTACTCGCTGCCCCCGCTGCCCAACCTGTTCTTCACGCGCGACAGCGCCATGGCCGCCGGCGATCACGTGCTCGTGGGCTCCATGCGCTACGGCATTCGCTGGCCCGAAGAGCTGATCATGCGGTCGCTGTTCACCCACCACCCGGCGCTGGCCAACGCCGGCATCCTGTTCGACGGCGCGGCCGAGCGGCGCACCAACCACACGCTCGAAGGGGGCGATGTCCACCCCCTGCGCCGCGACCTGGTGGTGATCGGGTTCAGCGAGCGGTCGAGTCCGGCGGCCATCGACCAGCTCGCCACGCTGTTCTTCTCGCAGACTCCGGTCACCGACATCATCGTCGTCGTCATGCCCAAGCAGGAGACGGCCATCCATCTGGACATGATCTTCACCCAGGTGGACCGCGAGCTGTGCGTGGTGTTCCCGCCGCACTTCATCGGGTCGGAGCGGCTGAGCGTGCTGCACTGGCGCAAGGGCGCGGCGCATCTGCGCGAAATGCCCAACATGTTCGCGGCCCTCAAGGAATGCGCCATGCCCATGGAGCCGATCTTCTGCGGCGGCGAGCGGCGCACCTCGCAGGAGCGCGAGCAGTGGGCGTCGGGGTGCAACTTCGTGGCCGTGCGGCCCGGCGTGGTGCTGTCGTATCAGCGCAACGAAGCCACGCTGCACGAGATGGAGCGCATGGGGTTCACCGTCATCTCCGGCGTCTCGTATCTCACGGGGCAGGAGGCGCTCGGTGACGACGAGCGCGCCGTGATCACCTTCGAGGGCTCGGAGCTGGTGCGCGCCGGCGGCGGACCGCGGTGCATGACGTGTCCGGTGGAGCGCGACGACCCGTGGGCGTGATCGGCCCCACGCGCCGGCTGGCGCGGCTGTCGTACGTGGTGGTGGACGTCGAGACCACGGGCACGTCGCACGGCGGCGGCGACCGGGTGACCGAGATCGCCGCCGTGGTCGTCGCGAACGGCTGCATCGGCGAGTCGTTCCACACGCTGGTCAACCCCGAGCGGCCCATCCCGCGCTACATCACGCAGCTCACCGGCATCTCGACCAGCATGGTCCGGGACGCCCCGCGCTTTCGCGACGTGCGCGCGCCGCTGCGCGCCTTGCTCGGCGACCATGTGTTCGTGGCCCACAACGCGCCCTTCGACTGGGGGTTCGTGAACATGGAGCTGGGCCGGGCGGGCGACGCCCCGCTCGACAACGCCCAGCTGTGCACGGTGCGCCTGGCGCGGCGCCTGCTGTCGCACCTGCCGCGCCGGTCGCTGGACCACGTCACGGCCCATTACGGAATTGAAATAGCGGACCGCCACCGCGCCCTGGGCGACGCCCTGGCCACGGCCCACGTGCTCAATCACCTGCTGGACGACGCGTTCGCCCGCGGCTGCGATACGTGGAACGATCTCGACCAGCTCCTCCACCCGGGCCGGGCCCCACGCCGCCGTTGGTCGGCGCTGCCACGCTCGGCCTCCGACGACCGCTCGGCATGACCATGGAACCGCGCATCGAACACCGGACCATCGGCAAGTGGAAGGTCCATACCATCCAGGCCGGCGGCCAGCTGCTGGACGGCGGGGCGATGTTCGGCGTCGTCCCCAAGCCGCTCTGGGAGCGCCGCATTGCCGCCGACGACCGCAACCGCATCCAGCTCGGCATGCGCTGCCTGTTGGTGGAACACGAGCGCGGGCTGGTGCTCATCGACAACGGGCTGGGCAACAAGGAACCGGCCAAGTTCCACCAGATCTACGGGGTGGAGAACGCGGGCGCCGGCGGGCGCACCTGGCTGGAGGACGCGCTGCAGCAGCTCGGCGTGTCGCCGACCGACGTGATGATGATGGTCGACACACACCTGCACTTCGACCACGCCGGAGGCAACACCTACGTGGACGCCGAGGGGCAGGTGCGGCTGACCTTTCCGCGGGCCCGCTACGTGGTGCAGCGCGCCGAGTACCAGTGGGCCACGCACACCAACGAGCGCACGGCGGCCAGTTATTTCGATCACAACTTCGTGCCGGTGATGGAGTCGGGGCGGCTGGAGCTGGTGCAGGGCGAGGTGGAGATCCTGCCCGGGATCACGCTCATGCCCACGCCGGGGCACACGCCGGGGCACCAGTCGGTGCGGCTGGAGTCGGGCGGCGAGACGGCGCTGTTCCTGGCCGATCTGGTGCCCACGGCGGCGCATCTGCCGTTGCCGTGGATCATGGGCTACGACGTGGAACCGCTGGTGACGCTGGAGACCAAGCGGCGCCTGCTGCGCACGGCGGCGGATCAGGAGTGGCTGCTGATCTTCGAGCACGACGCGGTGAACCCCTGGGGCCACGTGGTGCACGACGGCAAGGGGTACGCGTTCCAGGCGCCATAGCGCGCCGGGCTGGGTTGGTGCGCCAGAATTTTGCCACAGAGCACACAGACCACACAGAAACAGCACACAGAAACAACAACTGCAATGGCCGGAAAGACAATCGAGCTGATGGGCCGGATTTGAACAGCAACAGCAACGGCAACTGACTGAGGGGGAACTGCAGCGCCATCGGGGTGGGGTGCTCGGCGCACGGATCGCAATGGCGGGGTAGTTCCCAAGTTGTTGTGGTTACCGCAGTTTGCGCTGGCAGTATTGCTCAGATCCGAATACTCCGTTTGATTGCTGTTCTGGCAGTTGCAGTTGTCTATGGCAGTTTCTGTGTGGTCTGTGTGTTCTGTGGCCAAACGTCGCCAGGCCGAACCTTCCAGGCGGCCCCGGGGCGCCCCGACTGGGCCTCGGAGGGCCGGACTTGACGCCTCAGGTGGGGCCGTCTAAGTTCAACGCAGACAACTTGGTAAGCGAAACGACGGGCTGTCGTTTCCACCCTCTGGCCCTTCGCCTCGGCGAAGGCGTGCTGCAGGAGTTCAAGCCTGCTCGCCGAGCCCCGAAATGCGGGCGCCGGCGGCGTGGTGCGGACTCCCAGTGGGTCCGCACTTTTTCGTATACAGAACGGGGGTTTGACTATCCAGGACACAACCAAGCGCGTGCGGGTCAACCGCCAGATCCGCATCAGTCCGCTTCGCGTCATCGGTGCCGACGGCTCACAGTTGGGCATTCTCGAAGTCGACGCCGCCCTCCGCATGGCGGAAGAACTGGGACTGGATCTGGTCGAGGTGGCACCCACTGCTCGGCCGCCCGTGGTCCGCATCATGGATTACGGGAAGTACAAGTTCGAGATGGCCAAGCAGGCGCGGGTAGCGAAGAAGAAGCAGCACGTGATCGAGCTCAAGGAGGTCAAGTACCGCCCCGGGATCGACGATCACGACTTCGACACCAAGACGCGACATGCGCGCCGGTTCCTGGAAGAGAAGAACAAGGTCAAGGTGACCATGATGTTTCGCGGTCGCCAGGTCACGCATCCCGAGCTCGGTCAGGCCGTGCTCGAGCGCGTGGCCACCTCACTCGCCGATATCGGCAAGATCGAGAGTGCGGGCCGACTGGAAGGGAAGTCCATGACGATGATTCTCACGCCGAAATAAGCGAGCAGGCAATGCCGAAGATGAAAACCCACAAGGGCGCCGCCAAGCGGTTCAGCCTCACGGGCACGGGGAAAGTGAAGCGCGGCAAGGCGAACAAGAGCCACATCCTCACGAAGAAGACGTCCAAGCGGAAGCGCCGCCTCCGTCAGTCGGGGCTTATCGCCACGAATGGCGAGGTGAAGAACATCAAGCGCCTGCTGCAGGCCTAAGGAGAGAGACCCATGCCACGCGCCGTATCCAACGTTCCGCGCCTCAAGCGCAAGAAGCAGATCCTGAAGGCCGCCCGTGGCGGCTTCGGAGCCCGTAGCAAGCTGTGGAAGGCCGCCAAGGAGAATGTCGAGCGCGGCTGGAAATACGCGTACCGCGACCGCAAGAACAAGAAGCGCGACTTCCGGAAGCTCTGGATCATGCGCATCAACGCGGGCGCCCATC
>Ga0307375_10006853_pt1 | contig 10481 bp, 6 predicted proteins | sample TR1MG_FD_202531 | JGI IMG/M metagenome (GOLD analysis project Ga0307375, IMG submission 202531) | Soil microbial communities from Risofladan, Vaasa, Finland - TR-1 | ecosystem: Environmental > Terrestrial > Soil > Coastal area > Acid sulfate soil | place: Finland: Risofladan, Vaasa | collected...
AATCTCAAGCCAAAGTCACCCCATGAAAAAGCCAACTCGCAAGCGTAATCCCGGTGTCACTGAAATTGTTCTCAGCGCCGTTCTGCCCTTTATTCTCGACATCGCCCGAAACGCATACACTCGGAAGTGGCAGTCTGAAGTACATAAACCGAAACCTCCTAAAGTACCGCCTGAAAGGGTTGACTCATCAGACTAAAATTGAAAGCTTCAGCGCGTGCTGCCGCGCGCTGAAGCTTCAATCTATCGTAGCTTCAGTTTCAAGCTATCAGTACCTGACCCTCCCAATCGACTCCAACGATACCGGTATATAGACCCCAGCGAACCTTGTACCAGTAGAATTTTCCTGTTGTCAGTCCGACGTCTGTCCAGCTATACGGTACTCCCACCTGTTGAACCTCCAGATAATCCGGATGGCGTGCACGTCGACCTCCTCCATCGTAAGGACCTGCTCGGAAAATCTGGATCTTATCTGGCTGTGTCATTCCCGTCTTGAACGTCATCTCAATGTATGCTTCGCCCGGCGTTAATGATGCTGTTATGGTCACTGACGTTTCTAATACCTGATACATCACTATCGGTGGCGTTGCCTGAACGCTCCCACCCAGCAACAGTGATTGAACCGAACGCTTCATGAATAGCTGGTATCCGGATGGCGTCCAAGCCAACCCCAATCGGTTCTGAAGTTTTACCGTTGTCGCGTGTAGCTCCCAAAGCGCCCTCTGGGAAGCCGTCAGCGTACTTGACCATGCAACTGCTGCGGTACTTATCGCTGTCTGTGCCTTTAACTGCGGCGTTGTCATCGGACATACTAAAGTTGACGCTGCCCTGGCAACCTGAACTCCTCGCCACGTTGCATAACAGATAGCTCCCAGGTTACCGGATGCACTCAAGCTCAATGCCGGACCTTGTACGATTGCCATAGTGACCTCCTGATAGATGTACACTGATAATACGCTGATCAGCCAGAAAAGGATGACATTGAAGGCTGTAGACCATAAGATACGGCTAAAATTCCCCTATGACAAACCAGAAAGTTGGTTGCTAAGAGGCATGGAGAGGCGAATATAAAGCCGATTAGGAGGAGATTGAATCCCAACTTCAGGCTGATTATAGCGTCGGTGGTTGCCGACTGAAGGCGCTATGTATGTCAAACCGACCGGCTGTTGAGGCGCTATCTACCGGCGTGGGTTGTCGGATGTAGGTCATGACCGGATCCGGTAGAGGTCTGGTGCACGCCGAACGATGGACGGAATGTTGTGGATTGACATATATACTGATGCCAGGAAGCGGCTCTGTCACGTGATTTGCAAGGAGGCAGGGTGTTCTGAGTGTTAAAACTTGGTGGGAGGCGTGTTATTTGATCCACTGGTGGCTGTCAGGGAATTGGCGTCGACACACACCCCAACCTGTTTACATAAGACAACATTATCTAAGCCAATCACCGGCAAGGAACCGCAGCGGTGTCTTGGTGTTTTGTGTCCTTGGGTGTGGCTACTTCGCTGACTCGTCATCCAATGAAATTCCGGTGATTGGACGATAAAGTGCTCTTATGTAAACTAATTCAACTCCACGTTGTGGTTGAATTAGTTCGGTTGGGGGTGTGTCAAACGCCAATTCCGTCGTTCGCTAGTCCTTGTTTGTGACCTTGCCAAGAGCTCTTGGAGATGAACAGGAGCAAGGAAAGCAACCCTTAACTTTCTATTCTGTATCCTTGTTCATGTTAAAAATCGATTTGCAGCCGGCAAAGGAAAGGAAGGAGGGATAGGACGGGAGGTTGTTATCCGGTACAGTTCGGTGGTTCCGTGAAGGTAATGGTACATAAAACCCCAAGCCCGCCCTTCCCCCGCTATTTTTCGTCTGCACTCATCACTCATCGGCTTCCGTAACCCATCACCTCGCCATCACCTCGCCATCACCTCACCATGATCCATTCCTCAGCTTTCCCTCATCCATCCATCACCTCACCATCGACTTTTTGTGGATATATCACCATCCAGCCCTGTGCCTTCCTTGCTTATTTTTCGGTTTTGAATTCTTTGAAAAATCCTTGAAACACAATATGTAGTGCCTTTTACAATTAAAGCACAAGATGTGCTACTTGACTTTTGTTGAATCCCAACAGTATATTGCTCCATCGATACGCCGATGGCAGCGAACCGATGAGCATGGAACGGGGGGATCGGGCGGCAACGCCTCCCCCCGACTCCGATTCCTTTTCCAACTTTTTCTTGCTCATCGGGTGCTGCGCTGAGGTGGACGATTTCCTGAAACCATAGGAGTTAACCATGCAGAAACCCTCGCACCTCTCGAATGTACTGACTGAGTACTGTCTTCTCTGTGATCTCAATTACTTCAGAGTCATCTCAGTTCAACGTATCTCACCCTGTCTTCGAATTCCAATCAATCACCATTCAGCTATGAAACGCCTGAACCGCCGTTGGTTGACCTTATCTGAATACTGTAAAGTTTTTGGCGACCTCGCTGATAAGGCATTTGCGGACTACTCTCCGCACCAAACCCTTTCCAACATCAGAACCTTGAACTCTAATCTGTCAGCTAAGTACGGTTACCCTCATGAAGCTTGAAACCTCCATCACGCTTGAGTTCCATAACAAAGAACGTACTTTAAGACTTACTTTATCTTGTCCGGGTTGTCGGTCTAACAGGTTCTTCGTAGACCTCCAGTCTGAACATATCAGCCGTATCGTATGTAAGGTGTGCGGTGACATTTTCACATTTCCGTCCTCTTTACTTGTACCCCTCAAACAACTGTCGAAAAATCCGCCTAAACCCAAGCCTGCTGAGCTCGAACCACATGGACTCTGACGAAAAAGGTGAAAATTACGTCGATGATTTCATCGAAAACCACTCGTACCGTACTCTCTGCTGCTCTCATTGTGGTCATGAGGTCTCAGTTCCGATCTATTGCGGCGATCGGTTCTGCCCTGTCTGTTCTCGTCCACGCCTCGCCCGGGTCCGACGGCGTTTGACGTTTCTTTGTTCTAATTCATCGAGGAGTGTCGGTTATGCGCTCAAATTTCTCACACTCACTGTTCAGAGTGAACCTGATCTGCAATCCATGTTATGCGGACTTGGTAAGTCGTTTCGACGACTCCGCCAACGTGCTGAATGGAAACGACGAGTACTTGGAGGCGCTTATGTTTTCGAAGTCACTCGATCCGTTTCCGGTTGGCATTGTCACATTCACGCGCTCATCTGTGCACGCTATTTCCCGTTTGAACGTCTGCTCAGAATGTGGATGCGTTGCTCAAGCGGGCGTGGGGTCTTCATTAAGGCAATTCCCCTCGGGAGCGCTGTCGGGTATCTTACCAAGTATATCACTCAGCCCACCGTTTCAGACTACGATATGTCAGAGGCTCTTGCATCCCTGAAGGGTTATCGTTTATTCCAGCCGTTTGGTGATTGGATGTCGTTGTTAAAGGGCTTTGTCGATGTCAAACGAGGATGTCCGGCGTGCGGTGGTCACTGTTTTTATCCGCTCGATCTGATATATAGCGGCAAATGCGGTCGCCTCATTTATGATAATTCCGGTTAGTTATTTGGTCCGTTTGACTCGGAGTTTTTAAATTCCGATCGTAATTTTTTATTTTGGATTCTACATGGCAAAGGTTAAAGGTCAGCTCCACTCCGACCTCGTTAAAGGGTCGGTGGGACCTGTCACTCATAGGCTTTACCGCGGCGTCGGCACTGCCTCCAAACGTCGTTCTCCTAACCGGGTCCGTATTGCCAAACGCTGGATTGGTAGTCCTCTTGACCTGCCCGGATGCTTTTCATGTCATTCCGCTGATATCGGTTGCACTCTCCGTATCTTACCTCCTGATTCTTTTATTAAGTCCATTTCTGATCAGGTTGGTGGTTTCGGTACTCTCAGTCAGCTCATCGATGTTAACCAGCCTAATTGGTTTCCGTCTGATCCTGCACATGGCGACAAGCCTTACATACTTCCGGATGGTGTTGATGATAATCTGTCAACCCTGCCGATCGTCACACCGTTCGGTCTGCCATTCGATGTCTGGATCATTGCCGCTGATTGCGGTGTTCCTCCATTTGGTCGCGCACTCTTTAACCTTTCATCTGTTTTTAATCTGCTTTTTTACGCTCACGGTTCCCCTAGCTACATGTGGGTTTGGACTGCACCTACTGTTCCTCTGCTTGCTCCCTGGTCCAACCGTACCACAAAGGTCTGGCGTATCAAATTCGATTACGGAACTATTCAAGTTTTCTGGAATGGTATCCCTATGTCTATTCCGAAGCTTATTCCTACCCCAGCTTTCAACCGCCTGCAATTGTTCGCTTCATATCTCGGTACCACTCCGTACAACTCACGCCTCTTTGAAATCGCGACTTTTCGTCGTATATTAAATCCTGTAGAGACACAACTGTTGCTCAGCTACTACTACGACGTCTACAACTTACCTGCTTCATAAAATCTCTCATGGAAACAAAATGGCTAAAATTCTCGGCCCTCTTCATTCCGATCGTGTCAAAGGCAGTTTTTCCGGTTGCACCTTCAGGGAATATCGGGGACTGGCAACAGTTACACGACGCCCTCGCCCAGTTGATAGGAGGACTACAATGCTCAGTAACAACCGCAGCATCTTCGGTTACATCTCCCGTAAATGGTCTCTCATTCCGCTAGCTGATCGCCTGTTGTGGTCAGACTTCGCTGCCACACACCCTCGCTCCAACGGTATGGGTGGGACATTCCAACTCGACGGCAATCAAATGTTCATGTCCCTTAATCACACCTGTATCCGTCTTGGCGGAGCTGGCAGTGAAATTGCGCAGCCTCCCATCATTGAGTCTCCTGCTGAGGTCGACACGCTCGTCGCTGTTGAAGGTGTTGCTGGAGGTGGGGTTACTCTGACATGGACTGTATTGGGGACCGCTGATGCGGCTGATTTCATCGAGGTTCAGCTTGCTGGACCATTCAATTCACCAGGACGTGTGTCAGTCGGGTCCCGTTTCAAGTATCAAAGTGATCAGACCGGTACCTTGCTGACACTCGAAGTCACCGGACTTCAGGAAGGTGCGTGGTATTGGTTCCGTGTCCGTTACGTCGACATCACTGGTCAGATCTCTAACTGGGTCGGCGACCAATCTCAAGCCAAAGTCACCCCATGAAAAAGCCAACTCGCAAGCGTAATCCCGGTGTCACTGAAATTGTTCTCAGCGCCGTTCTGCCCTTTATTCTCGACATCGCCCGAAACGCATACACTCGGAAGCGGCAGTCTGAAGTACATAAACCGAAACCTCCTAAAGTACCGCCTGAAAGGGTTGACTCATCAGACTAAAATTGAAAGCTTCAGCGCGCGCTGCCGCGCGCTGAAGCTTCAATCTATCGTAGCTTCAGTTTCAAGCTATCAGTACCTGACCCTCCCAATCGACTCCAACGATACCGGTATATAGACCCCAGCGAACCTTGTACCAGTAGAATTTTCCTGTTGTCAGTCCGACGTCTGTCCAGCTATACGGTACTCCCACCTGTTGAACCTCCAGATAATCCGGATGGCGTGCACGTCGACCTCCTCCATCGTAAGGACCTGCTCGGAAAATCTGGATCTTATCTGGCTGTGTCATTCCCGTCTTGAACGTCATCTCAATGTATGCTTCGCCCGGCGTTAATGATGCTGTTATGGTCACTGACGTTTCTAATACCTGATACATCACTATCGGTGGCGTTGCCTGAACGCTCCCACCCAGCAACAGTGATTGAACCGAACGCTTCATGAATAGCTGGTATCCGGATGGCGTCCAAGCCAACCCCAATCGGTTCTGAAGTTTTACCGTTGTCGCGTGTAGCTCCCAAAGCGCCCTCTGGGAAGCCGTCAGCGTACTTGACCATGCAACTGCTGCGGTACTTATCGCTGTCTGTGCCTTTAACTGCGGCGTTGTCATCGGACATACTAAAGTTGACGCTGCCCTGGCAACCTGAACTCCTCGCCACGTTGCATAACAGATAGCTCCCAGGTTACCGGATGCACTCAAGCTCAATGCCGGACCTTGTACGATTGCCATAGTGACCTCCTGATAGATGTACACTGATAATACGCTGATCAGCCAGAAAAGGATGACATTGAAGGCTGTAGACCATAAGATACGGCTAAAATTCCCCTATGACAAACCAGAAAGTTGGTTGCTAAGAGGCATGGAGAGGCGAATATAAAGCCGATTAGGAGGAGATTGAATCCCAACTTCAGGCTGATTATAGCGTCGGTGGTTGCCGACTGAAGGCGCTATGTATGTCAAACCGACCGGCTGTTGAGGCGCTATCTACCGGCGTGGGTTGTCGGATGTAGGTCATGACCGGATCCGGTAGAGGTCTGGTGCACGCCGAACGATGGACGGAATGTTGTGGATTGACATATATACTGATGCCAGGAAGCGGCTCTGTCACGTGATTTGCAAGGAGGCAGGGTGTTCTGAGTGTTAAAACTTGGTGGGAGGCGTGTTATTTGATCCACTGGTGGCTGTCAGGGAATTGGCGTCGACACACACCCCAACCTGTTTACATAAGACAACATTATCTAAGCCAATCACCGGCAAGGAACCGCAGCGGTGTCTTGGTGTTTTGTGTCCTTGGGTGTGGCTACTTCGCTGACTCGTCATCCAATGAAATTCCGGTGATTGGACGATAAAGTGCTCTTATGTAAACTAATTCAACTCCACGTTGTGGTTGAATTAGTTCGGTTGGGGGTGTGTCAAACGCCAATTCCGTCGTTCGCTAGTCCTTGTTTGTGACCTTGCCAAGAGCTCTTGGAGATGAACAGGAGCAAGGAAAGCAACCCTTAACTTTCTATTCTGTATCCTTGTTCATGTTAAAAATCGATTTGCAGCCGGCAAAGGAAAGGAAGGAGGGATAGGACGGGAGGTTGTTATCCGGTACAGTTCGGTGGTTCCGTGAAGGTAATGGTACATAAAACCCCAAGCCCGCCCTTCCCCCGCTATTTTTCGTCTGCACTCATCACTCATCGGCTTCCGTAACCCATCACCTCGCCATCACCTCGCCATCACCTCACCATGATCCATTCCTCAGCTTTCCCTCATCCATCCATCACCTCACCATCGACTTTTTGTGGATATATCACCATCCAGCCCTGTGCCTTCCTTGCTTATTTTTCGGTTTTGAATTCTTTGAAAAATCCTTGAAACACAATATGTAGTGCCTTTTACAATTAAAGCACAAGATGTGCTACTTGACTTTTGTTGAATCCCAACAGTATATTGCTCCATCGATACGCCGATGGCAGCGAACCGATGAGCATGGAACGGGGGGATCGGGCGGCAACGCCTCCCCCCGACTCCGATTCCTTTTCCAACTTTTTCTTGCTCATCGGGTGCTGCGCTGAGGTGGACGATTTCCTGAAACCATAGGAGTTAACCATGCAGAAACCCTCGCACCTCTCGAATGTACTGACTGAGTACTGTCTTCTCTGTGATCTCAATTACTTCAGAGTCATCTCAGTTCAACGTATCTCACCCTGTCTTCGAATTCCAATCAATCACCATTCAGCTATGAAACGCCTGAACCGCCGTTGGTTGACCTTATCTGAATACTGTAAAGTTTTTGGCGACCTCGCTGATAAGGCATTTGCGGACTACTCTCCGCACCAAACCCTTTCCAACATCAGAACCTTGAACTCTAATCTGTCAGCTAAGTACGGTTACCCTCATGAAGCTTGAAACCTCCATCACGCTTGAGTTCCATAACAAAGAACGTACTTTAAGACTTACTTTATCTTGTCCGGGTTGTCGGTCTAACAGGTTCTTCGTAGACCTCCAGTCTGAACATATCAGCCGTATCGTATGTAAGGTGTGCGGTGACATTTTCACATTTCCGTCCTCTTTACTTGTACCCCTCAAACAACTGTCGAAAAATCCGCCTAAACCCAAGCCTGCTGAGCTCGAACCACATGGACTCTGACGAAAAAGGTGAAAATTACGTCGATGATTTCATCGAAAACCACTCGTACCGTACTCTCTGCTGCTCTCATTGTGGTCATGAGGTCTCAGTTCCGATCTATTGCGGCGATCGGTTCTGCCCTGTCTGTTCTCGTCCACGCCTCGCCCGGGTCCGACGGCGTTTGACGTTTCTTTGTTCTAATTCATCGAGGAGTGTCGGTTATGCGCTCAAATTTCTCACACTCACTGTTCAGAGTGAACCTGATCTGCAATCCATGTTATGCGGACTTGGTAAGTCGTTTCGACGACTCCGCCAACGTGCTGAATGGAAACGACGAGTACTTGGAGGCGCTTATGTTTTCGAAGTCACTCGATCCGTTTCCGGTTGGCATTGTCACATTCACGCGCTCATCTGTGCACGCTATTTCCCGTTTGAACGTCTGCTCAGAATGTGGATGCGTTGCTCAAGCGGGCGTGGGGTCTTCATTAAGGCAATTCCCCTCGGGAGCGCTGTCGGGTATCTTACCAAGTATATCACTCAGCCCACCGTTTCAGACTACGATATGTCAGAGGCTCTTGCATCCCTGAAGGGTTATCGTTTATTCCAGCCGTTTGGTGATTGGATGTCGTTGTTAAAGGGCTTTGTCGATGTCAAACGAGGATGTCCGGCGTGCGGTGGTCACTGTTTTTATCCGCTCGATCTGATATATAGCGGCAAATGCGGTCGCCTCATTTATGATAATTCCGGTTAGTTATTTGGTCCGTTTGACTCGGAGTTTTTAAATTCCGATCGTAATTTTTTATTTTGGATTCTACATGGCAAAGGTTAAAGGTCAGCTCCACTCCGACCTCGTTAAAGGGTCGGTGGGACCTGTCACTCATAGGCTTTACCGCGGCGTCGGCACTGCCTCCAAACGTCGTTCTCCTAACCGGGTCCGTATTGCCAAACGCTGGATTGGTAGTCCTCTTGACCTGCCCGGATGCTTTTCATGTCATTCCGCTGATATCGGTTGCACTCTCCGTATCTTACCTCCTGATTCTTTTATTAAGTCCATTTCTGATCAGGTTGGTGGTTTCGGTACTCTCAGTCAGCTCATCGATGTTAACCAGCCTAATTGGTTTCCGTCTGATCCTGCACATGGCGACAAGCCTTACATACTTCCGGATGGTGTTGATGATAATCTGTCAACCCTGCCGATCGTCACACCGTTCGGTCTGCCATTCGATGTCTGGATCATTGCCGCTGATTGCGGTGTTCCTCCATTTGGTCGCGCACTCTTTAACCTTTCATCTGTTTTTAATCTGCTTTTTTACGCTCACGGTTCCCCTAGCTACATGTGGGTTTGGACTGCACCTACTGTTCCTCTGCTTGCTCCCTGGTCCAACCGTACCACAAAGGTCTGGCGTATCAAATTCGATTACGGAACTATTCAAGTTTTCTGGAATGGTATCCCTATGTCTATTCCGAAGCTTATTCCTACCCCAGCTTTCAACCGCCTGCAATTGTTCGCTTCATATCTCGGTACCACTCCGTACAACTCACGCCTCTTTGAAATCGCGACTTTTCGTCGTATATTAAATCCTGTAGAGACACAACTGTTGCTCAGCTACTACTACGACGTCTACAACTTACCTGCTTCATAAAATCTCTCATGGAAACAAAATGGCTAAAATTCTCGGCCCTCTTCATTCCGATCGTGTCAAAGGCAGTTTTTCCGGTTGCACCTTCAGGGAATATCGGGGACTGGCAACAGTTACACGACGCCCTCGCCCAGTTGATAGGAGGACTACAATGCTCAGTAACAACCGCAGCATCTTCGGTTACATCTCCCGTAAATGGTCTCTCATTCCGCTAGCTGATCGCCTGTTGTGGTCAGACTTCGCTGCCACACACCCTCGCTCCAACGGTATGGGTGGGACATTCCAACTCGACGGCAATCAAATGTTCATGTCCCTTAATCACACCTGTATCCGTCTTGGCGGAGCTGGCAGTGAAATTGCGCAGCCTCCCATCATTGAGTCTCCTGCTGAGGTCGACACGCTCGTCGCTGTTGAAGGTGTTGCTGGAGGTGGGGTTACTCTGACATGGACTGTATTGGGGACCGCTGATGCGGCTGATTTCATCGAGGTTCAGCTTGCTGGACCATTCAATTCACCAGGACGTGTGTCAGTCGGGTCCCGTTTCAAGTATCAAAGTGATCAGACCGGTACCTTGCTGACACTCGAAGTCACCGGACTTCAGGAAGGTGCGTGGTATTGGTTCCGTGTCCGTTACGTCGACATCACTGGTCAGATCTCTAACTGGGTCGGCGACCAATCTCAAGCCAAAGTCACCCCATGAAAAAGCCAACTCGCAAGCGTAATCCCGGTGTCACTGAAATTGTTCTCAGCGCCGTTCTGCCCTTTATTCTCGACATCGCCCGAAACGCATACACTCGGAAGTGGCAGTCTGAAGTACATAAACCGAAACCTCCTAAAGTACCGCCTGAAAGGGTTGACTCATCAGACTAAAATTGAAAGCTTCAGCGCGTGCTGCCGCGCGCTGAAGCTTCAATCTA
>Ga0307375_10006854_pt1 | contig 10481 bp, 4 predicted proteins | sample TR1MG_FD_202531 | JGI IMG/M metagenome (GOLD analysis project Ga0307375, IMG submission 202531) | Soil microbial communities from Risofladan, Vaasa, Finland - TR-1 | ecosystem: Environmental > Terrestrial > Soil > Coastal area > Acid sulfate soil | place: Finland: Risofladan, Vaasa | collected...
GTGCCTCGGCACGCCGGAAAGCGCGAGCAGCCCCAAAACGAGGCGCCGGCCGAAGGCCCTTTGGTCACAATTCGCTTTACCATTGCCCCTCCGCATAGTGGGCAGACTTTGCCGAAAACGAACTGCTGCTTGGGTGGCGCGAAGCCGCGCCCTGCGGTTCGCTCCACCCGCCGCTCCTCCTGGACTGCGGCGAGCATCCGGACCAGTTCCTCGCCATCAATGAGCCGGATGGGTTTGCCTTCTGTGAATTGTTTTGCGGCAGCAGTGTAGGAGCCGGAACTGACGAAAATGGCCGCGTCCGCTCCATCCGCATGCATCACCCCAAGGAGTTCGCGCACAGGCTGCACGCTGACCTGAGCGTCTCGCCAGCGCTTGCATCGAACCACCGTGGTTTCATCGTCCTTGCGCAGCATCAGGTCCACGCCACCATCCGCGGCGCTCCCACCACGCTCGTCGACCTCGAAGCCCTGACGGCGAAAGGCCTCGCCAACGAGGCGTTCGAAATTCTGCCAAGACATGGACCTGATACTCGCAATGCCCGTCTGCGAGCGAAGCAGCCTGCGGTGGCGCAAAGCGATTATGAGCGCCACGGGCGCTGGAATCAGGAAGAGGCACGCGAATATCCAGGCGATTGGCTGCAGGTCTTGAGCAATGCCGTTGAGAATCGCGCTCGAGCCAACTAGGGTGGGGAGCATCGAGCTCAGAAAGACGTAGACAAAGAAGGCCACAACGCAGCCTGCCCACCAGGGTAGCGTTGCAATAATCTCAAAAAAGCCCTCTTCGCGCTTGCGTGTCATACCTATGCTTCCAGCAGCATTTTCGTATGCCTGCCGTAGCTGCACGCATTATCCGCTGAAGCAGAGCATCATGGAAGCCATTGCTTAGCGCTTGCGTCATTCGCCTTGCTGGTGATTTTGCGTTGGTCTTCCTCGGTAGCCATTATATTTGCGGCGCCTGGGGGGATGGCTTCTGGCGGCGGGCGCATTCGTTCTGTGAGCGATGGGCCGCGACGGTGAGCTATGTATGCCAAGCGGCGCCGGAAACACTCGAAAAAAAACCGATGGGGCTCTTGGGAGCACCATCGGCTTGAGGACGGGATTCCAAAGGAGGAGGAGGAGAAACCCCGCAAATGAATAATAGAAGAAATATTGCTGCATTGCAACAGGTATTTGATGTTTGTGGAGACTGCTTTACCCGGTTGCAATCCGCTTTATTGATGCGCTTCATCGGATAATTAAAATGCTGCGCCGCAGCACTTCTGGTATAAAGCTCTCATTGGGGAGGCAATAAAAGAAACAGGAGACTGCCACATGATTATCAGGAAAGTCACACAGCGCGAGCGAGGCGCGGTCAAGGACTTCTACCTCGCCATGTCTGCAGACGACCGCCGCAAACGCTTCCACGGCATCATTTCCGACGAGAGAATCTCCGCGCATACGGATGGTCTGGATTTCAGCCAGCACACGATTTTGGGCGCGTTTAAGAATCTCCAGCTCATAGGGGTGGCCGAACTCGCTCCGGGTGCCGAGGAACGCGAACTGGCATTTGCGGTGCGCCCGGATATGCGCTGTCGTAGGATTGGCACCAGGTTGATGGAACGGATTCTCGTGCATGCCAGGATGTCCGGTAAAGGGATGGTGTTTGTCAAGTTCACGTCGGACAACGCACCCATGCGCTGGATGGCACTGAAGGCGGGCATGGTGGTCAGGACGGACGGCGATGAATCCCACGCTTCGAAAGAACTGCCTGTGCCAAGCGCAGAAGAACTAAGCCGCTGGTTCACGAAGGAGTCTTTCGCGCCTAGCGATTACTTCAGCGTTTTGGGTATCGAGCGCTGGGAGTCGCTCGCGACCCAGTCCAGACGACTAGCACCTCAAGGCCGCAAAGCTCTGGACGCGCTCGTGGCCTAGCGAGAATCAACGCCCAAGTCAGCGGAACTTGGTTGCCAAAGAAGGGTACACTGCCGCCTGCTCGCCGTGGCAGTAGCGGCGGCGGCAGCGTTAAATTCTGATTCATACATTCGCAACATTGCCCCCCCCGATAATGAAAGCAATCAAGGCGCGCCTTGATGACCTGGTCCGAACCGTAAAGTGTTCGAGGGATTTCGATTGCCTGCGGTCTCGCTTCGCCAGACTATGCCCGGCACAAGATATCGGCCTGCAAAATAATCTCGTTTGTCTCGGAGAGGGCGTCCTCGCATGTGGCTACCGAATGAACACGGGTATCGGCAAATTTTGCCAATGCCCGGTTCGAATCTATATTGCAAAGTCGCTAAAGAGGTAGCCAACGAAGCCGTTGTGGGCGGAATGCACGTCGCGGGACCCTCGCGAAGAAGAAACAAATGGTGACCCTGCGCTGTACTCGCCAGTGCAATTACCAGGGCCGAATTTCAGCATCTGAGACATTTCCTTCTGGCTTGACTTCCACATTGCGGAAGTATCCAATGCCTAGCGAAGGGCAAAGCCATCGAAAGATGGTGACGCAAAGCCTCCGGCCTAAGCGCTCCAACCGAGCGTATGGCGGCGGGGTTGCCGGTCCAGGACCGTCATTCCGCGTCAAGCCGCCCGGCAGCGCTGCCCGTCTTGAGCAAACGAGGACGAGAGGTTGCATCGTGAGGCGCATCGGCCGGCCTTCGGGTTCGGCGCACTTTGTGCATTTAGCACGCTAGAGACAGGATATTCGTGTTTACAGAGCGACCGCGCCTGAGGAGAACAAATGCGTAACTTTTCGCTGAGTCTCAGAGCCCGGGTTCTGCTGCTGATTGGCGTGCTGTTTGCGGTTTTCCTCGGCGTGGAGTGGTTGCATGCGAATTCCATGCGTCGGATGCGCCTGGAAGTCGTAAAGCAGAACCTGCGACTAGACGCCGAATTGTTCGCCGCGCAAGAGAAGAGCATTGTCGACCATGCTCGCGGCGTGGTCGAGGGGTTGGTCAATGGGCGGCGGGGGCACTCATTGCTCGATTTGGCGGAGTGCCAGCATATGGTCGCACAGCAAGTCGGCCATAGCCGGGAATTCGCCAATGCCATCGTTATGGCGCCTGACGGAAACGTGACCTGCAGTGCGACGCCGATTGTGCGGCCTTACAATCTTGCCGACCGGTCCTATTTCCAGCAGGCGCTCGCATCGCCGGGCGTGATTGTCGGAGAAGTGATAGTCGGGCGTATCTCCGGGAAACGACTTCTTCCGGTTATTGAGGCCGTGCGCGATGAAGGCGGCCGCCCGCTTGAGTTGTTTGCAGTGTTGGTTGACCTGTCCAAAATCACGACACAGGTCGCGGAAAGCGAACATCCAGCCGGCGCGACGTTCGGGCTACTCGACCCGAAGGGGCGGGTGCTGGTTGGAGGGCCGGACGCGGAAGCCGTGCACGACCACGATTTTGCTGGTATGCCCTTAATCCGTGCGCTCACCGCCCGGAGTGTAGAGCGCACGTTTGACGAAATCGGAGTCGATGGCGTGCGGCGCCTCTATGGGGTTGCGCCGTTTACCGAGACTGCTAGTGGCCCAATTTGGTTTTGGTACTCCCTACGCAGGGACCTGGCCATCGCGGATATCGAGCGCGACTTCATCTGGTCTGTCGCGGCGACGATATGCCTGCTCCTGGTGACATTTGTTGCGGTTTGGATTGGAGGCACGCGGTTAGTCCTGCGTCCCGTCTCGGTTCTCGCGGCTGCCGCGCATCGAATGGGCAAGGGCGATTTAAGTGTCCGTAGCGGGCTAGTGCGGGTTCGTGGCGAACTGGGGACGCTTGCCAAGTCGTTTGACGGAATGGCGGCTTCGCTCGAAGCGAGAAACCACGATGTGCTCCTCGCCAGTCGTGCGGTCAAGGTGCTTTCCACCTGGAACCGGACCCTGGTCGAATCACCTGACGAAAGAGCGCTGATGAAATCCATGTGCCGGGCCATCGTCGAGGCGGGCGGTTACCGGGGTGCATGGGTGGGTTTTGCCAGGACCGACGAAAACAAAACCGTCGAGCCTGTGGCGTCCTGGGGCATGGACCCGGAGTCCGTTGGAACCTTGGGTGTTACCTGGGCGGATGCCCCGCGCGGTCGTGGCCCGGCCGGTATGGCGATTCGTCGTGGCACCGTAGTAATCATGAACGACTACATGACCAACCCTGACACCGCGCCGTGGCGCGAATATGCGCTACGTCACCAGCTCAAGTCATTAATCGCTCTTCCACTCAGGCCGGAGGGTGCGGTCATCGGTGCGCTCACGATTCAGGCGGCGGAATCCGAGTCGTTCGGTGAGCAGGAGGCGGTGCTGCTTGGCGAGGTGGCGGCGGCGCTATCCTCCGGGATAGCCGCGGTGCGCGCGCGTGCGGCACGCAGCGAGCTTGAAGCGTCACTTCAAACCAGCGAAGAACGATTCCGCGCCGCCGCCGAAGCGAGCCTGGACGCGCTCATCGTCCTGAGGAGCGTACGCGATGCAACCGGAAACCTCATTGACTTTGAAACCGCAGACCTGAACAGCCGTGCTGCGCGTCGGCTCGGCCGAACACGAGAGGAGCTCGTCGGCAAGACCTATTTTGAATTGGCCCCGCTTCACGGGCTTGCGAGATTTTTCAGAAAATATGTCCAAGTCGTCGAGTCGCGGGCACCGCTGGAAGAGGAGTTTCCGTTCGACTTGCCAGGAATACAGAGAAAGTGGTTTCGGCAGCAAGTAGTCGCGGTCGGCGACGGTATTGCAATTTCTCTTCGCGACATCACCGCGTGGAAGACCGCGGGTGACAAGATTAGGGAGGGGGAGGAACGGCTGACGCTTGCGATGAGCGCGGCGCACATGGGGGCGTTTAGCGTGAATTTAACGGATGACACGTACACCCTGTCGGAGGAAGCGGGACCGATACTCGGTTTGCCCAAGGGCGCGGGACCGCGCACCACCGCGGCATTGCTGGAATTCGTGCACCCGGATGACCGCGAGGCGTTGGCAAGAGGGATTGCGCGAAGCCGGGAGATGGTGCAACCGGCGCGCAGGGAATTCAGGGTGGTGTGGCCTGACGGTACGATACATTGGGTGGAATCGCACGGTCGTATTATTTGCGATGAGGCGGGCAAGCCGGTGCGCAGTGTCGGTGTGCTCGCGGACATTACGCAGCGCAAGCAGGATGTCGCGGCCCTGCAGAGTGCCAACCGGGCACTGAAGACGCTCTCGGCTGGCAACGAGGTACTGGTACATGCGAGAAGCGAATCTGAGCTTCTGCACGACATCTGCCGCGTCATCGTGGACAAAGGAGCGTACCGGATGGCATGGGTTGGTTACCCGCAGGATAACTACGAAAAGACCATTGTGCCCGCGGGCTGGGCCGGTGTGGAGGACGGATATTTCGCTCGCATAAGACTCACCTGGGCCGACAACGAGCTAGGCCAAAGGCCCGTTTCTCGGGCGCTGCGGAGCGGTGAAGCCCAAACCGCACAGGATATTCGAGCCGATGCCGCATTTGCGCCAGTGAGAGAGTTAGTGGAGAGGCCAGGCTACGCTTCCAACCTCGCATTGCCCTTGCTAGATGCCGGGAGAGTCATCGGCGTAATGAGTATTTTCGCATCGGAAGCCGACGCATTTGATGAAGCGGAAGTGCGGCTGTTGCAGGAACTCGCCGACGACCTGGCCTATGGCATCGTCACGTTGCGAACGCGGGAGGAACGCGACCGCATTGCGCACGCTCATGCGAACCACGAGGCGACTCTGCGTAAGAGCCTGGAGGACAGCATTCAGGCCATCGCCGCGACCGTGGAAATGCGCGACCCGTACACCTCGGGTCATCAGACGCGCGTGGCAGAGCTGGCTGTGGCGCTCGCGCGGGAAATGGGTCTGCCCGAGGAGCGGATTCACGGACTGCACCTTGCCGGTGTCGTCCACGACCTCGGAAAAATCAGCATTCCCGCTGAAATTCTTGCCAAGCCGGGGAAGCTGACGCCTATCGAGTTTGCGCTGATTCAGGGTCATGCCGAGGCAGGATACGAGATTCTCAAGGACATCGCCTTTCCCTGGCCTATCGCAACCATCGTCCGGCAGCACCATGAGCGACTCGATGGTTCTGGTTACCCGCAGAGACTCAAAGGGGAAGACATTCTGCTGGAGTCGAGGATTATGGCAGTCGCTGACGTGGTCGAAGCGATGGGGTCGCACCGGCCTTACCGGCCAACCTTGGGAATCGACATTGCGCTGCAGGAAATCGAACGCGGCCGTGGCATCAAATATGACCCGGCCGTTACCGACGCGTGTCTGAAACTGTTTCGCGATGGACGTTACGTGCTTGCGGCGTAAACTCAGGCAAAGCAGAGCGGGGAGGGCCACTTCCCAATATTGGAGCAGGTCCAAATGTCAACTTTCGAAAAATTTCCGCTTGGGATATTGACCTTCGTGTCGCGTAGGCGCTAAATCATTTCAAGGGCAAAGCCGCCGAAAGGCGGTGACGCAAAGCTTTCGGCCTAACCGCTCTATATGAATGAAGATGAAGAGCGCATGGCGGCGGGGTTGCCGGTCGAAGGCCGTCACTCCGAATTAGGCCGCCTGGCCGCCTCGCCCTTCTTGCGTAATTCACGGCCTGGACATATGGGGGAGAGGCATCGCAATGGAATGGAAGGACCGATTTTCGGTCGACCTCCATGAGGTGGACGCGCAACGCCAAACGCTGGCTGGATGCAACGCGCTCGTCGAGACAGCGGTGACAACGCGATGGTGGTGGTCTGCCGCGCGTTCGGCCGCAAGGCGGCATGCGGACTTCGCACAGAAACATTTTGCGGTAGAGGTGGGCGAAAGGACCGGCGCACTGGCCAATATGGGTGAGATTGCTTGGGCGCGCCGTTTCCATCCAAAGCCAAGAATGTGTGCGTTGGAAGAGCAACAATGAACGCAAGGCCTGGGCAATGACATCGAGGTGGAGGGCGTTTTTTAGTACCTGGTCCCTCCGGAACAGTCCGAAGTTCCAGGTGATTTTTTGGGCGACGCTTACCGCTGTCCTGCTGGCAGGCATGTGGGGCTACATTTATTTCAGCCTTGCTGCGGAACGCAGCCAAGCTGTGGGCGAGGGAAATGCCCGAACTGTCCTGCTCGCGCGCGACTACTCCGACGCGGTTCAGCGCACGGTGCAATCGGTCGACCACGCGCTGCGCGTGGTTAAGTGGGAGTATGAACGCCATAACGGCGCCGTTCCGACGGCCGAACTGGCCGCGCGCGGCCTCCTTCCTCCTTCCAGCGACATCGTCATCCTGTTGGCGAACGCCTCAGGGCAAATACGCCTTATGGCCGGCCCCGATGTGCGCGCGCCATCGGACCGGGCGGACTTCGGCAAGAATCCCTTCGGCGCGGCGGACTACGCCGCGAACCCTATCCAGATTGAGGACGAGGCGTTCGAGCCGATGTTGGGCCAGCAGGCCGTGCGCATCAGTCGTGAGCTCACCGCCCCCGACGGTTCTTATGACGGGGCGGTGATTGCCGCCGTGCCGATAGCCGATTTTATGACTCTATTTGATACGGAACGGGGTTGGGGCGGGGGCTTCGTCAACCTGGTTGGCATGGATGGGAAAACACGCGTGCACTACGGAGCGCCCACGCGGCACCTCGGGAGTCTGGACCAGCGTATTCTGCATGAAGGCACGGGCGCACAGTGGGTCGCCGCCACCGCGGACGCGCCTGAGCCTTACTACCTGGTGTGGAAGCACGTCGAGGGCGCACCCCTCGTCGTCGTGGTTGGTCGCTCGGAGAACGACATACTGGGGCCATTTCTCGAAGAGCGCACCTTGGCTCTGCGCGGCGGGGCAATGACCTCCGCGCTGCTCGTTCTGTTCGGCCTTGCGGCCGCATCGCTCTCGGCTGCGTTGGCCGCACGCTCACGCCGGGAACTGGCGACTCGTGCGGCCTACCGCAGCGCATCGGACGTCGCTCTGGATGGCTTCTTCATTCTCGATGCGGTTAGAGACAGCAATGGCGCCGCGCGAGCGTTTACCGTGGTTGATTGCAACCAGCGCGCGGCCGAACTCCTGGGCATTACGCGCGAGGACCTGATTGGTCATGAACTCTCCGAGATTATGGCCCCCGACGTGGCGGCCAGCACGACTGCGTTCTATGCCCGCATTCTGGCGAGCGGCAAGGGCAGCGGCGTGCGCGAGTTTGTCCCCAAACGGGGCTCGCCCCTTAAGGCGGACTGGGTGGCGCATCAAGTCATCCCGACCGAAAGAGGCGTAGCGGTAACGTTTCGGGATATTTCGGCCACCAAGGCGCACGCCCGCACGCTCGAAGACATCGCTCGCATCGACTCATTGACCGGATTGCGTAACCGGCGCTGGCTGATGGAAAATCTTCCCGGTGTGATAAGCGCGTGTGCGGAGAAAAAGGCAAAAGCGGCGCTCCTGTTTATCGACTTGGATGATTTCAAGACCGTCAACGATACGCTGGGGCACGCCGCCGGCGACCGGCTCCTTGAAGCCGTTGCAAAGCGGGTGCGCGCGGCGATACGCGACGCCGACGTGCTCTGCCGGCTCGGCGGCGATGAATTTACGGTCATACTGAGTACGATTGAGTCCTCTGAGGAGGCTGCTGCCATCAGCCAGCGCATCCTCGCGGCGATACAACGCCCGTTCAATCTGGCCGGGCACGAAGCGTCGGTCGGCTCGAGCATAGGTATCAGCCTATATCCGGCCGACGGACTGGATGCCGATACCCTGGTCAGGCACGCGGACCTTGCCATGTACCGGGCCAAGGAACTGGGCAAGCAGAGCGTTCAGTTTTTCGCCCCCGAGTTGTATGCAGAGGTTGAGCAAAGGCGGGTCCTGGAAGAGGAGCTGCGGCGCGCAATCGAGCGCAATGAGTTCGTGCTGGCCTACCAGCCCAAGATGGCTGCCAGCGAGGCCCGCGTCATAGGACTCGAAGCCCTGATTCGATGGAACAGCCCGACGCGGGGCCGCGTCCTGCCAGAGGAGTTCATCGACGTTGCCGAGCAGACGGGGCTCATCTGCCCAATCGGGGCAATGGTGCTGGACATGGTTTGCCGCCAACTCGCAGCGTGGCGCGCCGAGGGCTATGCGCCGCTGCCAGTCGCAATAAACGTGTCGCCTTGCCAGCTGAGCCGCACTGACGTGGCGGGCGATATTCAAGCCGCCCTTGCGCGCCATGACTTGCCGGGGACCCTTCTGGAAGTGGAAATCACGGAGCCCTCCATCATGGAACACCCGGAACTCACCCGCGAGAAGCTTCTTCCGTTGCGCGCGTTGGGCGTGCGCATCGCCATGGATGGCTTTGGCACCGGCTATTCGGGACTTGCACACCTTGCGTACCTTGACATGGCCGTCGTCAAAATCGACCGCAGCTTTATCGAGAACCTGCCGAAAATGCAGAGTACACGGGCTCTTGTTAAGGCCGTCGTCGCCCTGGGCGGCGCATTGGGCCTTGAGGTCATTGCGGAAGGCGTCGAGACCTCGGACCAGCTTGGCTTCCTTGCCAGCGCTGGGTGCGACCGCATTCAGGGTTTCTTCTTTAGCAAACCGGTCGAGGCGGGCGATGTTCAGGCCGTCATTCAGCAATTGCAACGGCCGCCCGGGACGAAGTCGGACCCGGCTGCCTAATACCGCGCCGCCACCGGTTCGCTATGGTCCCAGTGCTGTTCCAGGGGCACCGGGGAATCGTGCCCTGCATGCGGTCGTTAGTCGTTCTCTCTGCCTGGCCTTGGCGGCGAAAGGCTTCTGGGACACGATGGAAGGCCTCCTCGACGACATCAATCGGCTTCTGGCCGCTCAATAGACTGGAGCAGGGCTCGCGCCTAGGCGCCTTTTATGCCAGCTAGGACAGCCTCTCCCGCCTACATTGGCCGAGTGCCCTTGCACCCTGACTCCGGGTACCGCGAGCAACCCCAGAACGGCTGGCCGGCGTTTCTGCCATTCTTTGCCACCCGGCGCACCATCGCGCTCCCGCAGACCGGGCAAGTCAGGGCCGCTCGGGGCGAATCTTGCGTAGGCGCTAACGCTTTCGCAAGCCGGCCCTCAATCACCCGCTCCCCCTGGACAGCAGTCACCATGCCCGCAAGTTCTTCGCCATCAATCAGCCATATCGGTTGCCCACGCGCGAACTCCATGGCATCCGCAGTGTACGTGCCGCTGCTGACAAATATCGCGGCAGCCGCTCCCTCAGCATGCATCACCCCGAAAAGCTCGCGCACAGGCTGTACGCTCACCTGAGTCTCCCGCCAACGCTTGCACTGCGCAACTGTCGTCTTGCCACCCTTGCGGAGCACGAGGTCCACGCCGCCGTCCGGCGCGCTGCCGCCGCGCTCCTCGACGCCATAGCCCTGCCGACGAAAGGCCTCCGCGACCAGGAGTTCAAAGTCCTGCCATGACATTGCCCGGATGCTCTCAATCCCCGTCTGCGAATCGAGGAGCTTGCGCCGGCGCGTAGCGTTGAAGAACGCGACCGGTGCTGGAATCAGGAAAAGGCAGGCAAACAATAGGGCGTTCGCTTGAACGGCGTGGACCATCGCCTTGAGGAGGAAC
>Ga0307375_10006855_pt1 | contig 10481 bp, 9 predicted proteins | sample TR1MG_FD_202531 | JGI IMG/M metagenome (GOLD analysis project Ga0307375, IMG submission 202531) | Soil microbial communities from Risofladan, Vaasa, Finland - TR-1 | ecosystem: Environmental > Terrestrial > Soil > Coastal area > Acid sulfate soil | place: Finland: Risofladan, Vaasa | collected...
GCTCATCGCGATCAATGCCGCCGAGACGATCGACAACATCTGCGCCTACAAGCTCTACAGCGCCCTGACGGCCACAAAGACCGTTGCGGGTCCGCTCGATGCCGATCACGTGCTGGACATCGCGCGGGCTCTGGAGAACGGGAGCGTACCGACGCGCGAAGCCGGGCTCTATGCCGCCGTGATCAGTCCGTACACGAAGCGGGACCTATTCGCGCACAGAGAGGACCTCAAGGGCTTCATCGATCGCGCGAACTACGCGAATCCGGAGCTCGCGTTCAAGTACGAGCTCGGAACGTGGTACGGCTTCCGGTGGGTCTCAGGCCCTAGTGCCTACCATGCGACCGTGACCGGCGAGCGGCATGACTACCCGATCTTCTTCGGGATGGACGCCTTCGCCCAGGCGAACGGCTACGGGTTGGAGCTCACCGTATGGATGGGTCGCGATGCACTGAGGCGCAAGCTTGAGCTCGGCTGGAAGATCCAGCGCGGTTACAGCGTGCTGAACTCGGCGCACGTTCTCCAGTACGACGTGAAGCCCACCCCGTAACGTTACGACAACGGCGTGACGACAGGGTGACTATGAAAGGTGAACGAATAAACAGGGAGGCAAACATGATTCGTAAATTCTGCGTGGCGGTAATGCTCACGGTGCTCATTCTGGGGATGGCCTCTTTCGCTACGGCGGGAACGGTAGTTCGTCAGATGAGCACGATCTCAGCCGTGACGGTTGCGACAAGCGCCGAACTCGATACGACAACGGCGATCGAGTGCATGGATTACACCTACATCGGGGCCGTGATCGAGATTGACTGGGCAAGCGGCGGATCATCCGGTAACGGTCAAGTCTATTTCGAGGGCCGAGCCAGCGACAGCGATGTATGGAATAAGCTCTGGCTTATCGATCCGGTCGATTCAATGGAGCTCAAGAATGAGATCGACTGGGGCGAAGCTCTCGCGGCGGATAAGAACGTCCCGGCGATCCTCACGGTCATTCCCTCGGCGGTGAAATACGCACAGGCGACGGCAACCGATGTTCTCGTCGGCGGCACGATTGTCAATGCACTGCCTTACACGGAAATCCGTTGCATCGTCAATGACAACGACTGGAACGCCGTCGCGACCTTTCGGGGCTACTGGATACTGAAGAAATAACTTATCCGGTGACCTAACGATTCGAGGATTTGAGAGAGGAGATATCATGGCAAAGAAACTGATCAGCGATCACATCGTGATCGTAAGCCGGGCGAACAGCTCAAAGAAAGCCGCTCCCTGCTGGCAGATTCGCGTCTGGATACAGCGGGGGAGTTTCAGCCTGGATACCGAGAAGGGCAACCCGGTCGGATACGACTTCGCGGATTACCGGGGCGGGGTTTCCGAGTACAAGGCGTGGGAGACCGAGCAGAAGCGCCTCGTCATGATCCGGCGCTCGGCCGTCGGCCCCCAGCATCGAGACGGCGGTATCGCGGATGCACAGTTCCATCCGGCCTCCGCCCCAAAGCCGCCCGACGCATTCGATGACGTCCCGGAGACGGGTGTGCCGGTGATGGAGTCGGGGAGCAAGGAGCCGCCCGCGAAGCCGGAGGATGTCATCTAGTGGCGAGTGACGGGAAAGAGGAACGCGAGTTCTATATCAAGTTGCGGAATGCCGTACTTGGTATAGATGCCCTCAAGGGGTGGATGGAGCCGCATTCCGTTATTGCCGAGGATACGCTCACCGAAGCGCTCTCGGGCGACAATGGAAAATTCCGGCATATGCACGTCTCGTTCACCGATTCCGTCCCGAGTGAATCGCCGCACAAGTTCGGATTCAGCGGTGAGATGACATTCCTTTGCTTTATCAATGTGATCGTGCGCAACGATGAGAGAGCAACGGGGCCGTTGCCTGCTCGCCTGGTCGGCATCAGTAGCGGCCCCTCACTCTCGATCGTGGACGGCGCGCTCCGGAACGCCCTGCATGATTCCACGCTCGGCGGCTGGTGCTGGATCACGGAGCTCGGAACTCCGATGAATCTTGAAAATGAAGAAATACCGGAAGGTTGCTCGGGGCGGGCTTATCCGTTCAAGGCAATCAAGGAGGTCGAACGATGAGTATTTCAAAAAGGGGGATCGCCTTCGGGTACGGCGTGCAGGGGTCCAAGGGGTTGGCCGTCGCGGCCACCGCGGGACTTCGCACGCGCGAAGAGGGAGGTGTCTCTGATTTCAAGGTCGGCATGGCGCCGATCGATGTCCCGATCACCGACGGCCAATGGGCCCGACAGGACTATTCCGAGCATGAGGGCATCAGGCGGCCCGGATGGCCCGGCGCCCCGCTCGTCCTTACCATCGGGCAGCTTCAGCTCGTACTTCAGCAGTTAATGGACGAAGATGGGCCGGATGTCGGCGGCAATTACACCTATACGCTGAAGGCTACGAGCAGCAATCCGCTGGCAACCGCCTATCTCTCGCTTATTCGCCGGAATGCCTTCGCTTCATCGAAGGATAAGCAGATTGCGGATGGCGTCTGCAACAGCATCAAGATCGCCTCCTCGGAGGGTGCGCAGCCGGCGACAATGGACACCGATTTTCTGGGGAGCGAGATCGACTATACATACGACGGCTCGGGTGATACCTATACGCTCGCCGATGAGGTGCCGCTCTTTCACAAGGATTTCACGTTCAAGATCGGTGCCGCGGCAACCGGATGCCCCGAGCAGGACCTTGCGCTCAATTTCAATCTGAAGGGCATAGTCGACAATAACGAGACCATTCAGGAATTCATCCTCGGTGAGTTCGTGGCATCGGGTACGGTACGAATCCCGTGGGCCGATGAAGACATCCTGAACGATTTCAAAAACTCGACGGCCAACGTGCTTCACTGGATATGGGGAGTCGCGGACAGTTCGGGCTACCTGGAGATCATCGTCCCGGCGAAGTACGACGAGCCGGAGGAGGATGCAGATAACGACGTGCGCCTGCGTACGAGCATGCCGTTCAAGTTGCGAGAGACCACAGCGCAGGACTTCACGATCATACTCCAGCCGTAAGGGGTTGAGCGGTGGGAGGCATAGCACAGCGGAAAATATCGTATGCGATCGGCGGTGCCGCCTGGGGCTCGAAAGCCGCACAGGAGGGGCTTCCAGTGATGCAGCATTTCGAGCCCGAGCCGGTGCTGGATTCGAGTACGGCGCCGCGCGTGGCGAATAACTCCCGGCTTCCGGCGTCCGATGCATTCAATATCGGCGCGATGTACTACACCGCCCCCGTGCCGATTGCGTTCAGCCCGGCGCACGCGATCCTTCTGCTCGACAAGTTCTTCGGGGATAACGCCGTCGGCGCCTCCCCGAATTACGATCGTAATTACGAAGCTGAGGACGTGCCGGGTGAGGCCTCCGCGCCATTCCTCAACATCTGGAAGCGCACGGCCAAAGTCGGCCACGATCACAACCTTTGCGTAAGCAACGGTATTGTGACCGGCATCACGGTATCAAAAGAGGCCGGGGGCCCCGTCATACTGACGGCGCATTGCGCGTTCGGTGCTCGTAGCATGGACGAGACAGATCCCGATGCTTGGGCGATCGACTGGACGCACGGGAATACCGATCCCGTGTTACTGGCGAACACATTCTTTTATATCGCCTCGATCGGTGGCGGTTATTCGGCATTCGCCATTCCGGCATTCCGGGTGACATTGAGCTGCGAGTTCACGCCGCACTTTTTCAGCTCACAGAACCCGGATCGATTCTCGCGCGGGAAAATGGTTCTCGATGGAGAGCTCAGCCTGCGCGATATCACGAGCGAAGTCGAGAACTTCAACGCCTGGCTCGAAGGATCGACGACGAAGAAAGCGGCGATCGGGCTCGGTAGTAATTCGACGCTGTATATAAATTTCAACATACATGCAGGAGGAGGTGCAGAGGACGAGATTACCCGGAACGGGCGATTCAGCTTCACCGGTGTCTATGAGAAAGACACGACATATCCAACGGGTTTCAGGTGGTACGTGAGAGCAGGGAGAGCATACACGCCATAGAGGAGGGAATGATGTACGAGGGAATAGATCGGGAGAAACTTTATCCCTACATACTGAGGGGCGAGCGAGTGCTTGCCGAAGAGATGCAGATCAAAGAGGAGGCGCACGAGACCGTGACGCCGCAAGATCGGCCTACCGTCTGGTGGATCAAGCCGCAAACGGTGGCGACGGGCAATAAGCACATAACGCGACAGGGCCGGGCATTCACGAAGAAAAACGATGGCGCGATAGCAGACGCCATGACGAAACACGATCGCAACGAGTTCATCGACGCCGTGCGCGAGATCGACAACTTCAGATTCAAGGGTGAAGCGATGCCGCGCGAGAAAATCACGAGCGTTGAGGATAGAAGCAAAGCTTTCGACGAGCTCGATCCAGAGACCGAGAAGGAGCTCGTCGGCGCTTCTCGCGATCCGTTCATGTTGCGCGAGTCGGAAAAAAACGTATCCAGCTCCTCGTCTGGTGCGGGCTCGAACGAAAGCACACCGCCGGGGAGCGCTATGACTGCGAGCGATGTCGAGAGAATGGATACGATCGAGGAACCTATTGCGTGATCGATTACGCCGACGATGAAGAGATAACGCTCCCGGTCCCGGTTCTAACGGATGGATGTTGGAATGGAATCAGTAAAGAGGAAATCAGCACGACGAAGGATGAGTATTTCGATCTCATCACGGGCCATCTCGCCGATTCGGAGGAGCGTCAAATCTCTTTTCTCCAGGCGTTCCAGGTGCTCGGCGTCTGTCCCTATGGATTCATTGATGAGTTCGCCGCGTGGATCGTGCAGCTTGAAAGCGATGCGTCGACATACCACGTTCTACCCTCCGGCGGCGGCGTCTTTGATGAGGAGCAATGGCTGATGGATGCATTCCGGACGGTCCGTAAGGCGCGCGGTGATTATTACCTATGGAAGCATGCGAAGAAAGGTAAGTGATGGTCGGCTCCGCAATATCGAAACGAATGCAGCTTCTCGTCGAGTGGGCCGATAAGGGATTCCAGGCCGGTATCGAGAAGGATAAGCGCGGCCTCGATGAGATCAAGAAGCGCGCCATGCAGGTTGCAAAGGCCATGCTGGCCGCCACAGCCGCGATCGTAGGACTTACGGCGGGACTGCTCAAGCTCATCAAGCAGGGCTCGGAGGTTAAGAGCGTTCAGGAATCTTTCGAGGGGTTCGTGCGGGCGGCCGAGATGTCGCCCGATACGCTCGCGCGCGTGCGCGAGTCGGTGCGGGGAACGATCTCCGATCTTGAGCTCATGCAGGCATCTGTGCGCGGGCTTTCGGCGGGCCTCGATCCCGGGCGGATCGTCGAGTTCTGGCAGAAATCGAAGCAAATCGCCGATGTCACCAGCCAGGATACGCTCATGGTTTTTGAATCCCTCGTAATGGGAATGACGAAGCTCGAAGTCGAGACGCTGAAGACCATCGGCATCACGATCCGCGCCGATGATGTATACAAGCAATATGCCGACTCAATTGGAAAAACTCAGTCGCAACTCAAAACCTACGATCGACAGGTTGCCTTCTCGATCGCTCTTGAGGAGAAGTATCGCAAGAACTTCCTGAGTGTCGGCGATGTCACAACGCGCGTTCGCGAGAAGTTCCAGCAGCTCACTTCCGGCGTCAAGAATCTTTATAACAGATTCGTCGTCATGGTCGCCGAATCCCCGAAGGTAATGGGTTTTCTCTCGTTCCTCTCTGGTGAAATAGGCAACATCGACGAGAAACTGGAATCCATGCGGCCGGGGCTCGATCGAGTGATTGCGACAATAATTCTCATGGGGCGGAAAGGAGTAGAAACTGCGAAGGGCGTGAGAAGCTGGAAGGATGAACTTCTGGCAGTCGGTTCGGTTGGCGTTATGGGCTATCTAATTATGCAATTGGCAAAGCTCAAAATAGCGATAACGGGAGCCTTTGGAGCAGGAATGATGTCCAAGTTGGGCATAGCGGGGATAATAGCTTATCTTGCGCTGAACTACAAAAGAACTTTGCAGGGCTTGCTAACAATGGTTGATAGTATCAATCGCGTATTTTATGGCGGCATTGGAGCAATCGCCGAAGGAATACAACTTCTCTTAAAGGCTATCGATAAAATCCGGGGCATTGATCTTTCAGAGCAAATCAAATCCTTTGAGCCGACGCTGGCATATTTGAGAGAACAGGCATTCGGTAAAACGCAGATCGACAAATGGAAAGAGGACATCGAGAAATGGCCAAGCCTCTTTGATCTGCTTGGTAAGGCCGCTTTCGGCGGCAAGGAGAAATTCGAGGGCGATGTTGAATCTATCGAGGATGAGATTGCGCGTAAAATCGGTGGTCTCTGGAAAGGCTACGAGGACGCACAAGCCGCCGGGATGCAACGCGCCAGGGAGCGCGCTGCGCGAATTCAGTTTTTCGAAACTCCGAAGATCGAGCAGCCGAAGATCAAGCTCCCCGATGTTGAAGCTCCAAGGATTCCCGCAATCGTGATACCGCGGCCGGTCGGCATGGATCAGGCGGAGCGCGACATCGAGTACTACAAAGAGATGATAATGAGCCTCCGGGATACGAGCGAGAGCGTGCCGTATTTCAGGGAGAAGTACAGCATTCCCGAACCTGTCACGAAGGCCCCGCGCCGCGACCGCGATCAGCTCGTAATTCTCGACGAGGAGGAGCAGGCATTTCTCGATAGCTGGGACCGCCGCGTTGAATATGCTCAATCCTCCTCCGATATATTATTCAGCATCGAGGAGGGACGGTATCTCAGTAATGCCGATCTGTGGGAGATGGAGCGCGTCGATTTCTTGCGCAACATGCAGATGAGAGAACAGTCATACCATGCCGGTTATCAGGCGATGGGACAATACTCGGATCGGTTTTTTAATCGGAACGCAAAGATGGGGCGCGTCCTCAATGCGATGCTTATACGCGGAGCAACTGAAGCCGTGGCGAGTTTCATTGATGCGAAATCCGAAGAGGCGCGATATCAGGCGGCGGCGAATACTTACGAGATGTTTGCCGCTCTCGCGCGTAAAGATTTCTATGCCGCGGGGTTGTTCGGAAAGGCGGCAGCCGGCTGGGGGGCTCTCGCAGGTGCGGCGGCCATTGCGGCCGGCGGCGTCAGGTACGCCGGGCAACAGAAGGCCGAGAGCATGATGGGCGAGCAGGAGACGCAATGGGAGGAGGCAACTGGCGGTGGGGGAACAGAGGAGATGGGACGCCAAAAGCGCGAGGCGTCGGGCATCGTAAATACCCGGCCGATTCATATCAATGTCTATTCGACGGCGAATTTCAACAGCGGCTACATGATATTCGGGGATTCAGAAACGGCGGCCGGGGAGCTATATGAAAAGCATTTCCAGGATCGGATCGAGAGCGATATCGAGAGCGGGGCAATTCAGGTTCCGTAGAAGGGGAGCTCATGGCCTATACATTCGGTGATTATCCGGAGTTGGCATTCGCCATACCGTTCCTAAATCTCAGCTTTCAGCACTGGGACGGCACGCTCCCCGAGGAATGGGTTGAACATTCCGACCCGCCGGATGGCGCGCGGGAAAAATACAACCCCGGAATGACCTATCCGCGAGCGTTAAAAATTTCAGATGTCGGAACCATTGCCAATCCCGACGATCTCGACAATGCAATCGAGCAGACAATCGACATGCCGGCGCACCTGGAGAACGCACAGGTTACGCGGCTCAATGCATGCATCATATCCGAGCTATCTGGGGCGGGAAAAGCAAATGCCGTGGTAAAATTCAGCTCCGTCAATCCCACGCCTCTCGAATATGCCGCAATATCAAACACCGGGAATGATGACTGGAGCATCACGCAGCAGAATTCGGCGGCCAACATTGACGCTACAAAAACCGATCTCCGTCTCAGTTGTCGAGTGCGTAGTAACGGCGAGGCGGACCCGGCGGCGCTGTTCGATTGCCTTTCCGTTGAATACGGACAGAGCATAACGGAGCGTTATTATACGCTTACCCGAAAGCCCGAGTTTATGGGTGTCCAGGCGTATCCGTTTACATTCGTGAGTGACGACCGCACGGGCATCGGCAAACGACGTACCTGGGACCCGACGGGCGGCGTGACGAAATGGCATATTGAGTTTCCATTCGCCGACATCCCCGGCGCTATGGTCGAGGCGCTCTATGATTTTTACATGCGCAACAAAGGCCTGAGAGACAGTGAGGGCGTGCCGCTCGTATTGCATCACAAACTGATCGATCTTTCGGAGTCGTTCAATCTGCATATGCCGCCGTGGATTATCTGCGATATCGTCAATACTGAATTCCCCTTCAAGTTTTCCGGCGGTTATCTCGGAGCGCAACTCTGGAGCGGGACGCTCATTTTCGAGGAGATTTAATGGCGCTCTCGACGACGATAAAAAACAAGATGCTCGCGGTGACGCATCTCCAGTACCGCGAGATCGTCGAGATCAAGAACGAGGACGGCGACTGGATCGACTTCACCGGCCGGGATCCCCGGCATCCGGCCATACGGCTCGCCACGGAGAAGGGCCGCCACCAGGTCGTGTCCTCTGTCGCCTCTGTCTCATTCACGAATGATGACAATTATTTCGACTGGATGGATGACCCTTCGCATCTACAGACCCTCGCGCAATTCGGCACGCTGGCGACGAAGTTCTCCAAGGGATTCCGGGGCAAGCAGGTACGCTTCACGCTCCGCATGCAGCTCCCCGACGGCACACACGAGGACGCCAGCATCGGGCTCTATCGCGTGCGGCGGAAAAAGATCGATCCCGACTCCGGCCGGGCCGTCTTCGATCTCTGGCAGGACGTGGATTTTCTGAAGCGCCTCGGCACGGAGGATGTATCGAGCGGCAAACGGCATCACGAGAATAAGCCCGTCTCGTATCTCGTGCGGGAGATATTGAAGAAATTCTATCGCGGCGGAATTACGGCCTCAGAGTTTGAGATCCCCGATCGAATATATCTCACCACCGCCGACGGGGAGCCCGCCTTCAGTCACTACGGTAAGCCTCCGGAGAAGGACGCGGCGGGCCGGTGGCGGGATGACGTGACGCACAAGCCGACGGCGATGGTCTGGGATGAGGATAACGATTACTTCGTATTCGGCATAATGGATGAAGTCTGGCTATTCGACCCGGTGACCGAGGAGTGGGAGAAGCTCGGCGAGTTCGATACGGAAAACTTTTATATCCGCGGATTCTATAAGATGGATACCAATAAGTATTTGTGTGTCGGCTGGCAGGTCGATCAAAGATTTCGGGACGCGCGAATGGAGACGGCTGAAATAAATACAAGCGCAAAGACATTCACGGAGAACACTTCCGATAATGATACGATCATATATTCCGGCGATTTTGTTCTGCGAGATACCTATAACGACGACGGCACGCTCGGGCTAACACAGTTAAAGGTTGGAATAGTAGCGAATAGCCCGCGATCAATTACCGATCATTGCTCCGGCGTCAATATGCCTTGTCCGCTTCCGCATTGGCCACATTCGGGTTGCCTCGACGGCGCCTATCCGGGCGCCGCGATAGCGCAGACAACGGGGCTTCGATCCGTTCCGGCCTCGGGTGACTGGGACGACAATTTCACAAGCATCCCCCACGGTACGGACGCGATGGAACCGTGCTATCTCGTATATGATAATGTTGGCGTTGGTACTGCATCTTGTCGGCCTCTATTTATGGTCTACTGGGGTATGCCGCTCAATCTCGCATACGCCGAAACGCTCGAAGATTTTACCGGGCCACTACTTTTTGTAGTCGAGCAAGACCAGAGCCCGCTCGGGATTCGATGCGCCGGAGACGTTCAGATCGTAGCCTATGGCGCCGAGGACGGAACGAATTTCGTTGTCTCGGAGAACGTCCAGGGCGGCGACAAGGCGCCGATATATGCCCTTCGATATTTCCGTACGAGCGCCGACGACTATCTCTTCTGGATCGATGTCAACTGGGTCGAGGACTATCAGTCGGCCGGGAATCAGGCTTCAATAGCTTCGCCGATATGGCGAATCAAGGGCGGACAGCTTACGGATAATAGCGGCAACCCGCAATTATTGGATGCAAGTATCTCTACATATTGGACAGCGGGCGATGATCTCTTTGCAGTCGATGACAGCGAATATGCCGCGATTGCAGTCGTTCCCTATCATCTCGGAGTCACGGTTCTCAACGCGCGCTTTCTCGTTATTCTCATGGACATGAATAATATGGGCGGCGAGTGTTTCAAGATGTTCACCGTCAACTACAATTTCAGTTCGGTCACCGCATGCGGAACGTCAATATATGGCTGGGCCTCGATCACCCCGGACGCCTCAGCGAATAGAATCTATTTCATTGAACGCGACACGGGCCGCGTCTGCTACATCGATACGAGCGGAACGCCGACAGCTTACACGGCGATCGAAGAAGGACAGGAGCCGGTTTCAAATGCATTCTTCGAGATGCCGGACGGGAATGCGCTTGCGATCAGGACCGAGGAGACAAAGACCTGTATC
>Ga0307375_10006856_pt1 | contig 10480 bp, 7 predicted proteins | sample TR1MG_FD_202531 | JGI IMG/M metagenome (GOLD analysis project Ga0307375, IMG submission 202531) | Soil microbial communities from Risofladan, Vaasa, Finland - TR-1 | ecosystem: Environmental > Terrestrial > Soil > Coastal area > Acid sulfate soil | place: Finland: Risofladan, Vaasa | collected...
GCGCGGGGTGCACGCCGAAGATCTGGGCCAACTCGGCCGTTGACTTGTCGCCCTTCAGGGCTTCGAGTGCCACTTTCGCCTTGAAATCAGGCTTGAACTTGTTCCGTCTGGTTGTCACGAGCACCTCCAGGATGCGTCAGTGCTCAACCTTAAGTCGGTGTCCAGTTTCCGGGGTCCACTTCAGGGTGAGTCTCGAAGAAGTTGGTGATCTTCTTGAGGTCAGTATTTGTGAGTGAGCCCTTCTTGTTGCTTAGATGTTTGAGCGTTTCGATGTTGAATCGAGCGTCGATGTTTCGCTGCTTCGAAATGATATGGAAGTGTCCTGGATTCTCGTTGGGATGGTCTTTTGGATAGACGTGGATTTCAAGATCACCAGCCGACGCTATATAGCGCTTGATCTTGTAAACCTCGTCAGTGTCCAGGACCTTTGTTGAGTCCAGGCGGCGCGTGTCAACTCTTTTGAGACAGTTCTTGAATCAATTCAGTGAGTTAGCGACCTCCTTCACCGGTTGATTGATCCACGCGACGGTAGGAAGTGCCGGTGGTGTGGGGGCTTTGCGGACGAACCGCTCGGGGTGAAGAGCGTAAGCGTCGAGGAGCACCGCACCGCGTAGTTCGCGAACCTGCTCAGCACGTCCGTAGTGCAGGTCGGCGGGCGTGTGATAGCCAATGCCCGAGTGCACGTGGTCTTCGTTATACCAAGTCATGAAACGCTGACAGTGGGCCTGGGCGTCTTCGAAACTGCCGAAGCGATCGGGGAAGTCCGGCCGGTATTTGAAGGTGCGGAACTGACTTTCGCTGTAGGGGTTGTCATTACTCGTATGCGGACGACTGTGCGATTTGGTGACCCCGAGGTCCGCCAGCAAGTGCACCACCGGTTTGGCGATCATTGGTGAACCTCGATCGGCGTGGAGCGTGAGCTGACCCTTCACGATGCCCTGCTTGGCGATTGACTCGTTCATTAGTCGCGTCGAGAGTTGCGCGTTCTCAGCACGCGCCAGCATCCAACCCGTGACGTAACGACTCTAGATGTCGAGGATCACGTAGAGGTAGTAGTACGTCCACTTCTCGGGCCCGTGGAGTTTGGTTATATCCCACGTCCAAATCTCGTTGGGCTTGGTGGCGATGAGCTCGGGTTTCTTGTGCGCGGGGTGGGTGGCCTGGCGACGTCGTTCACGCACTTCGTCGTGTTCGTGCAAGACGCGGTACATGGTCGAGACCGAGCCCAGGTACACGCCCTGATCCAGGAGTTTGGCGTAGGCGGCGGCCGGCGCCTGGTCGATGAACTCCTCGGATTCGAGCGTCGCCCTGATCTGCTTGCGCTCCACCTCAGAGAGTGCTCGGGGTTGTGGCGTAGCTACTCGTTCGGGCTTCTCGGGCAAGGGACTCGTGCGGTGTCGGCGATACCAAGTCGCTCGACTCTCTCCGAGCGCGGCAATGGCGTCAGAGGTGCTCACGACGTCGCTCAGCTCTTTGATGGCTTCGTCGATCATTTCTTCTCGCCGCTTTCCGCAGTGCTGGTCGAGGCGAGTGTCTCGAGCAACGCGGAAAGTTTTGCTTGGATCTCGACCACTCTTCTCGACTTGTCGAGTTCACTCTCCAGTCGGTCGACCTCGCGCTTGAGGGTGGTGATCTCACGATCTCGAGGATCGGCCTTCTGGCGACCCGCGGGCCGAGCGAGTGCGGTCTCGGCTCCCTTGTCGCGCTGTTCGCGCCACGAAGTGATCAGCGAAGAGTAGAGCCCTTCGCGACGCAGTAACGCTCCTCTCTCGAGTCGGGGCAGGGCGTCGTATTCGGCGAGAATCTTGGCCTTGTACTTGGCCGAGAACTGTCGGCGTCCCGCGGAACGTTCGAGCACCTCGGGGTTTGGTGAATCTGGGTCGTTCATCGCACCATTATGCAGGTTGGTGTCATCGATGGCGGTGGTGGTCATGGTCATTGGAGAAATTCCTTCTCCGCCCTCTTAGTTGATTAATTTGTCAGCGCAGACTGTCTCACTAGAGGTTGACACAGAGGGAGGTGAATGGCGAGCTGTTCGGCGATATTCAAATTACGTGGCGCGGGAGTCACTTCCAACGACTCAGCGGGAGAGAGTGAAACCCTGTCCTCGATTCCTTCGAGTTCTTCGACGTACCTTTCATGAACAGTATTCCTCTCGCCGTTCTTGTACGTGATCCTCTCGTTCGCGTTCTCAAATTCACCGGCCACCGCGAAGAGGCCATATTCACCATCCGGAAGTTTCGCCACTTTCGCGTTGAGCAAAACACCAATCTGCCGATCAAAGTCATGCTCAATCAGGAGGGGTACATACTTCTTTCGAATCTGCCGCGCGCCGCTTTCAAGAGCACTTCGCGCCATCCTCTCGTGATGGAGGTCTAGGTGTGTCGAGCTGGCCAAGATTACGCGTGTCAACATGAAGTTAATTTTAAACCTCGACTGTGACAATGGGAACCATGACGACGACGAGCTCAAAGGTGAGGCTGAGACATACATGAATCACCTTGGAGATGTCACGTTCAAATGAGATAATCGAGGAATGAAGGCTCCTGATGCTCAAGGCACTGCTCGCTACAGAGAAGATCTTCTTGCCGACACCCGAGAAGATTCGCAAAAGGTCGATTCGAAGTCCTCGATCCTGCATGCCGCTGTTGGCACTGGAGGTGAGTAGTCAATGGCATCGGTAGATTCACAGATCCAAAGTGCCGACAGAGTGATCACCAAGGCCATTGGTGAGTACGAGCAGGACCGAGCATTTCTGTCGCAACTCGTGCTAGCTCAGTTACGAAACCTCGTAGAAGGGGTAGCAGTCCGGATTCACACCAACGCCGGGACAACCGAATTTGACTACGGTGCCATCGAAGCGGCACTTGCGTACGTACGCGCAACGGGACAACTCAACCAGCTTCGGCGATTTCATGGCTTCATCACTATCAGTGCTTCGCACTACACGCTTGACGGCGACCCCTCTGAACGGCTGATGCTCAAGTACTACGAGCATCTGCTTCGACTCCGCACTCTTGCGAAAAACCGATGTGGACTAGACATCCTCGCGAACCTTGAAGATTTCCCCGTCGACCTTGATCCTTCGTTGCGGGAATACCACCAGAAGATTGCCTCGCGCATCGATGATCACATTCTCAGTTCGCCTACGAGTGAGAAGAAGGCGCGGTACTACATTCAGAACGCTCGCCCCTTCTTTGTGGGAGGACGCATCTACTATGAAGTTACGTTTTCGATACCAATTGATCGGATGAGCAAGACCGACCGGATCATTGCATTCACCGACATCGACATAACGATCAACTACGCCGCGAAACTCACTCTGGCAAGTGACTCGATTGAAGTTCTCGGCAAAACGATGCCCATCATGATCATCCGAGCATGGGAGGTCTCTATACGTCCCTGCGAGTTCGACAACTTCTCGAGACTGCTGGGGCCGATGATTAAGGCGGAAACCGGAAGTGCCGAATACCGCAACCTAATGAACCACCTCACGACCACGGCATCAAGTCTCCTGGACTTGATAGATCTGCCGGATGCCGAGTATGAGCAGGTGAAGGCAGCGTTGTTGCAGAAAGCGCAAAAGTCTCCGATATATGGTGTGCTGGACAAGGCACGCAAGATTGTTCGGCCAAAGTCTCCCGGCTGCAACGTTCTTCGCTATCTGATGTTGCAAATGAATAACAGAATCATCAAGCAACAGTTCTCGAATGATGAATGTGGGCGGCTCTCGAATCTCCGGGTCGCCTTTGGATGCATCCCTTTTGACACGATGCCGTTTTGCACGTCGCTTATCGGTCACAACCCAAGATTTTGGGATTTGGCGGAAAGTTTGGACATCTCCGGTCGGACCCACGAACTACTCGCGCGTCGGGTGAAGAACAACATCGACAACCGAGGCATCCTCTATACGCCCATTGCCGAATTGGAAGACCTTGGGGACGTAAGCAAGTTAATCGCGAACCACAATAGCAAGCTCTATTTCACGCACCGTCCAGCTAGAGACCTGGTCCTCGACAAGAGCCATGCCTTCGTCCAAGGCTATGAGGACGGAACCGTCGCCATCATCAAGAAGATGCAGGAGTACGCGAGTTGGGGAGTAGCTGGGTATTCGGTCGCCGTCGAAACGTGGCTAGGCCAGACCTCACTCGCAATCGATGATCCTTTCAAGGAGAATGCCCTCAAGCAATTGTTCGCTCAGTCAAGAGTTGCAGTAATTTACGGAGCAGCCGGTACCGGCAAATCGACGATGGTCAATCACATCGCCAATTATTTCAACGAGAATCCGAAACTATTTGTCGCACAGACCCACCCGGCCATCGACAACCTGAGCCGCCGTGTGAACGCTCAAAACACCACGTTCCGCACGATTGCCAGCCAGTTGAGGCGGAGTGATGTCACGGACTACGACGTGCTCTTCATAGATGAATGCAGTACCGTCAGCAATGCTGATCTACTAAACCTCATCGATTCAACTTCCTTCAAACTGATCGTTCTTGTTGGCGACATCTTCCAGATTGAATCTATTCAGTTCGGCAATTGGTTTGGGATTATCAGCTCTTTTATTCCCGCAACTTCAGTGTTTGAACTAACCACTCCGTTCCGAACAAAGAATGCAGATCTTCTAAATCTGTGGTCGAAAGTGCGGAACATAGACGACGATATCGTCGAGGCCCTTGCGTCGAACGGTTACTCCTCAGTGCTAGATGGTTCGCTGTTTCAGGCCCAAGAGAAGGACGAGATCATTCTCTGCCTTAACTATGACGGGCTTTACGGCATCAACAACATCAACCGATTCCTGCAAAGTAGCAACACTGGCGACGCAGTGACTTGGGGCGTAACTACTTACAAGGTGGGCGACCCGGTGTTGTTCGGTGATTCTGACCGCTTCAAGCCGCTCATCTACAACAACCTCAAGGGTCGAATTGTCAGCGTTTCCGCATCCCTAGGGAAGGTGACCTTCGACGTCGAGCTTGATCGCCCTGTCACGGAGCTCGACACCTGGAATTTTGATGACCTCAGTTGGGTCGAGGGTTCGACCGTACGATTCGATGTCTTCGAGTCCGGTGATGGCGACGAAGACGGTGAACAAAGCAACGCAACCGTACCCTTTCAAGTTGCCTATGCCGTCTCGATCCACAAGGCCCAGGGCCTCGAGTATGACTCTGTGAAAGTCGTCATAACCGATGCGAACGAGGAGGATGTGACCCACAGCATCTTCTACACGGCAATCACGCGAGCTCGAGAGAAACTCCGAATTTTCTGGACGCCAGAGACTCAACAGTCAATCCTGGCCAAACTAGAGCGCAGTACCAGCCTGAAGGACGTCGCTCTACTATCGGCAAGACGTGGCCTCGTACCAAATGGTTAAGGGCAACTGAATTACTCGGGGCTATCGATACTGGCGAGTCTGAGCGGTTCGAATGTCAGCCCTTAAATCATCTGGCAAGCGTGCGACCATCACCTCGATGCGACTTTCGGCGAGAGCGGTGGCGTGCCATGTCTTTCGACCAAAGCGGCTGGCGGCCTCATCATCCGCGAACAGCAAGATTGCTCTAGCGTGCTCACCGACAATACGTCGTGCTGCGAGCAACTTCATTGCGTCATTCATAATCTTCATTTTCTGTGCTGACTTAGGCGGCCCTTGATGCGCCCATGCCTCGCAAATGACGAGGGGATCCTCGCAATAGGCGTCCAACGCTAGCCAGCTTCCATCAGGAAGATCGATCCGCTTAGGCTCGAGTTTGCAGCCCAGTTCAATTTCAAGCCACGCGACCATGGTCCGCTCGGCATCTCGCTGGACTCGGCTGTCTCCGGGACTCAGCGCGGGTTCTTCAATCAAAGTCGTCTCCTGTATTTTCCATGATCAACCCGATCGAGATCCTCATAAGTCGTGGCGTGATTCGTTGGAGCCTGCACACACATCACCGATCCAACTTGAGTCCTGATGGTCGATTCGGCGAAGTCGTCGGTAGCCGCGAGAACTTCTTGGACGATCTCCCATAGATCAAACACCTTGCGTCCGTGCCGTCGCTCAAGTCGTTCGAATGCAGCGAGTACGGCCTCTCGGCATGTCTGTCTCATCTCACCCCCCCTGTTCACATGAGGTTAGGACATGGCACTTAGACCGGCACAGTTTCAAAGGCGGATAATTGGCGTGAGCGGGAAAAAGGCTTGGCGCTGATCATGTCGCTCTAGGAAAGCAGACTGAGATCCCGTGCGCAATGTATCTACGGCGGTGCATCGAGTGTTTGCAAACTGCCGTTGCTGAAGGTTGCCCCTCCGCGTAACCGATTAGTTGAAGCCGGGTGGTAGTAGACGGTGAAGTCATTGATGGTGGTGTGGTTGCCGTTGATATCCGGGAACGTAGCTGTCTGTGAATCATCAATGGTGTAGCGCACCCAGACGTAGCGTCCGATGTTGGTTGCCGTGCCACAGCCATTGGTGGTGAAGTTCAACTTGAATGGTGTACCCAGCTGATTCTTACTGCCGGTGATCAAACTACTTGGTGGAGAGAACGTAGAACAGGCATTAGACGCAAAGCTGTAGTTGACAGATATTCCCCCAGTTCCAAGACCACTGACTCCACCGATTCCTGGGTTACCAATGTTGGTGCCGTTAGTCAGCAGTTCTATTGGTGTTGGGTCATTGGTTGAGCTACCGGTTAGATCCAGCAGTCGTGAGTACTGACCAGTCCGAGGGATCGATTGGAGACCGGCCACGTCGACGGTGGCATCGAGACTACCGGTAGCACCACCGATTTCGTAGACGTAGCCGTTGTAAGCGACGGAAGTAGCGTAGTCAACAGTGGCCGGAAGGTTAGCGGTCGCAGTCCATGCACCGATGGTGCCGTTTGAGTTAATCGGGGCGTAGTCGACGGTGGCGACAGTGGCAGTAGTGGTGTTATATCCACCAATCTCATAGAGGTAGCCGTTGTAGGCGACGGAAGTGGCTGAATTAGTAGCAGTAGGCAACGAAGTGGTGGTGGTCCAGGCACCGACCGTGCCGTTGGCGTTGATTGGGGCGTAGTAGACGGCAGCATCATTGGTGGTGTAGCCACCGATCTCGTAGACGTAGCCGTTGTAGGCGACGGACGTGGCGTAGGAAGTGGCCGCGAGGAGGCTAGTAGTAGCCGTCCAAGCCCCAAGAGTTCCATTGGCGTTTATTGCGGCGTAGTCGACGGTGGCGGTTGGGGCACCACCACTAATCTGGCCGCCGATCTCGTAGATGTAGCCGTTGTAGGCGACTGAGGTGGCAAGGTAAGTAGCGGTTGGCAAACTGGTAGTCGCCGTCCAAGTCCCAAGTGTGCCGTTGCTGTTGATCGGGGCGTAGTCGACGGTGGCGACGGGTCCGGCACCACCGATCTCGTAGACGTAGCCGTTGTAGACGACCGAGGTGGCATAGTCGGTAGCGGTTGGCAAACTGGTAGCCGCCGTCCAAGCCCCAAGTGTGCCGTTGCTGTTGATCGGGGCGTAGTCGACGGTAGCGTTCATGCTGGCGGTGGCACCACCGATCTCATAGACATAGCCGTTGTAGACGACCGAGGTGGCATAGTCGGTAGCGGTTGGCAAACTGGTAGCCGCCGTCCAAGCACTCAATGTCCCTGGCCCACCGTTGTTGATTTGCGCCATGTCAACTGTGGCGACGGGGCCGTCACCACCGATCTCGTAGACATAGCCGTTGTAGGCGACCGAGGTGGCGTGAGCGGTTGCAGCCGACATACTGGTGGTAGCTGTCCAAGCACCGAGAGTGCCATTTGAGTTAATCGGGGCGTACTGGACGTCGTTCCCAGCAGTACCGGTATTGTTCTCGTCGCCGCCCATGATGTATATGTAGCCGTTGGCGGCTACGGCCCCGAAGCCTTCGCGGTTGGTTGGCATGCTGGTAGTTTGCGTCCAACTGCCGGTGCTGCCGTTGGCGTTTAGCGGAGCGTACTGGACGTCGGCGCGCTGCCCGCAGCTGCTGCCGCCCATGACATAGAGGTAGCCACTGTACACAACAGCACTGAAGTCCTGGCGACCGCCCGGAAAGGCAATGGAGTCAGTTGTCCAGGTGCCGATAGTGCCATTGGAGTTAATCGGGGCGTACTGGACGTCGTTGAGGTAACTGCTGCAGTTGGCCGCACTCCAGCCGCTCATGATGTAGAGGTAGCCATCGTAGGCAACGGCCCCGAAGTAGTAGCGAGCGGTCGTGAAGCTAGTGGTGGCTGTCCAGGTGCCGAGAGTGCCGTTAGCGTTTATTGGTGCATAGTCCACGGTGGCGAGAGCGGCACTTCCCGTGTAACCACCCATCTCATAGACATAGCCGTTGTAGACGACTGAAGTGGCATTCTCAGTAGCAGTCGGCAATGCAGTGGTGGCCGTCCAGGCGCCAATAGTGCCATTGGAATTTATTGTGGCGTAGTCGACGGTTGAAGTGGTGGCAGTACCGGTGTAGCTAATAGCTACCGAGCCGTTCGCCCCGACAGCGTTTGAGTTGAAACCGCCTAGAGCGCCGCCGCCAGTAGTGCCCGAAGGTCCATAACCGCCGCCACCGCCGCCGTCAGATAGGCCCGACCCGCCGCCACCGCCGCCGTACCCGCCACCACCCGCGCCGCCGCCGGTGCTGGCGGCGGCGGCGGCACCGTTAAGTGGCCCGCCAGCGTTGCCGTACGTGCCAGTTCCGTTAGTACCGGCTATACCACCTACACCGCCGCCACCGCCACCACCACCCGTGTTGCCAGTAGAGCCGGTGCCAGTGCCCCCGGAAGCGTAGCCACCGCCACCAGGGCCACCACCCTGGCTGGAGTTAGCCGTGAAGCCGTACCAGCCCTCGCCACCACCACCGCCTGCCACGGCGAGCATCGTTGACCCGTTAAGAATTGCTGAGCCGCCACCACCGCCACCATCGTTGGCGTCCCCCAGGCCACCGGTTCCATACCCGTAAGCGGTGTAAGGGGTTGGGTTACTACCACCTTGGCCCACCTTGATAGTTAGAACCTCTCCTGCCGTCACGCTGATGTAGCCCGTAGTCTGACCACCAGGGCCACCACCGTAGCCTGAGCCGCTACCACTGCCCGCGAGCGCACCACCACCCGCGCCATTAACGACAATCGAGATTGAAGTGACGCCGCTAGGGACCGTCCACGATTGGTCGGCACCGGTGTAAGCAAAAGATTGGGAGCCAGAAAAATTGGCGATGCCACCGATCTCGTAGACGTAGCCGTTGTAAGCGACGGAGGTCGCATACTGAGTTGCAGTTGGCAAACTAGTAGTCCCTGTCCACCCACTCACTACGCCGGCTGGATCAATCGGGGCGTAGTCGACGGTGGCAGTATTGCTACCGGTATAACCCCCGATCTCGTAGAGGTAGCCGTTGTAAGCGACCGAGGTAGCGTTATAGGTGGCGGTCGGCAGGCTGGTGGTGGCAGTCCAAACACCGAGAGTACCGTTGCTGTTGATTGGTGCGTAGTCGAAGGCTGTGGTGGTGGTAGTGGTATAGCCCCCGATCTCGTAGAGATAGCCGTTGTAGGCGACCGAAGTAGCTCCATAAGTAGCAGCAGGCAGGTTGGTGGTCGCCATCCAAGAACCGAGGGTGCCGTTTGAGTTAATCGGGGCATAGTCGACGGTGGCAGTATTGCTACCGGTATAACCCCCGATCTCGTAGAGATAGCCGTTGTAGGCGACCGAGGTGGCCTGTTCAGTACCCACCGGAAGGCTAGTTGCTGCTGCCCAAACACCGAGAGTACCGTTGGCATTTATTGGGGCATAGTCGACGGCTGTGGTGGTGGCAGTGGTATAGCCACCAATCTCGTAGAGGTAGCCGTTGTAGACGACGGAAGTGGCGTAGTCGGTGGCAACCGGCAGGCTGGTGGTAGCAATCCAAGAACCAAGTTTGCCGTTGGCGTTTATTGGTGCATAATCGACGGTGGCGGTATTGGCGGTGGTGTAGCCACCGATCTCGTAGAGGTAGCCGTTGTAGGCGACCGAGGTAACGAAATAAGTGGCGGCAGGCAGGCTGGTGGTGGCTGTCCAAACACCGAGAGTACCGTTGGCATTTATTGGCGCACAGTCGACGGTGGCGACAGCACTGCCGTTATTCCCACCGATCTCGTAGAGGTAGCCGTTGTAGGCGACGGAGGAGGTGGCGGAGATAGCGGTCGGCAAAGAGGTGGTGGCTGTCCAACCAGCAGAGATACTTCCACCGGTTAGACCACCTGTTGAGATTGAATTGTTGGTGGTGTTGATAGCAATGTCGCCTTCGTTGTTGCCTGTCATAAAATCACCGGCGCTAGTTACCACAATCGAAGGGTCGATGGGTTATGGCACAGCTTCCGGCTGGCGTATTAACACTTTGGAATGGTGGGGCTCGAAGCCGAGGATGGCCCTGACCCCGTTTGGTAGACACCTTGTAAGAGAGGATGTCCATAATGGGAAGAACACGTCGGGGGTTCACTCCGGAATATAAAGACGAGGCCGTGAAGCTGGTGATCAACACCGGC
>Ga0307375_10006858_pt1 | contig 10477 bp, 7 predicted proteins | sample TR1MG_FD_202531 | JGI IMG/M metagenome (GOLD analysis project Ga0307375, IMG submission 202531) | Soil microbial communities from Risofladan, Vaasa, Finland - TR-1 | ecosystem: Environmental > Terrestrial > Soil > Coastal area > Acid sulfate soil | place: Finland: Risofladan, Vaasa | collected...
GAACGGAGAGGTCCACGACAAAGGAGCCGATCGCGGTCGCACAACGAGCCTTGCATGGCGTCTCACCCGCCAAATGGAAGACACCATAGGGCAAGTTCTGAATGGGGAACTCGCAATCAGCAGAATATTGAACCCACGACATGGAGACCAGCGTACACAGTACTGACGAGATCAACTCCTGCTTTTCGCAGTTCCATTCTGTAGCGACACTCGAAGCACTTCTGCTGAACAGGGCGACATTGTGGAGGACTTGCCATTTGCGAACAATTGAAGGAATAACTGAGGCGTAGATCAGCGGAAACCGAACATCTGTCCCTTCGATCATACTTGGGGCCGTATCTCGACAACTTGGCCTTTTTGGAGGCATATAGCATCCACTGCGCTTTAAATTATCAAGTAATACGAAAATAGTGGGTTGAAGATAGTGAAAGAGTCGACCGTGGCCCTGTAACCTCCACAAACTGCATTGCTACTCACTTTCCTCGATTGTCGGCCTCTTATCCACCTTTTCACGCTGAAACTCTGGATTCCGATGTAAACTCTCTTTTTCTAACCATTCTCTACCTATTTGTGTACCATTGAACCCCAGACGTTCGAGCCTGTCTGTTTCTCATTTCTCTCCTCTCTCCGTCGTCCCTCTGATGTTCCATCGTCTATAGCACCCCCGTATCGCACAAATGTTGGAGAACCAATCCATCTTCATTCTACATCCCAGATTTTGGTATCGTAACACGTTGACACAGTGCGTACGAACTTGCATCAAGTCCTTCAACTCTCTCGTCGTATTTCTGGTGAAAATACTGTTTATGTGATCTTTGATGTCTTGTCTACCTCTGTTGAAGGAATTCACCGATATTGGCGGTGGTCTGGAGACAAGGGAGTTCATGAAAGTGGCATTGGTTGCCTCATGTCTTGGGTATGCTACCAGATGCTATAAGGTTGGAAATGTGATTTCTTGTTGCTTCGTGGCAAACATCCACTCTGCATGATGAGGCCAAATAGGCTCGTACGAATGATGCGACACTTGAATCTCGCTCTCCTCCTCGTTGAGTTACTTACAGTGCTAGACGCCTCTTGCTTGAAATCTGCACGTAATTCGCGCGTGCTTGACTATTACCTGCAATAGGGACTTGACTAACACGCAAGATCACCCAAGATCACCAGTTGGCGATTCCGGACTGTTGAGGAGCCTATCATCGCCTTCGCTCCGCACATTGCCTCCTATAATTGGTCTGATCGTGTCTGTGAAGCAGCGTGGGTTTATTCTTGCTGTTTCTAGGGAGAAGCTTCGATGATAAAGGTCACTTGGCTGGCGGGTCTGGGTAAGAATCGCGCTGGAGCCGAAGTCGCGGCGCAACTTTTTCAAACCCTGAACCTTGTCCCGTTTTCGCATACCACCGTGCCACAATCCTTTTGTATCTTACTGCCGTCTCAAGAACTGGTATATGTGATGTACTCGCCTTACCTTGGCATAACGGCATGGATATCCCGGATTCAGCCAGTGGAGCTGTCGGACATGTGCTCTGATACTAGGACGGCTTACAATGCTGGTATGATGTGTAATATGGTGCACTGGCGATGAATTTTCAATTGGAGATCGAAGTGTTTCGATTGGAGCGACTATGATCGAGACGACACTTTTGGGTCTGGAGTGGCCGCAGAGGAAGTGCATCGTGTGGGTTGCTACCATCGTCCATAGCATCACTTTCTGGATAGTCCAACATAACTTTCGCTAAACCATGGTATCCACTCAATTTCAACGATCTTCATCACCTATCACATCGGCTCCGAAGCATCGTTCCCAACAGCTTTCCTCCTGAGTCACGAAGAGTGATGAAGCTCTGCCCCTCGGCATCGATTCAAGCCTACCGTTAGAAGTGCTTCTCTGTTGCTATGCTCCGGTATGGGTCTATCTACGATGCCAGGACATGATCAATCTTGCAGACCTATTTCGATGCTTGTTCACAGTGCTCACCTTTTGTGATCCTCTCCAGCTTCTCATTGGTTCCTTGTATCAGCTTATATCCAAACTTGGACTACTAAGACATTCCGATGGTATGAAACAGAGAGGGACAAAACACTTCCAAATTCGGATCATTCGTGCTGCCGCTGCCCAGTCTTCACTCGTCCCTCTGTCGATTGGTCTTCTTCCGCCAAAACACTTTGAAACGCATCCCACATATCTGCTAAACAATATTCGATGAACAAAACGACAAACTCGCGCAGGGCATTTCATCTGATCGACTCTCTCACAACGATGTTGAGGGTACTGGCTGGCGCGTCTGGATCCGCTTCAATTCCGAAACCGTTGGCATTTCATGTACTCTCAGATGTGAGTGGCATGTTATCTGTTGAATGACGACGGCGGCGATGCTTTTGATGGGAGGAAACAGCTGCGGCGATTTTTTGCAGCGGCCTTGCTCGTCGGCGCTGAGGGAAGTTGGCTGTCAGCGTTATATGAGAGGTAAAGTTCTGTGACTCTCTTTCCTACCCCCAAATGCATTTTTGCCTGCTCGATTAGGATAAGTGCCAACACGACGCTTGCTGGGCATCGGCAAAGGCGCGGTAACCACGTGGGATCACTCCTCTCGGCACCGCCGCTGGTGATGCTCCCCACGTCCCGGAAATTGGATCTTTTGTGCCTGCTCTCATGAAATACAAGATGTTTGGCCACGTTATTTGGACGATCGCGGCCTTGGGAGGTATCTTGATGAGCCTCATTTACGTCTTCCAAGACAAGATGCTCTACGTGAGTGGCGCCCCTCCCGATGCGCGCACGACCTTCATTCGTCCCGAGCGCTTCAACATTCGTGATCACGAAGACGTTTACATCCCTACGCCCGACGGAGAGGTGATTAATTGCTGGTTCTTGAAGGTGGACGAGAACTACCGCCGTGCGCCGACAATGCTGTATTTCCATGGTAATGCTGGCAGTATCCTGATTCTGACACTCGTTGCCTATGCTTTGCACCTATTGGGCTGTCTGTTTGCTTCTACTGAAGATGCTATCATGTCCTTTTCCCATCTCCCGCCTTGAAACGCCTCCTTTTCCTTAACCCTTGGCTTTTGTGCCTTTGTCTCCCTCCAGATATCTCACATAGGCTTCCTAATATCGTAGAATTGCTAAGACGGGTTCGTGTGAACGTGCTGATTGTGGAATACCGAGGCTACGGCCGTTCGACCGGAGCGCCTTCCGAAAGCGGCCTCCAACTGGACGCTCAGACCGCCCTGCAGTACCTTCTCGATCGCTCTGATATCAACCACTCCAAGATCTTCGTCTTTGGCCGATCTTTGGGAGGTGCAGTGGCAATAGACTTGGCTGCTCGCAATGCGGAGCTCATCTACGGTCTCATCGTCGAAAACTCCTTCACATCAGTACCCGATATGGTAGACATTGTTCTCCCCGCACTGCGCTACTTCAAGTTCCTGTCTAAGAACCAATGGTCCTCTGAGGAGAAGGTACAGTCCCTCACGATGCCGACACTTTTCCTCTCCGGTGAGAAGGATGAACTCATCCCCCCCTCGATGATGACTCGCCTACACACATCATGTGCATCCACCTCCAAGGAACTCATCACCTTTGCCGAAGGACACCACATGGACACATGGGACCAAGATGGATACTACCCCGCCCTGCGCAACTGGCTCCTCAAAGTCAACCTCCTTCACGAGTAACACCCACCCACCCACCCACCCGGTTCCTACCTGACGGTGGGCATTCTAGTAACTGCCCTTGCGTACACACTATTGCTACGTCCCTCCACCCCACTGTTTGTAGATTTGTACATGAACACATCGCGACATGACACACGGCCTCCACGCATCCCTTTCCTCCATTTCATGCATCTGCTTCCTTCGAAACGCCAACTTCCCATTCCACAAGTTGCTAACAAACAGAATACCAAGAATATACATGGAGCGATGAATACATTGATCACAGGATGTCTTTCTCGTCTTCGGGCTGAGGTTTGAAGTGTTTTCCCATCTCCTGCTGGATCTCATTGTCCTCTTGCTTTGAAAGGTAGATCTGAGATACGAGTGTGTTTTGGGCGATGGTATGTTTGCGAGTCGTGGGTCCTGCGAGTAGATCGTTGAACCAATCGTTTCCAGTGGAGGAGATGAACCACTTCTTGGGGCCTGACATTAACTTCTTCCTTTCCTTGTTGTATTGCAGCTCTGCAGAGAGTTGGTGAGCCAATATGGCGGCGTTTTCAGGCGAATCACCGAGTAGTTCGATGGCGTCTTCTCCCAACTTCCAACCTTTGTATATCATACCACCGATTCCAAACGCGCATGGTAACAATGGGAAGTAGTTCAACGGTCTGATGGCCCACGATGCCACTTGATGTATCAGTGTAAACACAGAAATCCACACAACACCAGACTTGAGGATCTCCTGCTCGCTGTCAACCTTCAACTTCACGATCGCCATCTTCAAACTCATATCCATCTCCTCAAACGACTCAGGAAACACAGGCTCCAACTCCATAAACTGTTTACGAGCATTTTGAAACTCCTCACTTTGGTTTGATGAGAGGAGAGGACGATTCTCGAACGCAAAGACGAAATCCGAAGACTTGAGCAACCCAGGGTACGCCTGACTATACAGCGCACTCGAAGGGAGGAGATACGATTCTGGAACGTATATATGGCCACTGTTCAACGATCCTATCACACCAATACTGGTGAATTCATGACTAGAACACGACAACACCAGGGATTCAGGTCAGCGGTGAGAGAAGGCTAAGATTGGAGGCACCCACGACATTCAACAGCGCCAAAGTAGGTGTAATAGGTAGACAATGGAGTTGCACATCGACCCACAGGAGTTATCAGCGTACCGCTTTACAGGGGCTTTGTAGAACGTCACAGCTTTAGGGTCAACACGTAAGCCGAGTCTTTCAAACCTCGATCGAATAAACTGATCCTCTTCATGAGTCACAGGGAACACATCAGGTATGGGAGATACAATTCCAGGGTATCTAATAAGGAAGAGGTGGTGTTAGGACAAGACGCTTCAATCGATGTGAGCGGCGGGACAGACGGACTTATGGGCTGCATAGGCCGATCCAAGGGCTATCGTAGCTGTGATGGCATTAAGAATCGTAAGGGAGAATCGGTTTACGACTCTGAGAGCAAGAGACATGGATCTTGCCAGAAGATGGAGTAGAAAACGATGGCAGAGAGGCGCGCCTCAGAGCAGCCGCGCATCGCGAAGCCCCTCAGTGTGTCTCATATTGCGACTCTAACTGCCTCGAAATGAGAAGAGATAGTGGCTAAAAGCCAATGTACATTACAGTTCTTGATTATAAGCTCGAATGGAGGGAGAGAGCTCGTTCGAGGGTGAAGGTTGCGCGTGTGTGCGTGTCTCGCTTACTTCATGAGCTTGGCCAGATGTACCGGAGAGAGCTTGAATTTGTGGCTTTGGTAGTGTCTTGCCTTTCTGAGTTCGTTGACACCGTCTTTGACGTTCTGCTTGGCTACGGTGATGTTATCCTGGATTCTGTCAATGAACTCCGCCTGCGCCGATACGAGGACTGCCATGTCGTTGAAGAGTCGTTGGAGTTCCAATAGTGACTTTTCGATCTTGAGAATCTCCTGATGGCGCTGTTTGACATAAGCGAGTGCGTCCTTGGCCTGGTTGCGTCGCACGTCCACGACGGCTTGTTTGAGTACGGCTTGCACATCCATGGACTCAGCTTGGTCCAATTCTTCCGTAGTAGCATTTGGATTGGTGACCTGATACAGCTGTCGTGCCGTCTTTCTGTGCCTGGACTTGTACTGTGTCTGAATGTCCTGGAACTCGAGCATGGCGTCGAGGAAGCTTTTGCTCATCACGTTGTAGATGTTCTGTCTGATCCTGAGCTCTGAGTTGCGCAAGTTGAAGTCCTTTGATGCGGCGGCGTTCGAAGTCTCGATAGTCTTGAATTTGGTGGTGAGTTTCTTGGATTCCGAGTTGGTCACGTCGATCAGCACCGCCATCTGTTGTGCGAGGTCTTCGCGCACTTCTGTAGTCGTAGCGACAAAGTACTTGCCGTAAATCTGCTTCAACGCACGATTGTTGCTTTGAATGAGGCGAAGAGAGGGCTTAATCTCGTCCACGAGCTGCAGGAACTCGGACATGAACTTTCCAGCGGATCCCACAGCGTCCGTTCGCTTCATACGCGTCACTCCACTCATCTTGCGCAACTCTTGAATCTTTACTTTCTGACCAGCGAACGACACATCATCATCCTCCAACGGAATGTCCTCCTCGACGATCGCCACCGTCTCCTTCTTCTTCTTCAACTTCTCGCGCGTACCTCCATCAAAATCCAAGTCCAAGGTCACCTTAATCTCACCACTCACCTCTTGACCACTTTTTTGGGGAACCAAGGCTATCCAAGAATCAATGTGTTGTTCACGCTCGATGGTTTCCACTTGAAGCACCGCTTGACCTGCACAGCAAACGCACACGCTTAGAGTCAGACATCCTCGCCTATTTTCAATTCTAAGGACCAAAGGGAATGATACACAAGGGGAAACACAGAAAGGAGGCTCAAACGAGGACATCTAGGAAGGACGAAAGACAACGCACCCAAAAAAGAGTCCGACCAGGCTTTGGACCAGACTTCCAACACCAATTCTGTGATTCCAGCCTCATGTTTGCTATTTCAAGCCAGAAAACAGCAAGAGATTCAAGGTCAGCAAGAGCAACTTCCCAGTGGATGCGAAAGACAATAACGCTAGAAACAGCTTCGGCTTCCTCCGTACAGGGAGAAGTTTTCACCCCATTGAGGATTCAAACTCTGAGAAACATAAAGAGAGAATCCAAATCAAGTGGAGATTCAAGGGTTAGCACTCAGTATGTCGGACAAAAGGACAATTTCTGAAGTGAGGATGCAGAAGACAGCGTTGTCACCTTCTAGCACATACCTTCTTCTTTACAGCAGTCTTGTGCATCTTCTTGCCCCACTTTACGATCACGTAGGGGTCACTAGTACCACTAGACTTGGCTACCAAGTCCTTGGCGGCGACAACTGTCCGAATGGGCGTAGAAGGGCAAAATGGTCAGCTTACGCATCACTGATGTGCATTCAATGGTCAGAACAACATACCCGTCAAGTTTACAGTTCCGATAGACTTCTTGTCAGAAGACATGGTGTAGTACAGAGAGAGGGCGAATGTAGAAGAGGAATGAGTTGAGGGTGCTACTCACCCAGTGTTAGTTAGCATGATGGCGCACGTAGAAGGTTCTTCGAAATCAGTATTGCAAAGAGATTCAAAATCGAAGGATATCATAGCGGGTATGCAACGTACCAGTCGTCGCGACGCGATGATGAGTGAGAGGAGTAGAGCCGACCGAGAAAGAGGTGGAGACTACGATAGATCTCGCGCGCTTCTGCACTTTGCTGTCATCTCAACGATCTCCCTCTCAGAATTGAGGCTTCCACTTCATAGTTGAATTGTCGATCCAGTCATCTCCTCTGACCTGGATTACCATTCACACTTCCAGCTTTGTATCGAAAATTGGGTCGGGAGCCAACAAACCTTCCGTACGAGGCCGTCAGAGGAGGATAGACCCTTCGCAACGGCTCGGGGACTACACCATGCCCTCTGAGCTCCAAGAGCCACGGAGCACTTTGAATTGGAGTTAAGAGATGACAAAATCGGTGAGGATGCGAGCTCAGCTGTCGGGACGATCAATCAATGGCGAACTGGGCGCAGCATTTCCACATTAGGAGTGAGCCCTATTCTGGAGTTGGTGCCTTCTCACTCTCCTCATGTTGTCCCAACCCTGGAATAAGGCATGCCCCTGAACAGCTGAAGAGAATGAGTTGATAGGAGGGACTCGAGGAGCAGGGGATGGATTGCCACACTTGCCCCTCTGTGAACGCGCGACCCGCCGTCGGGCCGGGCTCCATCTCGTGCAGTGTCAGTCTGGTCGTCACGCCCCTCCTTGTCTTGTGCTATCTTTGAAGCGTAAGTGAGTGCCCAATCGAAATTTGTGCACTCTCAACTCCTCCAAGCTTGGTATCATCGCTGTCGACTCCAATCACCAATCACATCCCCCTTCTCGAAATGTGGGACACTCTTCTCAGTGGCACTTACGTAGAGACCTTCTACGAGGAGATTGCTAATACGTACGTGAATAACTGCTCGTCCCGTACCGACGCATGGCGCCGAGAATGCGCCCGAACCCTTTGTTGGCGCTGCCTCCCTCTCCAGTCCTGCTTCTGGCCTCTGATGTTCTTGGGCATCCTGCCCGTTGGTTAATCCTGTTAGAAAATAGTGTGTTGTGTCCGTTTACTGATGTTTTGAGTTGCTCACGGTTGTTTTAGTCTTACTCATGGATTTGGAATTGTCAGCTCGATCCTGTGCTTCTATATCTTGCTACTGGTGGTCACCTTGCATCCCAAGCGCTCCTATTACAGTGGAATTGGTGGCATCGTGTTCGGGCTGGCGCTCATTTCGGTCTTTACGATCTCGACGTTCTATCACTCGCTGGGGATATGGGGCTCTAGCTGGAAGCCTATGATGCAGAAACTGGACCACTGTGTCATCTACATTGTCATCGCTGGCACATACACCCCCATTGTCACTATGATCGTCATGGAACGTGGTGGCAATTACGGCCTGGGCGCTTTCGTGCTCGGTGTGGAGTGGGTGTGCGCCGCCATCGGTATCCTCACCAAACTCTTCATCCCCATCAACGACATCCCTCCTGTCCTCTCCTACGGCTTCTACCTGTTCATGGGCTGGGCTGCTGTACTCGTTGCACGACCTGCCCTCAAAATCTGCCCCGCCCCAGTACTCAAGTGGGCGTTCGTCGGTGGCATGTGCTACTCCATCGGCGTTGGTTTCATCGTCTTCGACGCCCTACACTTCAACCACGGCATCTGGCACATGTTCGTATACTTTGGAGCCATGTCGCACTTCATCGCCGTGCTTCTCACTCTCACAGATACGCACTGCATGCCAACGCTCAAGGCAAGCGTCAAGTCTCTAATCACTGAGGCTCGCTACAAGGCCAAAGTCCTCTAAATCACACTCATGTATTCAATCAAGTGCTTTTTGTACATAAACACCATGTGACATATCCATTTTAGCCTCGATCCCGTCCTGTCACTCGATCTCGCCCAGGCGCGCGTCCTCTGTGTTTGGCTTGCCCAACACCCAAGCCTTTCCCAATTTAGCCGCTAGTGCGCTCTTCCCCTCTCTACGAAGCAGACATGTCTTCCAGAGTGACCAAACCACAGGGTACATTCCATTTGCTCCTTCTATTTGTTGAATTCAGACGTGTGATTGCTATCTGAAGGAAGGCACAAACGTAACAAGACGGTGCTGACTCTGTCTTCTGCTTTTCTCGATTCTGAACCAATGAACCTGCTCTTTGATCCGATTCTTGATATCCCCCTATGCGCGTCTTGCCAAACGATCCTATGTACAGTGGCAGAGAAGCAGCCCGAAGCACCAGTTGTGGTGCCTCAGCCGGTCAAGCCAGTGCCGGTGCGCACGAGCTCTCGGAAGTTGAAGTGCCTTGTCTTCATCTTTGCACTGACTAACATTGCGCTTGCAGCGGTGATTATGCTGCCGGTGTTGAAGATGGAGCCCTGGACGAACCCTGAGGTGGCGTTGCATTTGGCGAAGACCCAGCTATTCCGCGTGATCGATGTCCACAACGATTTCCCTCAAGTAGCGTTCTCAGCTGCCGTCCGCGATGCGGACCTCGAAGTAGTGTCTGCCATGTTGGAACACAGGAAGGGATTCTCAGTTGAATGGAGAGATGACGAGGCGTACATGACGCCGATTCACACCGCCATCGACCAAACCAATCTGGATCTTCTGAAGCTTCTCTTGCCCCACGCCCGTTCTGCCAACGTTCGCGATGGAGTTGGATACCCTGCGTTGCATTGGGCCGCATACCGCCCCTGGATCGAGGGCGTGGAGCTGCTTCTCGAGTACGGCGCGAACGTCAACCTCAACGTGCCTTCTTCCAACCAATCTGCCCTCCACTTCGGCGCCATGTCCAGCTTTGAAGTCTCCAAGATGTTGATCGACAAGGGTGCCGATGTGAACGCGAAGATGTCCAACGGCATGACTCCATTCTTGAGCGCACTCATGAAGGGCCAGTTGCAGACTGCCCAGTTGTTGAAGGAGCACGGCGCCGACGTAAACGTCGTTGCCGACGATGAAACTAACTTCATGCTCGCCGCTGCCATATCCGGATCCGTCCCAACTCTAGAATGGGTCTTCCAATTCCCTGGCGCAGATATCAAGGCTAAGTACCCCACTGGTGAATCTGTCTTCCATCTGGCCTTCTACTCTGGTTCTGCCAATGCTGCCGAATGGATCATTGCCCGCGGTGGTCTTGACTTGTCCCGAATCAATAACATGACGCCCGTCGAATTCGCAGTCAGAAACGGATGGCTCTCTGGACTCCAACTTCTGATAGACAATGGCGCAGATATCAGAACCGATAACGCTCGCTTGCAGG
>Ga0307375_10006860_pt1 | contig 10475 bp, 9 predicted proteins | sample TR1MG_FD_202531 | JGI IMG/M metagenome (GOLD analysis project Ga0307375, IMG submission 202531) | Soil microbial communities from Risofladan, Vaasa, Finland - TR-1 | ecosystem: Environmental > Terrestrial > Soil > Coastal area > Acid sulfate soil | place: Finland: Risofladan, Vaasa | collected...
CGGAAGCCTGTTACCCAAGGCACTGTCCTGACGTCCTGTGAAAGAGATCCAATTTGGTGAAGGATCCTGAGTGTCCTTTCTGTGGTGTGCTTGATTCTTCAGCATCATGGCCTGACGGAGAGATGGAACAATGCAGCGTCTATAGACACGAGGTGGTGAATGAGTTGCTTCCAGGAGTGTGGAGGGCGAAATGCGTGCTTTTCTCAGGGGGGCACACAAACACACCGCCAAAGGGCGCGAAAAACAGCTCTCGTCCGCCATTCCTCTCCCGACGCTGTTGGTGTACAGCCCTCGTTGTTTGCTTCTTCTTCTTGGTACGTTCTTCTCTCTCCCTCTTGTTCGAGTCTCGCTGAATACTCCAGTGGGATTGTGAAACGGTCTACACAAACTCGGGCGAAGGGCGCTTCGAATTTCTGTCCTCTCCTGCGCCTCCCAATTGTCCTCTTCTTGGGGCTCTCGCCCCCATTGCGCTTGCTCTCTGCCTGCTTCATCTTCTTAGCGGGCGAATCATGATTTCAACGGTCGTTGTTCGCCTGTAGTGGCCGAATCGTGTTCCGCAAGTTTGGCCAAGGTCTTTCGGTAGATTTTGCAGTTCTGGTGCTCGCAGCAGTGCATTCGTCTTCCTGTTTTGGTAGGGTGTCCTCTTCATAATCTGACTAAGTTTGCGATGTTGTGTTTGCATGCCATGTGATGCGGAAAAGGCACTTGTAACGGTTGCGCTCCGAAACGTGCCCCCTCTGTCATCCTCCGTCGTGCTCGTAGTGGTCACCTTCCCCCCAAATGTCTGCGCTAAAGAACGTGATTCAGAAGAACAAGAAGACGAACCCGTCAGTGAAGCCATCCAAGTTCTACAAACCGCCGGAGCACCAGGGCACCGACGATGTGGCGCTCCCCGACGACGTGAAGATCGAGTTGTCTCAGGACTTTGACGCACACCGCTCCTCTGGAAATGCTGCCGAGCGCACACGAGACTTCGATCGCATGCACCCGGTACACGGCCTCAACACGAGCCTAAAACATCTCTGCACCTGGTGCTGGGTACCGCTCTTCGGCTGGGCCGAGGCACCCGTCAGAATCGCCTGGCACTTGGCCCTGTTCCTCGTCTTCACCCTACTCTCGCTCATCACAGCCTGCCAAGTGCTCGCCGTCAGAAGAATGGCCTGGAACCACCTCCGACTCGTCAAATGGTACCTTGGCGTACGTTCCCTCTCCTCCTGCTCATTTTGCTATCCTCTCTCCAATTCACAACTCTTTCACCAATCACTCTTGATTATGGCCCTTGGCGTCAACACAGAACCTAACGACAAACTTTTTCCAACTCTTGCGAAATTTCGACAACTTCTGGGCACACTTTGGGCCTGGGTTCATCGCGCCTCTTCGCTGTCTCACTGTCGACGTATCTCGAAACTGCTATCAAACGTCATCATTTCATCGCATAGGGACTATTCTGCTGCTATTTGCCAATCCCATGCTGTGAAGCAGAGGGATGGCCTTGGCTCTACCTCGAGTACTACTTTGCCTCTGGTTGCTTCACCGCGTGCTGCTACTCGGATTCCTTGATTCGCTCCTGGGAGTTGTGTTTCCCCATGCCTCAATCGGAGTTCGATTACCCATCCGAGTGCGAAACCTGCTGCGCACCGTTCCAAGTGTGTTTCAACATTTGCGCCTTCGCTTGCAAGTGCCTCAAGAAGTGCATCCCCAAGTAACCTACCGCAACGAACAAGAAGAGTTCTACTCAATGTTATCGCCTCTTCACCATCGGAGGCTGATGAGCGGATAGACAACCTCTTCGTGCTTCTCCCCCTCCAATCCAATCACACCGCCGCATATAAGACTCCTTCTATTTATCGATTGAATGTACAGATGAATATCAAGCCTACCACCAATCCATCCGGCTCATGTATACCTCCCACTTCAGCAAAAGATGCTTCGTTCTGCTCATCAGTCGCAACCCCAATTCTCAGGTAGTCTGGGAGTTCCTCGGAGAAGTTTCGCTCCTCTTCAGCTCTTACAGATAGGCATTAGTCAATATCGAGGCCCAGAGGCAAAGAGGGGATTGGGAGGACATCAGATGGCGCCAGTCCCTTTGAGACAGGTCTTTGCTGCACATCCAATGGAGGATGCGCTAAGTGCCTAAATCCAAGCCCATCTTATCACCTACAACTCGAGCGTTGATACACTGGACTTTCACGTTCCAGAAACGCCTATGGCATCGATTAGGGCCCTTGAACCCGAGCCTCAGGATTCCACCTCTCCAACAGACCCGTCTCGGTTCCCATCGGCACGAATATGCTCAATCTCTAGTTGTTCAATTGGACCCGCATTGCATTGGAGATGAATTCCTCAGGTTGTACGTCATTTGATATCCATGAACGAGCCGAGACGCCGGTTTGCACATGGCAAGCCCATCTCTACCTCCGTTCACTCCTGTTGAGACTGACCAATCTTGTTTCGCTCCTTCTGTCTTCTCTTGCAACCCTTCTTGCTAAGATAAGGCCATGGATCGTGACCGCAAGGATGCCAACTCGGAACGAATCACTTTCGCACCCGTTCTCTGCTCAGAGACGTCTGGTTGCCCCTATATCAGAGGGAGCTATTCTTAGATGTTCAAAGTGCGCTTGGAACTGGACGTTGCAAGTGATTGGACAAGGTGAGAATGGCCTATGGGAGGCCCTCTGCCTGCCCTCTTTCCCTCTTCCTCATCGTCACTACAGTCGTTTCGTTGGTGAACATGGCTGTACGTATGTTTGTTCATCCTATCTCGCCACTTGAACCTCTCAGTCGGTTGTCATTGTGAATTCCGTCACCTCTCAAGTGTTTCGTTCCGGAAATGTCACCATTGTTCATGTTTTGCATTCCTATCCAGTCACTAACTTCCTTTCCTATTCTCGAATCGATTTTCGATACTCAGGTAGGACCGCGTGGAGCGGGGTTCGGGAAATTTCACAGATTGGCGCCTGCTGGTCTGGTGTGCAACGAGAGCCTGGCGCTCCTGATCAGTTTCATCGTCACCGGTCTTCCACAAACTCCCGCCAAGGATCTCGTTGCAGGATACTATTGAAAGGCGCCATGGCTTCCTCAAAGCAACCCGCTGAACAGCCATTGCCCGAATTCGTGGTCGCTAGAATGAAATTTTGGGATTCCATCAAAGCCCAAGCCGAAAAGGAGTCTGCTGGTACGCTATCTCACTCTTTCCTTCCTTCAATACGTCATCGTTGTAGAACATCCTGTATAGAATCCTAACCGGTTCATTTTGCAGCCCTACCTCAAGTACCAATCAAGATAACTCTACCCGACGGCTCGATCAAGGAAGGAGTGTCCAACAAGACCTCTCCATTCGATGTCGCGATGTCCATCGCCAAGGGTCTCGCACAGAACGCCATTGCTGCCAAGGTACGCTCACTTTTGACCGAACATCTGCTCTCCTTGTGTCTGGAATTGGCTCGCTCTCCATTTCCCCATATTTCCTCCGGCTCTTGCATAATAGGAGAAATCTCCTCCCCTTCTGCTGTCTTTGGGCTCTCTCATTTACGGTATTGTCTGACTCTGTTGGTGAACCTCCTGCTGTGGGTGTTGTACATGCGTAGGTTGATGGTCAGATGTGGGATTTGAACCGACCGCTTTCAGGAGATTGTAAGTTGGAGTTGTTGAAGTGGGATGCCCCCGAGGCGCAGAAGGTGTTCTGGCATTCGTCCGCGCACATTCTTGGTCAGGCTCTTGAGCGCAAGTTCAATGCTCATCTGTGTACTGGTCCTCCTCTTGAAGATGGTGGTTTCTACTATGATGTGAGTATGGATCCCCACCATGCGGTGACTCAGGATGACTACGAGGAGTTGAAGAAGTTTTTCGATGTTGCCGTGTCCGATAAGCAGGTATTTGAGCGTTTGGAGTTGACGAAGGAGCAGGCTTTGGAAATGTTCAAGTACAACAAGTATAAGATGGAGATTTTGCGCGACAAGGTGCCTGAGGGTGCGCGTTGTACTGCGTATCGTTGTGGATCTTTGATTGATCTTTGTCGTGGTCCTCATGTCCCTAATACCTCGAAAGTGAAGGCGTTTGCCGTGACGAACAATTCGGCGTCCTATTGGAAAGGAGATCAGAAGAATGACTCGCTTCAGCGAGTGTATGGCATTTCCTTCCCGGAGAAGAAGCAATTGGATGAGTACTTGGAGTTGCGTCGTCTGGCAGCTGAGCGCGATCACCGTTTGATTGGCAAGAGCCAGGAGTTGTTCATGTTCCATCCCCTGTCGCCTGGGTCCACGTTCATGCTCCCGCACGGAGCGAGAATCTACAGCCGTCTGCAGGACTTCATTCGTGCCGAGTATCGCAGGCGTGGCTTCCAGGAGGTTGTTACGCCCAACATCTTCAACGCCGAGCTGTGGAAGACATCTGGACACTGGCAGCACTACCAGCAGAACATGTTCTCCTTCAAGTGCGAGAACGAGGACTGGGCGCTGAAGCCCATGAACTGCCCCGGTCACTGTCTCATCTTCGACTCTCGTCAACGCTCTTATCGCGAACTTCCGATTCGTCTCGCCGACTTTGGAGTACTGCACAGAAACGAGGTCTCAGGCGCGCTCACGGGACTCACCAGAGTGCGACGTTTCCAGCAGGACGACGCTCACATCTTCTGCATGCCCGAACAGATCGAGCAGGAGATTCACGGCGCCCTAGACTTCTTGAAGCACGTGTACGGCATCTTCGGATTCGACTTCCAACTCAACCTCAGCACCATGCCAGACGATCACTTGGGAGACGTCGCCACCTGGGAGAAGGCCGAGGCGTCGCTCGCCAAGGCTCTGGACACCCTCTTCCCCGGAAACTGGAAGGTCAACCCCAAGGACGGTGCGTTCTACGGACCAAAGATCGACATCAAGGTGTTCGACGCACTCAAGAGACAGCACCAATGCGCCACCATCCAACTCGACTTCCAACTCCCGCAGCGATTCGGACTTCACTTCAACAAGGACGATGACACACGCGAAGCGCCCGTCATCATCCACCGCGCAATCTTCGGATCTCTGGAGAGATTCATGGCAATCCTCATTGAACACACTGGTGGAAAGTGGTACGTCGGTCGTCAGTTTCCAGGGAACAATGCAACCACAACGAGTCTCAGTTTTGGCTATGATTAGGTGAATACTACTACTTTGAATAGGGACAACAGAAACCAAATGTTGAGAACACAAAGTGATGAGCTACAAACACACACACATGAGACTTTTGCAAACCCGCCCTCCTCTCCCTCTCTCCTCACTCATCTCACTAACTCCCTCTCGCTTTGAAATGTTTCCTCCAGGCCCTTCTGGCTATCACCCCGCCAATGCATGGTCCTCCCTGTTTCCGACAAGTTTGAGGAGTACGCCAAGAAGGTTCACAAGCAGATCTTCGATGCCGGCTACGACGCGGACGTTGACTTGTCTCCCAATCTCTTGGCCAAGAAGACTGCCCTCGCTCAGGTCGCACAATACAACTTCATCATCGTCGTTGGCGCGAAGGAGGAGGCCAATGGCAGCTGCAACGTTCGTACCAGAGACGGAAAGGTTCACGGAGAGCGCTCCGTCGAGGCTCTCATCGACGAGTTCAAGCTCCTTTGCAAGGAGTTCAAGTGAAAATCATCACTCCAACTACCCCCTCATCATCATCATCATCATCATCATCATCATCATCATCATCATCATCATCCTCTCCAACAACACTCTTGTTCCTTCCCAAACCAGGCAGAGACGCCTCTTTTCTCACTCTTTACTCGCACTGTACTCTCAAATGTATGCTCACATTATCGAGAACGATTCAAAACTTGATCTTCCCGCCAATAGAAGGCTCATCCTGTTCAGCGAGATGGCGTGGCTTGCTCAAGATCCGACGCCGTCCTGTTCGCGCCACTTCCTCCGCTTGCAGGTCAGGCAGGACCTTAGGTCTCTCACTCATGGCATATCTGAAGAGAAAATGATCAATATGTGGAATTGAGCATAGTGACGTACGGTGTTCTACTGAGGAAATCGTGTTTGAAGGGCACTAGGCGGTGATCCTCAAGCGCTGTGGCTCCTTCCCTCGTTCGGCCGCGCGGTCCGCCGTTCTGAAATTGAAAGCACAGCGTGGGTTCCAAGACCGGCCTCCATTGATAGTCAGTCCCTTCTCCAGCACCCCTTTGCTCAGGTTCTGTTGCCTGCCTCGCCTATGTCCCGATGAAGCAGTTCTCTTACGCACTTAAGGCGCTTGAAGGGCACAAAGTGAAGCGGAGTGCGTGTGGATCGCAGGTTCGGCTCTTGCCTTCTCTTGGCTTCGTTGTATTGGCCCTGTGTCACCTTTTCTCGGTCCCTACCTATGCATTTCGAGTTGATAATGGCGCTTTTCGTTCGATGAATGGCAAGAGCGAGTTGGTTCGCGATTCTGTCGGTCGAAATGAAGTTGAGAGTGTCTCCGGATCAGGTTCCTCTGGTGGATCGAATTTCGTGCCTCTTTCTACCGCAATTCCATCCATTCCCACATGTCGCGATGATAATGAGAACATGCTACGCAAATATCCCATTTGGAGGACTGAATCGAGCGATTTTGAGGAAGAAACGCTGCGCTTGTGTATGAACCAGTGGGCCGACGAAATTGTCCCCGCTGGAGTTGTTGTCTTTCCTCAAGTTCAGTGCGCTACCTCGCCATCTTGGAGGAGTGCGTGTCAGGATGCTGGTGGAATGGTTGCTACAGTGATCGCGACTGCAGATTTCCCGAAAAGTGGGTATCCTGGTTACCCTCGCACGCTACTCGTTCCGACCTGCTTTTCTACCTCCAAGGTGTGCACTTCCAGCCGCTATGCGTCAGATTACCTTTGGTCCGATCGTTTACAGCTTATTTCATCATGGTGTGTGAATCAGACCATCCCTGCGCTCCAGTGCACGAACGTGAAGATCTCGACCAACTTTTGGACCGTCTTCAACTTGCCAAAGATCATTCGTCTTGTAGTGGGTCTCATTGCGGCTGTTGTAGCAGTGGCGATTGGAATAGCGGTGTTTTGCTACTGCAGATACAAGAGGAAGCTGGAGCACAACAAGGCACTCGAACGAGCGCTCCTCCTCAGGGCCGCCAGACGGTCCACCCATTCAAGAGTGAACTCTACCTACGCCTCGGACGTGGAATCTGCAGCACCAAGCAGCAGCTCAAGCGCAACACCGACGTTGCCAAGAAGCACAACCGCCATAACATCCACGACGCCACTTCTACTCCAATCACCATCCCCTTGACATTGCATGATCGAGGAAGATTGGTACACATACATGCACTCACACATATGTACATATACACAGACCCCTCCCTTGCCCAAAGAAACCGCGTGCGTTGAACTTGAACTGTTTGTAGTGTCCCGCAGGATCTGATGGCATCTCCTTATGCTTATTTTGTGTACAATATACAGTTGGTAAATATGATGATGGCGGTGAAGAGAGAGAGAGAGAGAGTGCGTGTGTGTGAGAGAGAGAGAGTGGTGATGTTGGTCTTCTCTTGAGGCTGGAAATTTCCAGCCTTGATTCGCGTGTGGTTTTGTGTGTGTGTGTGTGGGTAGCAGGAGTATCAGAATCGTACCATTTTTGGGGTATGTCAAGAGAAGATTACTATGGATGAGTAGAGGTGGCATCAGAAGAAGCAGGAGATGATGAAGCAACAGCCGCCCTCGCCTTCTCCCTCTCCATCTCGTCTAGCTTTGCGGCCGCCCTTGCGATCTGTCTCTCCCTCTCAATTGCCTCTCTCTTCTCCTTTTGTATTGACTCTACGATTCCGTCTGAATGTCCAGTCTTTCCGACGAGATCCATGATGAACTTGTCAGCGCCCTCGTTCCACGCGCCCTCCTTCGCCACGGCTTTCCTCGCCCTCTCCGCGTCCTTCACTCTCAGTCTCCTCTCTCTCAATAGACCAGCCTCTGCGTAATCCGTTGCCGAGCCCCACACCTCAATGCTCGCAATATCGAACGCTGGGTTGCCAGCGAGCGCGCCTGTCTCGAACGTCGGATCCATCGTCCTCACCGAACCGCTCAGCATGTCCTCGTCCACCCACAGTCGAAAGTTGCCCGGCACGCCTCCAAAACCGATTCCCACAGGCTTACCAGTGAAGGATTTCTTGTTGGTGAAGAAGTAGACGAAATTTGGAGAGGACGTGGCTGAAGACGAAGAAGAACCCAACGGGCGGCACACCGAGAGAACGGGAGAGATGCCAAAGAGGAAGCAGTTCGAGTTTCCCCAATACGTGGAGCCCATTTCCCAAGGAGTGGCGACAAACGCACCGAAAATCTCTCCCTTCGTCGTATAAATCAGAAAGACCGTCTCGGATTTGTAACCAATGACGTGATGGACGAAACGATTCAGCGAGCGGCCATGTGTAGCACTACTGTAGAGAAGCTTAAAACTACCAATGTTCTTCAATTCGAAGCACTGATGCATCGTCCAGATCAGAGAAGAGTTCCAAAGAAGCGAAACGTCCATGTTCAATCCGTCGGGCTGTGGCGCCACACGTTGGTACTGCCTCTTCACCAATTCATTAGCACTTGGTTCCAAGCTAGAGGACACTTCCAAGCGAACCAGAGCGAGCAACACATCGCCAGCCTTGGGAATATTGTTGAGGATCCAACTCTTCACCTTCTGCTGCTCCACCTCCATCTTCGATCGCTCTTCGGCTGAAGTCCCACTTTGAAAACCATGGCCTGATTCTTGAAAGATGGAAGAGACGATACTAGATACGATTTGAAGACCAAGCGCCTCAGATTGTCTCGATCGCTCCTTCTCTGCCTCTCGCCTCTGCAGCACTTCTTTCATCAACTGTTGCTCTATATCTGTGTCAGAAGGCAAGACATCTTCGATCTTGTGTTTGGGGACCGCAGGACTCACAACGAAGCTGGAAGCAGGAGTCGCAGCTTTGGGTGGTTCAATCACCTCAATTTCGAGAGTATCGGACGTCTTTGGGCGCGTATTCGTTGATTTGACTTCAGACTTGGGCGATTTTAAGGGAGCGAAAGAGGTATTGAGGTCTTCAGTGGGGATGGAGGGGTACTCCGGCTCGTCGACCACACAATAGCCGAATTCCATGATCTGCATTTCCTCTTTGGTGTGTAAGTGGTGATACAGAGCAATGGCCTCTCTGAAGAGTGCTGTGACGGAATCGTAGGTCAGCATGCTGCCGTTGGAGGGAGAAACGTAGAGGTTGATGAGGAATTCAAGTCTCGGCGCGTAGGCGCTTGCCACGATCTTCTTCATGTATTTGATGTAGTTTTCCAGTTGTACAGTAGCGGTATTGATGTCGACTGGATCTTGAGAGTCAGAGGAGGTGCGAGCGAAGGCGAGAAAGAGACGTTCTCCGAAATTCTGCAACTGTGCTTGTGCGGCCTCGATGTGAACGCGATCTCCAGCTTTGAAGTTCTCAGGGATGACGCCAGTGCCCTTCAATGGGAGCCCAAGTTGTCTCTGCGCAACAAAAGAAGAGATCGATGCAAAAAGGAGGATCTGTCAGAGAGAGAAACAGAGGAAGAGGGGGAAGGGAAAGAAACGCACCGACAGGGCGGAGTAGTCGCATGGTGAGGGAAAGCTATTTGTAAACAGACGAGTCGATACGGGGTCCGTGTCAACGGGTGCCTTTGGCGCGTGATGGGGATGATGGGGCTTGCTTTGATCGCTGCCCATGATGGTCTGAGAGGGGAATGAACTGTCGCCTCTTGATCCTCTTGTATCACACTCAATTGCCCCTGCTGTTCCAGTTTCTGCTATGATTCTGGATCTACATTCAGTATAAAATCTATATGCCAGTAGAACATTCCCTATATGAGGTGATTGGTACCAAGGAGTGAGGGAAAGAGCTGCGGCGTGGTCATTGTTGGTTCACCACTGGATCCGGATACACGCTCTCCAGATTCTTGGGGTAGAACTTCTGTGCATCGGCAGTGAGTGTCGTGAAATGAGGGAAGGCGGGAGAAGCGCGAAGTCCTCGTTCAAGAGATCAGATTGTGTTGCTTGAGACTCTTTGTCGCCATGCATGAGAGTAGAAGCATCTTCAATCGAGTATCATGATGCATTTAGCGATGTCAAGTGTTGTGGAAGCGCAGAGACCCTCAAGTTCGAACGGAAGTGAGAGGGGACATGTTGGCCAAATTCCAAAGAAGTGAGCTTTTCGGGCCAAGAGCGGATGCAGTAGGATTCATCGAGCAGATAAGTACTTGATATCCAATGAGATAGCGAAAGAGAGGTGATATTCGCAAAGTGCGCGGGTTTGGAGTCGAAGAAGCGCATGAAATCGTTCACGGAGCCAGGATGCTCCAATTTCAGCTCTCTTAGCGATGTGGGGAGCGATTGCAACACTCCAGTGGGACAAATCAGGTTGTTGGATAGAGACACATTCAAAGAGTAGGTAATGACGATGAGGCGAACGAAACGAGCGACGAGAGAAGGCCAAACGTGGCGGAGCGACGAGAAGGTGAAGTTGCGCACGCCGCCGCGCTCGCCTAG
>Ga0307375_10006861_pt1 | contig 10474 bp, 10 predicted proteins | sample TR1MG_FD_202531 | JGI IMG/M metagenome (GOLD analysis project Ga0307375, IMG submission 202531) | Soil microbial communities from Risofladan, Vaasa, Finland - TR-1 | ecosystem: Environmental > Terrestrial > Soil > Coastal area > Acid sulfate soil | place: Finland: Risofladan, Vaasa | collected...
CGGAGTAGTTGCTGCCGACGCCGCCGCCCTCGAGGAGACGGCTGGCGAGGAAGGCGAAGTGTGACGAGGTGCGCGCGCCGAACCCTGCTGCGAAGCAATTCTTGCTAAAAGTCGACGCCGACGTGCCGGTGACCCACAGGTGTCGTCCGGCGGGGATGGCCCGGAAGTTATAGATCATGTCGAAGAGGCAGATGTCCTCGTCTATCACCCATTGGTCGCGCGACACGTACGACAGCGAGCCGTTGACGACGCGCCTGACGGTCTCCGCCCACGACTCGATGCGCGTACCCAGCAGCTCGCCGGTCTCGGTCCGCACGTCGAGGGTGCGGGCGTAAGTGCGTTCGAAGACCTCTCGTCCGATCGGACCCCATTGGGGCTCGGGCAGCGCGTTCGCGTCGAGCACGCCGTCGAGGAAGTCGCGAACGGTTCCGCGGTCGGTGGTGATGGAAGTGAGAGTCATTCGGGAGTCCTTTGATGATCGTGGATTGATTGGTGGGTGTTGCGGTTACTGCGTCGGCGCGATGATGTCGGTGTCGTCGGATGTGTTGGGGATAAGCGTGATGGTGCCGTCGTATCCGACGTCGTCGAAGATGTAGCCAAGATCCACCTCGATGACGCCGAGGTCGACCGTCGATTCGGAGTTGACAGTCGGGGCGAATTGACCGCCAGACTCGGAGCCTCCGGGCTGGCGATTCGGAGAGGGAGTCATACCTGTATAGATGGGAGATGGCGCACAGAATCACCAGAATCTTTTGTAAACATTCTGTACAGTTCGTGATCGCTGGCGGGTTGGCGGGGGCTCATGTTCTGTCTATGTATCGGACCCGAAATCAGTCGATGTCTTGGGTGTTTTATTGCGCTTCGGCGGGTGACGGGAACCGCACCGGTGGCTTTGCATGGCGGCGGAGTCAGTGGGTTTGGCGGTCGGTGGGCGTCCCCTTGGCTGGACCGCGACGACCAGTGGTCAGTCCGCGCAGCATTTCGACCGCGTCTGATTCGGTCGTCACTGACCCGTCCAACTGTGCGTCGTAGACCGCACCGAGCAACTCCTTAAACCTCGGCCCCGGTGTCAGCCCCATGGCAATGAGGTGGTCGCCTCTCGCGAGTGACTTCGGTGGCCCGTCTCTGAGATCGAGTTGTCGCGCTCGCTCGCTGAAGGCGTCGATCTTCGCCATCGCTTCGAGGTTCATGAGTGGTGGTCGTCCACTCACGTCGGCCATCGACACGGCGACGAGGAGGTCGAGACGTGGAACTTTCGTCGAGAGCCTTCGGATCGCCCGATCTGTCGTCAGCGTGACTGGTGCGAGATGATATTCGACGAGTGAGGTCACGTCCTTGGTGAGACTGACTTGCCCGAGTCGGTGCAGGAGTGACGTGGTGAGCGGCACACCCGCCGCCTCGTGACCGTGCGAGCGGATTCGACCGTCGACGAACTTGGTGGAGTTGGCCTTGCCGAGGTCGTGGCACATCGCCGCGGTCATGGTGATGAGCCGGTCGTCGTCGTTTTCGAACTCCAGATGCGTGGCCGCGTAGTCGAGGACGTGGCAAGTGTGAACGAAGGCGTCGCCTTCGGGATGCCAGCCGACATCTTGCTGAACACCACGCAGCGCCGCCAGTTCGGGGAAGACGTCGATCCAGCCGATCTGGTCGAGCGTGTGGAGTGCGGTCCCTGGCGATCTCGATTCGAGGATGCCCACCAACTCGCCCCAGATGCGCTCCGGTGGAAGGAAGTCCGCGAGCGGTCGCATGTCTCGACAGAGTTCGATGGTGCTGTCGGCGATGGTGAAGCCGAACCGGCCCGCGAAGCGCGCCGCCCGTAGTGGACGGAGCGGGTCCTCGATGAACTTGTCGGATACGTGGCGCAGAATGCCGGCACGAAGGTCAGCATCCCCACCAAACGGGTCGAGCAGTTCTCCGGTGACGAGGTCGCACCCCATCGCGTTGATGGTGAAGTCCCGGCGGCTCGCGGCGGTGGCAAAGTCGAGGGTATGGTCGGCCACCACGTCGAAGTCGGTGTGGCTGGTCCCCGTGAGTTCCTCGGTTCGAGGCAGGGCGATGTCGATGACGTCGCTCGTGCCGGGGACTCTCGCCTTCAGCACCGAGAAACTGACGCCAGTCACGTCGAGCGAGAACTTATCCGACACGATCTGGTGGACGCATCCCAGGTCGAGTCCTGACACTTCGAGGTCGAGGTCGTGCGCTGGGATACCGAGCAGCATGTCGCGCACGGACCCGCCGACGACGGTGACGATCCCGCCGGCGACCGTGAGGTCGCCAACCAGGACGTTGAGAGCGTCTTGGGTCTTGGTGTCGAGATTAAGAATGCCGCGGGTGCTCATGCACCGTCTATGCCCCGAGTGGGAGAAACTTGTCCCGCTCAGTCGTTACCTATTCTGGGGAAACCGTGTCGAGACTTCACCAGCCCGAGTTCGCCGAAAGTCTTGGGCTGGAAGTGCATGTCGCGCTCGACCGCGACACCGAAGCGTCCACGGGTCTCTTCGAGCTCAATCAGACTCACGAACCCAAACTCGGGAAATCCCATCCCCAGGTCACAATGTCCGAAAGCGAGACCCTCGTCTTTGTCGATCTCGCTGATATACCAGTCACCGTTACTCGAGAAGTAGTGCGCGTGCACGGTCTGCTCGGCGAGGGGAATGTTCTCGTTGGAGTACAGGTCAGGGATGTCCTCCAACATCGAGGCTTTCACGAACTCGTGACCTCGCTGGCGACGTAGCGTCTCGCCGCGTGGCCAGATCTCTTGGTGGCGCAGCTTGCCGAGAGACTCGTCACGCTGCGTGACCGACGTGACACACGAGATGGGGGCCTCCTTTAAGAGACACGCTTGGCGTACGGCGTCTTCGCTGTCAGGTGCCTTCACGAACACGTGGATGAAGCCGTCCATCTCGTTGAGCTCAACGTCCCACGCGGGATCAGACTTTGGCGCCGGCTTGGACTTCGGTGCGATCTCGTCCTTGATCGCGGCGACACGGTCGGCGACGGACTCGATCCCTGCTATCTCGTCCTCCGTGGGAAGCGAGTCGACGAGTTCCATCCGCAGCACCGGTGTGTCGGAAACGAAGTCTCCGATGTCGCCTAGATCGACGGTGGACTCGGCGTTCATGTCCGGCGCGTACTGGCCGCCGTCCTTGGTGCCTGGAGGTTGACGCTTCTGGTTGGGGTTGTTGCTCATACCTCTATAGATGGGAGAAAGTCGCCAAAATCACCAGAATCTTCAAGACGCTCTCTTTTGCAGGACTTTTTGGGCTCGCGCGAGCGAGATAGTCCGCACCTCGCGGCTCAGGCTCGTGAGCACATGGTCGGGGGTCTCCCCCAGGTCGAGATGTCCGCGCTCGACGAGACCGGTTACCGTCGCATTCCAGTTGGCGAATTCTGCCCGGCGCTGTGCGACCCGCTTGATGTGGCGGCGGGCGGTGTCGGGCGCGAACTCTGAGCCGTCGACCTCGGACACCACATTCACGTACGCGCGACAGAGGTCGTTGGCGAAGCGTAGCCCGCCGACGGCGCTGGTCACGTTGGTGCGCAGGGTCTTAACGACCACCTGTCGCGGCGGCGGGACCGGGGTGAGGGCGCTGCGGGCGAGCATCTGGCTAGACAGCGGTGAGAGCGCGGCCACTGCGTCGATCTCGTTTAGCGTGAGATTGGTGAAGAGTGTCGCGAGGCTGTCGGGGGTGACGGCCTCTCCGTCGAGGACTCGGTAGAGATCGTCGCGACACGAACTTTCAGATGAATCGAGCCTCGTGAGCAGTGCCCGGTGGTTGCGGACGTGCGGTGCCCGTCGGGGCGGAGCGACGGCGTATACGGCGCAGATGTGCTCGGCATTGAGGTGCACCAGCTCCAACTCGCGCAGCCCCTTGGCAAGGAGTAGGTACTCATCGACCACGTCGTGACGCTGCTCGACCTCCTCGTTGAAGAGGGATGTGACGCCGTAGTCGCCAATCGCGCGCAACGCCACGAGGCCGGAAATAGTGTCGTCGCTCACGGTGACTTCGCGGGTGCGACGAGTACGCGAATCGAAGTTGGTCTTGGGAAAGACGCGGGGGCCGGTGATGATTCGACTCGCCCAGCCGCAGAGCGACGAACCTCCGGCGACGACCTCGATGTCCAGTTTGGGTTGGGTGCCGGTGATTATCTTGGTCAACTGTTCACGCACGAAGTCCACCGAGTCGCGCACGACCTGGCCGGGAATCTGGCGACCGTTGGTCGCTCGCCCCACGACGGCTTCGGGGATGTTCGATTTGTAGACGAGCGACGCCAACTCCCAGCGCGCATCAGACTCGCTCATCGTGCCGGCGAGAACTCTCTGCGCCACGTCGCGAGCGATGGTGTCGATCTCGCGGTGGCTCTGGGGGAAGTGTCCGAATGGGTCTGGGGTCGCGCTCATGCACGTTGTGTGCCCCGACCGAGAAAAAGTTGTCCCGCCTAGCGCAAGCGGTGGACGAGTCCCGGCCTGACGCCAGAAACACCGGAAGTTTCGGACGTATTGTTCTATCCGAGACTCCCGGTGTTTCTGGACCAGCAACGCCGTCATGAAAGGGAAACGACATCGGTTGCCGGTTACTGGACTCGGGGTCTATGTCAAGCCCCTCGTCCACTCCCCGCCAGTCGGGACCGATTAACCAGATCGGTCCCGCACTGCACGGGGGATCTTTACGCCGCGGGCACCTCCGCCTCGCCGAGGTCCTCGATGTGGGCGATCACCCGGACGTTGCCGGTTCCGTTGGACTTCTTCTGGACGTCCTTCCACACCACGACCCGGTGTCCGACGAGCGCGCGACAACGCCGCGCCATCGCGAGACCTACCGCGGAGTCGGTGCGCTCGGTGCGCAACTCCTCGACACCATCGGGGGCGTGCTCGGAGACCTTCGTGCGCAACCTCAACAGCCCGCGCGTCGAACTCGGTTCCTTGGTGATAGCCAGTAGCGTCCCGGTGTAGACCACAGCGCCACTCACGCTGTCGATGTGCTTCATGACGTCGCTCCGGGGCGATGTCATCACCACGATCTTCGCTGCCATCTCGAGAACGCGAGCGTTCCACGCGGACGGGTCATCGCCGACGGGTCCCGCAGCGGTAACCGCCGCGAGCACGATCTGGTTCTTCTCTGACTGTTCCATGATTTTCTTGTCTCCTGTTTCGGTTAGTTGGTTGGCTCTTGAAAACGGTTACGCGTCGGCGAACTCGTCGACGTCACCCTTGGCGGCGAAGGTGTCCCAGGGTCGCGCCACGCGGTTCTCGCCTGCCCACAGCGCCACGGCGGTCTTGGCGATGGCGTTGGTGCGAACAGTGCACTGGTGCACCCACGCGTCCCACGCGTCGGCGTCGCTGCCGAAGGGCGCGGGGATGGTCTCGAGCGACGTGCGCAGTGCACCGCGCAGTCGGGTGTGGCGTCCGGCGGCGAAAGACGGCTCGCCCTCGCCGAGTTCACGGAACACGCTGTCGAGGATGACTTCGAGAGTCTGTGAGAACGCTCGCACGTTGGGTCCAGTGACCTTGACTCCGTTGGCGTGAAGTTGCTCGACGGCGATCTCCACGATGCCGAAGGCCGCAGTCGCGGCGTAGGAGTTGAGGTTGAGAGTCCCGTCTTCGTTGGTCTCTTCCCAGGGCTTGGGCTCGTACATGTCGGTGACTTCCTTCTGGTCGGTTGTTGTCTCTGCCCCGTTAGTGCCCCGACCTTCAGAAACTTGTCCCGCTTCCCCATCGGGGTCGCTCGAAATAGTGGAATTGACAGCCACCACAGTGCTCGTCTCTCCAATTCCGAGCATCTCGCCCCCGACCGCGAACTCGATCTTCGCGACCTTGTCGGCCTTCTGTGCGGCGGGACAGACCGAGACGGCGGGGCACCAGCCGCACAACCCACCGGTCTTGGTCGAGAACTCCGCCGACGCGACCTGCTTGTTGAGAGTGGCCCACGCTCGCTCGAACTTGTCCAGCGTCGCCTCCATCGCGGGCGCGCTGAGGTCGACCACGTGGCACTCCTCGTACTGGGTGTAGAGCACCTCGGCGGCGTCGGGCGTGTCGTGGCCGTCACTGTTGGCAAGTGCCATCACGTACATCCGCAACTGGTCGCCGTGCTTGTCGCCAAAGTGCTTGTTGTGGACGCGACCGGTTTTGTAGTCGCCACAAACCAGCACACCGTTCTTCACCGCCAGTCGGTCGATGTAGCCGCCGAACGGCACGTCGCCGAGCTTGACGTTCTCCATCTGAAGTTCGAGTCCGACGACTTCGATCTCGCGCGGGTTCTCGATGGTCCACAGACCGGTGACGAGTTTGGACACCTGACTGTGCCAGCGGTCGATGTCGTTGGCGTCACTCGGTATGGGGATCTCTCCGCCCGAGTGCTGCAACGTTGAGATGATCTTCATGGCGGTCTCGGTCGTGCGCTCCTGCGCGGGGAGACCAAAGACCGTCTCGAAGACGAAGTGCGCGGCGGTGCCGAGTTCGGCCGGCCCGAAAGGGTCGACGGTGCGCGGGATGAGACGCTCGATCACCCAGCGAGCCGAGCAGCCGCTCATCGCCTCGGCGGTCGAGGGACTAAGGGTCTTCCTCTTGACCTTCTTGACGGCGGACGGAGTGAGGACGAGTTTCGCGTCGTTGCGGCCACCCCACGTGACGAGGTCGGTCAACGGCTTCTTGGTCGAGAGTTCTTGGGGCATATATCTCTATGTACCGGGGTTGAAATCAGTCGAGGTTTTGGCTCTCATGCTTAGTACGTGCCCCGACCACGAGAAAGTTGTCCCGTTGAAAATCCTCTCGGAGTATTGACGCTGGCGACAGATCCGACAACATCAGGCGACGAGCGACTGTGCACGGCCCGTGTTGGCTTTGAGTAGTCCAGTCACCGTTTCGTAGACGTAGCGAGACTCGCTAAGCCGGCGGTAATTTTTGGGAGAGCTACATCCCTCGAACGCGTTGAACGCAGCATCGAGATTCATCTTCGCTGAGACTTCGCGTTCCGACATCTCGTGCGAAGATGACTGCCTGGGCGTCACTGTGTTGTTGATCCGGTAGATCGTTTGCGTTGAACAGTTGAAGCGACGCGCGATTTCTGACTTCGGCATCGATGAGGTTTCGAGAATGTGGCGAATCGCATCGTGTTGGCTTGGGGAGAGTGTTTTGGACATATCTCTCTATGTGCCGGGGACGAAATCAGTCGAGGGTTTGGGTCTCTTCCAGCAGCCGCAGTGTCACGCAGGCTTCTTGCAGCATGAAAGTGCTCGTCTTGAACTTGTGTCCCCACTGGGCGTCGTCGAGGTCGGGGGTGGGCGCGACGAGTGTGTTGGCGCCGACCTGGATGATCGCCCGAGCGCACGCGGCACACGGAAAGAGCGACGTATAGACGACCGAACCTTCGAGTGCCGTTCCGGTTCTCGCGGCGTTGAAGATCGCGTTGCGTTCTGCGTGCTCAAACCAGTCGTACTTCTCGGGGCGCTCGTGACGCTGCTCGACGTCGTCGTCGATGCCGTGAGGCAGTCCGTTGTACCCGGTCGAGAGAATCTGGTTGGCGCTGCCTACGAAGACGCAACCCACACCGCGAGAACGGTCCTTGCTCCACGAGCCGATCAGTGCGGCGAGGTCGAGCCAGCGTCGGTCCCAAACCACGGTCGGCGGGCTATTCATCGTCGTCACCCCCCCTCGGCGTTCGCATGACGAAAAATTTCCACCACGACCTCGTGATGGCGCTTAACCGTCGACCACGGCAAGTCCAGGTGCTTGGCGATGTCGGTGACCGAGGGGGGTGAGCCGTCGGGGAACCACGAGAACATGCTGCGCGCGACGGCGAGCACTGCCGGCGACTCGTGACGCGCGCACGCGTCGATTACGCGGTCGATGGTGCTCTGCATCTCGAGGTGCGCCGACGCGTCGAGTGGGGATGAGGCTTCGACGTTGTTGTTGAATACGACCGTGGTGAAGTGTGACTGTCTGGCTTCGTTCATGGCGTCGGTCTCCTGGTGTGACGGTGCGACGAGCCTCGTGTCTATCTCGCGCTGGACGAAATCGACACGGGCCCGTCGATGGGCGGCGCCACCACGGGCCATCATCGTGTTCTGGCCCGAGTCGGCGTAGTCGCGAATGACCCCTCGCGCGGACCGCGCCAGGTTCACTTCGAAGTTGGGACCGGACCCCGCGCTGTCGTGAGCGATAGTACGCAGTTTGAGCACCGCCAGCTCCTGGACCAATTGGATGATGTCATCGCCGTCGCGACTCCACACCAACCCCGGATACCGCGCGTGCTGCCGTGCGATCTTCACGCACAGGCTCGAGAGCTTCGACGCGGCGACGGCAATCGTTTCGTCCTTCTCGTGCTCATTGAGTGGTGGCGATGACGACGCGAGGCGCGCGAGTTCCTCTTCGATCATCATGCACCCCCAGTGATAAATGGCCAATTACTGATTGTCATACGATTGTCGGCCAGAATTACGTCGGCCAGAAGCGCCAAACTCCTGATGTTGAGCACGTCGCCCAGCCGTGTGGGTGCGGCGTCCGGGTAACTAAAGTCGCGCAGGTGAGTCCGTGTCGATAGAGCGTCCACCCCCGGTAGGTTCTCCAAGACTTCGCGCAGTGGTAGAGACCGAAGGTCAAGTCCGACGTCGGACCCGGCCAGTGACAGAACCTCGTCTAGGGAGAGCACGCCGGTGCTAATCGCGACGAGGACCTCTGCGCGGTTGCGTGGCGCACCTTGAAGATGCTTACTTGTTGGTTGTCTTCTTTCCACGACCACGACTTAACCCCGTTCTCTTCGAGCGGCGCACTCAGAGTCCTCGACGAGGTCTCCAAAGGACAACGACGGTGTCGCCGCCAGGACCCTTCGGGTGGTGCTAAGGGCCGCCTTCGCACGGTCGGCGCCGAGCCGGGCGCGGGGGTTTTGGCGCGCGAACTCCTCGGTGATGAGATCGATATCCTCGGATTGGATTTGGTTCGAGACTTGACGAACCTGACGACCAATGTGGGGGTCACCGATGTACCGACGGATGGCGGTCTCTGCACTGGAGAAGAGTGCTCGACGAACGTACTTCTCAGGATCAACGCGCGAGAAGGCATCTCCCTCGAGACAACGATCGATGAGCCGCAGTGCGAGTGAGTTGTTCTGTCCATCGCCGCCGAGCAAGATGGTGTTCTGGATCGTCTCGCTCGCCGCGCGGTCCACGACGGGCGTTGAATCGAGTCCGAGTTCCGCGTGTACCGATCTCAACGCGCGTGCGAAGTTCCAACGAAGATTGCCCTCAAAGATGTGCAGGATCTCCCACTTCGCGGTGCGTCCGTCGCTGACGAGATCGTTGAGCGTCCGGCGACAGTCGATCTTCGAGAGAATCGGCGCGTAAATCTTCTTGGGAATCGGAACTGGTGGGTCATATGACTCAACGGTCGAGCCATCGATCGGAAAGATTTCCGTCTTTCCTCGGGGACTAATGTCGCTACTGCCAAGTGCCTCCCACGAAACCACCAGTCTCTCTTTGGGTTGTGACACAACGACCGGGCCGGGCACGTTGCGCCACTTGATTTTCACCGGGAATAGCAATTCCCCCGTAGGAGAAAGTGATTTGCGTCCGGTGTCACGGGTGGTGTGTCCCCACGCGAATACGGGCAAGGTCACCACCACGCAACGAGTAAGCCGGGGGTTAGTCTCTAGCAACGCGGTGGCGCTCTCACCCCAGGCGATGCGCTCGAGCCGGTCACACAACTCGGCGGAGTACGGGTGTCGCTGGTCACTCATCGGCGGGGCCCGAACCAGCGCCGTGGTGACTTGGTGTTGGCCTTTGTCTTGGCTGGGGCTGGTTCCTCGTTGTCAGAAACCTGAGAGAACGCCGAGAGGCCGGTGACGTGCGAAAGCACACGGTCGAGCAGTGCGGTGAACTCGGGAGTCGCTCCGACGCCGGAGCTGCCGGGTATCTCGCCGAGGTTCAAGGTGCGCTCGATGAGCGGGTCGGCGACCGCTGCGCCCATCCACGTGGCGTAACGCTCGACGTAGCGCGCCATCGCGTCGGTGTCGATCAGCGAGTCGGGCGCCACCTTGTTGAGCGCGACCATGAGACGACTGGTCGACACGCCGCGTTCGACGAAGTTATTGAGCACCCACATCAAGTTCTGGACACCGGGGGTCGACGTGTCCGCGAGTCCGAGCCCCCACGCGCCGTCCAGCAGCAGCGGAACGATCACGTCGTCGATGAGCCCCGAGGTGTCGAACGACTCGATGATCTGCGTGTCGATGAACACCAGGTCAGCCTTCGTCCGGGCGTACTCGATGGCTCGCGCGTAGACCTGTGAGGTCACGACAGAGGGGTCGGACTGGTCCTTCTCGGGAGAGAGGATGACGCCGACGTGAAGGGGCGTCCGGTTGACACGACTGCTCGAGAGCCTCTTGGGGTTGACGAGCACGTCACGAAACACGTCGGGGTTGTGCGACACGGCCGCGTCGTAGATCGACGACAGTCCCGCGTCGTCCAACTTCAGGAAGGT
>Ga0307375_10006863_pt1 | contig 10470 bp, 8 predicted proteins | sample TR1MG_FD_202531 | JGI IMG/M metagenome (GOLD analysis project Ga0307375, IMG submission 202531) | Soil microbial communities from Risofladan, Vaasa, Finland - TR-1 | ecosystem: Environmental > Terrestrial > Soil > Coastal area > Acid sulfate soil | place: Finland: Risofladan, Vaasa | collected...
GGGTTGAAGGCAAGGCTTAGTGGTAAGCCAATAAAATGGGTTTCGCCTCACAACTACCATATCACCCTCCGCTTTCTTGGTAGCACAACTCCAGAACAGGTTAGCAAAATTTACAATGCTATAAATGCTATTGCGAGTAGTCACAAAGCGTTTATGCTTACTCTTTCAGGAATTGGCAACTTTGGCCGGCCCGATGCACCAACTGTATTGTGGGCCGGGGTTGAAAAAAATGATAATTTAGAAATACTGGCAGCAGTCATTGAAACGCTGGTTAGAGAGGTAGGATTTCCAGAAGAGTTAAAGCCATTTGCACCCCACCTAACTCTTGCACGACCAAAAGGGAATGGTTACGCTGAAATAGTTAAAGAGCTAGAAAATGAATTTGGCAAAATCTCGTTGGGAAAATCTACGATATCTAACATCTTTCTCTACAAAAGCGTACATGGTCAAGGCGGTCCAATATACCTGCCAATTTTCGAGATACCTTTATTATAGTGCTATATACCCCTTCCCCTGAAAACTGTAATAAGGGTATATATAATGATTTTGAAGTCGACCAAAAGGGTCATATTCTCCAGATAGAGAATATCGTACTTCAGTCGCTCTATCATTTGGTCAACATTTTCGGCATAGCCATACTTAACCTGCCCCCAAGAGGTGATACCCGGCTTTACCTTTTGTAGATGAAGATAGTGAGGCGCCTTCTTCACAATCTGGTCGATGTAGAATTGTCGCTCTGGTCGCGGCCCAACAAGTGACATATCCCCCTTCAGCACATTAATAAAATTGGGCAGCTCATCAAGTCGAGTTTTACGCATAAACCGTCCAAATGGGGTGACCCTGTTGTCGGATTTGCTGCTAAGCGCAGGACCATTTTCCTCCGAATTGGAAAACATACTCCGAAACTTAACAAGAATAAAAGGCCTTCCGTACCGCCCAATGCGCTCCTGCTTAAAAAAGATGGGACCTCGGGAAGTGCTTTTTATGATTAAGGCAACCACTAACCCCGGTGGTAAGAGCAAAATAACTGCAACAAAGGCAACCACAAAGTCGAGAAACAGCTTAACTACCTCCTGCCATGCGGGCATGAGTCGATGGTTAACAAGGATAAGCGGAGTCCCCAGAATGGAGCTCATCCGCACCTTACCGGTAAGAAAATCGTAAAGGCTGGGGATAACTTTTACCTGAACATTTTTTCCGTAGAGGTCGTTTATGGCATGCTGTATTTTCAGCGACTCTTTGGGAGAAAGAGCAATAATAACCTCTTCTACTGCATGTTGGTCAATCACCTCACTCAAGTTCTTGAAGTTCCCAACACATGGAAGCATTGACGAAATGGGGCTTTCCTTACCAGAAGTGGAAATATAACCCACAAACAGCTGTCCCTGTGGTGCTTTTAGGCTTTCAATTTCATTGTATAGCTCAATTGCTTCCGCACCATCACCAACCAGCAATGTGTTGAAACCAAGCCTCCTCTTCCTAATCTGAGCGGTAACAAGGGAGGTAATTACCAACCGGGGCAGGTAAGTAAACGAAAAATGCAAAAGTACAAGCAGCCCAAACGATTCATAGTAATTACGAGCACTTCCGGCAAAATCTCCGAGAATTAACAGGAAGAATATGAGCAGGCCTCCCATCAGTGATTGGCCTGCAGTCTGAAAAAAATCACTCAGCCGCGATCGACGAAAAACATCGTTGTAAAACCCAGTCAGCGAATAGAGCACCAACCAAAATACCGGAATAAATATGAGCGTATAAAAGAAGTTGGGGGTAAGTAAATCAATTATTGACTCAATTGAATGCTCAAGCCTTTCCTGCTGTAAGTAGGAAAAAATAGTCCAAGCCGAAACCGCCGACAAAAAGTCGTAAAAGAGATATTTGGCAAGAATAAACTTTCGTTTCAAACCGCGAGTATTTACACAAAAGTAGCAATTCTGGCTTATGCGTGAACGAAACGAGCCTTTAAATCGTGGTAGATGTGAAGAATTTGTTGCGATTGCTGAACCTCTTGGGCCAATAGTGTCGCATCACCTCGTGCGATAGCATCCAAGAATTGCGCCAGCTGGGCCTGTGCCAACAGAGGATACAGCCCGCCACTACCACCGGTTTCTCTTGAATATTGACATACCCCACCTTGTCCTACAACCCTGATATGCTCTCGGTATTCGCCATTTATTGAAACGCTCACCGATGCTAGAGACGAATTTTCAAACTCCAGCTGACACCCAAAAAAGTGGCTGTGGTGCCCCAAGCCATCTCCATTTACAAACTTAGTCCGTTTTACGCCGAAAGGAACAAGGCTTACTGCCATTGCAACCGCGTTTATACAGTGGGTTAACCAGCTAACCGAATTGTTGGATTCTGCAATTCCAACTTCAATGGTGGCAACCAAAGGCATTGCCCTCTCTTCCGATGACACCCACATCCGTTGGGGCAATCGAGGGAAAATAAATACTCCGGCCTCCTCAGCTAGCCTGAAGAGCTTTGCCAACTCCTCCTCAGTTAAAATAAGAATATCATAGATGAAGAGGGAATGCCCCTGCCGAATAAGGTTGGCCAAATCGGTATACCGAAGGTCAACGTTTGAACCGATTATTACCACGCTCTCCAAGCAATGCTCCGATGCCGGAATAGCATGCAGCATAGTTGGCTCATATAGTTCAACGCTTTCTCGCAGAGGACTCTCGTAGAGCCATACAAATTCGGCCCGATTACCTAGGGCACTTATTTTGACCATTGTTGCCTCCATACCTCACAAACTTAACCATTCATTGCCTTTATTATGCATATACTGAACCATTACTTATCAACCTTCCTTTGTTAATAACATTTTCTTATCCGTGAAGCCAGAGGTTAAAATATGAAGAATGGATGCTATCTTTGCTTATAGAAAATGAAAAATGGTATCTCAAAAACTAGTTGACACTTACAGACATAAGGGTTTGCGGCTCAAATTAACGGAGGAGTTACGACGCAAAGGAATTTATGACGAAGCTGTGCTGTCCGCCATAAATGCTGTGCCTCGCCACTACTTTATGGAGAGCAGCTTTCTCGATTTCGCCTACCGTGATAATGCTTTTCCCATTGGTGCCGGACAAACCATATCGCAGCCATACACTGTAGCATTTCAAACTGAACTACTGAAGATTGGCAAGCACGACAAAGTGCTCGAGGTTGGGACGGGCTCCGGCTATCAAACTGCCATTCTTTGTGAACTTGGGGCCAAAGTATTTACCATTGAACGGCAACGGGAACTTTTCACCAAATCGCAGGTGCTCCTGGGCCAAATGGGATACAAGCCTCACTTCTTCTTTGGCGACGGGTATAAGGGAAAACCTGCTTATGGCCCATTCAACCGCATTTTGGTTACCGCTGGAGCACCCGAAATACCACAGGAACTGGTGGAACAGCTGGCCGAGGGTGGACGAATGGTCATTCCCGTTGGTGACTCCAGAAGCCAAACAATGATGATGGTAGAAAAAATCGCTGAACAGGTCGAGGTATCTGAACATGGAACATTCATCTTTGTTCCTTTGCTTAAAGGAACCGATGGCTAAATATCCAATTCTATGATAACTATCAAACGATTTATTTTCAACCCCTTTCAGCAAAATACCTACCTGCTCTACGATGAAACCAAGGAGTGCGCCATTATCGACCCAGGCTGCTACTCAGCAGAAGAAAAGCATGAGTTGGAATCGTTTATTGCTGACAATAACCTTAAGCCAACCTTGCTGCTGAATACGCACTGCCACGTGGACCACATTCTGGGCAACGCCTTTGTTTACAACACCTATGGACTAAAACCCAAGGCTCATAAGGCAGAAAAAGAAATGCTGGACATGGCCGAAGAACAAGGTCGAATGTTTGGATTTACGCTCGAGACACCTCCTGCGCTGGACGATTATCTTGAAGAAGGTGATATGGTGAAACTTGGCAACAGCAACCTTAAAGTTCTAGATGTTCCAGGACATAGTGCTGGTAGCTTAGCTTTTGCATGCCAAGATCAAAAATTTGTTATCACCGGCGACGCCCTATTTGCTGGCAGCATTGGGCGAACCGATCTCCCCGGAGGTAATTATGACCAACTTATGGATAGCATTCGCACAAAGTTACTAACGCTTGGCGACGAATTCACCGTTTTTGCTGGTCATGGCCCAAAAACAAGCATTGGAAATGAAGCGCTGACTAATCCTTTTCTGCTTGGACAAATCTAATCGACCGTAATGATACTCAAAAACATGGTTTTTTATGACTTGCGTCGTAGGGTATCTCTTTTCTTCTTATTATTTTTGCCGCACCATTCTAAATGCAATTGTTTAACAATCAACAAACTAAGCCAATGGCTACTGATAAATTTGTTAACCGCCACAATGGACCTCGTGAAAGCGAACTCGGTCATATGCTTAAGCACATTGGAGTTTCTTCTGTAGAAGAGCTCATTGACCAAGCTGTCCCAAAGTCTATTCGTTTACCCAAACCGCTTGACCTGCCTGAAGGACTTTCGGAATATGAATTTTTAAATCTAATCAAGGGAATAGCCGCCAAGAACAAAGCGTATCGCTCCTTTATTGGAATGGGATACTACAGTACCTCAACCCCCGCCGTTATTCTCCGCAACATTTTTGAAAACCCCAGCTGGTATACTTCATACACTCCTTACCAAGCAGAGATTTCGCAGGGAAGGCTTGAAGCGCTAATTAACTTCCAAACAATGGTAATGGACCTCACGGGCATGGAAATTTCGAACTGCTCACTGCTGGACGAAGCCACTGCCGCTGCGGAAGCCATGCTTATGATGTTCGGCTTGCGCTCGAGGGCCGCCGTTAAGGAAGGCAAGAATATTCTATTCGTAGACGAGAACATTTTCCCTCAAACGCTCGACGTAATTCAAACACGCTCAAATCCAGCAGGTATTATTGTTCAGGTTGGAAAATATCAGGAAGTGGAGTTTGGCGATAAGGTTTTCGGTGCCATTGTGCAATATCCAGCTGCAAATGGCGAAATCCTTGACTACACAGGATTTGCAGCTAAGGCTCATGAGAAAGATGTGCTGGTTACCGCTGTTGCCGATATTCTTAGCTTGGCGTTGATCACAGCTCCTGGTGAGTGGGGTGCCGACATTGTGGTTGGTTCAACCCAACGCTTTGGTGTACCTATGGGATTCGGTGGCCCCCACGCAGCGTATCTAGCTACCAAAGATGCATATAAGCGACAAATGCCAGGCCGCATTATTGGCGTTTCGGTAGACAAGAATGGCAACAAGGCACTCCGTATGGCGTTGCAGACTCGCGAACAGCACATCAAGCGTGAAAGAGCGACATCTAACATTTGTACCGCCCAAGCACTGCTTGCCTCCATGGCTGGAATGTATGCCGTTTACCATGGTCCAGAAGGTATTAAAATGATTGCAAGACATGCTCATAGCCACGCAGTTGCCGTTGCTAACTCACTTGAAAAACTGGGTTATACGCTCACCACGCGCAACTTCTTTGATACCCTAGAGGTAACACTTCCTGCCGAAATAAAAGTAGCAGACATTCAAAAGATTGCCCTCCAGCATGAGGTAAACTTCTTCTACAAAGCAGAGGACAAAGTGTGGATGAGCTTTGACGAGGTTACCACCCTTGCCGAAGTAAATAGGATAGGTGAAATTTTTGCAGAAGCAATAGGTAAGAAATACGAAAACACGCTCAAGGTAGTTGAGAAAACAGGGTTCGATGGCAAGTTTGCAAGAACCTCGAACTACCTTAGCGAAACGGTTTTTAGTAAATACCACTCCGAGACCGAAATGATGCGCTACATCAAGAAGCTAGAGCGCAAAGATATTTCACTCACCCACAGCATGATTTCACTGGGATCCTGCACCATGAAGCTGAATGCAGCGGCAGAAATGCTTCCACTTAGCTGGCCGGAGTTTGGGAATGTTCACCCGTTTGTTCCCACTAACCAAGTTGAAGGCTACATGGAGTTGATCCATAAGCTGGAAGAAGACTTGGCCATCATAACTGGTTTCCACGCCGTATCGCTCATGCCAAACTCTGGTGCAGCAGGAGAATACACCGGTTTAATGGTAATCCGTCAGTATCATATCAGCCGTAACGAGGGCCACAGAAATGTAGCACTTATTCCCTCTTCTGCCCACGGAACTAACCCAGCTAGTGCAGCCATGGCTGGAATGGACGTAGTGGTTGTAGCTTGCGACAGCAAAGGAAACATCGACATCGACGATCTAATTAAAAAGGCCGAAGAGCACAAGAATAACCTCTCCTGCTTTATGGTTACCTACCCATCGACCCACGGAGTGTTTGAGAGCCGTATTAGGGAAATGATGGACATTATTCATCAAAATGGCGGCTTAGTATACATGGATGGAGCCAACATGAACGCACAGGTTGGTATTACCAATCCTGGATTTATTGGGGCCGATGTTTGCCATCTAAACCTTCATAAAACCTTTGCCATTCCTCATGGCGGCGGCGGTCCGGGTGTAGGACCAATTGCAGTTGCTAAGCATTTGGCCGAATTTCTTCCTACTCATAGTGTAGTTCCTACTGGAGGCACACAGCCAATTAAGGCAGTAAGCGCCGCCCCATACGGAAGTGCCAGCGTATTGCCCATCACCTTTGGTTACATCAAGATGCTTGGAGAATCTGGCCTCCGCCATGTAACTGAAGTGGCCATAGTAAACGCTAACTACCTTGCTGCACGCCTCAAGGGTGATTACACCATTCTCTACACTGGTGAAACAGGCCGGGTTGGACACGAAATGATTATTGACTGCCAAAACTTCAAGAAAGATTACGACATTGACGCCACCGACATTGCCAAGCGTCTAATGGATTACGGTTTCCATGCTCCCACCCTTTCGTTTCCAGTTCACGAAACCTTAATGGTTGAGCCCACCGAAAGTGAATCACTTCAAGAGTTGGAGCGGTTTATTGAAACGATGATTGCCATTAAGGCTGAACTTGAAGAGATAAAGTCGGGGAAGGCAGACAAAGACGATAATGCGTTAAAAAATGCACCCCATACGGCAGCGGAGGTTACCGCCGATGAGTGGAAGCACAGCTATAGCCGAACCAAAGCAGCGTATCCGCTTGCGTGGATTGCTGAGAACAAGTTCTGGCCTGCCGTTGCCCGTGTGGATAATGGTTATGGTGATAGAAACTTGGTTTGCACCTGTGCCCCAATGGATAGCTACCTATAGGGGGGTTGTCCCACTAGTATCGAAAAAGGGAAGGCTAAGACCTTCCCTTTCTTTTTTTATATACCTTTCCACTTGCTCAATATTGCAATGAAGCACTTAGGTTGGGCTTGGCTTTATAACTATTTACATTTCAATAAAGGTAATTGGGATATGGCAATTTGTAATTAAGGTGCTATTAAACAGCGCGGACATCCCACAATTATGTTTTGTTAATCAAGCCTTTGTTATAATTTTGCCAACCGGAACATAAACTAACTAACTATGGACAGCAGGGTCGAAATCAACGTATGCTCGGAGGTGGGCGAGCTGGAAGGGGTTATTCTCCATACTCCCGGGGCAGAGTTAGAAAATATGACACCCAAAAATGCCCAGCGTGCACTCTACAGCGATATTCTAAACCTGGCCGTGGCAAGGAAGGAGTATGCTCAGCTTAGCGGTGTACTTTCAAAAGTTACTAATACCTACCAAGTTGCCGACCTGCTTACGCTGGTAGTGAGCAAAGAGAAAGCAAAGGAGCTACTGATTGACCAAATTTGTAATTTGGAAAATACCTATGGCATTAAGGATGACTTGTTAAGTTTAGAACCTAAAGAGCTGGCCCGTCAATTAATTGAAGGGGTTACGCTGAAAAGAAATAGCCTGACAAGTTTTCTGAGCAAGGAGCGGTTCTCGTCAAGCCCCCTCTACAACTTTTACTTTACGCGCGACGCTTCTATCTCCATCCAGAATGAAGTGCTTATTTCGAAAATGGCCAGCCATGTAAGACAACGTGAGGCGCTAATAATGGAGGCAATTTTCAACCTTTCAGGTACATTTAAAACTGCAACCATTAACCCGCTAAAGTTTCCCGAAAATGCAAACATTACCATTGAAGGCGGGGATGTTCTTATTGCCCGCGAAGACATCTTGCTAATAGGGAGCGGTGTTAGAACAACAACTCAGGGGATCGATTTCATTCTCAACCAGATGCTTGCTCAGAGTAACAACAAAAAGCGCCACATTCTAGTGCAGGAGCTTCCCGATTCACCTGAGTCGTTCATCCACCTCGATATGGTGTTCACCTTTCTCGATGTAGACAAGTGCATGGTATTTGAGCCAATTATTCTGCAACCCAACAAATACCAAACCGTTCAAATTACCATTGAAAACGGAAAGGTTCAGAATATCAAAAATGTTGAAAACTTGCTGGTTGCACTCAAGGACTTGGGCATGGATCTCAAACCCATATACTGTGGTGGAAGAAAAGACCCGTGGACGCAGGAGCGGGAGCAATGGCATAGCGGCGCAAACTTTTTTGCCCTTGGCCCTGGCAAAGTTATTGGATATGCGCGCAATATCTACACCATGGAGGAGATGAGCAATAATGGATTTGAAATTATCCGTGCCAAAGATGTTATAAACGACAGGGTGAATCTAAAAGACTATAAAAACTTTGTGGTTACTATCGACGGCTCCGAACTCCCTCGTGGAGGTGGTGGAGCTAGGTGTATGACCATGCCCGTAAAACGCAAAAAAATTGTTTGGTAACTGAAATCAATCAAATATAGGGCCGGTGAAAAACATCGGCCTTTTTTTATGTGCCACGATAAGAGTTGAAAACGATTTCCTTATCGTTAGGAAACAGCAACAGGTTATGCTACAGTTAAATATGACAACTCATGAACTTTACAAAAAAACTTCTGTTTATGGATATAAAGATAAGGTTGAGCAACCTTAATATAGTTAGCAATTTCTTAAAAGTAAAAATTCACCAAATTAAAACTCTCTAACCATGAAGAAAAATGTTGGAAGTGCAGACAAAATTATCCGTATTGTAATTGGAGTAGCCATTGCGGCTGCTGGAATTTACTACCAAAGCTGGTGGGGCTTAGTTGCCATTATACCATTGGCAACTGCTTTTATGGGTAGTTGTGGCCTATATAGCCTCGTTGGAATATCCACCTGCAAGACGAAAAAAGCCTAATATTATTATCTACAAGCAAAAGGTCCACCATGCGGTGGACCTTTTTGTATAAAACATGTAGCAATTTGCTACACCACAGATTTAACCAAATCGGCTGCCTCCTTAAGCGTTATGGCCGAATGTACCTTTAAGCCTGAGCCATCAATAAGCGCTTTGCCCTCTTCGGCGTTGGTGCCCTGGAGCCGTACAATTACAGGAATTGAAATATTGCCAATAGCCTTGTAGGCATCCACCACGCCCTGTGCAACTCGGTCGCACCGCACAATTCCCCCAAAAATATTTATAAGTATTGCCTTTACGCTAGGCTCCTTTAAAATAATGCGAAAACCAGCCTCAACAGTTCTTGCATTGGCTCCGCCTCCTACGTCGAGAAAGTTTGCGGGATTGCCGCCGGCCAACTTAATAATATCCATGGTTGCCATTGCCAGCCCTGCACCGTTTACCATACAGCCCACATTGCCATCGAGCTTTACAAAGTTGAGATTAAATTCACTTGCCTCAACTTCCGATGGGTCCTCCTCATCCTTATCGCGCAGCGACTCAAAATCGGGATGACGAAAAAGGGCATTATCATCCAAGTTTATTTTAGCATCAGCAGCAATGATGAGATTATCTGAAGTTTTTACTACCGGATTTATTTCTAGCAAGGAAGCATCGATACCGGCATAGGCCTTAACGAGAGTCTCCACAAACTTCACCATATTGCTGAAGGCCTTTCCACCGAGTCCTAGATTAAAGGCAATTTTTCTTGCCTGAAATGGCTGTAGGCCCATTGGATGAATCTCCTCCTTGTAGATTAGTTCAGGAGTAGAGGCAGCAACCGACTCAATATCCATACCACCCTCTGGAGAGTATACAAAAACAGTTCTTCCGGTTTTTCGATCGAGCAGAAGGCTCATGTAATACTCCTTAACAGGTGACTCCCCAGGATAGTAAATCCCCTGCTCCACCAGTAAGCGTCTAACCAACTTTCCAACAGGACCAGTTTGATGGGTAATAAGGGTCATTCCTAGAATTGCTGATGCATACTGCTCAACCTCTTGTAGCGAAGATGCGATTTTTACACCGCCACCTTTCCCCCGACCGCCTGCGTGAATTTGAGCCTTTACGGCCCACTTGTCGGCATGTGTCGACGTCTGAATTTCCTCTGCGGCTTTTACCGCATCGTTGGGATTGATGGCCAATCGACCTTCAGGTACTGGAACTCCGTAACGTTTCAGCAAATCCTTAGCTTGGTACTCGTGAATGTTCATGGTAAGTGAATTTCTAGTTCATTATTCGCTTCTAAATGTAGAAA
>Ga0307375_10006864_pt1 | contig 10468 bp, 12 predicted proteins | sample TR1MG_FD_202531 | JGI IMG/M metagenome (GOLD analysis project Ga0307375, IMG submission 202531) | Soil microbial communities from Risofladan, Vaasa, Finland - TR-1 | ecosystem: Environmental > Terrestrial > Soil > Coastal area > Acid sulfate soil | place: Finland: Risofladan, Vaasa | collected...
GTGGCAGAAGGTTGTAGGAGCTATCCAAGAGGTTAAAAAGCGAGGGAAGCGGGCTGCGGTTACGTATTACTACGATTTAGAACCTCCAGAGAATAAGCAATTCGAGATGTTTAATTGGATAACCGAACATCCTCTGAAACCAGATCTGGCTTTGATCTCTGTTTATGAGAATTGGTATCCGGGCGTAGTTTTAGATTTTAAAAAACTGTTCACCAGATTTCTATTGGAGTTCCCCGATGCTGAGATTGGGTTTGGAGAATTTGGACCTCAGCCCAGAAAGTTCTCTCAATCCAAGCGTGCAGCAATGATTGAGAGGTATCACGCATTCTCTTTCCCATCCTCAAACTGGATTGGCGGATGGTTTTATTGGGACTTTTCTGTTGATTGCAAGTCGGGAACCCCCACCCTGAATGCGATGGTGAAATCATGGAAATAAAACTGACATCAGTGAAGTGTTTTCATTGTGGCAGTCCGTTTAAAGTTCTACGTGTGAAGCCAAAATTGTTTTGCAGCTTGCTTTGCCGTTGCGCAGACAATCCGGCAGATCCGGTTGTTTCTAGATTGAAATGGATGTTGACCGGAGGATTGAGACAAGAAGATCGGGAGGAGGTCAGATGATGTTTACGGTAGAAAATTTGAATCCTTTGGACCATCCGACCACGAGTGAAATTATAGAAAATTTACAAGTCTTAGCCCTCAGCATGAATCGTATTGAGATCGCTTATGGGAGAGATCTCTCGATAAGTTCGGGCTTGCGGTCTTGGGGGGAGCATTGTGCGATTTATGAAAGAATTAACGCAGCCAGAAAAGTTAAAGGACTGACACCACTAAAAATTCCAAAAAAATCCAAACACCTCATTGGGGCCGCAGTAGATATCATCGATCCTCTTGGCCTCGTTTGGCGATTTTGCATGAGTAATATTGCCCTACTCGAAGAGGTTGGACTCTGGCTGGAAGACCGCTCTGCCACTCCGACTTGGGTCCATTTCCAAAGATTCCCACCCGCATCCAGGCGTCGGATTTTCAAACCGTAGCCTATCGCGTCAAAAAAAGTTGATCATTTTTTTCTCTCTCAAACGTATCACTAGGTATGTTTGAAATTATTAGAGAGATTCTAGGGCTCCCCGGAAAGATGGTCTCATATTCTAAAAGCACCTATAACAGGGAATATCCGACTCATGTGGTCGTATTCAACGCCAACGTCTGCACCGAAGAGGATGGGAAAATTTGGTATGGTGATGTGGACGTTACTCTGGATGAGTTCCGATTAAAAAGGTTGGCCAAAGTTCTTAAGAAAAAGATTTACGTTTTGAAAGAGATGGATGGCCGATTTGAAAATGAATCCAAACCAAAATTGGATCGGGCAGTCTATTGGGCTGATGAGGAAGGGTTCTCTTATTTCTCAGAGAATGCAGAATTATGTGGATAGCAATTTCGGGGACTCCTGGTTCTGGTAAAAATTTTATTTCAGAGACCCTGGTTAGAAATAGCTACGAATTTATTGAGGACCCAACATTCAGTCAGGAGGGTCTCTCTCAAATAGATATCGAATTACGTTTTTCATGGGCAAGACTTCGCACTCAGCTTGACGCTTATGATTTGATCAATCGAAAAAATATTGTCACTCATAAGACGTTTTGGGATTCGAAAGTTTTCGTTGAGCTGGCTTATCGGTTCGAGAAAATTTCTCAAAAAGAGTTCTCTCTTTTCAATTTTTTTTACGACCAGATAAAGGATCGTCTTCAGCCTCCCAACGCTTTGATCTGGATGAAAACTCCGAGAATGAACGCCTATAATCGGATGCTACTTAGGACCGGAGAAGTTCAGATGAATGACTTAGAATTCTCTGCTTTGCAGGATCTCTATGAGAAGTTCGTTTCCGATGTGAAAATTCCGGTAATTGAGATTGATGCAAACCAGAAAACAGAGGAATTGAAAAAAGAATTAGAGTTCGGTCTGTCCAGTATCCAGGCTACAAGGGGAGATTCGCATTCGGTGTGGAAGAGGCGATTTTTTTACTAAGGAGTGATTATGAGTTTTTCTTGGAGAAATCCGATCAAGGCGGCCAGATTAGATCCGACAATAGGGCGAGAGGTTGTGGTGGAGATCTCGGCTGCTGAAATTATTGCGGCACCGAACCGATATCGAACTGAAAATATTTTACAGGCGATTGCGATTGCAACAACGGAGTTGATGATCCTAGAAGAGACCAGAGAGAAGAGGAACGAGGAGCTTTTAAATGCCGTCAGAGAAATCAAAGAATATCTCACAAAATTCGAATCCAGAGCCGAATCCAGAGCCGAATCCAGAGCCGAATCCATCAGAGAACCACTTGTCGGAGAGAAACTTAAAAAGAAAAAGAAAAAGAAGGGAAAATTGCATCCGACACCTGTGGCGAGAGGGAAAAATGGGGCTAGTGTGCGTTAAGTGTGGCACCACTGAGGATGAGGAGGAGGATGGATATTTTTATCCAAGATTCCTACCACTCTAATGTACGTTCCACTACATTCTCATTCTGAATTCTCTATCTCCGATGGGCTATTCAATCCAAAAAAGTGGGCCGAGGCTTATAAGGATTTAGGGTTCAAAGCCGCAGCCTTGACAGATCACGGGACCCTCGCCGGACTCTTAGCGTTCTATCATGCGATGAAAAATAACGATCTCATCCCCATCATGGGCTGTGAATTTTATTATGTTGATAAGCCGGAGATAAAGACCGCAGACAATCGCAAGGCGAACCATCTAATTCTTTTGGCCAAAGACTATTCCGGTTTTCAGAATCTTTTGAAACTTTCTAAACTCGCAGCAATTGAGGGATTTTTTTACAAACCTAGAATTGGTATGGAATGGCTTTCAAAGTATCATGAGGGCCTTGTTTGTCTCACAGCTTGTCAGGGCGGAGTTCTGGCCAATGAGGTCTGGAGAGAGAGGAAGGGGGAAACGTCCATAGGTCTCAAAAAGAGATTTGAGATGTTTCAAAAGATTTTTGGAGATGATTTCTACGTAGAATTCCAGGGTCACACCACTCCGGTGAAAATAGAGGATGAGGAGTTCGACTCTCAGGTAATGATTAACCAGGCTCTTTATGAACTGAGAGACCTGCCTGGGTTCCAGCCAATAGCGACAAACGACAACCATTACATCATTCAAGAGCACTCGAAGATCCAAGAGCATCTCAAAAGAATGGCGTGGAAAAATACTGAGGCCGGTCAAAGTTACACCCATTGCGATTCTTTATGGCTGAAAAATTCGAAACAGGTCTATGAGGCGTTTCGACGGAATCATGAGTTTTTCCCAAAAGAGTTCGTCGCCAGTGCGTTAAAAAATACTGAAGCAGTTTTTGAAAAAACCCGACACTTTGAACTTCCAACTAAGAAATATCTCCCAGCTTATAGGCCAAAGGTTGATTCGAGAGATTTTTTTAAAAAGTTAACTATCGCAAAGTTCAAAGAGTTCGCTCTTTCTGTTAAAAAAGAGCAATTGGGGGTTTACATTGCGCGATTCAAAAAAGAATTCGGGGTCATCTCAAAATTCAATCTCGAAGATTATTTTCTTATTGTGTGGGACATCTGTAGATATGCCTCCGAGAGGGGAATCTACGTGGGGATTGGCCGTGGTAGCTCTGCTGGTTCTCTTATTAGCTATCTGCTTGGGATAGTGAAATTAGATCCGCTCAGATACGGTTTGATTTTTGAGCGATTTCTAAATGAGAACCGCTGCCTCACTGGAGAATTGCCAGACATCGACTTGGATTTTGAGAGCGATCATCGAGATGAAATAAAAGATTACATTTTTAAGACCTATGGTCGAGATAACGTCTGTGAGATCGGGACCTATGGTCGGATGAAACTCAAGACATCGATTATAGATTTCGGCAAGGCCCTTGGGGTCGCCAATCAAAAAGATCTTCTAGCGATTACTACCAAATTAAATTTAGACAAAGAAGATGCGAATGATTTAGAGGCAGCTCTTAAGTCCGATTCTCGATTGTTGAGCCTGATGGCTAGCAATGATGAATACGCATTTTGTGTTTCGGAAATTATAGGCCAAGTGAAAAGTCAAGGTGTCCATCCGGCTGGGATGATTATTTGTTCTGAGCCAGTGGCAGACATCACTCCGGTGAAGTCTCAAAAGAGTGGTGACGATAGAATCTTAGTGACTGCTGCGGAAGATAAATACGTTATTGCTCAGGGTTTGATGAAGATGGATCTTCTGGGTCTTAAAGAATACGACGTGATTCGTTATGTATTGGAAAATGATCCCAATTTCGCTGGTTTCGATGCGAACAATTATTTGAAAAAGATTTTTGATGAGCCCTCAGAAAAGGTGTGGGACTTGTTTCAGCAAGGCGAGACGGATGGTGTGTTCCAGTTCGCCAGCTCTGGGATGAAACAGCTCTTGCAGCAAATGGTTCCAGAGGCGATTGAAGATCTGATGGCCGCCAACGCGCTCTTTCGGCCTGGATGTTTAGAGAACGGTTGGCATATCCAATATTGCGATAGAAAAAGTGGGAGAGAAGAAGTTGAGTACCCGCACAAAATCATCAAAGAAATTACCAGAGACACCTACGGAATCTACGTCTACCAAGAGCAATTCATCGAAGCCCTCCACAAACTTGGGGACATTTCTCTCGCAGACTCGGATACGATCCGCTCGGCGCTTGGGAAAAAGAACAAAGAAAAACTCGAAAGCTTCAAAGCGGAGTTCGTCGCAGGTGCTACGCCAAAGATAGGAGCGACCGAGGCTAGTGATTTGTGGGATCAGTTGGAAAAGGCATCGGGTTATTCGTTCAATCGGTCTCATTCGGCGGCTTATTCGGTCCTGGCCTATGTCTCTCAATATTTGAAGGCATATTCCCCTGCTTATTTCTGGGCGGCTCAGTTGGATTGGGACACCAGGAAAAACAAGTTGGACGATATGCTGGTTAATCGACGTGCTGCATCCAGAATGGGTGTGGGATTTGTAACGCCACATATCAATTCATCCAAGGTCCGATTCACTGTGGACAGCGAGCAGCGTGTCGTGTGGTCCTTCTCTTCTGTTAAGGGTGTTGGCCCTAAAGCAGCTGAGGAGTTGCAACGGTGCCAGCCCTACGTGGATTTTGATGACTTCTACGAGAGGGTCAACAAGTCCAAGGTGAAGCATAACAACATTGAGGCTCTGATTTTCGCAGGAGCTTTTGATGCGATGGGGGATCGCCGAGATCTCTTGTCGGATTTATTCGATAAGCGAGCGGCTAAAAAGAAGGGCAAAGAAACGGTTAAAAAAGTTTCTCATAGCGAAGAGTCAATGGTGATGGCCTTTCAGAAGTCGATGGGATTTTTTGAACAAAAGATTAAACGATTGAGAGAGTTTCCAAAAAGCTGCATTACCGAAGAAGATTTGAGGGAGTATAGCGCGGGAGAATGGGTTCTGGTTGGTGGGATGCTGTCTGGTGTCAGAACCGTTAAAACTAAAAATGGAGAGTCGATGGGATTCGCTTCTCTGATGGATTTAGATGAGATTATTGATCTCACTATTTTTCCAAAAAGTTTTGCGAAATATCGTTCTGTCATCAGAGAGGGGAATATCGTTTTGATCGGCGGGGAAAAGTCCGGCTATGGTGGAAAAGAAAATGCCATTGAAGTTCAAACGATTGAAAAAAAGTGAGCATTTTTTTTGGGCTGAAACGTATAACACTGCATGGTTAGAGATATTTTATATGAGGTGAAGGGACTCCTCCCCGATCCGGTTGTTATCTCTTTAGAGAAACAGCTGAGAGTGTCTGAGGACCTCGATGAAGAGGTTGATCAGGCTGCTCATATTTTTGGTTATTACGCAGTGCTCGCAGAAAAGGCTGAGACCAGATATTCGAAAATGAAATTTGCCTATGAGTGCTGGTCTGCTGAGATAGAGAGTCGTGTAATTACCGAGAGACAATCCCTTGGCGTCAAACCATTCACTGCGGATCAAATGAAGGCTTATGTTCGATCCCAGGCAAAGTACCGAGCATACCAGCTAAAGCTAATTGAATTTTCCGAGCATTCTAGAATTCTGAAAGTTATTTCAAAAGCTTTTGAGATCAAGGTCGAGCTTGTGAGAACAAAAGCCGCGAATCGTAGAAAAGAACATTAATTGGGGGATGAATGAGCAAGGCCGTCGAAAAAAAGATTGATTCGAAAGGATTGATTGAGACTGCAAGAAAACATTTTGGACAAATGCAAAAGTCCTGGTTCTATTTCGCGCAATCCATTTCATTAATCAAAGAAACCGAGAGTTTTAAATCGTCTGACGCCACGTTTAAAGAATTCTGTGCCAGAGAATATCCGACGGTCAGTTTTGCCACGATTGGGAAATTTATAGCGATTGTAGAATCTTGGGGCGAGGCAATTGAATCCAGAATGAAAAAGGATTCTGATTATCGACTGCCCGCCTATGAGAGTTTTTATCAGCTTGTAACCGTAGAGGACAAGGTCCCCAAAGAGGAGTTATCAAAGCTCCGCAAATCGGTTCTGGATTCTAAAACCAGCTACGCCACTCTGAGAGAGAAGCTGAAAATATATTTAAGAACCTATCGTAAAAAGGTCAGTGAAGAGGTTGAAAAATCTGTGGATGAGTTAGAGCGCCAGCTTGTTCGGGACATCCGAGAGGATGTGGATGATGTTGCGGAGTTCGATGACCTAGATGGGGAAGAGGACGATTTCTTGGATAGGGCGGTCGAAGACGCCGAGGAGAAAGCGGACAAGCTGGATTCGGCAACAGCTTCTACGTCTCCCATCACTTCGAGGATTGGCTTCATCCGAGATGAACTGCCGGAAATAACTAAAAAACTAAAAACTAAAAAACTAAAGGTAACGGATGCGATTGTCGGTCTCGCCAAAGATTTAGAAGATCTTGTTGAGGTCGTAGATAAATTCCTTGCCGTTGTGGAGGATAGATCATGAGTAAAGTGCTGAAAAAAATGCTGGCCGCTGCAAAGCAATTCAAAGAGGAGCAAAAAGAGAGAGGGGACTTTGAAAAAATCGACTGGTTTGCACCAGAGGTCGGTGACAATATGATGAGGATTCTTCCGCATCCCACCGACCCAGAGAACGAGCTTTTTTTTCAAGAAGTCCATCTCCATTACGTTCCAACAAAAAAGAACGATGGGGGTTTTGTCAGCATCCCTGTGCGATGCTTATCTGATTTCGAGGAAGAGTGTCCAATCTGCATCGCTTTTGCGAAGATGGTCAAGAGAGACAAGGACAAGGCGAAAAACCTTCGAACCACTACTCGCTATCTTTACAATGTAATCAACTACAAGGAGAAAAAGGTTCAGCCTTATGCCGCTCCAGTGACTGTCCACCAAGAGGTTATGTCGTGGCTTGAGGATTTGGAATCCAACATTACAGATCTAGACAGCGGTCGAGATTGGAAAGTCGTAAAGAATGTAGATCCTAGAAAATCGAAAAATCTTGGAACCTCATATAAGGCCAGACCATCGATGAAGGATTCCGCTGTCCCAGAGAAATTGAGACCTTTGCTGGAGGGAGTAACTCCATTCGACACCCTATACAGCGCGAACGAAAAAGAGAAGATGCTGGAATTTTTAGGCATTGGATCAAAAAAGAAAGACGTGGTTGAGGAGGAAGAAGAAGAGGAATTTGGCAGCTTCGAGGATGATGATGATGACATTCCATTCTCCTCAAAGAAAAAGACTGAAAAAGTCACCGACGATGACGAGGATGAAGATGTTGATGATGAGGATGTGAAGAAAAAGGCTGTAAAATCCAAAGATGCCGTCGTTAAGGTTAAAAAGCGGGCTAAATATTCCGAGGCTGACGATGATGAGGAACTCGATGATTTGGATAAAGAACTCCAAGAGCTTGGAGTGGCGTAAATCGTACTGATTATTATCAGTCGGGGCGAGGTAACTCCTTTTAACAGTAGGGTCTCGCCCTTTTTTTTTAAGGATCTTGATGGCTAAGAAATTCGTTCGAAAAAAGTCTGATAAGACGCCGGTAGTCCAAAAATTTGTGGATGACGATTCTGATATTGAGGATTTGGTAAAGGCAGCTAGTAAAACTATTCAGGGAATATTTTCTCCGAGAGATGAGGATGAGCCGTTATTGGAGGTTACTGATTGGATCGAGATGCCAAAAGATATTCAGAACATCACCTGCACGCCGGGTTTACCATGTGGGCTGATCGTTGAAGTTTATGGGAAAAAAGATTGTGGGAAGACAACTTTCGCGACTCAGGCTCTCGTTTCCGTTCAAAAAGACGGTGGAATACCAATTCTCATTGATACGGAGAATAAATATTCACTGAAGCGGGCTGCGGCGATGGGCCTAGACGTGAAGCGGCTGGTAATCATCAAGGCAAAGACTATTGAAGAGGCATTCGATAAATTTATTGCGATGGTGACGCTGATTAAGACCAGGCCGAAAGATAAAAATAGAAAAGTTTGCGCCGTTTGGGATTCGGTTGGTGCCACTCCTTGTGAGGCGGAGCTTGATGAGAGCAAGGGGGACTTCTCGATGAATGCGGCCAAAGCAATTAAGGGCCGATTAAGAAAGACCCTCTATTACATCAAAGATACCAGAACCTCGCTGGTTCTTATCAATCAGGTTTATTCGAATACGAATACGTTTGGGAAAAAATCCACCCCATACGGTGGATCGGGACCGGAATATCATTGTGCGATGATTTTAGAATTCGTTGCATTAGGAAGGGTTCGACCGACTGGGGTTAAGGCTCCAGCTGATTTTTGTGGGATTAATACCAAGATCGAAGCGGTCAAAAATCATTTAGGGCAACCTTTTAAAACTGGGGAGGTGCAGATTGACTGGAAAGGCTTTGTTATCGACAGGTCGCCAGAATACGCACCAGAGAAATTCTTTGAAAAGGAATCAAATGATCCGGCTGACGAATCCGATGAAAAACTATCTGATGGAAAGAAGGGCAGAGTTAAGGGGGACGATTGATCCCGAAGCCTTTTCGGTATTAGACACTGGTTTTGAATTTATTGAAAAGCGCATGTCTACTTTTTTTGAGGTGACACCAGAGGCGGTGCGAAAGATCGAGTTATTAGAATGCTTCCTCATGAGCTTCGTAGATCATGGGATGAATTTTCAATTGTTGGATGAGATGGACGTGGAGGTATTCAGAGCCTCTAGAAAGGAGATGGTAAATTAAATTTTTGTTTTACAGCGATTTACACCTTAGACCGGAGAGATTAGCCGATTGCGAAACGGTTCTTTCTGCGGTGGGCGCTCTGGCCAAGAAGCATGGTGCCGTCATCGTGAATGGTGGAGACACATTCAATACCAGGGGACTTATTCGCACATCTTGTTTTGATTTGTTGAACAGTCACTATCAAAAGTGGAAGAAGTCGGGATTGAGACAGGTGATTCTGGTGGGCAATCACGATCAAGAGGACAAGGCTGGTGAGATCCATCCGATGCGAACTTTCGACGGAGACGGGTGGATCATCGCAGACAAGCCGGTAATTAATACGGAGCTTGGGTTCGCATTCTTTCCCTATATGGAGAAAGAAAGAATAAGAGATTTTATAGCTTCGGCCAACAAGCTTAAAATAAAAAGAGCCGTGGTCCACTGGGGTATTAGAGGAGCTAAGAGGAATGATTACAACACCGATACCGATGGAATCCCACTAGAATGGCTTTCTTGTTTCGATGTCGTATTTTCTGGCCACTATCACTATCGTAGTATTTTAGAGAACGTCCACTACATCGGTTCACCAATGCAACAGACGCAACAGGAGAGAGACCAGGCCAAGGGCTGTCTTTTATACGACGATGCGGATGGTTCTATTGAGTTTATACCTATCAAAGGTACATCGAAGCATCATCGTATTGAAATCAGGTTTGATGGAAAGGCCAAGCCTCTTCCAAAAATAGCGAAGGGCGACTTTGTATGCGCCCAGGTTATCGGCAGTGCTGAAGAGTGTTCTACCGTTAGCCGGGCGGACTTCGACAAGCTTTGCGACAATGTGACCATCGAGAGAGTGATTAGTGAGAAGAGTTTCTCAAGGCTGAGTATTGATATCTCGGATAAGGAAAATGAATCTGGATTGGCCAAAAAGTACGTGGATTTTGTTGAGACGCCACTCGATAAGAAGAGGTTGATGGATACTTATAAGGAGCTAGTTGGATATGCCATTACATGATTTTGTATGCGCACTCTGCGAGAAGGTCTCGGAGCACATGGTGATGGGGGATGGTTCGACTGTAATCCCGTGCGACTGTGGTGGAACAATGCACCGGGTTTTTTTAAAAGCTCCGATGGGGAGAGTGGGCGGAAAGAGTTCTTCGAGGTCCATTGCCTCTATGAAAAAGTCTTTCAATGAGAGGTTCGTAAAGAAAGAGATTGATGATGTTAGACACAAGCATGGGAAAGTTTTTGATGATTCTCTCAGAAGCGCAGCTGCACAGCGTATTAAAAAAGATTTGAAATGAAAAAGTTTTTCAAAAAATTATTCTCTGAT
>Ga0307375_10006866_pt1 | contig 10467 bp, 12 predicted proteins | sample TR1MG_FD_202531 | JGI IMG/M metagenome (GOLD analysis project Ga0307375, IMG submission 202531) | Soil microbial communities from Risofladan, Vaasa, Finland - TR-1 | ecosystem: Environmental > Terrestrial > Soil > Coastal area > Acid sulfate soil | place: Finland: Risofladan, Vaasa | collected...
TCAAGCATGCCACGGGTAATGAATACCAGTCCGCTCGGTGTGGAAAGCGCGTTGATATCGCTCGAATCGAGAATGAGGAACCGGTATCCGAGAAAGAGTTCAGGTCGATCCGAAACCAGTGACAGCGACTGACCGATCATGTTGATGTAGTGATCTGCAGCCGGATCGTTATAGGGTTTGTACTGCCTGAGAATGACTGCGCCCACGGCGCGCCCGATGTAGTACTCCTGTTCGGGAGTGATGTCTTCGGTGCTCTTCTGAACGGCCGTAACGCTCTTTTGAACCGAGGCTACCTGATCGGCCGAAACGTCTCCGCTCATAAGGCGATTGCCGAGATCACCGAGACTCGAACAGCCTGCCAGTGCGATCACGATCAGAAGAGAGGCCGGGATCGTGAGGATGGAACTGAACTTCCGCATGGAGTTGCGATGGGAGCTCATCTGTCACCTCCGTTCCCGAACTTGAGACCCGCGGCGTCCATGAACGCGACGAGATCCTTAGTCGGCACACCGAAGGTCTGCATCTTGTCGACCCACGTGTAGTTCAGGTCGTTTGCCGATTTGTATTGCGCCTCGACCTCTTTGTTGAAGCCGCGGCCGGCAAGGGCAACCTCGCTGCTTGATGCATTCTTATCAACATTCGAGGCACCGGCCTCAAATACGATCTTCTTCTCTGTGAGGGCTGAAGCGCTTACCCATCCGTCTGTCCCGGACTTCGGCACTTTCACGTGTACCCAGCCGCTCTGCGATCCGAGAACCGCCAGACGGTCACCATACGAAACGGTTGCCAGGCTCTTCGCCAGAAAGGAGGGACGATCGCGCACTTGCGTCTGCTGGACCGTGACGCTCATTTCTGATTGTGCAAATACAACGCCTGCCGAAAACACAAGCAGCAGGAACGCTACAATGCTCGCTTTTTCCTTCACCTTCAGAAGCCTCCAGTGCTACCCATAGTACACCCAAACAGGTGATCTGTCACTTCAATAGACAGCGCGAAGTCCGGCAGAATACAGGAGCCCGCTTGCGCGAAACATTGATACATCCGTCCGCAGAAGAACGATATCGTTGTCCTCCGCAAGTGCAAGCATGTCGTCAGTTATCTGTTTGTTGCGCACAAGCAAAATGCAGGAAATGTCCGCAATCATCGCGGTCCGGACGGTCTGGAGTGAGGCCAGACCGGTAATCAGCAGCACGCTGTCGACTGTCAGAGTCAGCACATCGCTCATGAGATCGGACGCGAACGCGTACTGAACTGTGCGAGCCGTTGTATCTGAATTCCGGGAAACAATCGAACCGCCGGTTGTCTTTACGATTTCTGAAACCTTCACGGAGCCTCCCGAACGCCGTCCCATCGTACCGCAAACGGGTGATGGAGAGCAATCGAGATTGCACCGACTAACCTAAACGGGCTTGCGACGAACTACCTCAGGACGCAGATGGAGCCAGCGGGAAATCTCCTTCAGGTGTGACCCGATGAAAAGAAGGCTGTAGGTTGCTACCAGCAAACCGAACACCAGATTCGTCGGAAAATCGAGGCTGCTTCCGAGAAAACCGTGCAGCCACTGGACCGACTGGCTGAAGGACGCGAGCGGGAGAGCCGCTATGATAATGATTCCCGTGATGATCCAGCGGCCGAGTGCTTCACTTGGAGCAGACTTGACAGCAGCCGGCGCCGAATCGCTGTGAATCCTGTGCATAACCGCGTCTGTGAAGGCGTCTCTGCTCTCCGGGATATCGTGCCTGCTTCCGGTGTACGGAATCGAAAGCAGATGCATTCCGGAGTTCATTCGGCTGATCGATTCCCAGCACGTAGTGCAGGTCTCGATGTGCTCGGCGATTCCGGCCGGCAGTGGATCACCCTGATCAAGATCGAAGTAGCGTTCAAGAACCTCCGAACACGTCATGTCACGCCTCCGTCACAGAATCAGCGAGCGTTTCGCGCAGCCGCATCTTCGCGCGGCGAACGTGCGACTTGATGGTATTCACCGGGAAACCCGTCATGCCGCTGATCTCCTCGTATTTGAGATCGAAGAAGAAGTAAAGCTCGATGCAGACCGCATGATGGGACGGCAGCTCCTTCATTGCGAGCTGAACCGCCTCCCGTGTTCGCTGGTACAGGAGCTGCTCTTCGGGAGTGCGTCCTGAGTCAGCAGGCTCCAGTTCCCCGAGGCTCTCCACCCGCCGCACCGATGAGTTGGCATCGATCGCCATGTGATAGGCAATCCTCATCAGCCAGGAATAGAACCGCGATTCACCCCGAAAGGTGGAAAGACTGCGATACACCCGGAGGAATACCTCCTGCGAATAGTCTTCCGCCGATTCGCGGTTTCGCAGAAATCGCATACCCATTGCAAGCACGCGCGATTGATGACGTTCAACCAGGACCCTGAACGTTTCAACATCTCCATCCAGAACGCGACGGACTACCTCGATATCCTGATCTTCCGAGTCCCTGACCGGGCTCATTGCGCGAGCTGTGCGGACTACGCCCGCGACTGGCGCGCACGATAGAAAATGATCAGACTCAACCCGATGGAAAACGGGATGAGTCCGCCGAGCAGGCTGTAGCTTGCACCACTTTTCAGCAGGAAGAATATCGACAGTACCGCGCCGACTATGAGATTCAGCAGTCCCGCAAGAAGGCTGAATGTCGAAATATCGAAGGGTTGATAGGGCGACATCCCCTTTTCGATCATCAGCATCCGCTGTTTGTGTCGCCACAGAAGATAGAAGAACACCACTACGCATCCCATGACTATGCCAACGATCGGAATGACCGTTACCATTATCTGCGCGGCTGCCGATGGAACAGAGTTCATGGAAGCTCCTTTCTGGAATTGACACCTGCTGGCTCATCCTATCATCTCGCGGCACCATTATCAAACATAGAACCGAGTTGCATGCGAGTGATAGTAAAGAAATGGTGCCCCTGGATAGCCATAGTGAAAATGCGCACCGCCTGCGCCGGTCTTGCAACAAGAGCCTTCGCAAGGTAGTGCAGATAACTCAGACCGTACCGAGAGAATGTCTGCCGCGATAGCGACTTTGCCAGGCCGTACAGTTCGCGAAAGCCTATCCGCACGCGTGCCGGTTGACCGAGATTGCGCAGCCGCTTTGGATATCTTCGAAGCAGGGCAAGGCATCGGTTGAAGAAATTCCTGGGCCGGTAGATTTCCCGAAGAATACGGTGGTAACCCTCTATCAGGAAGTGGGGATCGAGAATAGTCCTGAAGTTGATCAGTGATCCGTGAGTGTTGTTTCCGTCGCTCTTCCCAAGCAAGCGTCCCTCGGTCTCGAGGCGATCCCAAAGCCGCGTATGCGGCAGGGCCATAAGCGTTCCGACCATAGCGACGGGTACCGCAAGTTCGGCCACAAACGCTATCTGCTGATCAAAAACGTCCACAGGATCGGTATCAAATCCGATGATGAAACCGGCGCTGACCTCGATGCCACGCTCCTGGATCTTCCGAACCGCCGCGGCAGTATCCGTGCGAAGGTTCTGCCGTTTACCGGCAAGGGCAAGCGACTCTCGAACCGGTGTCTCAATTCCGACGAACGCCATGGTGAATCCGGCGTCGACAAGCATGTCCAGAAGCTCATCGTCGGCCGCGAGGTTGATGTCGGCTTCGGTTGAAAAGCCAAATGGCATGCGGTGAGCGCGCTGCCATTCCGCAACTAGCGGAAGCAGCCGCTTCACTTCCTTCCGATTTCCGATGAAGTTGTCGTCCACTACGAATACCGATCCGCGGAACCCTGTTGCATACGCCGCGTCAAGTTCCCGCACAAACTGCTCCGGCGTCTTGGTACGCGGAACATTGCCGAACAGATGAACTATATCGCAGAAGTCGCAGTTGAACGGGCAGCCCCGGGAGTACTGCAGAGGCAGTGTGTCGTAGTACTCCATGTGCAGGATACTGAACCGCGGGACCGGAGAAGTGTTCAGTTCCGGATGGCGAGTGTCGCGGTAAACTCGAACCGCGCTGCCCGAAAGCCAATCCTGAAGAAAGCGGGGAAAGGTGAGCTCCCCCTCGTTCAGAACGAGGTAGTCTACCCCGTGCATCTCCTCGGGGCAGGAGGTCGGATACGGCCCGCCTGCCGCGACAGGAACGCCGAGGCGATTGCAGCGGGCAACAACTTCGTGAAATGAATCCCGTTGAACGATCATCGCGGATACAAGGACGAGATCACTCGAAAGGATATCGTCATCCGTGAGCTCCTCGACATTCAGGTCCAGCACACGACATCCGTAGCGCTCGGGTATCATGGCCGCGATCGTAGCGAGACCAAGCGGCGGCATGAGCGCTCGCTTTCCGACGAACGACAACGCATACCGGTAACTCCAGTAGGTATCGGGCGTGCGTGGATAAACGAGGAGGAACTGGCTGAAATCGACTGATTGTTCCATACCGATACTGACCGGTCCGGGAATCAAACGGTTGCACGGCAGATCAAAATAGTGCCGTGCGTCCGCGGCTTAATCGCCGTCCGCGGCTTAATCGCCGTCCGCGGCTTAATCGCCGTCCGCGGCGATAGAGGCCACAGTTCCACCCGAAATCTGCACGAGCTGATCGAAGGTCATGGGAACGCCGGTGGCGTCGGTACCGGCGGCCGGATAGACCAGCGGATAACGGGAGAGTCCCTCATCGACGTAGATCTGGATGCCGTCCACGCCGAACGGGCAGACGCCCCCCGGGCGGAAGCCAGTTACGCGCAGCGTATCTTCGGGGCTCGCCATCGAATGCTTTACGCCGGTGACACCCTTGATCTTCGCCGATGATATCTTTGCGTCTCCGGGAAGGATCGCCATGCGAAATACGCCGTCCTTTCCGGCAAGCAGAATGGACTTCGCGATCTGACTGACACCAACACCGATCCGGGCAGCTGCCATTTCGGCTGTTGGCGTACTCCCGGGTTCATACTCGAGTGCTGAAAGACCATGTGCAGCAAGTACCGCACGAACTTTTTCCGGAATCATGCCGCCGATCCTACCGGCAGGGCGTCGCGATTGTCAACGCGTTCGACTATCCTCTCTTGCGCCTGCGGCTCGCTGCAGAGTATGGTAGCCGGACGGAGGAAGCGTGCATGAACCTCTACGGGTGGGTGGTTGCGGCAATCTTTGTCGCATCCGTGGTGACCTTTGTCATGTTGTTCTACCTGACTGCACCGTACGGACGGTACATGAGAAATGGCTGGGGTCTCGCCATGAAGCCCCATTGGGCGTGGCTCATCATGGAATCTCCGGCGGTCATCGTTATCGCACTTGCAGCGCTGTTCGGAAACTCCTACGACCCGCTGTCGATCTTCTTCCTGCTCCTGTGGGAGACACACTACATCTATCGCACCTTCGTCTATCCGTTCCTGCTGCATGAAAGCGGGACGCGCAATTTCCCGATCGTGCTCATCGTGATGGCTATACTGTACAACACGGCGAATGGATACGTGAACGGATTTCACCTGTTCGACGGCGGAGGCGGTTCCTACAAACTCACCTGGATAGCTGATCCGCGCTTCATCGGCGGAGTTGTCCTGTTCGTGTTGGGCTTTGTTATCCATGTCCGCTCCGACGCCATCCTTCGCTCTTTGCGCAATCCTGGCGAGCGGAACTACAGCATCCCTTACGGAGGCATGTTCCGATTCATCTCCAGTCCGAACTACTTCGGCGAGATTATCCAGTGGTGCGGGTTTGCGGTAGCGACCTGGTCGATCGCAGGACTGTCGTTCGCGGTGTTCACGATAGCGAATCTGCTGCCGCGCGGCATCTCACATCATCGCTGGTACCGTGCAAACTTTCCCGACTACCCTGAGGATCGCCGCGCGATCATTCCGTTTGTGTGGTAGCCTGAGCTTCCGACTCTTCGGGGCAGACTCCCGGTTCAGTCGCATCTGTTGGCAAGTCCGGAGCTTTCAGTATTCCCGTATCGTAGTACCAGCGAAGAAGGTCACGAACGGTGCAGGCGAGAGGACGGGCCGAGTAACCAAGCTCACGTTGTGCCTTCGACGAATCGACTGTCGCCTCGAGTGAGAGGATGTGCAGGCTGTTTCGCGTGAAACGCGGCGGCTTTCCGGCCACGCGGTAGTAGAGTTCGACCAGCGGCATGAGAGGCATCAGCAGTGCGGTCGGGAAGCAGAGCAGCGGCTTCCGGACACCCGACAACTGTTCGAGCAGATCCATCAGCTCCGGTATGGAGAGATAGTCGCCTGACAGGAGATAGCACTCCCCGCGTCTGCCCTTCTGACCTGCGAGAACGACTCCGTGAGCTATGTCGCGAACATCGGCAAAATCGAATCCACCGCTTACGTAGGCGGGGAGTCTTCGCCGTGCGAAATCGTAAATCATGCGCCCCATCGGAGAAAGACGGAAATCCGGTGGGCCGATGAAGCTCGTCGGACAGGCAACTACTGCATCAAGCCCATTCTGCACCGCCTCAAGAACGATCTGAGTTGAACGCGCCTTCGATCTGCCGTACTCCATCACCGTATGCTCAGGGTCGACTCCCTGAGTTTCGGTAACCGGAAACCTGCGCTCGGTGAGCGGGAAAGCCTCGATAGAACCGACGTGCACGAGCCGCCCCACTCCTGTCGCGCGCGCAGCATCGATCACCGCCTGGGTTCCCTGAACATTGACGAGATCGAGAGCCTCCTCGTCATTTGCACCGAGGGAGATGCGAGCCGCGGCGTGGTAGACGACCGATGCGCCTGCGAATGCCTGCCGGAGTTGCGGTCCGTCTGTCAGGCCGCAGGCGTACACCTCCACAGGCAAACCGGTCATTCCGGCCAGGTCACTCTGTGCGCGTGTGATGATGCGGACCTGCTCTCCTGACTTGAGCAATTCCCGGACGAGTACGCCGCCAAGGTGTCCTGTAGCACCGGTAACTACGACCATGTTGATACCTCCCGCACCCGCATTTCAGGCAGACAATCGACGAGCTTCATCCCCGATGATGCGGATGCCCGCACGTACGTCCTGTTCGTTATGACAGTAGTTCAACCGAATGCACTGCCGGGAGTGCCCCCAGTCCTCGTCTATGCCAAAAAAGAAATACTCGCCTGGTACTATGATCACTCCGCGTTCCTTCAGCCGCCGATACAATTCGGCACTGTCCGCCGAGAGAGCACGGAACCAGATCCAGAGGAAGATTGATCCTTCGCTCGAGTGAATCGAATAGTCCAGATCAGCGGGAAAGTATTGACTGATCCATTCGCGGGCCTGTGCGGCGCGGCGCTCGTAGAATGGCCGAACCACCTCCCGGGACAGCGTCAGGATGGTCCGATCCCGAAACAACGGTTCCGTCAGCACCTGTCCGAGGCTTCCGTTCGCAAGGCTCGCAATTGCGTTCACTCCGGAGAGCGCTTCGATAATCGGGCTGTCTGCGACAACAATTCCGGTTCGCACACCCGGCAGGCCGAGTTTTGAAAGGCTCATGCTGAGGATGATGCCGTGTCTCCAGATTGGAGACACGTCACTGAAGATGATTCCCGGGAATGGCATACCGTAGGCGTTATCGATCAGGAGCGGAATGTCATTCTGCCGCGCAATATCCGACAGCCGTTCCACTTCGTCGTCGGTGAGCACGTTTCCGGTCGGATTTGTCGGCCGCGAAACGCAGACTGCCGCAATCGACTCGTCGATTACGAGGTGGTCGAAATCCACGTGGTACTTGAAGGTATGGGCATCGATCGTATCGATTGTGGGCCGCGCACCGACAAACATGTCATTCTCAATTCCCTGATCCGCATAGCCGACATATTCGGGTACCACAGGCAGGAGGATCTTCCGTGTTGTTCCATCGGCTCTCGGACCGGCGAACATGTTGAACAGAAAGAAGAAGGCGCTCTGACTTCCGTTGGTTATCGCAACGTTTTCCGGACCGATGTCCCATCCGTACTCTTCTCTCAGAAACCCCGCGACCGCCTCGAGAAAGGACTCCTTACCGCGCGGAGCATCGTAGTCGGCAACCATGTGCTCGAACGAATCTCCATCGCGAAGGATCGCCTCCATTCGGGAACGCCACACCGCGTCCATCTGCGGAATGTGAGCAGGATTCCCGCCACCGAGCATGTAGACTTTGCCCGGTCGCGCAAGCGCATGTCCGAGGTCCTCCATGAGTTGAAGGATGCCTGACCGTGCGGTGAGCTTTTCACCAAACAGAGAGTATCGCATGAGCTGATAGTAGCAGATGGGGTAGATCGAAAGAAGGGCCGGCTCAAGTCGCCGGCCCTTTCGATTGAAGAATTATGCCTTCAGCTTCTTCGCGATTTCGGCAACTCGTTTGCCCTGAAACCGGGCCGCGTCAAGCTCACGCTTGCTCGGCATTCTCGAACCGTCGCCGCCGGTTATGGTGCTCGCACCGTAGGGCGAACCGCCGACGACCTCATCGACGCCCATCTGTCCCTGATAGGAATAGGGAAGGCCGACGAGAATGAGACCGTGATGCATGAGTGAAACATGCGTCGCGAGGATTGCCGCCTCCTGTCCGCCGTGCTGCGTTGCAGAGCTCGACATGACACCGGCCGGTTTGCCGCCGAGAGCCTGGCGTGCCCAGAGTGCTCCGGTCTGATCGAGGAACTGCTTCACCTGGTAGGCCATGTTGCCGTACTTCGTCGGAACGCCAAACATGAAGCCATCGGCTTGCTCAAGTTGTTCGACAGTTGCCACCGGAACATCGGCAAACTGCTTCTGAGCTTCGAGCGCTCCCATTTTTTCGAGGACCTCGTTGGGAAGTGTCTCCGGAATCCTGAGCAACGAGACTTCCGCGCCGGCAACCTCTTTGGCGCCTTCGGCAGCCGCTTTCGCCATCTGATACATATGTCCGTATGTTGAATAGAAAATAACCTGAATCTTCATGTCACCTACACTCCCTGTTGTTTCAATGATGTGCCAAGCTTTTTGCAGAGCTTCCCAAGCTGCTCCTGTTCGACTGGTTCAAGGACACCAAAGGCGTCCAGGATCGACTGAAGTCTGAGCGGAAAGACGCGGGTAATAAGCTCGCGTCCTTCGTCTGTCAATTCGGCACGAATCTGCCTGCGGTCGTTCCTGTCATGCACCCGACGGACCAGCCCTGCACGCTCCAGATTGTCGATCACGAGCGTTATGTTGCCCTTGCTCTTGAGAATTTTGGTTCCCAGCTCATGGTGACAGAGCGGACCCAGATGCAGCAGTGCCTCGAGCACGCCGAACTGGCTTTCGGTGAGTCGATCGGGGAAGTCCCCATGACGACCGAGGTAGCCCTCGACGGCGCTTGCAGCTCTCTGCAACCGGATGAATGTGTTCAGTGCAAGCACCTCAGACGCGGACCCCGCATACTTCGTTGCCACATTGACTCCTCTCGCCTCGACAGGTCGGATGCCCGGGATCATCAAACCTGTTCGATGCCAAACTGTTCAACATCCAATCATTTGATGTTGAACAATATAGGCAAAACTCGTCGGAGATGTCAAGTATCTTCGGTACCGAACGTTGAAGGTAGGCGCTATGCCTGCTCGATTCGAAGGATTCCTGTGGAGTCGACAATGAGTCGGTAGCGATAGAATGCGTTCGACTCTCCGCTTCGCATGTGAATCACCATGTTCAAATGATAGATCCTGCGCGCCTGATTCAGCTCAACCGAACCGTGTTCGGAGAGCGATGCGACAAGTCCGCTCTGCGAGGTAAGTCCCCGAAGAAAGGATCCAACATCGACAATGGTTATGTCTGCAACCCCGTATATCCGGGGGTGAATTCCGTTCATTGCGCGGGTTACCAGGTGAACCCTCTTCTGGTATCGAAATATCTTCTCGCTGCTTGCGCTGGCGAAAGAACGCTCGAATGTACCCTTGTTCCGGAACTCGCGCACGTCTGGATCCAGGCGCGATTCGGTTACGAACGAGGTTCGCTCCCTGACAACGGCCAACGTCCGCCGATGTCGCGACTCATGGAGTCGAGCCGTTCTGTCGAAGACTCGCGCACCGATTGTCCGTCGAAAGATGTCCCGGAAGAAGTCTTTCATTCGGTCCTTGGCCATATAGCTGAGCACGAGGATGATGAAGAGAGCGGTACTGAGCTTGCCGTAGGCAGTCTGCCCGAGGAACGCCGCTCCTGTGGCAAAGATCATGGCAATTCCTGCGGCGATTGCGTACAGGAGTTGTTCGGCCCCTTTGCCGGTGTTCTTGCGCCGGATATCGAAGAAGAGGACTTCGGAAGCGTACCGCTTGAGAATCTTCTCGCGATAGATATGTTCCTCCAGCTGAGCCGCATTCGGTTTTCCCCGGATGACCGTCGGATAACCGGCCTTTTCGCGGTACGTGATCTCTTTCGCAATGATGCGTGCCACGTAGCTCTCTTTGGCTGCATTACGAGCTTCAACGCTTCGCCCAAGATGGGAAGCCGCGTACTTTTCGATGAGCAGTGAGAGGTGTTCGTCGATCATGCGCATGTGCTGAACAACGGCTGCATTCGGACCTTTGACCTTACGCTGTACGACGGCCACTA
>Ga0307375_10006867_pt1 | contig 10463 bp, 8 predicted proteins | sample TR1MG_FD_202531 | JGI IMG/M metagenome (GOLD analysis project Ga0307375, IMG submission 202531) | Soil microbial communities from Risofladan, Vaasa, Finland - TR-1 | ecosystem: Environmental > Terrestrial > Soil > Coastal area > Acid sulfate soil | place: Finland: Risofladan, Vaasa | collected...
CTACCCGCCGAGCGCGAATCCGGAAGTTGACTCTACCGCACATCTACTCGACGTAGAGCTTCTCGTTCATCAGATCAATCAACGCCTCAAACAATTCTTCACTGAGCTCGAGGGGAACGACAACGCTGTAAGCTGCCGTCTCGTGACCTATCCGAAAGACTCCGCCGATATGGAGGAGCTCACCGCCTCCTTCGGGTGAGCGGGCGATGCCTCCCCCTCCGGCGGCTCCACCGGTATTCTACCCAGCGAGAAACGGAAGTCTTTGCGCCCTGGTCGGAACTGTCCACATCCATTCGCGATTTGATCCGGAGACCGAAGCAAGTCGATTCGTTGAGTCCGCGATTGCCCGGTCCTCGGCAGCAACGATTGTCCTTGGTGCCGCGCTTGGTTACATCACCCGGGAACTGAGACGGCGGGCTCCCTCAACACGCATCATAACCGTCGACTACCACGAGGATTTTCGGTCACGACGAGTTTGCGACCCGGATGCCTCGTGGTATCCGGATACCCCGGAAACCTTGACTGCGTTTCTCTACAGAATCCTCCCGGAGGAGGAGCTCGGGGGGCTCGCTGTGCTCGACTGGCGCCCTGCCGCGCAGGCAGCCGGCGATCTTGCACTCACTATTGCCCAGGAGCTGCAAAACGCGATTTCTGAATTGAACGCAAATATCGCGACCTCCGGATACTTCGGCCGCCGATGGTTTCGCAACGCGCTGGCCAATTTTGTCTCCTGGCAGAAATACACGGTTCCTCCGGAGGATCGAAGAGTCACGGTGATCGCGGCGTCCGGACCGAGTCTCAACCGCGCAGCCGACCTGCTGGTACACCGACGAAGCGACCTCCGCGTCTGGGCGCTGGCTTCCGCGCTTACTCCGCTGCTCGCGCGCGACGTGGTCCCCGACATGATCGTTGTTACCGACCCGGGATTCTACGCCGAGGAACATCTGCGCGAGGCCAGAAACCTGCATATTCCCGTCGCCGCGCCCTTTACGACTGCCCGGGGTATGTGGCATGTCGGCGGGGGAATCGTCCTCCTCGATCAGGGAACAGCGGTTGAGAGGGAAATCATGAGACTCGCCGGCCTGCGGGGTCTTGCTGCATCTCCGAACGGGACGGTAGCCGGAACAGCGCTCGAGCTCGCGCTGTCCGTGACGGCCGGCCCAATCGTTCTTGCCGGGTTCGACCTGTGCATCGATGACGTGATATCCCACGCAAGCCCGCACGCCTTCGATCATTACACGGTATTCAAACAGAAAAGAACCGCCCCGTTGCTCACATCGCTGTTCACGGCAAACCTGATGGGCAGCGCACGAATCTCAGCGGATTCCCGAGCGCGGGTTGCCCGTTCCCACCAGACTTTTGCGGCCTGGTTCGCGCGGCGGTTCAAGCCGGACGGTTCACCGCTCGACAACCGGGTATTTCGTCTCCTCCCGTCGCCGGTGGCTCTGCCAATCACACGTCTTGACGCGTCGTTATTCGGCAGACTCATTCGCGAAGGTCGGGCGCCTGTGCATGCGCCGACGGCTCACGGGGGTGGCTCCACGCCGCCCGTGGATGTTTCACGGGCCACCAGAGCGCGCAAGGTCCTTCAACTTCTGACAAGATGGATCGACGAGATCGTCGACCTTCCACGCGCGACGGCCGATTCGCGTCTCTTTTCAGCCGAAGGCGGTCTACGGGAACTCGTCGCCTTCATTGACACCCCTGCTTTGCTTCGGATCCGCAGACTTGCGGTTTCGGACCTGAACGCGGCTGTACGGGAGGCCGAACTGATTGCAGCCGACACAACCCAATTCCTTCGCGACCAGCGCGATCACTTCCGGAGAGCAGCAGCCCTATGAAAAGCCAGACGCTTCTGGAGCGTAACCTTCTCAGCGTTTCGGTCGGCAACCCGGAATTGTCCGGTCGTATACAACGGGCCGAGCCGTCCGGTGAATTCCGACTTCTGACCTCGAGAAGCGGCGACCCGGTACCCGCGATTATCCGTGAAGGATACACGCATGCCCTTCACTCCCAGATAGACCCGCATCGCGAGGCGGGTCGACTCGTCAGCGGCCATGAATCGGGAGGATACTTTGTCTGCTTCGGGCTCGGCGCCGGAAATCACGTGCAGCAGCTTCTGGAGTACGACGCGGTTAGCCATGTGCTGGTGATCGAGACTGATATCGCACTGGTTCGCGCTGCGATGGAGTCGATCGATTATCGTCTGCTGTTCCTCGATTCAAGAGTGCGACTGCTCATCGACCCAACCCCGGAGGAGCTTCGGCGTCATCTGCTTTCAACCTATCTTCCCGCCGTCACCGGAGGCCTCAACACCATCACGCTTCGAAGTCGCACTGCGCTCTGCCCGACGGTATTTGAGCAGATGGTCGGAGTCATCAGGGACGCCATCGGGGAGATCGCCGACGACTATACGGTGCAATCCTACTTCGGAAAACGATGGTTCACGAACATCGTGGCCAATCTTCCACTCGCGGAGGTGGACACCGTCACGCTCGGGCCGATCCGCAGCGCCTGGGTCGTCGCCGCGGGGCCATCTCTGGAGCAGCAACTTGAGCTTCTTCGCGACCGGAACACCGTTTCGAGCGCCGTCATCTCAACAGACACCGCGTTACGCGCCCTCCTCGAGTGCGGTATCGTACCCGACATCGTGGTGTCAATAGATTGTCAGCACGTCTCCTATCATCATTTTCTCGGGGGATACCCGGAACCGGTGCCGCTCGTCCTCGATCTTGCGTCTCCGCCGGTCGTTGCCCGCAGAGCGCAAAGGCGGGTGTTCTTCTCGAGCAGTCATCCGTTCGCCCGCTACGTGAATGACAAAATGCGCCCCTTCCCTATCCTCGACACGAGCGGGGGAAACGTTACCCACGCGGCGGTATTCCTCGCGGACGTTCTGGGAGCAAGAGAGATCCATCTGCTCGGCGCCGACTACTCCTATCCGGACGGGAAAACCTACGCGCGAGGCACCTACCTCTACCCGCATTTCGGAGCGCGTTCCTCCCGGGTGAGTCCGCTGGAATCGCAGTTTGTCACCTTCCTTCTGCGAAGCAATCCGGTGCGTCGCACGAGAAGAGGGTCCGCGTATCTGTACACCACCAAGTTACTCTCCGCTTACAAGGACCGGTTGGAGAAGCTGATCGGCAGGCTCAGCGCGGTTGTCAATCCGGCACCCGGTCTCGGCCTCCCGATCGTCCCGACGCCCCGCGCGGACCGGCGACGGAAAGACGAAATTTCCATATTCGCGGCCGGCGCATCGAAAAGGTCCTGGCGGGAGTTTCTCACCGCTTACCGCGAGTCGATTCGGGACCTTCCCGTCCCGCAATCGAGCTATGGCATCTACACCGGCTCACTTACCTCCGATCAACAGGCGCTCGTAAACACGATGCTTCCGGTCGTCGCTGCAGTGAGGCATGAGTTGACGCTGGCGGGCAGTGCCGGAAAAGGCACCCCACGTCGAACCGAGATTCACGTTTCACTATCGCAGCTGTTCAGCGCCGCACGGGAGTGGATAGACGCGGTTCTTGCACAGGCGCTCAATTCAGGGAGTACGTGATCGCGGCGTAGCCGACAAAGGAACTTGCAGGACCCCGTTCCCGACTGGTTCGGTACTTCAGCAGTTCGCCGTTAACCGCGCCCTTCGCTCCGGCAAAAGCGATTGCCGCCGCCGCGGCGCCGACCGAACAGGCAGCCCTATGCTCGCGCGCAAACATGATCGCTCCCTGCGCGTCCAGATCTACAAAAAACCGGATCATTTCGGCATCGTTCACCTCTTTGACCCAGCGGAGCGCGGTTTCCCCCACCCCCATGGGGCTGTAACGATACTGGGGACCGTAGTGTGTCAGGTCGGATGAACCGATTACTGCGACTTTGCGGCTCAGCCGCTCGGCTGCCGCTGCGATCGCGAGTCCGAGCTGCACTGCCGAATGGCCCGCGGGTGCCCGCAACGCAAGCGCGCGTGAGCCGGGGAGCAGGCCGCGCAGAAGCGGAAGCTGCACCTCAACGGTGTTATCGGTGCCGTGATCATCTTCGCACGGCATTTCGCGAATGATCGCACGCCGGAGTTCGATATCGGCTTGAACCTGGCCGAGCGGCGTGTCGTACGCGTCCTCGGGTGCGACGTAGACAGGGCCATCTGCGGGCAGATGTCCTCCGACGACGACTACCGTATCGACCGTCGAATCGATCGAATTGAACACGAGAAACGCCAGATCCCCGGAAAAATACCATCCCGCGTGCGGGACGATTCCCGCGACCATCTCGCCTGCCGCGGCCGGCGGAGATTTCTCTTTCCACTCCTCAAACCAGTCCTCGATTCCACGCACGTCGTCCGGGTACCATCCGGAAGAAAGAGATCGCTTTCTTACTTTCACGTTCTGATTGTAAACCCAGCCGAGCGGTATGAGAAGCCGAAATCTCCCGGACCGATCCCGTCCGCGCTGCACACAAAATATCAGTTCCCATTTTGATATTTTTGCGTATAATGAACGGTATGGGACAGAAGCTCGGTGTAGTGTATACGATCGTCACCGTCGTGTTCTTTATGATTCTTGCGGTCATCTTTGTACTGCGGCTCAACCTGGCAAGGGTCGAGAACACCTCTGCGGCATCTGCGAGTCTGCAGCTCGTCAGACAAACGGCGCGGGAGGCTCTTTCCGGTCCTGCCGTGTCCGACGAACGGTTTCGCGACGCGATGCGCGGGCTTGTCGTTCAGACACCGATGGTCCAGGTCCTCGTAATCTATTCGTATACCGGCGGAACAGAGTATCTGTGGGCGAGAAATAAGGACTTCCTTCCTTCCGGCGAACAGAACATTTCGCGCACCGTCGGCATACCGCAACTCCGCTACAATGAGCTGACGACGCTCAAGGTCACCGACAGTTTCGACAGCAATAATTCACGGACCTATTTCGTCACCGGCCTCTACACCGTGATCGGCAACTCTGATGTTTTCCCGCTCCTGCGTGACACTCTGGTCCTGATTCTCCTGTACGCGCTGGTGACGCTTCTCATAACCGTGCTTCTCATGGTTACCTCGCAACGGCGCCCGGCCGTCGCCGGAACGAAAACCGCCTCGCCCCTCGACAACCAATCCAGCGGCTTCCGGGCCGTCGATCCGGCCCGAGAACGGCAGGACGGGCCCATCGCCTTTGAACCGGATATGGACCTCCTTCCGGTCGCTCGGACACGCTTCGCTGAATCTGCGGATTCCGCACGCGGTCAACCGTCTGAATCTCGGCCGGATGGACTGGTCTCTCAACGAACCGGTTTGAGCTTCCGCGGGCATCTGGAACGTCGCTTGACGCTCGAGCTCGAACGGGCTGCATTCAATGAGCAGGATCTCTCCGCACTCGTGATCCGTTTCCCCGGCCTGAAAGACCAGGCACACCTCTATGTCCCGGCAGCGAATCTCGTATTGTCGCATTTCGCTTTCGAAGATCTTGCCTTTGAGTACGACCAGGAATCTTTCGTGGTGATCATTCCCAATGCAGAATTGAATGCAGGGATCAAATCAGCGGAGGCGTTCCAGAAGAAGGCAGTTCCGTTTGTCCGGCAGCACCGGCTCACCAGTCCCCAAATCGGGTTGAGCTCGCGAAACGGACGGCTCACCGACGGCACACAGCTCCTGAAAGAGGCGCGCCAGGCGGCGATCCGCGCATCACGGGACGCTACGGCGACGATAGTTGGTTTCCATCCCGATCCTCAGAAGTACCGAGCCTACGTCGCGGGTAAAGACGGCGCGTAGGCGGGCATCCTCAGCTCGAACTAGTTTGATGACCCGTTGGAGGAAGGCGCCCCGCCGGCCGTTGCGCGCTTGGACTCGAGCGAGCTGATCGGCGTGAGCGCCCGCTCCAGATAGTAGCGGCTTACCACATAGATGTAGGGTCGGCCCGCTTTATCCGTCTCTACACCGGCGCCACCCGGAAGCACGTAGAAGGTGTCTTTTGTCGCAGAATGACCGATGGCGAGAGAATACTCGCGTCCCTCACCGGTAGTGATCGTAAGTCGTATTCCGGGATTCTTCACTCCCGCCTCGCTCTCACTCACTGTCGCCGCCGCGAAGTTTACTCCCTCGAGCATGATCATCTCGCGCACCGTTGACTCCACCTGGGCCTGGTCGAGCGAGATGGTCAGATCCCGCTCGTAAAACCAGGCATTCGGGTTTCCGTCTGTCGCTCGCCTGACAAGCCGGTAACCCGACGTTCGAACTGCGGCCGGGAGCCTGTCGTCGACTCTGTCCGGTTCTTTCACGAGTGAGAGTTCTTCCGCAGTGGCACCCGGAAGAAAATCCACCTGAGCAGACTGGATATTGATATTGGAAATCGACGCCGGAAGAAGCCGCAGATAGTACCAGGAATGAGCAACGCGGTTCACGTAGAAGCTGAGTGACTTGTTTCCCAGATAGACGGTGGGATCATTTCCAATCCGCACGTACCCGCCCTCGAGAGCGTCTTTCCCGTAGTACACGCTCACCTTCGAGCCATGTGCCGCGGTAAGCGTCACCGTGCTCGCCTGGGCGTCATCAAGCTGGAATTCCTTGTACAAGGCAGGATTTGTGGTCACCGTGCGCGTGCTCTGTAGATTCGCAAGGTCCGAGAGAAAAGTCCTGACCTTCGAGCTGTCCGCCGGGTAACTTTCATCGCCCGTCATAACTTCCCAGTTTCCCCCGGCCGGTCGCGACAGCCTCACCACCGTCACTGCGTCAGCCGAAGATCGGTCCTCGATTTCAATTGCGTTCACCAGGTCCGGTCTGACAGAGGGGAGAAGCGGCTGGTTTGCTTCTGCGATACCGCGATATTGGGCGGAAAAGGCTACCCCCGCGATGAGCGCCACAGTAAGCATGCCGATCAAAGCGCCAAGTACCGATACCTTTCTCCGAAACTCCATCAATCGGCCCCTCCCGTGTCGGATTTGTCCCGGGGCGCCTGCAAGAGGTAGGAACGCTCGCGTCTGCGGTACATGCGCAGGAATGCGAAGATGATTACCGCAATCGGGATCACAAAGATATTGAGAAGCTCTGAGAAAAAGAACGCGAACTGTCGAGCGGCCGGATTCTGAATAGCGTCGAGTCTGAGATCTCTGGCCGCACGCGTGCGAATGGAGAGCAGCTGATCCTCGCTGGAAAGCCAGCTCGCCGCGTTAGCGAGAAAGCTCATGTTGTAACTGCTGTTCGAATACTGAGCGAGATCACTCGCAAATTCCGTATTGCCGACAACGATCATTCGAGAGGACTCGACCTGTTTCTTGACCACTTTCCAGTCTCGCGTCACTCCCTCACGCGTCGGGATTGGCTTATCGGAGAAGTAACTTTCGAATGTTCCCGTGAGTGTCGCCGCCACGGTGAATGGGCCCGGGTTCGTAGAAGCGTCCTTCTGCATCCCGCCCGGCTGCGACGGATTCGTAACGAACGGCGATTTCATGAGCCAGGATTCCTGCGATGTCGACACGAGCGCCTGTGCCGTTACCCCTTCCCGTTTCAAGACTGTGAGCGGACTCGGCCACAGGAGGTCGAGCCCGGAAAAATGGGCAGTTATTGGATTTGTGCGGCTCACGTCCTGCTGCAGAATCGAGACCCACATTGGGTAGGGATGAAGCGTCTGCACCGCTATCTGGCCCTGTTGCTCCCGCACCGGTATCCGGCGATTGTGCGTGTCAAGGACGAGCTCCTGTCCGACCTTGATACCATAGTGCTCGATCATCGACAGCAGCGGCGACTCGCCCATCGGCGCGGCGGAAAGATTGCGCTGCAGATCCACGGCTACTCCATCGACTGCAAAAAGGACTTTCCCCCCGCCCATGATGTACTGGTCAATCGGGAACAGGTCAAAATCATCCAGATTCTGGTTACCCAGGACAAACAGAACCGATACATCGGGCGGAATCGTCTCGCCGCTTTGGACTTGCCTCACGGTGTAATACTGCGACAGCACGTTTCCGAGAAGCCGATAGTTCTGGTTCAGCGACTTTCCATCATCGCCGGTGATGACACCCAGGACCGGTTGTGTGTTTGCAAGAAGGTGTTCAATCGAAGAAGTCAGATCATATTCGAGCGTTGTAGTATCAAAGACAACCGGGATCGCCTTGGTTCGGTCGAGATAGCTGATTACGATGCCGCTGTAGACGGTTGCCAGACTCTGCTGGTCCTGCTGAACCACCTGAATCTGCTGCGGGACGATTCCCAAACCCTGCATCTGCTGCTCGACGTGCGCCTTGATCGGGTCGGTGAACGATATTTTCACTTTTCCGCGGGACTGGGCCGCGTATTCCACCAGGAGATCCTCTATCTGCTGCACTTCGGGTGTCAGCGCTTTAAGGCGATCGGATGCGTAGTAGGTTATGCTGACCTGATCCGGAATTTTCGCGAAAAGCTCCTGCGAAACTTTCGAGATCGTATAGATTCGGTTTTCGGTAATATCCGCACGGGAAAAGAATCGGACGGAGTTCAGCGCAAACAGGACCACAACAGCGCCGACCATCGTGACAACGATCATTTCCTGGGTCTTCCGCGTCATTGCTACCTCCACTTCCGGAAGACCAGGACTTTCATGTTCATGTAGAGAAACGCAATGATCAGAAGCAGATAGTAAACCAGATCTCGCGTGTCGAGCAGTCCTTTGATGAAACTCTGAAAGTGATAGTCCAGAGAGAGATAGTTGATGAAGCCGGCGAATCCGGTCCCGACTTCCGTCGCAGCATTGATTCTGTTTATCAGTGTAAGAAACAGAAGCACGACAATGCTCAGGATGAAGGCGGTGATCTGGTTCGTCGAAACCGAGGAAATAAACAGGCCGATCGCAATCCCGGCGCCGCCGAGAAAAACAAGGCCGATATACTGCCCGAATATCTGACCCATCTCGAAGTGACCTGTTCGCACTACCGTGAGGGGCACCGGAATTGTGAGCATTATCATGATGAGAAGCAGCGAAAACGCGCCGAAAAACTTTCCGAGAACCACCTCCCCTTCGCGAAAGGGAAGCGTGAGCAGAAGCTCGACGGTGCCAAGTTTGTTCTCCTCGGCCCAGACCCGCATGGTTATTGCGGGCAGGAGGATTATGAAGACAAGTGGCATGATGGCAAAGTAACCGCGCAAATCGGCCACATTCTGCGCGAAAAACTGTTGAATGTAGAATAACCAGACCGACGTGAACACGAGAAAGAAGAGCACAGCAATATAGGCTATTGGGGAATTGAAGTAGGACCGCAGCTCCTTGCGAAGAATGGACAACACGTTATTCACGGCCGGCGCCCCCTCCCGATGTCAGGCTGGTGAAGATGTCCTCGAGGCTCACTCGCTGACGAGTCATGGAAAGTATCTTGTACCCGCCCGACACGGCCCAGTCGAATATCGCTTCCGCGTTGCCCGCGCTCTGAGTCATTGACAGGTGTGCCTGCAGGCGTTGCCCATCGCTTTCCAACTCGAACCGTGCCACGCGGCTTACCCCCGGGATGCCCATCAAAGCCGATTCCGTGGGCGACGAACCTGCGAACTTCAACTCCAGCACAAAGACGTCCTCCCCCCTCATTCCCCGACCGATTTCCTCCGTGGTTCCCTCGGCGACAATCTTCCCTTCATTCAGAATCAGGACTCGATCACAGACCGCCTCCACTTCCTGCAGGATGTGCGTCGAAAGTATGACAGTCTTCTCGCGACCGAGCTTCCTGATGAGACGTCTGATTTCGATGATCTGATTTGGGTCCAGTCCGCTCGTCGGCTCGTCGAGGATGAGAATGGCCGGATCGTGGAGGATCGCCTGCGCGAGACCCGTACGTTGCCGGAACCCCTTGGAAAGCTTTGAAATACTGCGGTTCGCCACGGGGCCCAGACCACATTCGAGAATAGCCCAGTCCAGACGTTCACGCCGGATCCTGGCTGTCTCACCCCCGGCTCTGCCTGACCCCGGATATCGCACTTCGGCAATGAAGTCGAGGTACTCGAGCACGGTGAGATCCGCGTATACCGGAGCGTTTTCGGGAAGGTATCCGATGGACCGCTTTATTGAAAGCGCATCCTGATAGATATCGAATCCGTTCACCGTTACCGACCCGGCGGTCGGAAAGTGAAAACAGGTGAGAATCTTCATGATCGTTGTTTTGCCTGCACCGTTCGGGCCGAGCAGGCCAACGATCTCGTGACCGCCGACGGAAAAAGAAACGTCATGGACGGCCTCGAACGCACCGTACCGTTTGCCGACACGTTCCAGGTCAATCATTGGCAACCTCGTATTCTGATCTCTAACTGCACCGATTCGCTTCAGTCCTCGTAAGGAATAGGAATGTCCATCCGATCCCGCGTCAGGAAACTTTCGGGAAAGTGATGCCGGGCGTCCCGCACGAGCCTCTTCAGGTCTCGCTCGGTGTACCGCGGACTGTAGTGAATCAGACCCATACGTTTGATCCCGCCGGCCGATGCTGCGATTCGTCCCGCGTCCTCGGCCGTCATGTGACGCTTGGCGTGGGCGCTCTCC
>Ga0307375_10006869_pt1 | contig 10459 bp, 12 predicted proteins | sample TR1MG_FD_202531 | JGI IMG/M metagenome (GOLD analysis project Ga0307375, IMG submission 202531) | Soil microbial communities from Risofladan, Vaasa, Finland - TR-1 | ecosystem: Environmental > Terrestrial > Soil > Coastal area > Acid sulfate soil | place: Finland: Risofladan, Vaasa | collected...
TCAAATGCTGGCGATTATAAAAACGTTTCACCTTCTAATTTTACGGGGAGCGTTGGTGGAGCATCACCCTATACTTTTCATATCGATACTCTTGCTAGAGCTAAAAGTGCTTTGGCCCGAGCTCACTTTGCGACACATCCTGAGGGTATTCAGCGTGCTGTATATACTTGTTATCCGCAATTAGATCCAACAAAAAACAAAAAATAAGTCCTTGTTTAAGGAGAATGGAATGCCTGTTACAGGAATAAAGAAACAAAAAGTAAAAAAGATATGAACGAAAAGCCAGTAGTAAAAAAGAAAGTACAAAGAAAAAGAAGAAGGCGAACGGTTAAGAAAATCGTTCTTGTTAATGAAAGCTCTGTTGTTATCCCTATCGTTAATCAAGGATTTAACGAAAAGGCGCTTATGCTTCTAACAAAAATTTTTAAATCTATTCTTAACTTTCTTGAACGAAGAATAAAAAGAATTAGGGCTGCTAAATTAGCAGATAAGATGAAGAAAAAGTAGGATCAGAAGGGGATATTCATGTCAATAGTGGAAACACGTGGTAGAAAACCATTTACCGTTGGTGAAGCTTCTGTGCGGTTGTCTAGAAAATCAAATAGTAAGCACAGTGCAGTTGATCAGATGCGTGAACAATTAACAGACTATGATAAGAATGTGCATCAATGTATAAAAGAAAACCGTAACTTTCTTGATGATGTATTTTATGTTGTTGCTCTTACAAAAAAAGAGCGGCTTATGCCAAACGTTATCAGAGGTTATTTTTTTGCACGCATGTCATGTCCAACGCCTGATTATGATCAAGTAGTGTATAGATATACAAAATCAGGCGACCATCTTGAATTTTTATGGGTTGTTCCGTCTATAGAAATTGTTAATTATATGAAAAGTCATAGATCGAAGATTCCAGCAAGTCAGTACTCCCTTTTAGAAAATGTATTAAAATTCACTGATGGAACTCTGTTACGTCTTGCAAAGCAAGAAAACAACGAAAAAAGAGATTCAAATATTTTAGAAGATTGATAGAAAGGTGATATATGGAAGAAAATAATGTGCAGCAAGAAGAAGTTGTTGCGCAAGACCAAGTTGTTGAACAGGATCAAAACGATCTTGTTCTAGAAGAAGTTAGTTCTATAGAACCAGCTCAAGCAGCTCAAGCAGCTCCTCAAGATGATGTTCAAAAGAACATGCGGCAACTAAGAGAGGCAAAAGAACGAGCTGAACGTGAACGATCGATGCTTGAAGAAAGGTTGCAGCAATACGAATCTTCTAACTCAAATAACAAGCAAGAAGAACAAGAGTATAGCTATGGCGACGAGGAGCTTATTGAGGGCAAGCATCTTAAAAAAGAGATGGATTCTATCAAGAAGCAGCTTCAAGCGTATAAACAGCAACAGGTTGCTCAAACTGATGAATCTCGTTTAAAGAATGTTTATTCTGATTTTGATAAAGTTGTTAATCCAGAGACAATAAAAAAGCTTAAAGAGTTAGATCCAGAAACAGCAGAAACAATAGCAACCTCTAACGCCTCACTTTATGCCAGAGGAGCTGCTGCATACAAAAGAATAAAAGAATTAGGTGCATACGTTGAAGATAAGCATCAGGAAAATAGAGATAGGGCCCATGCAAACGTAACAAAGCCAAGGCCACTTAATAGCGTTTCTCCACAACAGGGTGATAGTCCGTTATCGATGGCTAACGCCTTTGCAAACGGACTCACCCCAGAGTTAAAAAAACAACTTTGGAAAGAAGTTCAAGAAGCGTCTAAAAAGCATTAAGCTCTTGTAACGAGCTGTTTTGGGTAGAGATGATTACATCGTATAGGTCTCCTACGCCTTCCTGTGTTAGCTACTATCTCTGCCCAAAATATTGCATTAATTCCATTCATGTCGTTATACTAAATTAGCGTATCGAGAGTCGCGACCTCAAAATCGACGTACGGGATTCGTCAACCCATGACGTAAGAGACTCGTCAACTCACCGAGTTGTTTTTGTATCAAAGTGATACAAATATGTTTGTTCTAATAACTAGGAAAATCCTATGGCTATTACAACAACGAGTGTTTTGCCTGCTCCAGTTCAGCTTTCATTTTCTATGAAATTGTTGAGCGTGCCAGTTCCTAATATGATCCACAAAATTCCTGCAGTATTGAAGACAATGCCTGCAAAAGGTGGAAAAACTCTTAGGATGCGTAGGTACAACCCGTTAAATACAGCAATGGTTCCCTTGGGTAATACAGGTGTAACACCTCCAGCCCAAGTTCTTACTGCTGTTGATATTGATGCAGAAATGAGCTTTTATGGAAGCTATATTCAATTAAACGAACAGTGCACCTTACAAAGCCAAGACCCTAGAGTGAATGGGGTCTCTAAATCTTTCCTGATTGACTTGGAAGCCTACGGCGAATGCTATGGCGACAGGGCGGAAGGATCTTTTTTTAACGAAGGCTTAAAAGAAGTCCACCGTGAACGACTAAGTGGAAAGACCCGCAAGGGATGCGATAGTCTGAACTCCAGAGGAAACCTGGAGAGGGAGAGCCGAAGAGCTTTCCCCGCCTAGAAATAGGTCATAAAAGTAACAGAAATGGTTCTTAATGAAGCAGCAAAGAGGCTTGGTGTATCATTGCGTCAAACTGAAGATCAGTTGACTCGAGATATGCTTGCAGCTACAGCTTCATTTATTAACTGTACTGGTGGTGTAAATGGTGACAATCCGACTGAAATAACACGATCAGATGTTGATACTGTTGTTCGAACCCTTTTGAGTGCAGATGCTTACACCATCATGGACAATATAGAAGGTGACGACAAGTTTGGTACAGCTCCGGTTCGTGATGCCTATTTTGGGCTTTGCAGTACGGATCTTACAGGTGAATTGGACGCGGTAGCTGGTTTTATTCAAAAGAATCAGTATCCGTCACCAATGAACGCTCTTCGCTCTGAGTGGGGTGCAATTGGCAACCTTCGATTCTTGGTATCTTCCGTAGGATCAAAGAGTGCTAATGCGTCTAACTTGGGTGTAGACGTTTATAACGTCTTTTGTGTTGGTATGGAAGCTTATGCGTGTATTGAACAGGATCAATATTCTGCTAAATTTATCTATCGTCCACCTATTTATGATGGACCGCTCGCACTTAATGCTTCTGTAGGGTACAAGTTTGCTGAGGTTCCACGTATCTTAAATGATGAGTGGATCATCAACCTACGCACAACACTATCATAAGGAGCAATCATGGCTTATAACACAATAATTCAACAAGGTGATTTTGTATCAACAGGCGTGGATAAAATAATTGCTCTTCGATCAGATGTTGATTGGGTCAAAGTTTATAACCTTACTAACATTGCTGCTTCAGACCAATGGGATGGAGTAACATGGTGGTGGCAACGTGAGATGGCTCAAGATGACGCTGTTGTTGAGTTTCACGCGGCAGCTTCTCAAGTAACATCAATGTCAACATGTGCTGTTGGTTTCAATGGACTAGTGCTTAGAGGTATTTCGCTTATAGATTCTTCTGACAAAACACCTGGAGCAGCAGTAGCTGTAACGGCTGGTACAAACGCTGTGATGCCTATTTACAGTACAGCTAATACAGGAAGAATGATTGCTGGAAGTATTGTAAGAATACAAAATACCGCTCATGACAACATTGATGGCTTAGACTTCTCGGTAGACACAGTTACAGTAAACACTAGTTTCAGGTTAGCTAATGCATTAGCAACAGCTCCTGGTGTTGTTGCTGGTGCGGCTGGAACATATAGACTTATTGCTCCAAACGTAACAGTTTACAACATGATGCACCCTAAGAAGCGTGTCATTTCTAATATAACTGCAGCAGCTGCTGGTGTTGTTACAACATTGGTAGATCATGCATATGTAACAGGACAAAAGGTAAGAATGCACGTTCCTGCCGGATGTGGTATGACTGAGCTTGATGGTCAGTTGGTAACAGTAACAAGGTTAACGGCATCAACATTTTCTATTAATGTTGATACAACAGGATATACAGCATTTGCATTTCCGCTTCCTGCTGCTGTTCCATTTACACCAGCTCAAGTTGTCCCTGTTGGTGAAGACCCATCTTATGGTCTGCTTGATGACGCACAGAAGAATACAGCATTTATTGGCATAATTCTTGGTACAAGTGGTACAGCTGGTATTGCCGCTGGAAGTCCTGGCGGAACAACATCTGACGTAATTAAGTGGGTTGCAGGTAAATCATTTGCAACTGATATAGCATAGAAGAAGACTACATACAGAGGGGAGGGGACAATCCCCCCCCTCCTATTGAAAGGGATAAATATGGAAGAAACTAAAAAGACTAGTGAAATAGCAGGAAGAGTTCCAAAGAAAAATCTTAAATTCATGAGAGATAAGGACAAAGAAACTGTAACAGGTGTCTTTAATTTTTATGAAGTTCCTGGTGGAACAATGAGTTTTTTCTTTAAGCAGTACAAAGGTGATCAACCTGAGCGATATACATTAAAACATGGTGAGATTTGTACGATTCCATTGGGTGTTGCAAAGCATCTTAATAAGAACGGTTGGTATCCAATTCATTCTCATGCCGTTGATGCTGATGGAAAAAATATGTACAAAATTGGAGAAAAGAAAAGAAGATTTGGTTTTCACAGCCTTGAGTTCATTGATCCAGATGATTTTTCTACTGTTGACTCGTCTATTATAACTGTAGAAACAGTATAATTTTTGTTAGCCTGCGTATAGTTAGAATTGAAATATGGAGTATGGCTCCATAAACTTGTTAAAAAATTAGGAGTCGCAAATGGCAACCCCAGATTCAACGCTTTCTGCTTTATCATCGATTCGAACAAAAATACGCAGGCTGACTAGAAGTCCATCATCATCGCAGCTCACTAATGATCAGATAGATGACTACGTCAATACGTTTGTTCTCTATGATTTTCCAGAATTTACCGTTGATAAGCAGCTTGTTTTTTTCACAATGCCAAATATTGATACGTATGCAACCAATACTGTTAATGAAGATGATCCACTTTATAACTTTAAGAATAAGTATTTAAGTGTTCAGAATCCAATTTATGTCGGTGGACAGCAAATAATTTTTTCTCAATCAAGAGCACAGTTTTTCCAACAATATCCAAAATATACCTATGAATCTAGTATCGGAACGGGTGATGATGTCACCGTTGCTTTTGCTGGTACTCTTTCTTCAATTCCTGTGTTAGCGAACAGTGTTTCATTTAGTTCTGCAGATACTGATGGGAATGGGATAGTTATTAAAGATGTTGCTAGAACGGATCCTATAACAGGTCTTGTTACCTCAGTTGGCGATCTTGTTGATGCAATAACTGGAAGTGTTGGAACTATTAATTACATAAGTGGTGTTTATACATTTACTTTTCCGGTTGCACCTGGAGCAGATGAAGACATTATTGCACAAACGTATAGCTATATTGCTTCAAAGCCTCGAGCAGTTTTATTTGAAGATAATACCTTCATTTTTAGGCCTGTTCCGGACAAATCATATCGTGTAGAGGTAGATGTCTATCAAAGGCCAACTGAACTGCTTAGTGGAACGGATGTTCCGGAGATCGCACAATGGTGGCAATACATAGCATATGGTGCAGCAAAGAAAGTATTTGAAGATAGAATGGATGTAGAAAGTGTTAATGCAATAATGCCTGAATTTATGAAACAACGTTCGCTTGTGTTGCAGCGACTTGTTGTTCAACAATCAACTGAAAGAACTGCAACAATTTATACCGAAAAGGGAGCCGGTGTTACTGTTAACCAAGACTTCTCTTAATATTCCTGTGGCAATTTCGATAGTTACTTTAAGTGCTTTTGTTATTTCGGCAGTAGTATGGATGCTTCGGGAAAAATAAACTAGGAAGTAAAAAATGAGTTACAATAATTCGATACCGCAATCAACTGATCTGCTTTCTCAGTCTCAGGATGATATTTTAAACAATTTTGCGGCAATCAAGACACTTGTTGATATAAATCATGTGACATTTGATGCGGTTGGGCAAGGTAAGCATAATTTCATTGAGTTTCCTGTACAACTCCCCGTTCCAACTACTGCAGCTGGAGAGGTAGGTCTTTATGCACAAACCTCTGCGCTTACAGGCAACCCTGAACTTGTCTTTTCACACGAGAGCGCGGGTTCTACTTATGAATTCACAGCTGCAGTAAAAGCGTCAACTGGCTATGCGATTTTACCTTCAGGAATAATTTTTAAATGGGGATCGGGAACAGTTAATGCTAATACAACAGCAGTTGCAACGTTTGCTATCGGTGCAGGAATTCCTGTATTTACAACAGTCTATAACGTACAAGTAACAAGGCAGGGAACTACCGGTGAAACCGGCGTGCTTTATTATGAATCATATACAACTGCTAACGTTACGGTGTTTAATACTGCTGATGCAACCAAAACATTCTTCTATACAGCAATAGGAGTTTAAAATGGCATACGATCGCTTTCTAATAGCACCAATGAAGAGCGGTTTGATAACAGACGTCAAAGCGTGGCAGATTCCTGAAGATGCATTTGAACGTTTAAACAATGCATACATACACAAAGGAATTGTAAGAAAGCGATTTGGTTCAACATTACTTGGTCCAACAAGTGCAGACTCGTTGTCAGATCAGCTTCTTTCAAGACTTAGAATTAAACTGGTAACAACAGATATAAATGGCGATCTTACTGGCACTGTTCCAGGCGCTGTTTTTGAAGTTGGTCAAATGTTTTCTATTGATACGGCAATCTATACCGTTGCTGTAGTAGGAACACCTGCCACACTCTTAGAGACATATGCAACTACTACGGCAACATTTAATACGACAACAGGTGTTTATACCTTTGTTGGATCTATTCCATCAAAAGACGTGTATTTCTATCCGGCTCAGCCTGTGATGGGTATTACTAACTATGAACAAAACAATCATATTACTCCAAGCAATGTAGCGTTTGCGTTTGATACTCAATTTATTTATAAATATTCTGGTGGCGCTTGGGATAGGAGCGGTACCGTTGTTCTACAAGGGGATAATAAAGATTTTGTTTGGGCTGCTAATTGGACAGGGAGAACCCTTGATGAAGTTGCTATGTTTATAAGCAACTTCAATACAACTATCGGAACTCCTGATGCATCAGATGATCCAATGTATGTTTATAGGAATAGTACATGGGCAGAGTTCAGACCTGTTTTTAGGGTTCTTGCAAATGTTGCAGATGGTTTTGTTACTACTGCAAGAATAATAATACCGTTTAAGAATAGGCTCCTGTTGCTTGGAACTGTTGAAAGAAATGTTACGACAAGCAAAAACGAAGATTTTCCAAACAGGTGTAGATTCTCACACAACGGCGTTCCTTTTCCAGCAGATGTTCCAAATAACGTTGCTTCTGCGGTTTCTGCTGCATGGCTTGAAGGAAGTCAGACATGGACAATAGGTGCAACTACTAAGAAGTCTGATGGAGCTGGATTTTTAGATGCTCCAACGTCAGAAGAGATAATTGCTGCAGAATTCATTAAGGATAGATTGATAGTCTACTTTGAAAGAAGCACATGGGAGCTTGCTTATACTGGCAACCAGGTTCTTCCATTTACGTGGCAGAAGATAAATACTGAGCTTGGAAGTAGATCTCAATATTCGCCTGTTCCATTTGATAAGGCCATTTTTGCGGTTGGAAAAAATGCTATACATGGTTGTTCTGGTGCTAACGTTTCAGCGATAAGCGATAAGATAGGAGACCAAGTTTTTGAGATAAGAAATAGCAATAGTGGTCATCATCGGGTTCACGGTATCAGGGATTACTTTACTGAAGTTGTGTATTGGTCGTTTCCATCGATTAATGCGCACATAAGTTCACAGGTATTTCCTGATAAGATACTTATATACAATTACATGAATGATTCATGGGCAACGGCAGACGATACGATTACCGCTTTTGGGTATCTTGAAGGTCAGAATGGCATAACCTGGGAATCAAATGAATATAATTGGTTATCGGCTAACTTTAACTGGGATAGTGGTTCAACGCAGTCATCATTTAGGCAGATAGTTGCTGGAAACCAGCAGGGATTTACTTTTATATGTGCTTCTGGGATTTCTATTAATGAGCCGGTTATGCAGGTTACTGATATAAGTTACAGTGGTGATGCCCTACAAGCTTTAATTATAAATCACACGCTTAATGATGGTGATTATTTACGCTTTATTGATCTTGAAGGAGTTAGTCTTACTGGTGATGGTATATACATCGTAAGTGTCGTAGATCCAAACACGGTTGTCTTACACGACACGGTAATGACTGGAACATATGAAGGTGGCGGAAGGGCTGCTCGTGTCTCACAGATAGATATAACATCAAAGCAATGGAACTTTTATATTGATAAGGGAAAGAGTTTTTTCCTGGCAAAGATAGACTTTGCAGTTCAAAAGACATCTAATGGGGAGATAACGGTTGATTATTATCCATCATCTACCAAGCTTTCCATGATTGAAAGTGCTCAGGCAACAGGCAGTCTTCTTGGAGACAATAATCTTCAGACACATCCATTTGATTTATACCCTTTAGAGCAAGAGCAAAATAGATTATGGCATCCAGTATACTTTCAAACTGAAGGAGAATGTGTGCAGATAAGGATCTATCTTGATCATGAACAAATGATAGACCCAGCTATTTCAGCTTCTGACTTTCAGCTTGAAGGATTAGTAGTTTTCGGAATGCAAACATCTGAAAGGCTGCAATAATGGCAACTGGAGGAGATTCTGGTTCATTTATACCAACGACATTTATATGGGATGAAACGGAATTATATAATATTGATGTTAATAGTGAGAGATTTACGGAGCTTCTTGTTCGGTTGTATCAGAATATAAATCTTATGCAGAATACTATGAACATAAAAGATTCTGCTATTTATGACACGCAAGAATTCGTTAATGGTCAGACGTTTTTTCCGGGTGAAGATTCTGGTTCAGATGGAACTGGTGCAGTTAACAGGAGGCAGGTTTTTAGGAAAGTTATTGATTTTGGTGCGTTACCTAATTCTGCTACTAAAAGTGTTGCGCATGAAATAGATATTACATCTGGTTTTACATTTACTAGACTATATGGAGCCGCCTCGGATCAAGCTGGGCTAAATTTTCTGGCTATACCAAATTCTTCAATAACATTGGCGGTAGACGCAACAAATGTAAAAATAACAACAACAGCAGCGTTGGCTGCGTATGCTATAACATATGTGACACTTGAATATCTTAAGCAATAAGAGGGAGACGCGATGGGATTTTTCAGTTTTCTTTTCGGAAAAAAGCGTAAACAAAAACAAATTCCTAGATATACACCAGCGCAAGAAGCCGCTTTAAATCAACTACTAAGTCGAGGGCTTGCAAACACTGATACTACAGCACTTGAAGCACAGTATAGAAAATCATTTGAACAAGACACTGTTCCACAGCTTGCGGAAAGATTTACTGCAATGGGTGGACAATCTGGGAGTGGGTTTGAGGATGCGCTACGAAGAGGTGCGCTAGACCTAGAAGGACAAATGGCTGGACTTAAGTTTCAGGGTGGTCAACAGGCTCTAGGACAGGGTTTAATGCAAAGGCATGATACGGTTATGCAACCGGGATCACCTGGTTTTTTACAACAGGCTATTGCACCTGCTTTAGGAAATCTTTTAACTGGTGGATTAAGTAGTCTTTTTGGTCTTGGTGGATCTGGTGCAGCTGGTGGGCTTGGAAGTTTACTTGGTGGTGCGGCAGCTCAGCAGCAAAAAACATCTCCAATTGGTGGAGCTGGAAATATACAGTATTTTCCAGGACAACCACAGGGATATAGATCCGGAGGTGGAAGAACGCCTTCGTATTGGGACACAATGTTTGGCAGTGGATTCTAAAAGGAGAAAGCAATGGCAATTTATTTTCAACCCCATGATCCATACTCATCTAGATCGGCATCACTGGGTTCATCAATAGGAAAGAGTCTTGCTGATACTCTTAATATGCTTGCACAAAAAAAACAGCAACAGATACAGACTCAAAAACAGGCTATTGGAATAGCAACTGGTCTGAATGCAATGGGAGTTCCGCCGCAAGTTGCTGAAAAAATAGCAGTAATGCCGCCTCAGCATCAAGAGATGTTTATGAAGCAGTTTTTTGGTTCTCAGGCATTTATGCCACAACAGCAAGAATCACCACTTTCAGAAATGCTGAATCAACAAACACCGTATGCTCAAGTACAAGCACCGTCGCAACAAGAACCCTTATCGGGTCTTCAAACTCCTATTGAACAACAATCACAACAAGCTGAAACAGGGAGTCTTCTTTCTCAGCTATCTCCCAATACGCAGCAAGAGCTTCAAGCATCATCACTTTCAGGAAATTTACAAAATCAGCCTTCTGAGATACAGCAACCTACAGGTGGATTAAATTCACTCAAGAAATCAGATAGATCTTATT
>Ga0307375_10006871_pt1 | contig 10458 bp, 7 predicted proteins | sample TR1MG_FD_202531 | JGI IMG/M metagenome (GOLD analysis project Ga0307375, IMG submission 202531) | Soil microbial communities from Risofladan, Vaasa, Finland - TR-1 | ecosystem: Environmental > Terrestrial > Soil > Coastal area > Acid sulfate soil | place: Finland: Risofladan, Vaasa | collected...
TGAGTTGAAGGGGGAAGCGAGGAATTTGAGGGTGTTTAAAGTGGAGGGCAGCAGGAAAGCGATTGCGTTCTGCTACCATGAGTGAGGCTCGTCTGGTGAGGTGGTAGCGGGTGTCAAAGAGGTGAAGAATGTGGAATAGAGGCGGATTAGGAGGAATGGGAACGTACGAATAGCCGAGGAGTTGGAGTTGGTCGAGGAGAAGTTTGACGAGTTGCTGCTTTGGAAGAGAGGGGTCCATGGCGGTAGAGAAGTCGTGTAGGCGGTGGGTGATGTAGAGATGTTCGTCCCAGTGATGAGAGGGAGAAGAAGAAGGAGATGTAGGTTTGGAGAAGTCGATGTGAAGGTTGGTGACTGGGCGTTTGCGTGGCGGAGGAGAGGTAGACGATTCGGCGGCGGAGGAGGGACCTGCGGAGGCGGTGTGCGCGTGAACGTGTGTCGCCGAAGAAGAAGAGTGTGGTATTGATGAGGAAGCCAGAGGATTCGTCGATGAGTGCTCGGAGGGGGGCGCGTTCTCTGCCAACGCCTACCTCGCGGGACCTTCCTCCTTGACCTCTGGCCTCAGAAGATGCAGTGTGGCGATCCAGATTGAGTCGCTTTCAGCGGTTGGCAGGCACGCGTGACTGTTCAATCGCTCTGGCTGTTGAAATACCTTCACCAAAACAAGGGAATCTCGCTCGCTCTATCGCAACCAAAATCACAACCAGAGCTTCTCACGGAAACCAATTAAGATTGTGGTTGGAAGAGAGGAGGGAAAGAAGGAGGATGGGGAAGCAGAGAGGATGAGTGTGTGTCCATCGACCTCTCAGAAGGCAATGATCGCCTGCCCGGAGAGTTCTGCGTGCAGCACTCTACGGATCTTGTACGCCGCCTGGGCCATTCTCTCTTCTCTCTCTGCACCATATCTCTCCTCTCTCTCTCGCCCCCCGCCATCACAAATTCGGTTGTGCAGGAGCTTTTGGACAACTGAAATAAATAACTTACATTGCGGCATGGAACAAGTATAGGGGGGTGTCACAACATGCGTGACTCTCAATAGATCGAACTCAACACTAAAAACACATGAATGAGGAGGAAAGGGATGATGGAGACGAGGTCCAGATGGCTGGCGATGTGGAGAGAGAATGCCAATCTCTCTGACCCGTTCCTCGATCTGCCACTCTTCATCTCTTAGATGATGATCTTCTTCTGTGATGACCATGAACTCTTTCGGATGATGAAGATGATGACAACGATGATGAAGAAGGAGTTGATGTTGGCGACATGGGTGGAAAGGCAAAGGGCGGGGAGTGTTCCGTCAGTCTTTGAGGGTGTTTCAGAGCCAGTGTGGCCTCCTTGTGCTTCATATACTCTGCCCATCTCACTTGCGCGTAGTTTTTGGCATCGAATCCCTCCACATTGGAGATCTTGATCTGAATCATGGCCCAGAGCCACCAGAAGAGGTGCGACGCTTGCATCCACTTTCTCGCCTCAACCACCATCTCCTGCGCCATTTCTCTCTTCGACACGTGCACTTCCCATTGTTGCAGTGGTTGAATGGATGTAGAACCCGAACACGAGGTCGTGTGAGAGTTGGACTTTCTCTTTGATGATCTCTTGCTTTCGTGTTGCTGAATTGCTGAGGTTGACGCAGAAAAAGATGAACATGTTGATGAAGAAGATGATGATGTGGGTGGGAAGGAGATGGAGGGGTCGCTGGTGAGGTGTTCAACACCGGAATGATCTCTGCTGATGCAGTCCTCGCATTGGCAGTACTTCGCCCTGTTGGGTCCCAAAGCGTCGAGGTATAACAGAATCCATTCGAGCATTTGATCATTTGAAGGACACTTGTGGTAGAGAAGGTCCAGTCCAGCCCATTCGCAGAAGTGATTGCCCAAGTCGAATCCTCGATGATTGATGCCTGCGAACTCCAAATCGACCGCAAACAGCACTTTCTTGCTATCGTTGAACAGTAAATTGCCATGGTTGAAGTCGTTGTGACAGAGGACGATCGCATGTGAGAGCGCGTAGAAGGGCAACAAGTCCTGTTGTACGATGGCCAATTCGCGCAAATAGGCATCAAATGTATGTGGTGCACCCTTGGCAAGTGCAACGGCATCCTCCGCGGCGTACAAACGCTTGGCACGAACCAACCAACGAGAAATCAGTTGCCACGTACTCGCACTCAAACTCATCGTCTTCAAAGGCTTTCTTCCTCTCCATGGGATCAAACGCTTCGCAACAACAGAAGATGGGATGTCCAGAGAGTGCCACGACGCAACAACAGACGCAATGCGCTTCATCATTTCCGGCTCCCTCAACTCGTCCACCTTCACCACTCGACCTGTCACATACTCTGCCAAATACCCATTATCAAACACTGCATACAAACGTGGTCCCAAGTGGTCACGCGAGGCATACTGGAAGATCGCCAACTCCTGTTCTCGCGGATTCGACAACACACTCCCTGCTCCTTGAACTCGCATAAATGCCAACATGGAATGACTAGAAATTGACGAATTCGACGACATGGAGGATGTTGATGACGACGATGAGGACTTGGACCAATCACCAGAACTTTCAGAATCGCCTGCATCACCTACGGCATTGCCTCCTCCAAATACAACACGGTAACACTTATTCGTGGCTCCGTCCAGGAGCGCCTCAAACTTAGGCTCAGGAGACTTCTTGCCAAACGTTTCGCAAAACTCAGTATGTTTCCAGGCCTTTTTCGCTATTCGACTGTCACCATAACACCACGGTTGAAGAGAAATAGGATGCCCATAGAGTTAGTTGCACTGAAACATGGGAGAACATGGGGGACAGCTCATGTCTGAGGGAGGAAGAGGCAAAATGAGACGCGCGTTCCGTGTCTTCCTCTTTCTCGACATGAGGACGTCTGCATTGACATGTTTCAGAATTGAATGGCAGTTGGAAAGTGATGGAGACGCACCTACGATCTCTTTCGAAGTACTTGAATTCGTTCCTGACGCGGTCGTGGATGTAGTGGTCTACAACGGCAGCCAACAACGCTCTCTCGGCCCTCCTCTTCAACTCCTTCCGCAACCACAATCCAAACCATATCAGCACACTCAAGCCCAGCGCAAAAATGACAGTCCAAACGACAGAAATCACAGGCACGATGTGAAACATGACGACCTCGTTCGCAACTACCGAGAATGGGATCTACAACCCAAAGACGAGTACAGGAGGGGAGCAGAGGTCGATAAAATGATAGAAGAATACAGTGCCAATCAGGAAACGCACCCTTACCTGAGGAAAGGTGGAGAGGGAAGTGGGAGAGGAGTGGCTTCTTGAAGTGCAAGTAGGGCTCGACGTTATGTCTCTGTCAGCACCCTTCGAGTCAGTAGCAATCCCCCATCAAGTGGGCGAAATCTCATGTAAACACATCTGACAAACAGCTGGTCTTCTGAATTCCCCCCTCTCAACAACCATTGAAGTCCCTATTCTCGGTTCGCATCGATGTTCGGCTTCTCCAATGCTTCAAACAAATCAGATTGCCATAGTTAACCAATGAGTTGAATAGTGCACACGTTTTCAAGAGGTAGGAGTAGATACATTTGGAGAACAGAGGAGGTGTTGAGGATACAAATGCACGATGAAGGCGGTAGGGCCATCCAGCCATATGCAGGTTTTCAGACCTTCTCAGATCGTGCTCTCGATTAGCGCATCAGTCCACGGCAGCAGTTTACGACAGCAGTGCGGGCGAAAGGAATGTAGCTGAGTGAGTACCAGATGAGGGCCAAGAACTGGATAATGAGGAAGAGGATGACCAAACCGACCTGCAGGGCGTGTTGTCCCTTTGCAGTGAACTATCATTGGGCAATAATGGAAGAAGAATTGAAGCTTAACATGTTAGATCGATGTTTTGTATCCGAAAGTGTGCTATTGAAGGCTGAAAAGGGGAGGCTTTGGGATTCCGGCGCGGATCGATCCACACTGACGTACGTAGAAGGCGCAGAATAGTGTCATTGCCATAGCGCCAAGGAAAATGATCGTAGCGAACAGTCTCGTGGGGTCAAACATGGATTTGAGCTGTCTGAGGGGTCCCATGAGGAAAAGAGTGGATGAGAGCGACATGATGTTTCCAATGGTGTACAGAGTCGCGAAAGCAACGACGCTGATGAAGAGAAGGAAGGAGGCCTTTAGGTGCGACAGAAAAAAACAGGGTTAGGGTGCAGTTAGGAGGATGTGTAACGCTAGAAAGGGTCGCTGTTTTGAGGCGAATGAAAAGCACGTCACAGGCCTTGGAGGTATGGCATGAGGTCGAATTGAAGAGCGATTTGATTGTACGAGGAGTGGTTTAGTACCGCTTGTTTCAGATGAAGTGAGTGTTTGACGTACGAGGAAGCCGAGGGCGAGTCCGCCGATGAAGCAGATGGCAAAACCCATGATTCTGTGCAGCAGGAAGGTTGGTTAAGGAAAGTGGCAGGGTATGTCGTGAATGGGATGCCATGGCTCAATGGAATAGCAGGGAATGGAGGACGTAGAGGCAGGAGCGAGGGTGAAAACTGGTGAGGGAGGGTTTAGCAAGGAAAGGCGAAGGGCGGAAAACGTCGCTCGTCGCCGTGCGGTACGCATGGAGGGATATTTGCTTGAAACTTAGAGAGGGACACACGCCTTCCATATCAAACGAGCTCTGCGAGTGCGTTTCGCTCTCGCCGAAGCTGAGGAGGGAGTTCATGGAGGGCATTCTGACTGACCGAGAACCGTTCGATGTCTTTCAACGCCTGAGCACGACCAAAGGTGTCCAAACAAGCCACAAGACAGCGCACACGAATAATGCAACGATGAGAAAGGGGACCAGGACCAAAAGATCAAGGCACGACTGGCACACGAGGCAGGGAAGTGCAAGTCCAACTGACGTGAAAGGACTCGTCACTCTGGCCCTGAAGCAGCACACCTCTTTTCCTGATGGATTCTGTATCGATTAAGACGGTTCATTTGACAGTGTATTCACATTGCAATATGACGAGGAGTTGCGAATTGAAGAGAGTTTTGGGTTGCTGAGTCTATTGGTGCGTGTTTTGGCAAGGGAAAGTGCTTGAGGGAGAGGCTGAAGGTCACCACGCTCACAACAGGTTTTAGGCGAATTGATCGTCGAGTTCCACTACCATCTCTACCTCAACAGAAGCACCATAGGGAAGAGCGGCCACACCGATGGCAGATCTGGCGTGAAGACCTCTGTGTTCTCCGAGAACGTCCACGAGCAGATCTGAGGCTCCATTAACGACTGTTGGTAGCGATTCGTATCCCTCGACGCAGTTGACATATCCGGTGATTCGAACAATCTTTCGCACATGTTCCCAGGAGTTGATGTGGTCCTTTAGGGTGCCGAGCAGTGCCACCGCACAGTACTTCGCCGCCTTCACTCCATCCTCCGTCGTTGCGTCCTTTCCAACCTTGCCCTTCATCAAAGTCTCAGAGGCACACTGATGCGGTGGGTCATACGGCAAGTGTCCACTCACGAACATTAGAGAGCCCGAACGCACCACGCCCAAGTAATTCGCCTTCGGTCTGGGTCCACATCACCACACATCGCACCATCAATTCGAAAACACAACTTAGCGTTAGGCAAACTACATAACACACTTAAAATGGGAACTACTCAGACCAAAACAACAGCTCGAGACGATTCAAAGGAGGAGGAAACAGAAACACGCACCGAACGGGACCTGGCCACTCCAAACCGTGCGCCTTCAAGCGCTCCTCAACTTGCTCAGAAGAGAACATGCGCTTCAGAGTACGCGCAGCTCTATTGGGCGCACTCACGGTACGCTTCGACCGAGAAGCAAAAGACAGCTTTTTGGAGGCACCAAAGGTGCTCACAGAACGCACAAACGAGGTACTGCCTAGCATAACGACTAAGAAAACCAACAATAGAAGGCGAACGCGGTGACCAGAGTCCAATCACAGAGGCAATGAGAGAAGGAGAGGGCGGGAGGAATTGACGAACACCCAGACCACGCCGCAGCTTTCCCTCAGCTCGGCTTCTCGGGTTCGAATCTCGCCAACCACGAAAACTTTTCCAATTCCGTCACCAGGCGCTCCATGGCCGCCAGTAGGGTTGAAGAGAATGGTTTGGGGTGCAATTTCGTTCTTAATTGAGATTGGTAATAGTGAAGTATCCATAGCAAGTGTCGATTGGCCATTTGGAGCAGTTGGGGATGAAGACTCTTCAACACGTCCACAGTGCTGCACTCCCTAACCAAAACGTCCTCGCAGTTCTCCAAACCGTGCTTCAAACAGTAGTCTATGAAATGAGACAGTAAGCACCGCCTAACGAACCACCAAGTCTCTCCAGCGCGATAGAGATCCAAGTACTTCCTCGACTCCTCCAGTAGTTCCACAAGTCCAGCCTCGTCATCCTTTTCAGCGTCTTCGTGCAGAACTTTGATTGTATTTTGAATGCCAAGGTATTTGAGATCGATGAGAGCGAGATGAGCGGCGGAAGCGTCGGAGGTGTGTTTTCGGAGCCAGTTCCAGTTTCGATGGAATTCCTGCACCAACTTCAGATTGAGTGTTTGGCCGTGAGATGATTGAGGTCCAGTAGAAGACTCGGGCAGGAGATATAGTTGCATAACGTGAAGGCGATGTGTCCAGCTGTAATAGTTGCGTTTGTGCGCGTTTACCGTGTATTCACAGAGCCTTATCTCTTCTGACACGTTTAACGCTGCATTGTGAAGAGGATGATGAAGCGAGAGAGTGTGTAGGACCCATTTACGGTGTGCCCAAGCTTCACTGCTTTTTGGTCGTTTCGAGAGCGTGAGGGCGAGGTGCTTGAGTTCCGTTTGACATCGATTCACGATTTCAGTTGAATGTTCGTTGGTTTCAGAGTCTTTGGCAGAGGATATGAGGTGAGATGAGGCGAGGGGGAGCAGAATGAGTTGCTTGCGAATGTTCCAGGCCGTGTAGTGTTGTGCGTTGAGCAAGGTGAGAACTTGGGTGGTATGTTGGATTAACGAGAGGGTATCGAGAAGAAGAGAGGAGGGAGATGACGAAAGAAGGAGGAGGGAGGGCTGTAGATCGAGGAGGTGTTGGGAAGCGGAAAAGAGCAGCGCGGGCAGCGCTTGTTTGCTGATTGCCAGCTTATGACTGCGAGACAGGTAGAATGCATGCCGCCAATTCACTACTACAACGTTATTTGGATCTGAATCCATACCTTTCAGGGTCGGCAACCACCCCATTTCGTCTCTACAAGGCACGTCAATACGAGAGGCAGGGAGCAACGGTGCACGTCAGGAAACTGCCTTCTGCCCTGCAAAGCACTCGAAAAACGTACATATCCTCATCTAAATCAAGCACTCCACATAGCGCATCGAATAATTGGAAGTGTTCATCACTTGCTCTCGACGTAAGCATCGGGAAGAGTGAAAACCCCTCAGCTGATGCGCGGGTGACACTCCAACCTGGAATGATCAGGGAGAATCCTTCTCGCTCGTGTGAAGGAAGTAGGGAAACAGGGGGCAGTGAGTAAGATGTAGACTGTTTATTCAGGTAGATGTTCACAACTCGCTCACAACGATTTCGGACAGGACGTGACATTCGCCACTGGGGGCCTGGTACGTGACGAGATTGCATCTCTACTCGCTCAATATGATTTAAGATAGGGGCCACTGGATGTTTCGGATCATCAAGGGATAGACATGGCTAGAGATCGCTCCACAACCCCCCCTGAAGATACGGAAACGCTGAGATGCGTGCTCTTGTCTTTGATGTGGGTGTGGGTGTGTATTAAAAGTGCGCGTGTTACAATCGTATATTCGATTCTCTTCGATGGGGGCGCGCGCGAAGAGGGGCCATGTGTGTCTTGAGCTCAGTTGACGAGTGGGTCCTCCTCTGATTGGATGAGGCTGTCGTATCCTTGAGCCTTTTTGCCATACTTGTTTGGGAATAGCTTTGCACGTTTTGTGTAAATGACGTAAATGAGGCATCCGATTCCGAAGAGAGCGAAGAATGCCATGACGGCGATGATGACGATGGTTTGCGGTGTGAGGTACTTCTCTCCCCACTTTGCGCAGTCGATCTGTTTCCATCCCTTTGGGCATTTGCACGTTCCCCAAGCATCGGGCGTGGCTTGGCAGATGCCGCGTTCGCAGTATGGGCAAATGGAGTCTCTCCAGATGGCGAATTGAGTGCCCTGGAACGCGCCGACGGGCAGGATGGACAAGACGTAGGTGGCTGCTCGTCCAGAGGGTGGCAATTGAATGATGGTGGCGACGCTGCAGTTGGCAGGTGGGAGAGAGCAACCAGTCCAATCGGCGAACACGTTGGAGCCCTGTGAGGAGATGGAGTCGTTGAATGCGCCAGGCACCGCGTTGACTGCGACGAAGAGCTTGTATGGAGGAGGTGTGCCCTTCTCCTGTCTCGGATGCAGTGTTGAGAGGCTGACGTAGAGCGATCCGTCGGGAGAGTCCATGAAGAAGTGTTTGAGGGTGCCTGGAGTGTTGCTAGTGGGACCAATGAGAACCTTGTGATTTGCCGGTATTTCCGTGCCTAGAGCGGCAGGAGATTGATAGATGATGTTTCTGGAGATGGTGGCGATGTAAGCGGGGTAATTGGGTTGACTGGTGAGAATGACGGCGAAGAACCAGACGCCTGGAGACGGGGTGTTGATTCTGAGCTTCCCGCTCGCGTATTCCGGTTGGTTGCTGTTGGCGGTGAAGTCGTAGCTGTCGAACATGGCAGGCATGTTGGCAGAGCTGTAGAATGCCCAATCGAGGCGTTGAGGAATGGAAAGTTGAACGTCCATGGCGGTCACGAGCTGGTCGACTCGGTTGTTGGGCGCGTTGACGCTGAAGTAGAAAACCTGCTGATGCTCTCCCTGCGTCATGTTCATCACTGCGTTCTCTCCATCTGCCAACGTATTCACCGCCACACACTGATCAGGATGATGGATCGCACGAGTATAGCCAAGCGCACACAAGTCCACAGTCACGTAGATATTCGCACTCGTCGTCTGAACAGGCTCTCCTGCGCCTCCTTGCAACACCAGATTCACGTAATACGGCACATTACCTTCGAACTCAGTAGCATTGAAAGAATACAGAGCACTATGACCCACAAGGGACGCAGAGTAGTGATACGTGCAACCAGACCAAGCCTCGACACTCACCGGAGTACTCAACGACCTCTGCAGACACAACGTGATACCATGCACCTCATCCAACAACTCCACCTCCACCAACGCACTATTGGCTCCAATCGGGAACAAGATCTGCTTCGGAGACGCATTCGGAGCCGACGTAACGAATGGGAACCAGGCCACCTGGCTACTCGACGTTGGAGCCGGTCTACCGCCTCCAGTACTCATCACACCTCCACAACACACCAAAAACAGCAATCCTAACAACAACTGCAACCGCCCGACAGCCATTTCGAACGACGAGTCAAAGCCAGAGGGCTGCTTTCAAATGAACATCTCTCCAAGCAAATTGGGGGCGAGGCACATGACGGCAGGACACGTTCTGCACTCTTCAACGGACTCGAAAGTTCCACCTCCCCATTTCCCCATATGTTGCCGAAGCATCATGGCGAAAGTCGAACTAATAGGGAAATTGAGGGACATTACATCCCATTACATACAAATAGTACAGGGTTTCGCGGTCTTGATGGCCATGAGATAGGAAAGGAGAGTTTGAAGGTCAGGCGAGGCTGGGGAGGCTGGATGGTGATGATGATGAGGATCAGATGCTTCGGTCGTCTACCTGATCAGCGTGTTGGTGGCGATGGGAAACGATTGGAGCTGTCGGATCATCGTTCTCTCCTTGATTCATCTCATCTTCTTCGGCATAGTCGTCGTCGTCGTCGTCGTCGTCGTTGTTGTCGTCGTCTTCCACCTCAATTTGATCCTCCAGGTTTCCAGCGTAGATAGAGCTCCTGCTGTCCTCTTCCCCTTCCGTTGATGATATAATCTGTTGATGACGTATTTGGACGTCGTCGTCGTCGTCGTCGTCGTCCGGAGACGGAGCAATAATTGGAGCAATCGATGCAGAGAAGAGCTCGTTGTAGACTGAAGGAGGCGCGGTTCCTCTCCAAAGGCCGATTGTATCAAGTATCTTCATCGACCTCTCCATTATGAACAATATGGTTGCAAATGCAAGAGCCACGAGAGCTAATGCCACGAAGACGTAGTTTGAAGACTGATAGGACCCAGAGTTGGCCCTCATGGCGCCCACAATGGCTGGCATCGCCACCTGACCAATGTTCATTGCCAAACTCATCAATGCAAATGCCGTTCCAGTTATCGTGTCCTTCACCACTAATGATACGGATGCAAACACTATTGGCTGGCATAGAGAGACCCCAATGCCCAAAAACACATACCACAGTGTTGGCACCAAATCCGTCCATGTCATAGCACAATACGTCACCAACATGATAGACACTCCAGAAATGATGAATTTCGTACGATGACCAATACGATCCACAAAGAAGCCCGTGAGTGGGGAGACCATCGCG
>Ga0307375_10006872_pt1 | contig 10455 bp, 10 predicted proteins | sample TR1MG_FD_202531 | JGI IMG/M metagenome (GOLD analysis project Ga0307375, IMG submission 202531) | Soil microbial communities from Risofladan, Vaasa, Finland - TR-1 | ecosystem: Environmental > Terrestrial > Soil > Coastal area > Acid sulfate soil | place: Finland: Risofladan, Vaasa | collected...
AAATACCTTGGCCAGCGCCTGCTCACGAAACGCCAACGAATACGTTTGTTTGATCTTCAACTTACACCTCTGAGCTTCTTGACTAAGAAATTTCAGAGGCGACAACTAGTCTGACGCCGCGGGCATCACCCTAAAGAATGCCCCCTGCGTTTCTGTGCCTGAAGCCAAGCGCAAGCTTTACTTGGTGAGACAGGGGGATTTGCTTGTGACTCGATCAGGGAGCATCGGCGTCATGGCGTTGTTTGATCTCGGAGTTGACGCGATTCCAAGCGCCTACCTCATCAGGCTTCGATTCAACGGGGCAGTGGCCCCGGAATTTGCTCATTTATTTCTTATTAGTCCCATGGGTAGCGAGCTTTTGGGACTGAGCACAACTTCTGTGGGCGTTCCAAATGTGAGTGCTTCAAAGATGGCCAAGTTTCCGATGCCCCTTCCACCGCTTGCTGAACAGCGACGCATCGTCGCTCGCGTCGAACAACTGCGCCGCCTCTGTACCGACCTGCGCGAACGCCTGCAGCAAGCCCGCGCCACCCAATCCCAACTCGCCGACGCGTTGGTGAGCGCTTCAGCCCAATCGCCGTCATGCTGAGCGTCAGCGTCAAGTCGCTGGTTGATCTGTGCTGCGACGTCCTCGTGGGCTGGAAGAAGCATCGCAAACCCGCCCGTGCTCAGGCACAACGCCTGCGGGATTCTTTCGCCGTACACGGCATAGCCGGCGTGCAGATTCCCCAAAGTACCCCATTGTTCTTCCGAACGTGCCCACCACAGAACCGGGGTAAAACCCTCACCGCGGGCGGCGGTAAAACGGGCCCATACCGAGCCCGGCGATGCCTGCGCGGTGCGACGGCTCATCGGGCAGAAAGCGCACCCGGAAGGTGGTGGCCTCCGCGCCGGCCTCCGTCGCCACCTCGGTAAGCGTGGCTGCTAGTGGCCCATCGGCGGGTTCGTCGAGGGCCAGGATCACTTGTGGCGGCTCGCCGCTGCGGGGACGAAGAAGCTCGTAAAGGTACGCTTCGTCGACCCGGTCGTTAACCACAAACCAGGTCGCCAGCGCATAGGCTACGGGATATAAAGAATCGGAGGGCGCACGGAAGGCCCAGGGTGCATCGCGGGACGGTACATCAGGGATGCCCGGCAGCGCAGCGATCAGGCTCCTGAGGCGAGCGCAGACCGCCTTGCTCATCTCGTACGACTTAGCCGATAGCGGGTTCAGTACGTAATGTCGTGCACCGGCGCTAGCCAGCAGGATACGCACCGGCACGCGAGCAAGCAGCGCTGGCGGCGGCAGAGGAGCTGGCAAACGCGCTGCTGCGGTGAACAACGGCACAATCCGCTCGCCATCTTGGCGTTGCCATTCGACCAAATTCCGCACCGGTTCGGCTGCTCCGGACCCTGGCGCCTGATTCAGCGCAGCCAAGATCGAACTGCCTGCCAGTGCGAAAAGCAGACGCTCTTCGGCCTCCGCCGTGGCAGTCCCCTTGTCGATCATGGTGCCGAGCGGGTCGTCGTCAGCGTTATGGTGTGCCATGCACGCGCTATCCAAGTAGATCGCTGAAGTTCCGAGCCATTGCGCCATCCCTCGTCAGACCAAGAGCCGTTGCGAGTGAATTCGGTCTGACGCGTCAAACAATCGGACGAGCGAGCACCACAACCGCCTCAATCAAGTGCGCCTATAGTCCGGAGCTACCCCCTTTCTTCGCCTCCGGAAATTCTTTGTGGCCTTGTCGATCCGGTAGGCCCCGCCAGCCAGAAAGAGAATTCCTGCCACGATGAAGACCCACCCCGCACTTTTGGGCGGCAGCTGCGCGACAATCACTATTGTGGCTAGCCCTATGACCATGAGCGCAAGGCCAATCACACAGTTGGCAAGATCGACCGTTTCTCTGCTGGAACTGCTGAGGCCTTCGGACCCTGCTCGATCGGCGACTTCGCGAGCGGACGTGCTGTCTTGATCGTTGGGAGCAACTTGGTCTGGTGTCGCCGTTCGGACTTGCTCCCGGTACATCCGCAAGGTTCGTTCGATAAAGGATGCTTCGTCCGGACGAAGAACGGAAACTTTTCCATCACTGGAGGATTTGCCCGAGCCCTCATTGTCGGAAGTGGTCATGATCCGCTACCACTACCGACGTGCTTCAGGGTGACCGCGTAGCGTTCGAGGTCCAGCTGCCGATTCGTCAAATATTGCTCGTAGAACGAACGCAGGAAATGAAATTTGAGCGAAAGCGGCATTTCACCACCGTGACTTGTTACCGACTGCTCGATCAGGAGCCAAATTTCCTCCATGGCCTTCCAATCGTCACCTGACGGCGAGCGCGGCTCGCTCTTCTTCCCCCATAGGACGTACGTCACGTCCACGCCCGCCTCGGCCACCAGAGCCAAATACTTGGAATCTGGTCGATGCAAAGCAGATTCGTATCCATGTTGGGAACTCAAGCTCACTCCGCCGCGCGCGCCGAGCTGCGACTGAGTAAGCCCCAGGCGTTTACGCTCGCCTCGCAGCCTAAGACCAACTTCGATATCTGGCAAATTTTCCAACATAATGGTAAAAGTAGCACAACGCTTCCAGAACGCCAGCCCCATCATGGGAATGCCCTCGCAGCTCCGCACGCCCCAAGAAGTGCTCGAGGCCTTCCGTGCTCGCGGCGAAACCGTTACTGCCTGGGCTACTCAGCACGGATTTCACCGACAAAGTGTCTATGGCGTACTCAACGGCCGGGTGAAGGGTTTTCGGGGCGATGCCCATCGAGTGGCGGTGGCCTTAGGTATAAAAGCAAGCCCAGAAGATTCACATTCCCAGGAGCCGCAGATTTTGGTTGCTTCGATGGCGGGCGCTGCCAGTGACGAGTGTCAAGGCGGCAGCGTCTTAGGCTCAACGAACCCGCCGGTCGGGGATGCGCCGCCGTGAGCAGGTGCTCTTTCTACTTTCCCCAGCTCCGCCTACGTCAATCAGCGGCAATCCGCACCTCATCGCGGTCGCCAAATGACCTAACAAGAACCCGCGGGCAAGTATTGGGGCAATCGGCCCATTTGGACCTGAGCGCTCAATTTTCCTCGAGCGCAGCCGCGCAATGTCTGTCGCTTCACACCCAGAAAGTCTGAGCATGGAGGGAACTACCATGACCTAAAGCCTTGATAAGGCGCAGAAAAAAGCCCCAGGTCGGCAAACCTAGGGCTTTTAGGATGTTTAGCTTCTAACAGCGGCCCCGATTCTGCTCCTACTACCCTGCCGAAATCAACATCCGCCTTCGGCGGACGATGTGGTTTTGCGCCTTCGGTCCCCCGTACACCGCCTGCTTGCAACGGTGATTGACCCCGTGTGCCCAGAATGGTCGTTGGAGAGAACGCGATCGACGGCGCCTCAAAGAGGAGTCAACCATGGGTTTTTCGCCTTCAGATCTCAACACCTACCTTGGTCGCGTAACGCTCTCCAGTGAAGCGGATCAGCTAATCCGCGAAGCCTCAAAGGGGCTATCGCGCGACGTAGGGCGTGGGTCCTTTCCCTGCGTGGTAACGGAGATGCAGTCCGAAAAAATGGGGGTCACGGTTAATACGGAAAGCCGCCGCGGAGAATTAGCCTATGCGGTTCACCTCGAGTTCGACGACGAGGTCGTGGGGTACTATGAACAACTGCCGCCGATCGATTGCTGTCGTACCGACAAAAACGGCAAGCAATCCCATCGAGCCTATCGCGCTGACTATGCCGTCCTTTTCAAGGAGGAGGTCCGGATCATCGGGGTTAAGGCGCAATCTGAAATCCAGAACAAATTAGAAAAGTACCCGACGGACTGGGTGGTACGTGAGGGGCGCACGGTCGATTTGCCCGCGGAAAGGGCATTCGCTTCAATCGGTCTGAAACATCAGGTCGTCTCATCCGCTGACTTGCCGCCGATACGTGTCGCAAATCTCAAGCTGCTCATGCGTGTACGCAGTTGTTCGTCCTTGGAGCTGGGGCCGATCGAAGAAGCGATCGAGAAGACGCTCTCGAAGCGATCGGCCTTCGGCTTGGCAGATATGGCGCTGGAATTGGGGATAGTGGATCTGAGCCCATTCTTTCATCTAGTCCTAAAGCGTCACATATTCGTCGACCTTGATCACCAATTCTTGTCACAGCCTGAATCATGCCTGTTGGCGCGCAGCCAGATAATGTTGCACGCGATCAACGCGTGCCAGAAGCGCGTCCTTGCCCACGCAATGCTGATGCCCCAGGATCTTGAAACAATTCCACCGAAGCTGCAGGCCGAGCAGGCTCTAAAAAATCTCGAGCTGCTCAAAACGTCGCCATCGTCCCGCAATGCACGTCGGTGGAACAAGCTTATCCGCGAACGAAGCGACCTCAGTCCCTTCCAAGCGCTCGTTCCAAGAACATATCGCTCAGGGAATCGACTGCCGAAGCGCCCAGAGAATGTTCTTCAGTTTGCGCGCGAAACACTAAGCAAGTACTGGGCCGACACGAAGCGTTGCTCTATACCGAATGCATACAGAAATTATAAGGAGGACGCAAAGGTCAATCACCCTGGGCAAAATTTCGTCACTCTCCCAACCTTTCGAGATCTTGCGAAACACATTCGAGTTGAGGCTGCAGAGGCCCGAGGCGGACTTCGTGGCGCAAACGCGGCGGCGAGCTCGAGCGATGTTGACGACCGCGATCTGAAAGCAGACCGCCCCTTTGAGCTCGCCAGTATTGATCACCACCTGGCCAAGATTTATTGCGTACTGCTAAAAACAGAATCGCTAGTCTACGTGTGTCGACCACTAATTACTGTTCTAAAAGACTGCCATACGCGAGAGCCGCTTGCGTTCTGGGTAGGATTCACGGCCAAGAGACGAGCAACGGCGATGGTATTACGGTCCTGCGTTCGGCGGCATGGTCGTCTTCCGGAGGCGATTAGCATAGATCAAGGTAGTGACTTCTTGTCGGTATATCTGTCGGCCTTTCTCGCCCACTACGGTGTTCACCTTGTTATCAGACCCAAGTCGAACTCGCGGTACGGCGCAGAGATAGAGAGATTCTTTGGAATATTCATGTCGCGCTGGCTCGATATGCGCCCCGGCAACATCACGAATATAAAGCAAGCGCGCTCCGTGTCGGGAGGCCATAAGGCAGAGAAGTTTGCAGCAATAGGTCTCCCAAACCTTCTGCAAGAGTTGGACGACTTCAGCTCGTGGTACACGGGAACAATCCCTGATACTCAGGACAAGACACCCTCTCTTGCACGCGCAGAGGGCTTAGCGCGATTTCCTTTTTCGGGGATATCCACATCGTACGATGATGCGTTCATCATCGCCTCAGCGGTTGACGAGAAAAAATACTCTCTCGATCCGTGTCGCGGCATCAAGATCGGGAGCCAGCACTTCTGGAATCCTGCTCTCGGTGACCCATCCATAAAAAGAAGGAACCTCGAGACCCGACTGGAGCCTGAAGATCATAGCTGTATATATGTGAGGGTCCGCGGCGAGTGGGTCACGTGCAGGTCGTCCCGAAGTCCCGCACTTGCGGCGATGGACCCGGTCTATCGCATTGCAGAAAGTTTGCTGATCATGGATGGCGTAAGCGCAAGGGATACTGCCAAAGACGACGCAGATTCGGCGCTCGTCCAGACGATTCGCATAGCCGATGCACGTTTTGCTAAACAGACAGTTGACACACAGACCGTCGCGAAACAGAAAGATGAACCGGATCCGGTAGATCCTTGGAAGGTCATTCGAACTGCCGTCATGGATGCTGCCCCCATCTCGTACTGGGGGACTTCACCATGATCGTTCGCACGACGGCCGATATGGTCGAATCGATCAAGAGGGTCAGGATCAATCACAGGACGTACGAACAGGTGGTCTCTGATATTCACCAGCAGGCCACTGTGCTCGAGCCAGGAGAATTAATGCTGATCGTCGGTCCCAGCCGTGTCGGCAAGGATAGAGCTGTCTGGGACGCGCTGAAGTTAATTGTTGGTAAGCAAGCGACAACCTCATCCACCCGATCCTTCGTCATTGTTACTTGCGAGAACGCTCAAAGCCATGGTGAGTTTTCGACACGTGGTTTCATGCTCGCAGCGTGCCAGGCGATAGATCACCCCATCTACGGACAACGTCCTCGCGATGAAGCTGCCGCACTACGAATTGCGGCTCTTATAGCGCGAACGTCGGAGGCCGTTTTGCGCGAGGCATTCGAGACCGGCCTGAAGGCACTTAGTGTGAAATTCCTCGTGTTCAACGAAGCCCACCACGTCGGGTACATGAAAGGAGGCGATCCGGCAGCGGCAAAGGTACTCGACTCCTGGAAGTGCCTAGCCTCCAAGGTTGGCGTCGTACTCATCCTCGTCGGATCGTATAAGCTCTTCGAGCTTATTAACCTCGTACCGCACCTTGTGGGTCGGCAACGGCCTATCGAGTTTCCGCGGTACAGGGAGGCTTCCGCAGACGACGTTGCCGCATTCGAGAGCATCCTCGTGGCGTTTTCCGAGCTACTGCGCTTTTCCGATCAAGGGACGTCTCTACGGAGTTGGAATAAATTTCTATTTGAGAACTCACTGGGGTGCATTGGGCACCTTTCGCTCTGGCTTCGAAGCGCACTCGCCTCTATGGAGAGTCGCGGCGAAAAATATCTAAGTGAGGCCGTTCTCAAGCGAACGTCGTTCTTACCCGCTCAGCTAGTGGCACTCGCAAGAGAAATTACGAACGGCGAATTGCTAATGTACGGCGACCCTTCCATGGGAAAGATTGATACCCAGAGGATGGGTGGGAGCGGTGCTTCGCCGTCGTCAGAGAAGGGTATCGTTGCCACCGTTAAGACCGCAGAACCATCTGTAGACGGGACGACAAAAAGAAGGCGAACTCCGTTCAAGCGAAAGTCCATTCGAAATCCCCGCAATGGGAGGATATAGCCATGGCGTGGCTCTACAACCTGGAACCGCAAGAGCTGCGCACCCCTAGCGTCGAGGCGTTGAGCTCCTATGTTGTTCGACTTGCCACAGCGCACAGCACGACCGTTGGTAATCTGCTGACAGCAATTTCAGTGCGATTCATGCCTGAGTCGGACAAATGGTTGCACAGCGCGGTGACAGCGAAGGTAGCCGCATTAGTACGCCCCAACGAGACGACCGCAACATTAGTGAGGCTCCTCCATAAAGCGACGGGCCGACCTATGGATGAGCTTGCATCCATGACTCTCCTTTCGCTCCGCCTTGCAATGGGTCGCTCACAAAAGACGTTCACCACGCACTTGCGTTGGTGTAGTTACTGTCTACGTGACCAAATGGAGATCAATTGTCTGGTCTTTCTGAAGCTAATCTGGCAGCTCCTAGATGTAAAGACTTGTGAGCTGCACCATATCGACCTGACTGATGCTTGCACGCAGTGTGGTAGACATCAGGATAGCTATGCAAAGTGGGAGTCAATTAATACATGCATTCACTGCAAGGCATCGTTGAGCGAAGTCGATAGAAGCGGCCATCTTTCAAGCTCATGGCAAGCATCGGCGCCGGAGATTCGCCGTCTAGTACGGTTCATTGCTGAAAATGCCGGCGTCAGCTTCCCGAAGGATGGGCTGCAGCGAGCCGCGAGAGAGCTCTACGGTGACGCCTGCCGCCAGGGGCGTTGGAAGGCTTTAGCGAGATCTCTTCCCCCAGGTATATATCCGGAGATAACTCATGACAGGATCGCTGTCGTAACCCTCAGAACAGCGGTCAGATTGTCCGAGGCAGTAGGTATCGCTCTCGAAGATCTCCTGATGGGACACACATGTGATACGAATATCGCCTTGCAACTCGACCAGAGTGAACGCCCTAATCAATCCGATGGGATTGGCTCGAAAAAGGGCTCCCTCGGTTTGCGAACGGACCTATTGGTGAAAGTAAATGCATTTGTAGTGCGTTGTGGGGCGACGAACCCGCCATCACTGCGGCAAGTCGCCAGAAGCGTAAATGCCTCAGTTGGAGGCCTTCAAAATGCTTTTCCGGAGAAGTGTCATGCGATCGTGGAGGCGTACAAGCTCGCGCGCGACGAACGCTTGAGGCGTGCCAAGGTCGAGGCCGCCGAGGCGGCCTCGAGAATAGTCTTGTCGTGGAGTGAAACATCAGCTGACCCTCTCAGCCGAAAAGCGCTCATGCGCCAAGTAGCTCAGCAAGGTTCATGGGCGAAGAACGTGGTTCGCTCGGCGGTACTGCGGATATTCGAAACGACAAATATCCAACGCTGAGTAATGACAAGTTCTATTTTCATTGAGGTGGGTTTCATGATCGTTGATGAAAAGGTTTCTCGAGTAATTTTCGAAGACTGCGCGATATCTACCGCGGACGCAGCGATGTTTACTGAGCTCGCATTCGCCTACCACTTCATCAATCAGGAGATGTTTGACGGCAGGTTGGAAACCTGCATCGTGACAACGAATCGGAAGTACGGTTCACTTGGGTATTTTCGGCCACGCGGATTCAATGCAGGGGAGCGTTGTGCGAACGAAATATCACTGAATGCTGCTTATATGAGCGTTCGGACGATGCGATCAACACTGGGCACCCTCGCGTCACTCATGTGCCTCGCGAAGAACGCGCAAGATGGGTTCATCGGTCGAAAAGGCTATTGTGGGAAAGTTTGGGCAGAATCTATGAAGGACATCGGACTGATGCCTTCATCCACCGGTCGTCCTGGCGGAGCTCCGACCGGCTACAACAATTCATTTTATATAGTAAAAGGAGGGGCCTTTGATCTGTCCTGCTGTCGCCTCCGGCGAGCAAAATTTGCGCTCACGTGGCACGATCGATTTCCCTTCCGGCCCCCGAGTCGCCAAAGTAGCGCGGATATTCGTACGTATCGTGATGTCGAACTTGTGAAAGATGGAAGTGCGGAAATGGACACGGTTTCGGCTAACTTGGGTATCCCGCCGGCACTTTTGATGCGTGAACGAGCGGTGGATCTCTCAATGACCTGTTTGCCCCTCGCGGATAAACACCGCGCAGCGAAGGACTGTTACGTTTGCGACGGGTGTGGAGCGAAGCTGTGGGGCAAACCTGGCTTGGCTGTGAAGTGCATTCACTGCGATCGTGCCTTTTTGCCACGCTGAAGGGGAGCTGGCGCTTGTTCCTCTGCTGAAAACGCCGATGCTCACCCGAACTGACCTGGCTTGGGAACAGAAAGTTCGTTTTTGGACAGTGCCCGATTGGCGATCCATGCACCGACGTCATGGCCTGTTTGTCATAGCCATCGCGCATGGTTCCCATCGTCGACCCCTGTAATCTTGATCCAGGCATAGCCAGAGGTCACCGGGAAAACTAGCCCCGATGGAGACCCATGATTCGCAAAAGTAAGTTCACCCGGAGTCGATCGTCGCGACGTTGAAGCATGTCGAGGGAGTCCGGCAGGTCAAGGTGCATATTCCCGTCGAAACCGGCCAGCCCTAACGATGTGTTACCGGCCACTCGAGACGGCCCGAAAAAAGCCGCCAAGATGAGGCAGGCTCGACGATGACTACATTGCCAGGGGGAGCTGCGTGCACCGCAACGGAGACTGCATTCCGGACGCAGGCTTTGCCTGCGCCGCGGAACGGGGCGCCTTGGCCTCAGGCCGCTTTCTTGGCGGCGGTCTTTGCCACTTTCTTGGCTGCGCCCTTCTTGACAGCTTTCGCCGGAGCCGCCTTGGGTGCGCCATCGATCAGCAGGTTCTCGGCCGTGATGCCGCGCTTCTTTAATGCCTGCACAAACCACAACGGGCGCTTGCCACGACCGGACCACGTCTGGGTCGTGTTCTCAGGGTTGCGATACTTGGGTGCTATGACTGACTTGGGCGGTTTGGCGCCTTTGCCGCCACGAGTCGGATACACGTCGGCCAGGGTCAAGCTGCTGCTTTTCAGCAAGCGCTCGATCTTTTCCCGCACCTCCTTGACCTGATTGCCGTGGGCAGCCTGCATCTGCGATTGAGCATTTGCGATGAGTGCCTTGAGTTCGGTGGGGGACAGCGTTTCAAGATTAATGGTCATGATGGTGCTCTTTGGCAGTGGGTTAGAAACGAGATTCTATCTGAGCAGGCACGAATTCGCCTGCAACTCGAAGGGTGCATATTCCAGTCGAAACCGGCCACCCCTAATGATCCAAACCGGCCACCCGAAATGCTCCGAATCCGGCCGCCCAAAATGCTCCCAAACCGGCCGCCCGTAACGATCTGAAACCGGCCACCTGAAACGTCGTGAAAAGCATCGCCAAGATGATGCTGGTTCGCCGACGACCATGTTGCCGGGAAGGGCTGCGTGCACCGCAACGCATGCAACACGCGACCGATCGGCGCTGGCCAGGCCGCCGACCAGTATGATCAGCCGAAGGCCGACGCCGACTGGCAGAAACCGACCCCTATGCGCAGGTCGTAACTATGCGCAGTGGACACGAGACAGGCGGCAGAGCTGCCTCGTGTGGTGCGGTGTTCGGCGCCGCCCTTGCCAAAGAACTGGACATAGTTTTCGTAGCCACGTGC
>Ga0307375_10006876_pt1 | contig 10451 bp, 7 predicted proteins | sample TR1MG_FD_202531 | JGI IMG/M metagenome (GOLD analysis project Ga0307375, IMG submission 202531) | Soil microbial communities from Risofladan, Vaasa, Finland - TR-1 | ecosystem: Environmental > Terrestrial > Soil > Coastal area > Acid sulfate soil | place: Finland: Risofladan, Vaasa | collected...
AGGCTCGCGCCTCCCAGGCGTTACCTGGCACCTTGCCCTATGGAGCCCGGACTTTCCTCCACCCTTACGGGCAGCGACTGCCTAGCCAACTCCCGGCCGCAGTATACTCGCATAAACCTGCGATAGCCGCGTTATTCCGCGGTGATTTGCTCTTTTTTGTCGACCAAGCGCGCGGAAAGCGCATTGTAGGACGCCAAGAATGATCCGAGACCTTGTTCAAGCAAAGAGTCTAACACCTGAGGGAGATCGATTCCTTCACGCCGCACACCCTCTAACACGAGTTGGGCCTGGGCAATCTCTCCCTCGAGCAGGGCTCGTGGCCGGCTGTGAGCCAATATCGCATCCAAGGTCTCTGGCGGGACCGTGTTGATGGTATCGGGTGCAATAAGACGGTCAATGTACCAAGTCGCGGGATAGCTCGGATCCTTACTGCTCGTGCTCGCCCACAAGAGCCATTGGAGGCGTGCGCCCCGGGCCCGTAAACGCGCGAAGCCCTTGCCCCGAAAAATATCCTTATACCGCTGATAAATTCGCTGCGCATTTGCCATACCGGCGCGACCCAGAAGGGCCTTCAGGCGTTTGGCCTCCGCCGCCGGCACCACCTTGAGCTTGTCGCGCAACAGCCCGTCTACGACCGTATCCACCCGACTGACAAAGACGCTCGCGACCGATGCCAGTTTGTCGATTGACTGACCGTCTGCAAGCCTATCTTCAAGGGCCCCCATGTAAGCTGCCGCTACGCGCTCATAGGTCTGGGGTGCAAAAATGAGGGTCACATTCACGTTAATGCCGGCGCGCAATACCTCCCGTATCGCGCCATAACCTGCCTCTGTGGCGGGAATCTTGATCATAACGTTGGGTCTGTCGACCGCGCTCCAGAGCAACTTGGCTTCCGCGATGGTCGCTTGCGCGTCCTGCGCCTTATCGGGCGCAACCTCGATGCTCACATAACCGTCTTCGCCCAAGCTTCTGTCGTAAACACCACGCAATACCTCAGCTGCGAGACGCACGTCGCTAATCATGAGTTCGCGAATCATAGCGGCTGGGGCCATACCACGTGCGTGCAGCTTATGAATATCGGCGTCGTAATACTCGCCCTCGCGTACCGCCTTCTCGAATATGGTGGGATTGGTTGTCACCCCCCGCACCCCAGATGCGACCAGCGCGCGCAGGCCGCCGCTCGTGATCAGCTCGCGATTAATATTGTCATACCAAATCCGTTGGCCAAGCGTAACGATCCGCTCAATACTATTCATAAATCACCTAAAAGAGCCGCATAACGGCATCGGGCCACTGCGCGACAAGTCACATTCAACCCCAGCTCCCGCCCTTGATTATCCCAGACCCGGGCAGCCGAAGCAGGGTACAAAGTCAGGCCGACCTTGCCCCAATGAGGACGACCCGACCCAAAATCCCATCTCCGGAGTTCGTGTGCCCAGTATCCCTTTCTGTGGAGCCCTCCGCCAGAGCCGGCTGGATCGGGCGTCGCCAACCCCCGAAAGGGGATCCAGGCCGCAAAAAAGGGTTTGGTTCCTCGATACCGGCCTCATCTTTGGATATCAGACGTCCCCGAATTGGCAAAGCCGGAGCCCCTCGATTATAACAACAACCTGGGTCAGACCTGCGACACAAGGTCTTGTGCGGCAAGCCCCATGAGATAAATAAGCATCGCCGTATGATCCGCATCGGCGCTCGGCAATACCGCAATACCATGCTTAATAACCATACGCGCAAACGCGCGGTGGACATCGAGCGCCTTTTGATGAAAGCGCGCCACATACGGGTCGCCCTCAATGATATAGACGATACGGCTGTAGGTCTGCTCCAGACCCTGAATGTTCACCCAAAGTCCCTCGTCGACCACGCTCAAAATAAAATCGGTCGCCGATTTCCGTTCAACCACGACGTTATTCGGGAGCACATAGTCGCCAAACTCCAATTCCGCCATTTCGAGGCGCACGCCTTCTGCCTCCTCAAGATGCTTCAGAATCTTTCCCCGCTCTCTGTGATCCACCCGAATCCGAAGTTCCGCTACGCCCATATCTCACTCCTTTTATCGGCCCGTGGGGTGGAAAAAAGGGCCGGAAACTATCGCATCGCAAAGCCGCAGACCCTCTGCTATGCAGATTGAGAGAATTGACCCCCGGCGTCAAGCGGCGGGGGTCACCCGCCATCTGGCGCGGGCCCCAGTGTCTGTGCCCACACAATCAGGGATCGCATATGCAAAGTGGTACACTGATTGCAGGTAACCACACGGAAGACCACGGATTGTTGGATGCTCTACACTTAATACCTACGACAGAAAGGACGCACTAAACAGTCCTCGGGGGAGCGTGTTATGCCGTACTTGCCATCGCATTTCTCCGCGCATCCGTATAATCCCGGATCAAACGGCGGATATTACGCGATTCGACGGCGCATAAATATTGTCACATCCGCATTCTTGGCCTTTAGTGTCGTGCTAGGCGCCGTAGGCCTCTGGCGCGCCTACAATGCCTACAGTGCGGTCAGACAGGAAGAACAGTTGAAGGCCGACGCGCTGGTATCGCGTGCCGCGAACCAGCTTGCTATGACCCTAAACGAACGTTTCGCTGACCTACGTTTTCTTGCCGATTCTTTACGCGTTGGGCGATCCCAGGAACACCATTTACGCGCGCCCATCAAGGCGATGCTTCGGCAATTTCTCGCTACCCACTATAATATCATTAACGTCAATATTATAGGCCCCCGCGGAAAGACCATCCTGTGGTCTGCGCACCCGCAACCCGGTCGCCCGATTTTGCCGGTAATCGCATTCCAACCCCTTATCGACAACCCTCATCTAGAGATTGGTCACGCGGTCTTTGCCAAGATATTTCACACCATGGCCGTGCCTATGCGTTACAAGATAGAAGACCGAAGCGGTGCGGTTCGCTTCTATATAGGCGATCCCATGCCCCTCGATCGGCTTATGCAGCTGATCCCAAAAACACACTTTGACATCCACCTCGCCACGCTCGGCGGGCAGACATTCGCCGTGTGGAGAAACGGCCATTTTGGGTCACCCGGCATCACGCTGGCGCCCCCGGCAGGGGAGGCCCGTTCAATCGTGGCAGGTTACCCATGGGAAGTGAGCACCCAGTGGTCAAGCGCCACGCTAAGGCACATGTGGTGGCAACGAGTAAGGCCTTGGCTACCGCTTTTTATTTTGTTGTTGTGGGGTAGTCAATACATCGCAACACTTGTAATCAACTTGCTGTCACGGGAAATGCAGTTGCGGCTTTGGCACGAGACGCTCTACCAGATAAACCAATCCATCCTCGAAGATAGCCCACTTGAGGGGCTGTTTGCCAACGCCGCAACCCGCGTACAAGCCAACTTAGTCGCGGCTTTCGTTTTCGTGGGCTCGCGTCACGAGCGAGCCACGGCGGGACCTGCGGCCTCACAATTTACAGATAGCATGCTCCATACGGCATTTACGATAGCCACGGCTGATGAGTGGAAATCTTTGCCGGTCGATATCTCGCCCAGACCCATGACGCTGGCACTCGGAGATACCGATGCTGTTATCATAATTTTTCCGTCTTTGCAGACCCAGATCATCCCTTGGTACGACCTTGTGCAAGAGATGACCGGGCAGCTGACAAGCGCCATAAATCAGAAACGGCAACGGCTCGAGATCGACCGCTTGCAGCGCTATCAGGCGGCGGTCAGCATGATGCAACTCGAGCTTCTGCGCCAACCGAGGCCAGATGATATGTACGGCCTCTTGGTGCGTGTTCTACAAGAGCAGACCGACATACTCGGGGCATTCGTTGCCATACCTGAACCCGACAGCAGCTGGCTGCGAATTCAGGCTGCAGCCGCCCAATCGGACGAGATACGCAATGCCCTTCGGCGACTAACGCCTTCCCAAGACCCTAAGAACCGCCCATTCGGGCAGATGCTCTCGAGTCGCGCATTTCGCAGCGGCACGCCGCATGGGCCAAGTGACCCGCATACTGACACCGACTTGCAATCATCGATAATTATGGAGCCCGCCTTGGCACCAGTACGGGCGGTAGTTGCTTATCCGCTTCTGGAGGAGGGCGCCCTTATATCAACGGCTGTTCTCGTGGTGGAGGGAACGGATCCTAATTACTTTACGCCCGCGCTTCTGGCACTTCTTGAGCACCTCGTAGCAAGCGTAAGGCTGGCTCTGAGCCGCTACCGCGCCCGCCGCCAAATTGACCGCTATCGGGCATTCTATGAAGCTCTCGCGCGGGCGAGCCAGGCGATGACGCGCAGTAGTGAACCTTCCCGGCTCTTTCACAACATATGCAGTATTCTTGCTGAATATACAGGGGTGCCACTTACGTTCATTTCTCTTGTGGAGGGCGGATCGGCGCGGGTCGTGGCCACGGGAGGCGTTGCACGCGGCTTTATGGATGGTAGCCACGTCGCGCTTGACCCCTGCGACGATGGGCTTGGCGCCTTGCATGCACAGACCATGCTGACAAGCGAGCCTTGTCTTTTTGAAACGCGTGAGCGCTGGCTCGGCAACGAAGCGTTGAGGCACCGAGCTCAGAACTTGGGCCTTGAGTCCGCATTGACGATCGCGTGGGCCCATAAGAACGGCGCCCCCGGAATACTCGGCATCGTCGCCGGGGAGACGGGGTTTTTTGATCACGATCTTGCGCGCCTCATGGAGGCGTTTGGGCGTGATATCAGCTTTGCCATCAATGATTATGACCGCCAACAAGAACTCTTGCGGCTGTCTCTTTTTGATGCCCTAACAGGCTTACCCAACCGCGTCCAGTTCGAGCAATTTGCCGTAGATGCCATGGCGCGATCCGCGCATAACGGGCGCATCATGGCCCTCGGTATCATGGACCTTGACGGTTTTAAGGAGTGGAATGACCTACAGGGACACCGGGCCGGCGATAATCTCCTAAAAACCGTGTCTGGACGCTTGCACGACGTAATGAACGGAGAAAACGGCGTGGCACGTCTAGGCGGTGATGAATTTGGCTTGGTCGTAAGCCTCGATAACGCCGGGGAACTAGCCGCACTATCCGCCCGCTTACTGGACGCAGTCGCTCAGGCCGATAGCGGGAAGCGTGTGAGCGCAAGCCTCGGTTGGGCGCTCTATACCGTCAACGAGATCGACTACACGGCGCTCCTGGCACACGCAGACGAGGCCCTTTATGCGGCCAAGGACGAGGGTCGAAACACCTTCCGGTTATTTGGGGGCGAGATCGCCGAACGCCTTAAACGCAGGCTCCAGATTCAACAGTGGTTTCCGATCGCGCTAGAGGAACGCCAGATTTTCTTTATGCTCCAGCCGCAGGCAAGCTGCGTGACAGGGGCCGTGGAAGGTGTCGAGATTTTGGCGCGCTGGCGCACGCCAGAGGGGATACTTTCTGCTGATCGGTTCATCCCGGATGTCGAAAAGGATCCTCGGCTCATCCGCGAACTAGGCCGGCGCGCACTAACGGAGGCCGTTGCGCTGCGAGCACGCCTCCTAGCCGCGGGCCACCCGTTGCGTGTCGCCTTTAACATAGGCGCCCTTCACTTCCTTCACCCAGCGTTCCTCGATGAAGTCTCGGACTGTCTCGGGCGTGAGCGCGCGGAAGGTCTATGCATAGAAGTGACGGAGAATGTCGCCCTTACCGACACCCCCAGGGCAGCCGAGGTCATTGAGCGACTTAAGGTTTTGGGGTTTACGGTAGCCCTGGACGACTTTGGTACAGGGTACTCCTCGCTAAACGAGGCAGTGCAACTACCCGTAGACGAACTAAAGCTCGATCAGCGCTTTATTCGTTCTTTTCGCCGCGACCCGAATGCATTTGCCGTCGCAAGTGCCGCGCTTATGCTTGGCTACCTATCGGGACGTCGCTTGATCGCAGAAGGGATCGAGGAGCCAGATGACCTTGCTCTATGGCATCATATGGGCGGCAACTACATCCAAGGTTACCTCTTGGCCAAGCCCCTCACGGAACCAGATTTTCATTCCTGGCTTAAAACGCTTGAGCCGACATACGCACACCGTGGCGCGGTTTTTCCGCCGAAAGACTTGACCTTGGTCGGTTACGCATTTTTAGAGCGGGACAGTTACGCAACCTGCAACCCAGAAAGCATGCGAGCGGGTCTTGCGCGACTTTTGCATTGGATAGACACGAGGCGGGCGCTCTATAGCCACCTTCCCAACTGGCCGGTGCTCGAAACGGCGCTCCGTCATATGGACCATACCGAGCTAGGCACGACGCATGACTTTTGTGTTCAGGAACTGCGGCCGGCAGTTCAAGCGCTCTTTAGAGATATCGATGCGATGCTACAGACGAATGTAAATCCCGCCCCAGCACCTCGTAAATAGGCCATGCCAACGTCTCACCATTCGATAGCATGGAAGACGCCTTCTGTGCCGCGCCGGCAATGGACTATGGTCGACATCAGGAAACAACGCGCAAGACATTATCCATAGCGTTGCGGTAATACGCCCCATGGGGCCGGATCCCTATGGGAGGGGTCGCGAAGGGGCTTTCTGAAAGACCCGGCTCCAAAATGAACCCGGAAACGCACTTTGAGCCTCTTTAGGCAAAAAAATCCCCCGCGCAGCGGGGGATTTTCAACACGAGAATCTAGCAGACTTTAAGATTATGCCTTTTTTGCACCCTTGTTCTTGGCATCCCCGCCCTTAGCGGCCGTCTCGTCCTTATCATGGACATCCTTCCAGTACTCCTTTTTCAGGAAATACGCGAGAACTGACAACAGAACCAGGGTTCCGATCACGTAGCGACCAATCGCTCGACGCTCAAACACCGATGGATCACTTGCATACCGCAAGAAGGCCACGATATCCGCGACCTGCTGGTCGTAGGCCGCTTTGGGCTCCACCCCTGCCTGCAAGACCTTACCGTCCTTCGTGTAGGTCCCACCCCAGGGAGCCAAAATATTCGGCATCGCGACATTGGGGAACACGTGATTATCCCACCCTGAAGGGCGCTGTGGATCCCAATAGAAGGATGTCAGATAGGTGTAGACCCAACGCGCCCCAGTGGCGCGCACGATGTGGCTCAAGTTGGGTGCCGGAAGACCAAACCACGCCTTTGCATCCGCTGGGGTCATGGTAGGCTCCATCCCCTGCAGATAACTCGCGCCATCCGGGAGCATGACATCTTTTTTGATCTCGGCCTTAGTCATGCCGAGATCAACCGCCAAGCGACTATAACGGAGCGAGCTCACGGCATGGCACGCGCTACAATGCTCCGCAAAGAGCTTGGCCCCTGCAATAACCGTCGGCTTATCGAAGGTATACGAGGGCGTTGCCAAGGTGTCGGCTTGCGCCAATCCCAGGCCAAGGGACACCAAAGTACCCGCAAGGGCACCTACCCATGTTTTCCTCATCATGACCTCACCCTTTCCGGCACTTTCTTGGTCGGTTCGATTGAACTTATGATTGGCAGTAAGACATAAAATCCAATATAGATCGCAGCGCCCAGGCGCTCTATGAGGAAATACTTAGGCAACGGCGGCTGTTCCCCGACCCAGGCTAAAGTAAAGAAAGTGATCGCCATAACGATGATCATCGTCTTGTACACGGGACGGTAACGACTGGAGCGTACCGGATTGCGGTCAAGCCATGGAAGGAAGAACGGCAGAACAATCGCCACGGCCATAAGGATGATCCCCTCATACTTATTCGGGACGGCACGCAACATGGCGTAGTAGGGCGCGAGATACCAAGGCGGCGTGACATCCGGGAGACTGACCATGGGGTTAGCCCGAAAGAATGTCGTCCGCTCAAGGAAGACGCCGTGCATAGTCGGCGCATAAAAGATAATGGCCGCAAAGATCGCCAGGAACACGCCAACCCCGAACACATCCTTGACTGTGTAGTAAGGATGAAACGGGATGCCGTCTAAGGGAATTCCGTCGGCGCCCTTTAGCTTCTTGATCTCAATCCCGTCAGGGTTATTAGAGCCCACCTGATGGAGGGCCAGAATATGGAGCACAATCAAGGCCGCGATAATCATAAACCACAGGACCGCGTGCAAAGCGAGGAAGCGCTCAAGCGTCGCCGTACCCACACCCGCTCCACCACGCACCAAGGTCGTGAGTCCAGGACCGATGAACGGGACCGCATGGATAATCGAGGTAATAACCTGGCCTGCCCAGTACGACAGATTCCCGAATGGCAGAATATAGCCAAAGAATGCCTCGCCCATCATCATGATGTAGATGACGTAACCTATGATCCACAGGAGTTCACGAGGCTTGCGATACGACCCGTAGAGAAGGCCGCGCCCCATGTGCAGATAAAGCAGAATAAAGATTAGGGACACGCCATCCACATGCATATAACGAATGAGCCAACCCCACTTCGTGTCATACATGATGCCCTGTACTGAATCAAAGGCGTCTTTGCTCGTGGGTACATAGTGCGCCATCAGCAAAAAGCCCGATATAAATTGCAACACAATCATCAACAACAGCAGTGATCCCGTGTAATACAGGATATTGAAGTTTTTCGGAGCGTAGTACTCCGTCAGATGCTCCCGCATCATTTCACGTGCGGGAAACCTTTCGTTTAACCAATCACCAAACTTGCTCATGCGACTCTCCTACCGGTTCTAAGCCTACCCAATTAGCACAAATGCGCGTGCGGAGGCATCGTCGTAATAGTCACCGACTTCCCATCAGCCGAGAAGTTGTACTCGGGGACTGCCATGTTATGCGGCGCTGGCGAACCCTTCATGACACGACCAGAGAGATCGTACATCGAACCATGACAAGGGCAATGGAAGCCACCCAGCCACCAAGGCGTCACACTGGCCTTCTTGGGTCGATAGTGTGGGATACAGCAAAGGTGCGTGCAAATGCGCACCATTACAAGCCACTCCGGCTTGCGAGAACGATACTGATTCTTGCAATAGGGCGGCTGCTGGGGCACATCGGAGTGCGGGTCCCTTAGCAAATCCTTCTTTTCGATCTCAGTCAGAGTCGTCAGCATCGCCGGCGTCCGGTTCACAATCACGACCGGATTCTTCTGCCAAGGCACCGTAAGCTGCATGCCTGCTTCAATGGGTTCTAGATTCACAACCGTTGAGGCTGCTGCGGCCTCGGCTGCCGTTGGTTCGAGACTTTCTACCATTGCCACCGCCACCGTTCCGATGGCCGCGACCCCCACAACCGACGTGGCCGCCGTCAAGAAACGCCGCCGCCCCATGTCGGGTCCGTCTTTTTTACCCTCGACTGTCTTTGCCATGCCTTCACCTCAGCCTACAACACCTTCGCCTTGCAATGGACCTTCATGTCCCCAAGGCCCCCCTTCCGCACATTGGTTAACGGAAATTCTTATCACACAAGCCACCCTGACGATCATCGACGGATTCATCGATCCAGTCCTGGGCTTGAATCAACTGACCCCGATGATTGACTCCGTCCGGGCCCATCAAATAGACATAAGCTGGCATCAGCGCGTCCGGTAAGGGCCACGATGATAAAACGGCTCCCGGGTGCGTGCGCAATCGCATACCGGTGCGGACGGGGCCTGGATCAAGCACATTGACCCTTATCGATGTATTGCCCAGTTCCTGCGCCCACATGAACGCCATGTTATTGAGAGCGGCCTTACTGGCCCCGTAGGCTCCCCAATATCCCTTCGGAGTGACCGCACATTCGTCGCTTGTGAAGATCACGGCGCTATCCTGCGCCGCCTTCAAAAGCGGCAAACAGGCTTGCGTCAGCAAAAATGGCGCCGTCACGTTGGCGCGGAACGTCTGGTCCCAGTCGTCGAGAGGATGAACCTCAAGGGGCGTTAGGATCTCCAGCACCGCGGCATTATGGAGAATGCCATCCAAATGCCCGACTTGGTCTCGCACATTTTCGGCAAGATCGTGATAATCGCGGGCCGTAGCACCCACCAAGTCCAGCGGGTACACCGCGGGCTCTGGGCCATCAAGACGCAGGATCTCATCGTAAACCGCTTCGAGCTTGGTGACAGTCTTGCCGAGCAAAATCACCTCAGCGCCATACCGACCATACGCTAGCGCAGCCGCTCGGCCGAGCCCATCGCCCGCCCCCGTCACCAATACCGCCCGCCCTTTAAGGCATCCTGCGGGCGGCTCGTAATGCGGCATATGAATACCCCAGTTAAAGGGTACGAATATAGGCGGCGAGCGCGCTCATCTGCGTACTCGACAACTTACCGGCAATCGTCCGCATGATGGCGAGCGGGTCGTTAGCCCTCTGCTTCGTCTTAAAGGCCTGAAGTTGCGCAAGGACATATGTCGCATGCTGACCGGCAAGCTGCGGAAACAATGGTGGTAAACCCCGGCCGCTAGAGCCATGGCAAGCCATACAAGCGGGCAGATGATCGCTGGCTACGCCGCCCATATAAATCTTACGACCCGCGGCTACGAGCTTAGCGGCTTTCGGTGCGCCCGGCGCGGCCTTCTGACTCGCGAAATAATCAGCGATTTCGGAGATTT